>Ga0058691_1001611_pt1 | contig 11678 bp, 10 predicted proteins | sample AgamicAtPrz_FD_55051 | JGI IMG/M metagenome (GOLD analysis project Ga0058691, IMG submission 55051) | Agave microbial communities from Guanajuato, Mexico - At.P.rz | ecosystem: Host-associated > Plants > Phyllosphere > Phylloplane/Leaf | place: Guanajuato, Mexico | collected 2012-05-28
GGGCTGCACATCGGCTCGTGCTGGTCGGAAAGCGAGGAAGGAACGTGCGGCGTCGCGAGCGTGCTGACCGATCTCGCGCCGATCACCGTGCACAAGACCGATCACTTTCGCGCGGCGTTCACGACGCTCACGTGCAGCGCGGCGCCGATCTTCTCGCCGGGCGGCGAACTGATCGGCGTGCTCGACGCGTCGGCCGTGCATTCGCCCGACGGCCGCGACAGCCAGCGCCTCGTCTACCAGCTCGTGCGGCAGAGCGCGGCGCTGATCGAGGACGGCTACTTCGTGCACAGCACCGCGCAGCACTGGATATTGTTCGGGCATCCGAACCGTCACTACGTCGAGGCGCAGCCCGAGTGGCTGATCGCGTTCGACGAATGCGGCAACATCGTCGCCGCGAACCGGCACGCGCGCGACGCGCTGCCGGCGCTGCGCGAGCCGCGCCATATCGACGAGATCTTCGACACGACCGAGATGCCGCTGCGCGACGCCGCGCGGCTCGATGCGATCGTCGCGCTGCGGGTGCGCGCGACCGGCGCCCCGCTCTATGCGCGGCTGCGCGCGCCGCTACGGCGCGCCGGCCGCGAACCCGGCGCGGCCTCGCGCCGCCCGGGCACCGCGCCGCGACACGTCGGCGCGCTGACGCCGTTCCTGCACAGCAGCGACCCGCGCATCGCGCAACAGGCCGAACTCGCGCTGCGCGTCGCGAGCAAGCGGCTGCCGATCCTCGTGCTCGGCGAAACCGGCGCGGGCAAGGAAGTGTTCGCCCGCGCGATCCACGACGCCGGTGCGCGGCGCGCGCGGCCATTCGTCGCCGTCAACTGCGGCGCGCTGCCGGAAGCGCTGATCGAGAGCGAACTGTTCGGCTATGCGGCAGGCGCGTTCACCGGCGCACGCAAGCACGGCGCGCGCGGCAAGATCGCGCTCGCCGACGGCGGCACGCTGTTTCTCGATGAAATCGGCGACATGCCGCTCGCGCTGCAGACGCGCCTGCTGCGCGTGCTGGCCGACGGCGAGGTCGTGCCGCTCGGCAGCGATACGCCCGTGCGCGTCGATCTCGACGTGATCTGCGCGACGCACCGCGATCTCGCGCGGATGGTGGCCGACGGCACGTTCCGCGAAGATCTGTACTACCGGTTGAGCGGCGCGACGTTCGACCTGCCGCCGCTGCGCGAACGCGCGGACGTGCGCGACGTGATCGCCACCGTGTTCGCCGAGGAAGCGCAGGCGACCGGCCACGTGCTCACGCTCGATGCAACGCTCGCCGAACAGCTCGCCGCGTATGCATGGCCGGGCAACGTGCGGCAACTGCGCAACGTGCTGCGCTACGCGTGCGCGGTGTGCGACGCCGCGCGCGTGACGCAGCGCGACCTGCCGGCCGACCTCGCCGCGCAACTCGGCGGCGCTCCGACGGGCGCGCTGCCCGACGACGAACGCGGCCGCATCGTCGCCGCGCTCACCGCGCATCGCTGGCGGCCCGACGCGGCCGCCCGGGCGCTCGGCATGTCGCGCGCGACGCTGTACCGGCGCATCGCGAAGTACCGGATCGTCGCGCCGCATCGCGCGTGACACGCGGGCGCACGCTTCGTCATGCGGGCTGCCCGGCCGCTTCGTTCGCGTTGTCCGCCACGCCGGCCGCTTCGTCGCGCCGCGTGAACACCTCGTGCGCGGCGAACAGCGCGTTGAGCGCGGCCGGCATCCCCGCATACACGGCCATCTGCATGAACACCTCGACGATCTCGTCGCGCGTGCAGCCGACGTTCAGCGCGGCCTCGATATGCACCTTCAGTTGCGGCTGCGCGTTGCCGAGCGCGGCCAGCGCCGCGATCGTCGCGATTTCGCGCGCCTTCAGGTCGAGTTGCGGCCGGCTGTAGATGTCGCCGAAGCTGAACTCGACGAGGAGCCGCCCGAAGTCCGGCGCGATCGGCGCAAGCGCCGCGATCACGCGTTCGCCCACTTCGCCGTCGATTTCCTTGAGTTTGTTCCAGCCGCGCGTGTAGCGATCCTCAACGAGTCGTTCCATCATGTCCGTCCTGTTCCGATAAAGAGTGAGAAGAGTTCGCCCGTCGTTCCGTTTCCCGTTCCCGCGCCTCGTAGTACGCGATCTTGTCGCCGATCGCATCGAGGCTCGCCTGCAGCTCCGCGATATGCGCGCGCACCGCGTCGCGATGCGCGACCAGCAAGTCGCGCCGCGCGCCGAACGTCGACTCGCCCTGCTCGCGCAGCACCGCGAACGCCTGCATCTGCGCGATCGGCATGCCGGTCGCCTTCAGGCGCATCACGAAGGCCAGCCAGTCAAGGTCGGCCGGCGCATAGAGCCGGTGCCCGGCCGCCGTGCGCGAGATCGCGCGCAGCAGGCCGGCCTGCTCGTAATACCGCAACGTATGCGTCGACACGCCCGTCAGTTCGGCGACTTGCCCGATCGTCAGCGGACCGGCGGCGGAGGGTTGGGATACGGTTTTCGACATGGCAGGAACAAGGTTAGGAGTTAGAGTTCACTCTAAGTCAAGCATTGTCTGATGGCCAGTACGGCGTTCACGCGCGATACGCGCGCGACACCGCGGCGACACCGTAAAGAATGGTCAAAATCGCCCCTCGGCACCGCTTTCGGCCTTTACAGCACCGCAAGCCTTCAGCAAGATTCGGTCAGCCTGTCTCAAAAAGGGCACGCATTTGTCCTATGCTTAACGGCGACGTCCGGCCATCTCGCACGTCGCCGTCCGTTGCAACAACCATTCATCCGTCAGAACCAGGGAGCCTTTGCCATGCTGAAAAAGCTGCTGATGCTGTTCGTCGCGCTATCGCTGTCGCTCGCGGCCGGCCTTGCCGCGGCCGTCGAAGTCAACACGGCCGACCAGGCCGCGCTCGAATCCGTGAAGGGTCTCGGGCCCGTGAAGTCGAAGGCGATCATCGACGAACGCACCAAGAACGGCCCGTTCAAGGACGCCGACGATCTCGCGAACCGCGTGAAGGGCCTCGGCACGAAGTCGGTCGGGCATCTCGAGGAAAACGGCCTGACGATCGGCGGCGCGTCGACGCCGCCGAAGGGCGTGAAGCTGTCGAAGCCGGCCGCGACGACGTCCGCGACCCCATCGACCACGACGTCGGCGGGCACCGCATCGACGTCCACGACAGCGACGGCCGGCGCGACGACCGCGGCGCCCGCGCCGGCGGCGAGCGCACCGGACGCGGCCGCCAAGCCGGCCAAGACCAAGCGTGCATCGAAGAAGGAAAAGGCGGCAGCGGCTGCCGCGGCATCCGCCGACGCGGGTGCGAGCGCACCGGCGGCCGCGTCGTCCGCGAAGGCGACGAAGGGTTCGAAGAAGAAGAGCAAGAAGGACAAGGCAGCCTCCGCCGCCGCGGCGTCGGGCGCCTGATGTGCGCCGCGCGCGCGACGGCGTGCGCGCGGCATTCGTTCAACGGGCGCCGTCGTCACGGCGCCCTTTTCAGTGAAGGTGAAGAACCATGGGTCTCCTCGACATCGTTGGCGGTCTGATCGGCGGCCAGGCCGGCGGCAACTCGCAAAGCGCGCTGATCGCGACCGCGCTCGAATTCATCAACAACCAGCCGGGCGGCCTGAACGGGCTGATCGAGAAGTTCAAGGCCGGCGGCGCCGGCGAGATCATCGGTTCGTGGGTCGGCACCGGTGAAAACCAGCCGATCTCGCCGGACACGCTGCAGAACGTGCTCGGCTCGGACGTCGTCGGCTCGCTCGCGAGCAAGGTCGGCATCGATCCGTCGCAGGCCTCGTCGATCCTCGCGCAGGTGCTGCCGCACGTCGTCAACGGCGCGACGCCGAACGGCGAAGTGCCGGCCGGCGGCCAGGTCGACACGTCGAACGTGCTCGGCACGCTCACGCAGCTCGCCGGCATGTTCGGCGGCAACAAGCAGGGCTGAGCGCTCGCCGCGACCGGGCGGCCCGTTCGGCCCGTTCGGCCGCTCCATAAGCAAACACCCCGCCAAGGCGGGGTGTTCGTTTTTGCGCGCCCGGTGCGAACCGGGCGCGCCGCCGATGGCAGGCGATCAGTGAACGACGCGGTCGAACACGAACTGGCCATCGTTGACGTCGACCGGAATCACGTCCTTCGGACCGAAGCGGCCGGCGAGGATCAGCTTCGCGACCGGGTTCTCGATCTCCTGCTGGATCGCGCGCTTCAGCGGCCGCGCGCCGAACACCGGATCGTAGCCGACCTTCGCGATCTGCTCGAGCGCCGACGGCGACACGTCGAGTGCCATGTCGAGCTTCGCGAGCCGGTCGTGCAGGCGTGCGAGCTGGATCTTCGCGATCGACTCGATGTTGCTGCGGTCGAGCGCATGGAACACGACGACGTCGTCGATCCGGTTCAGGAACTCGGGGCGGAAATGCTGCTTCACCTCGAGCCAAACCGCGTCCTTGATCTCGTCCTGCGGCGCACCCGTCATCGCCTGGATCACCTGCGAGCCGAGATTCGACGTCATCACGATCACCGTGTTCTTGAAGTCGACCGTGCGTCCCTGCCCGTCGGTCATGCGACCGTCGTCGAGCACCTGCAGCAGCACGTTGAACACGTCCGGATGCGCCTTCTCGATCTCGTCGAGCAGGATCACGCTGTACGGCTTGCGGCGCACGGCTTCCGTCAGGTAGCCGCCTTCCTCGTAGCCGACATAGCCCGGCGGCGCGCCGATCAGCCGCGCGACGCTGTGCTTCTCCATGAACTCGCTCATGTCGATGCGGATCAGATGCTCTTCCGAATCGAACAGGAACGACGCTAGCGCCTTGCACAGCTCGGTCTTGCCGACACCCGTCGGGCCGAGGAACAGGAACGAGCCGTACGGGCGGTTCGGATCGGCGAGACCCGCGCGCGAACGACGAATCGCGTCCGCCACCGCGCTGATCGCCTCGTCCTGGCCGACCACGCGCTCGTGCAGCTTTTCCTCGATGTGCAGCAGCTTCTCGCGTTCGCCCTGCATCATCCGCGACACGGGAATGCCCGTCGAACGCGACACGACTTCCGCGATTTCCTCGGCGCCGACCTGCGTGCGCAGCAGGCGCGGACGCGTCGGGTTGTGCTGCTCCTGCTCTTCGGCCTGCGTGACCTGCTTCAGCTGCGACTCGAGCTGCGGCAGCTTGCCGTACTGCAGCTCGGCGACCTTCTCCAGCTTGCCTTCACGCTGCAGGCGCGCGATGTCCGCCCGCACCTTCTCGATCTCTTCCTTGAGCTGCGCGCTGCCCTGCACCGCGGCCTTCTCGGCGGTCCAGATCTCTTCCAGGTCCGAATATTCGCGGCCGAGACGGTCGATCTCTTCCTCGATCAGCTGCAGGCGCTTCTGCGACGCTTCGTCCTGCTCCTTCTTCACGGCTTCGCGCTCGATTTTCAGCTGGATCAGACGACGGTCGAGCTTGTCCATCTCTTCGGGCTTCGAATCGATTTCCATCTTGATCTTCGAAGCGGCTTCGTCGATCAGGTCGATCGCCTTGTCGGGCAGGAAGCGGTCGGTGATGTAGCGATGCGACAGCTCGGCCGCGGCGACGATCGCCGGGTCGGTGATGTCGACACCGTGGTGCAGTTCGTACTTCTCCTGCAGCCCGCGCAGGATCGCGATCGTCGCCTCGACGCTCGGCTCGTCGACGAGCACCTTCTGGAAGCGGCGTTCGAGCGCGGCGTCCTTCTCGATGTACTTGCGGTATTCGTCGAGCGTGGTCGCGCCAATGCAGTGCAGCTCGCCGCGCGACAGCGCCGGCTTCAGCATGTTGCCCGCATCCATCGCGCCTTCGGCCTTGCCCGCNCCGACCATCGTGTGGATCTCGTCGATGAAGACGATCGTCNGGCCTTCGTCCTTCGCGATGTCGTTGAGCACCGCCTTCAGGCGTTCCTCGAACTCGCCGCGGTACTTCGCGCCGGCGAGCAGNGCGGCCATGTCGAGCGACAGCACGCGCTTGCCCTTCAGCGTCTCNGGCACNTCGCCGTTGACGATCCGCTGCGCGAGCCCTTCGACGATCGCGGTCTTGCCGACGCCCGGCTCGCCGATCAGCACCGGGTTGTTCTTNGTGCGGCGCTGCAGGATCTGGATCGANCGGCGGATTTCGTCGTCGCGGCCGATCACCGGATCGAGCTTGCCCGCNCGGGCGCGCTCGGTCAGGTCGACCGTGTATTTCTTCAGNGCCTCGCGCTGGCTTTCNGCGTCCTGGCTGTGCACCTGCGAGCCGCCGCGCACNGCGGCGATCGCGGCTTCGAGCGCCTTGCGCGTGAGGCCGTGCTGACGCGCGAGCTTGCCGGCGTCGCCCTTGTCGTCGGACACGGCGAGCAGGAACATCTCGCTCGCGATGAACGTGTCNTTGAGCTTCTGCGCTTCCTTGTCGGCCTGGTTCAGCAGCCCGGCCANCTCACGGCCGATCTGGATGTCGCCGCCCGTGCCCGTCACTTGCGGCAGGCGCGAAATGGCTTCGTTCAGCGCGCCTTGCAGCGCCTGCACGTGAACGCCCGCGCGCGACATCAGCGAGCGGGCCGAACCGTCGTGCTGCGCGACCAGCGCCGCGAGGACGTGAACGGGTTCGATGTATTGATTGTCGCGGCCTGCCGCGAGGCTTTGCGCGTCCGCGAGTGCTTCCTGGAACTTGGTGGTGAGCTTGTCGATTCTCATTTAGTCGAGACCTCCAATTTTCGATTAACACCAAGATGAGGATGGTTATGCGGCTTTCAAGCGAAATTCGGGTTGATTCAGCGCAAAAAATGCCGAATAGCCTGAAAGCGGCCCGGCAGCGTGATGGAGTGGCGCGGGATGAACGTGCGGCGCCCGCGTGTCAGCGGGCCTTGAACGATGGCTCGGCGGCCGTCGGCGCTTCGTCCGGCGCCGGCGCGGCGCGCATCAGCGCGACCGGACGGATGCCGAGCAGCGCCGCGAGCGGCGACGCGGGCTCGGCCAGTTCGCCGAGCGTGTGACGGTCGAGTTCCGCGAAGAACGCATCGCGCGCGGCCGCCAGCACGCCCTTCAGCCGGCACTGCGGCTCGATCACGCAGCCGCGCGACTCGCCGCCGTCGGACAAAAAGCAGCCGACCAGCGCGAAGTCGTTTTCGGTCGCCCGCACGACTTGGCCGACCGTCAGTCGCAGCGAATCGGCGAACAGCCGCAGCCCGCCGTTGCGGCCGCGAACGGTGTCGACCCAGCCCAGCTCGCCGAGTTGCTGGACGACTTTCATCAGATGGTTCTTCGAAATGCCGTAGGCGTCCGAGATCTCCTGGATCGTCGCGAGCCCCTCGCCGCGCACGGCCAGGTACAGCATCACGCGCAACGAATAGTCGGTGTAGTCGGTGAGTCTCATGAGCGAATACGGAAAAGATCGATCGTGCCCCGATTATGTAGGCTGGGCCGATCGCGATGCATGCAGGACCGATTGAGGTCCCGTGGCGCGGCCCCCGGTTGCCGAGATCGCGTGCGCGCAATAAGATGCGTGATATTTGCACGTTTTCCAGGGGTTACAGGACGCTATTTTGCGTCAAAATCCGGTCGGCGTCCTGCTCGTCGGCCGCGCCGCCGCCCCGTCGCCGCCTGATTCACCGGCCTTTTTTGTCATGACTGCCCTGCCTGCCTCGCCCGATACCGTACCGGCCCGCCCTCGCGACGCCGAGCCGACCGAAGACAACATCCGCGATCTCGTCTACGCGTTCTACGATCGCGTGCGCGCCGATCCACTGCTCAGGCCCGTGTTCGACGCGAAACTCGCCGGCCGCTGGGACGATCATCTGCCGAAGATGGTGACGTTCTGGTCGAGCCTCGTGCTCGGCACCAAGGGCTATCGCGGCAACGTGCAGCAGGCGCACCAGCCGCTCGACGGCATCGAGCCGGCNCATTTCAGCCGCTGGCTGTCGCTGTTNCTGAACACCGTCGANGCGCGTTACGCGCCGNCCGCGGCGATCCGTTTCATGGAGCCCGCGCTGCGGATCGCGCAGAGCCTGCAGTTGAGCCGGTTCGGCTGGGACTACCGGATTCCGCCCGAACAGCAGGCGCTGCTCGACGCGATCGCGCCGCGCCGCCGAGAGACGAGCGCAGATGCGGACGACGATCCGCACGCGTTGCCGTCGCGCGTCCGCGGCGAGCCGTTTCCGACGAAGATCATCGGGCGCAGCGTCGACCCGGACGCGTAACGCTCGTCACGCGCGACGCCGCCGAGCAGGCGGCACATCGCCGCATCGTCCGCGCGCCGCGCTCAGCGCCGCGTATTGCCCGACTCGACGCCCCAGCGCGCGAGCGCGGCGTCGTCGGTACTGCGCGCATCGACCCAGCGCTCGCCGTCCGGCGTCGTTTCCTTTTTCCAGAACGGCGCTTCGGTCTTCAGATAATCCATCACGAACTCGCACGACGCGAACGCATCGCCGCGGTGCGACGCGACCGTCGCGACCATCACGATCTGGTCGAGCGGCAGCAGCCTGCCGACGCGATGCACGATCGCGACGTCGATGCCCGGCCAGCGCCGGCCGGCCTCGGCCGCGATCTTCTCGAGCGCCTTCTCGGTCATGCCCGGATAGTGCTCGAGCTCCATCGCGGCGACCGCATCGCCTTCGTTCAGGTCGCGTACCGTGCCGACGAAGCACGCGACCGCGCCGATCTTCGGGTTGCGCGCACGCAATGCCGCGACCTCGGTGTTCAGATCGAAATCGTCGGTCTGGACTCGTATCGTAGCCATGACAGCCGCCTCAACCGCCCGTCACGGGCGGGAAGAACGCGACCTCGCAGCCTTCGGTGAGCCGCGTGTCGGGGTCGGTCATCTCGTGGTTGCAGGCCATCCGCAATGCGCGCCCTTCGGCGAGCGTGTCGGCCCACGCGCCGCCGCGCACGCGCAGCCACGCGCGCACGTCGCCGACGGTCGTCACGCTGTCCGGCACGTCGGCCTGTTCGTCGGCCACGCCCAGCGCCTCACGCACGCTTGCAAAGAATTTCAGCTGAATCTTCATGGTTCGGGGAGCCGCCGCATTACGACAGCAATTCGGAAAACGGAATGAAACGCACGGTCTCGCCTGCGCTGATCACGTGCTGCGGCGGATTGTCGATCAGGCCGTCGCCCCAGACCGTCGACGTGAGCACGGCCGAGCTCTGGTTCGGGAACAGGTCGAGGCCGCCGGCCGCATTGACGCGCGCCCGCAGGAATTCGTTGCGCCGGTCGCCCTTGCTCTGCGAAAAATCGGCACGCAGCGACAACGCGCGCGGCGCGACGTCGCGTACGCCGGACAGGCGCAGCAGGAACGGCCGCACGAACAGCAGGAACGTGACGAAGCTCGAGACCGGGTTACCGGGCAGCCCGATGAAATGCGCGTCGGCGCGCTCGTCGCCGCGGCGCACCGCGCCGTACGCGAGCGGCTTGCCGGGCTTCATCGCGATCTGCCACAGCGCGAGCCGCCCTTCGGCCTCGACGGCCGGCTTCACGTGATCCTCGTCGCCGACCGACACGCCGCCGCTCGTCAGGATCACGTCGTGATCGCGGGCGGCCTCGCGCAGCGTGTCGCGCGTCGCGGCCAGCGAGTCGGGCACGATNCCGTAGTCGGTCACGTGGCAGCCGAGCCGCTCGAGCAGCCCGCGCAGCGTGAANCGNTTCGAGTTGTAGATCGCGCCGGGCTTCAGCGGCTCGCCGGGCATCGTCAGTTCGTCGCCGGTGAAGAACACCGCCACGCGAATCCGCCGNGCGACCGACAANTGCGCGCAGCCGACCGATGCGGCGAGNCCGAGCGCCTGCGGCGTCAGCCGCGTGCCGGCCGGCAGGATCACCGAACCCTGGCGGATATCGGCGCCCTGCGCGGTGATCCATTCGCCGGCCTTCGGCGTATGCAGGATCTCGACCGCGTCGCCGTCGGCCGATGCCTGCTCCTGCATCACGACGGCGTCGGCGCCGGGCGGCACCGTCGCGCCGGTGAAGATCCGCGCGGCCGTGCCCGCCGCGAGCGGCGCGGCCGGATGCCCGGCCGGAATGCGTTGCGACACCGGCAAGCGCCGGTCGCCGTGCAGCAGGTCGGCGACGCGCACCGCGTAGCCGTCCATCGCGCTCGTATGCATCGGCGGCACGTCGAGCGGCGAACTCACGTCGGCCGCGAGCACGCGGCCGAGCGCGTCGAGCGTGGCGACGGTTTCGCTGCCGGGCAGCGGCTTCGCGGCATCGAGCAGCGCGGCGAGCGCCTCGGCGGTCGATAGCATCGGCGCGCGCGGCGCCGCGGGATTCGGGTTCGACATCGATGGCATCGGGGATCGTTGGAATCAATACATCATTGTAGCGACGCCGCCACGCGCACGCGCGATATGGCGAGCATGCGAAGACTGTGATCGGCGCGAACGCGCGGGTCTGGCACTTGTTTCGCGCCGAATGCGATGTTCGCGCGCCAAACCCGCGGGCCAAACGAAACGGCCGGAACCCCGATCCGTTCGACGAATCGGCATTCCGGCCGTCTGCGCAACCGGGCCCGCGGGCCCGGCCGTGCGTCATGCGCCCGTATGGGCAGCGATAAAGTCCTTCACCTGCTGCGCGTCGGCCCTCACGACCTCGAAGCGCTGCGGCAGCGCCTCGAGCCCGTCGAACGCGGCCGGCCGCTCGGCTTCGCGATCGAGCGCTTCGCGGATCGTCTCGCCGAACTTGATCGGCTGCGCCGTCTCGAGCACGACCATCGGCACGCCGGCCTCCAGATGCTCGCGCGCGACCTTCACGCCGTCGGCCGTATGCGTATCGATCATCGTGTCGTAGCGCGAGAACACGTCGCGGATCGTCGCGATGCGGTCGGCGTGGCTGCTGCGCCCGGACACGAAACCGAATTCGGCCACGCGCGCGAAATCGCCGCTCGCCGCGAGATCGAAGCCGCCCCTCTCCTCGACGTCGCGGAACAGTTGCATCACGCGGGCCGGATCGCGGCCGAGCAGGTCGAACACGAAGCGCTCGAAGTTCGATGCCTTCGAGATGTCCATGCTCGGGCTGCTCGTGTGATACGTGTTCTCGGCGCTGCGCACGCGATATGCGCCGGTGCGGAAGAACTCGTCGAGCACGTCGTTCTCGTTGGTCGCGACCACCAGCCGCGCGATCGGCAGCCCCATCATCCGCGCGATGTGGCCCGCGCAGACGTTGCCGAAGTTACCCGACGGCACCGTGAACGACACGCGCTCGTCGTTGGACTGCGTCGCCGCGAAATAGCCCTTGAAGTAGTACACGACCTGCGCGACGACGCGCGCCCAGTTGATCGAGTTGACCGTGCCGATCTTCTGCCGCGCCTTGAACGCGTGATCGTTCGACACGGCCTTCACGATGTCCTGGCAGTCGTCGAACACGCCTTCGACCGCGAGGTTGAAGATGTTCGGATCCTGCAGGCTGAACATCTGCGCCGTCTGGAACGCGCTCATCTTCTTGTGCGGCGACAGCATGAACACGCGCACGCCGGCCTTGCCGCGCATCGCGTATTCGGCCGCGCTGCCGGTATCGCCCGACGTCGCGCCGAGGATGTTCAGCGCTTCACCGTGCTTCGCGAGCGTGTACTCGAACAGGTTGCCGAGCAACTGCATCGCCATGTCCTTGAACGCGAGCGTCGGGCCGTTCGACAGTTCGAGCAGCGACAACGCCGTGCCGTGCTCGGTGCCGAGCGTCTTCAGCGGCGTGATGTCGGACGCGTTCTCGCCGTGGCGCGTGTTGCTGTACACGGCGGCCGTGTACGTGCGGCGCGTGATCGCGCGCAGGT
>Ga0058691_1001617_pt1 | contig 11643 bp, 8 predicted proteins | sample AgamicAtPrz_FD_55051 | JGI IMG/M metagenome (GOLD analysis project Ga0058691, IMG submission 55051) | Agave microbial communities from Guanajuato, Mexico - At.P.rz | ecosystem: Host-associated > Plants > Phyllosphere > Phylloplane/Leaf | place: Guanajuato, Mexico | collected 2012-05-28
ACATGGTGGCGCTGGTCGACGGCCAGCCCAAGCTGTGCAACCTGAAGGACCTGATCACGGTCTTCCTGGAGCACCGCCGCGAGGTCGTCACCCGCCGCACCGTGTTCGAACTGCGCAAGGCGCGCGAGCGTGGCCATGTGCTGGAAGGCCTGGCGGTGGCGCTGGCCAACATCGACGACTTCATCGAGATCATCAAGCGCAGCCCGACCCCGCCGGTGGCCAAGGCCGAGCTGATGGCGCGCGCCTGGGATTCCTCGCTGGTGCGGGAGATGCTGTCGCGCGCCGAGGGCGAGACCGCCGGCGGCCGCAACGCCTACCGTCCCGAAGGCCTGCCGGCGCAGTACGGCATGCAGGAGGACGGGCTCTACAAGCTGTCCGACGACCAGGCCGGCGAAATCCTGCAGATGCGCCTGCAGCGCCTGACCGGGCTGGAGCAGGACAAGATCGTCGGCGAATACCGCGACGTGATGGCGCAGATCGCCGACCTGCTGGACATCCTCGCCACGCCCGCGCGCGTGACGACGATCATCGGCGACGAACTGGCGTCGGTGCGCCAGGAGTTCGGCCAGACCAAGCTGGGCGCGCGCCGCAGCGTGATCGAGCACAACGCCCAGGAACTCGGCACCGAGGACCTGATCACGCCGACCGACATGGTCGTGACCCTGTCCCACACCGGCTACATCAAGAGCCAGGCGCTGAGCGAGTACCGCGCCCAGCGCCGCGGCGGCCGCGGCAAGCAGGCCACCGCCACCAAGGACGACGACTGGATCGACCAGCTCTTCATCGCCAACACGCATGACTGGATGCTGTGCTTCAGCAACCGCGGTCGCGTGTACTGGCTGAAGGTCTGGGAGGTGCCGCAGGGCTCGCGCAACGCGCGCGGCAAGCCGATCGTCAACATGTTCCCGCTGCAGCCGGAAGAGAAGATCAACGTCGTGCTGCCGCTGACAGGCGAATTCCGCTCGTTCCCGGAAGACCACTTCATCTTCTTCGCCACCGCGCTGGGCACCGTCAAGAAGACCTCGCTGAAGGACTTCAGCAACCCGCGCAAGGCCGGCATCATCGCCGTCGACCTGGACGAGGGCGANTACCTGATCGGCGCCGCGCTGACCGANGGCCAGCANGACGTNATGCTGTTCTCCGACGGCGGCAAGGCGGTGCGCTTCGACGAGGACGACGTCCGCCCGATGGGCCGCCAGGCCCGCGGCGTGCGCGGCATGATGCTTGAACCCGACCAGCGCCTGATCGCGATGCTCGTGGCCGAGGACGAGACGCAGAGCGTGCTGACCGCCACCGAGAACGGCTACGGCAAGCGCACCAGCATCGTGGAATACACGCGCCACGGCCGCGGCACGAAGGGCATGATCGCGATCCAGCAGAGCGAGCGCAACGGCAAGGTCGTCGCGGCGACGCTGGTCCGCCCCGAGGATGAGATCATGCTGATCACCGACACCGGCGTGCTGGTACGCACGCGGGTGGCCGAGATCCGCGAACTGGGTCGCGCCACGCAGGGCGTGACGCTGATTTCGCTGGACGAGGGCGCCAAGCTCTCGGGCCTGCAGCGTATCGTCGAGAACGATGCGAACGAGACGACAGAATCGACCGACGACGCCGCGGGCGGCGCCGGTTCCGATGCCGGCGACGCCACGAGCGCCGCGGGCGACTCCACCCCCGACGTGAAGGAATGACCTTGTTGCTGAAGTCCATCCAAGCCGGCGCCATCGCCGCCTCGCTGCTGGCGAGCCCCGTCGTCTTCGCGCAGAAGGCTGACAGCCCGCAGTCCAAGAAGGACGTCATCGCGAAGATCCTGAAGATCCAGCAGCCCGCGATCGAGGCCCTGACCATGGGCGTGCTGAGCCGCCCGGTCAACGAACTGGCCGCCAAGGCAGCGCCGGCCCTGCGCAACGTGCCCGAAGCCAAGCGCGAAGCCACCGCCAAGCAGATCGATGCCGACCTGCGCAAGTTCCTGGAAGACAACGCCAAGCCGCTGGTCGACAAGGGCATGAAGCTGGCCCCGTCGACCATGGGCGTGGCGCTGGACGAGAAGTTCACCGAGGACGAGCTCAAGCAGCTGCTGGCCTGGCTGGAATCGCCGGTGAGCAAGAAGTTCGCCGAGTCCTCGCAGGAGCTGCAGAGCCTCTACACGAAGAAGCTGATCGACGACAACGGCAAGCAGCTGGACGAGAAGTTCACCGCGCTGCAGCAGAACGTCGCCAAGCAGCTCGGCCTGGAAGCGGGTCCGGCGCCGGCGGCCTCGGCCCCGAAGCCGGCCGCCAAGCCCGCGCCGACGCCGAAGAAGTAAGTCCGCCACCGCGGCCCGGTGCCGGCCCCAGGCCAGCATCGCTCCGCCCGGGGCGCCCCGCCGCGTCGATCCGGTCGACCGGCGTCGGCGCCCCGGCTGTCGTCCCGTTCTCACCGCGCCCTCCCCATGCCAGCCGTCCGCCCCTTCAACTTCTCCGCCGGTCCCGCCGCCCTCCCCCCCGAGGTCCTGAGCCAGGTGGCCGAGGAGATGCTGGACTGGCACGGCTCCGGCATGAGCGTGATGGAGATGAGCCACCGCGGCCGCGAGTTCATCTCGATCTACGAAGCCGCCGAGGCCGACCTGCGCGAGCTGCTGCAGGTGCCCGAAAACTTCCGCATCCTGTTCATGCAGGGCGGCGGGCTCGGCGAGAACGCGATCCTGCCGCTGAACCTGTCGCGCGGCGGCGCGGTCGACGTCGTCGTCACCGGCTCCTGGTCGAAGAAGAGCGCCGCCGAAGCCAGGCGCTATGCCGACGTCCGCATCGCCGCCAATGCCGCCGAGCTCCCCGGCGCCGACGGCCGCTACCTCGACATTCCCGCGCCCTCGACCTGGCAGCTGCGCCGGGACGCCTCATACGTGCACGTCTGCACCAACGAGACCATCGACGGCATCGAATTCCAGGCCCTGCCCGACCTCCAGGCGCTGGGCCATGACGCGCCGCTGGCGATCGACTTCTCCTCCCACGTGGCGTCGCGCCCGGTGGACTGGTCCAAGGTCGGCCTCGCCTTCGCCGGCGCCCAGAAGAACATCGGCCCGGCCGGCCTGACGCTGGTCATCGTCCGCGAAGACCTGCTGGGCCACGCGCTGCCGATCTGCCCCTCCGCCTTCGACTACAAGATCGTGGCCGAGGCGCAGTCGATGTACAACACGCCGCCGACCTTCGGCATCTACGTCGCCGGCCTGGTGTTCCAGTGGCTCAAGCGCTTCGCCTACGGCGGCAAGACCGGCCTGGCCGCGATCGAGCAGCGCAACATCGACAAGGCCGCCCTGCTCTACGCGGCGCTGGACGGCTCCTCCCTGTATGAAAACCGCGTGGCGGCGTCGTGCCGCTCGCGGATGAACGTCCCATTCTTCCTCCGCGACGAGCGTCTGAACGACGCCTTCCTGGCTGGCGCCAAGGAGCGGGGGCTGCTGCAACTCAAAGGCCACAAGTCGGTGGGCGGCATGCGGGCATCGATCTACAACGCGATGCCGCTGGAGGGCGTCCAGGCCCTGGTGAGCTACCTGAAAGACTTCGAAACCCGACATGGCTGACACGCCGAACACCCCCCTCCCCGAGGCGCCCGGCGACGCCNCGATGCCGCCGGCCCCGGTGGCCGACCCCGAGCTGCTCGCGCTGCGCGACCAGATNGACGCGCTCGACTCGCAACTGCTGACGCTGCTGAACCAGCGCGCCCATGTCGCCGAGCAGGTCGGCGAGATCAAGCGNCGCGACGGCACGCCCTTCTTCCGCCCCGACCGNGTCGCCCAGGTCATCGCCAAGATCAAGGCGGCCAACCAGGGCCCGCTCAAGGGCGAACACGTCGCCGCCATCTGGCGCGAGATCATGTCCGCCTGCCTCGCGCTCGAGTCGCCGCAGCGGGTCGCCGTGCTGGGCCCCTTCGGCACCTTCTGCGAGCAGGCCGCGATCGAATACTTCGGTGGCGCCGCCGACCTGATCTACTGCAACAGCTTCGACGAGGTCTTCCACGCGACCGCCTCCGGCAGCGCGCAGTACGGCGTGGTCGGCGTCGAGAACATGACCGAGGGCGTGGTGACGCGCTCGCTCGACCTGTTCCTGCACACGCCCACGCATGTGGTCGGCGAGGTCAGCCTGCTGATCCGCCACAACCTGCTGCGCAAGGAGAACTCGCTGGAAGGCGTGGAGGCGGTGCTGGCGCATCCTCAGGCGCTCGCGCAGTGCCAGAACTGGCTGTCCAAGCACCTGCCGAACGCCGAGCGCCGCGCCGTGTCCAGCAACGCCGAAGGCGCGCGGCTGGCGGCCGAGAACCCGGCCTGCGCCGCGATCGCCAGCGAGCGCGCGGCGACGCTGTTCGGCCTGCACATCACCGCGCACGCGGTGCAGGACGAGGCCTACAACCGCACCCGTTTCGCCGTGATCTGCCTGCCGCAGACCATGGCCACCCCCCCGGCCACGGGGCGGGACTGCACCAGCCTCATCGTCTCCGTGGCGAACCGCCCGGGCGCGATGCATGATCTGCTGGTGCCGTTGAAGAAGCACGGCGTGTCCATGACCCGACTGGAGTCGCGTCCGGCCCGCACCGGTCAGTGGGAGTACTACTTCTACATCGACCTGGACGGCCACCCGTCGCAGCCGCACGTCGCCTCGGCGCTGGCGGAGCTGCGGGAGCTGTGCGCGTTCTACAAGGTCATCGGCGCCTACCCGCTGAAGTCCTGACGCTGAAGTCTTGAGCGAAAGAGGTTCCTCGCGATGTACAACCAACTCGGCGTGATCGGTTGCGGCCTGATGGGCGGCTCGTTCGCGCTGGCCATGAAGAAAGCCGGCCTGGTGCGCCGGGTGGTGGGCTACAGCAAGAGCCCGTCGACGACCGACACCGCCCGCCGCATGGGCGTGATCGACATCGCCGCCGAATCGGCGCTGCTGGCCGTGTCCGGTTCGGACATCGTGCTGGTGGCGGTGCCGGTCGCCGCGACCGAGTCCACGCTCAAGGCCATCCGCCACCTGGTGCGGGCCGACGTGCTGCTGATGGACGTGGGCTCGACCAAGAGCGATGTCGTCGACGCGGCCAAGCGCGCGCTCGGCAAGCAGTTCCCGAGCTTCGTGCCCGCGCATCCGATCGCCGGCAAGGAAAGCGCCGGTGTGCAGCATGCCGATGCCGCGCTCTACCAGGGCCGCCAGGTCATCCTGACGCCGCTGGAGCAGACCCGGCCCGAGATGGTGCAGAAGGCGACCGACGTCTGGTCGGCGCTGGGGTCGCAGGTGCTCAAGATGGCGCCGCACCACCATGACGAAGCCTTCGCCGCGGTCAGCCACCTGCCGCACCTGCTGGCCTACGCCTACTTCAGTTCGGTCGCCAGACAGCCCTCGGGCCGCGATTTCCTGAGCCTGGCCGGTTCCGGCTTCCGCGACTTCACGCGGATCGCCGCCAGCGATCCGACGGTCTGGCGCGACATCCTGATGGCCAACCGGCAGGACCTGCTGACGCAGTCGCAGCGCTTCCGCGAGGTGCTGGACCAGATGGAGCAGGCGATCCGCCAGGGCGACGCGCACGCGCTCGAGACGATGATCCGGCAGGCCTCCGAAGGCCGCGCGCAATGGCAGCTCGGCGCCCCGGCCGCGCCGCCGTCGAAGTCCAAGTAACCCCTTTCCGTGTGCGCGGCGCGCCGCGCGCCCACCGCGCCATGTACAAGATTCCCTTCCTGGACCTGCCCCCGCTGCGCGGCGCCGCGGGCACTGTCTCCCTGCCCGGCTCCAAGAGCATCTCCAACCGGGTGCTGCTGCTGGCCGGCCTGTCCAAGGGCGTGACCCGGGTGCACGACCTGCTGGCCTCGGACGACACCAAGGTCATGCTGGCCGCGCTGCGCGAGCTGGGCTGCCAGCTCGAGACCGGCGCGGACGGCGTGCTGTCGGTGACTGGCATCGGTGGCCGGTTGACTACCCGGCAGGCCAAGCTATTCCTGGGCAACGCCGGCACGGCGATGCGCCCCCTGACCGCCGCGCTCGCGCTGCTGGCGGCCACGCAGGGCGGCCAGTTCGAACTCTCCGGCGTGCCCCGCATGCATGAGCGCCCGATCGGCGACCTGGTCGACGCGCTGCGCGCGCTGGGCTGCCCGATCGACTGCCTCGGCCAGGAGGGTTATCCGCCGCTGCGGCTCAACGGGCCGGCGGCGCTGACGCTGGACGCGCCGGTGCGCGTGCGCGGCGACGTCTCCAGCCAGTTCCTCACCGCCCTGCTGCTCGCCCTGCCCCTGGTCGCGCAGCGGGACCTCGTCATCGAGGTCACCGGCGAGCTGATCTCCAAGCCCTACGTCCACATCACGCTGGAGTTGCTGGCGCGCTTCGGCGTCCAGGTCCAGCGCGACGACGACTGGCAGCGTTTCGTGATTCCCGCCGGCAGCCGCTACCGCTCGCCCGGCGAGGTGCACGTCGAGGGCGATGCGTCGTCGGCGTCCTACTTCGTCGCGCTCGGCGCGATCGCCGCCACCGACCCGCCGGTGCGCATCGAGGGCGTGGGCTCGAGCTCGGTGCAGGGCGACGTCCGTTTCGTCGAGGCCGCGCAGGCGATGGGCGCCCAGGTCGACATCGGCCCCAACTGGCTGGAGGTCCGCCGCGGCGCCTGGCCGCTGAAGGCGCTGGACCTGGACTGCAACCACATCCCGGACGCCGCGATGACGCTGGCCGTGATGGCGCTGTACGCCGACGGCCCGACGACGCTGCGCAACATCGCCTCCTGGCGCGTGAAGGAGACCGACCGCATCGCCGCGATGGCGACCGAGCTGCGCAAGCTCGGCGCGCGGGTCGAGGAAGGCCCGGACTGGCTGCGCGTGCATCCGCTCAAGGCCTGGAAGCCGGCGGCCATCCATACCTACGACGACCACCGCGTCGCGATGTGCTTCTCGCTGGCGGCCTTCAACGGCCTGCAGGACGACCGCCAAGGGCCCGCCGTGCCGGTGCGCATCCTGGATCCGCAATGCGTCGCCAAGACCTTCCCCGACTACTTCGAGACGCTGTTCGGCGTCGTCCGCGCCAACGTCGAGGACATTCCCGTCATCACGATCGACGGCCCCACCGCCTCGGGCAAGGGCACGCTGACCGACGAGGTCGCCCAGGCGCTGGGCTACGACGTGCTGGATTCCGGCGCGCTGTACCGGGTGACCGGGCTGGCCGCCTCGCGCCACCATNTCGACCTGGCCGATGGCGAGGCGGTCGCGGCGCTGGTGCCGACGCTGGACCTGAAGTTCGAGTCNGGCCGGGTGCTGCTGGACGAGGAGGACGTCTCGGCCGAGCTGCGCCAGGAAGCGACCGGGCTGATGGCCTCGCAGGTCGGCGCCCATCCGGCGGTGCGTCGCGCGCTGCATCAGCTGCAGCTGAATTTCCGCCGCCTGCCCGGCCTGGTGGCCGACGGGCGCGACATGGGCACGGCGATCTTCCCCGACGCGGCGCTCAAGGTCTTCCTGACCGCCAGTGCCGCNACGCGNGCCGAGCGGCGTCACAAGCAATTGATTTCCAAGGGAATTCCGGCTAANATCGACAGCTTGCGCGCTGATCTGGAAGCGCGGGACGCTCGCGACAAGGGTCGCAGCGCGTCTCCGCTGCAGGCCGCCGCGGACGCGATCGAGCTGGACAACTCGCAGCAGACCATCGGGGAATCCCGTGATCTGGTGTTGAGCTGGTGGCAGGAACGCGGTCCGTTCAAGGCCTGAGGCGCTTTCGGGTCGACACGCAAACGGGAGCGTCACCCCTCCCTCCGGACGCCAGTCCACTGGGGGTGACGTATTCGACAACCTAACCCGCAAGTCCGCTTGCAACACAAGCCTTCGCACCTCTCGGATCAGGCCGCTTGACGCATCAAGCCGCCGGACGCTCTGTGCCTGGCAAGGAAATCTCACATGTCCCAAATGGAATCTTTCGCCGCCCTCTTCGAGGAATCGCTGCAGAAGTCGAACATGCGCGCCGGCGAGGTCATCTCGGCTGAAGTCGTCCGCATCGAGCACAACTTCGTGGTCGTCAACGCCGGCCTGAAGTCCGAAGCCTACGTGCCCGTCGACGAATTCAAGAACGACCAGGGCGAAGTCGAAGTCCAAGTCGGTGATTTCATCTCGGTCGCCATCGACGCGATCGAAAACGGCTACGGCGACACCATCCTGTCGCGCGACAAGGCCAAGCGCCTGGCCTCGTGGCTGTCGCTGGAAACCGCCCTGGAATCGGGCGATTTCGTGACCGGCACCGTCTCCGGCAAGGTCAAGGGCGGCCTGACCGTCCTGGTCAACGGCATCCGCGCCTTCCTGCCCGGTTCGCTGCTGGACACCCGCCCGGTGAAGGACATGAGCCCGTTCGAGGGCAAGACCATGGAATTCAAGGTCATCAAGCTGGACCGCAAGCGCAACAACGTTGTGCTGTCGCGTCGCGCGGTGGTCGAGGCTTCGATGGGTGAAGAGCGCGCCAAGCTGCTGGAGACGCTGACCGAAGGCGCCATCGTCAACGGCGTGGTCAAGAACATCACCGAATACGGTGCGTTCGTCGACCTGGGCGGCATCGACGGCCTGCTGCACATCACCGACATGGCCTGGCGCCGTGTCCGTCACCCGAGCGAAGTGGTGACGGTCGGCCAGGAACTGACGGCCAAGGTCCTGAAGTTCGACGCCGAGAAGAACCGCGTCTCGCTGGGCCTGAAGCAGCTGGGCGACGACCCGTGGTTCGGCGTGTCGCGCCGCTACCCGGCCAACACCCGCCTGTTCGGCAAGGTCACCAACATCGCCGACTACGGCGCGTTCGTCGAGATCGANCCGGGCATCGAAGGCCTGGTGCACGTCTCCGAAATGGACTGGACCAACAAGAACGTGGCNCCNTCCAAGGTCGTCTCGCTGGGCGACGAAGTGGAAGTCATGGTCCTGGAGATCGACGAAGACAAGCGTCGCATCTCGCTGGGCATGAAGCAGTGCCGCGCCAACCCGTGGGAAGAGTTCGCCGAGAACGTCAAGCGCGGCGACCGCGTCAAGGGCCCGATCAAGTCGATCACCGACTTCGGCGTGTTCGTGGGCCTGGCCCAGGGCATCGACGGCCTGGTGCACCTGTCCGACCTGTCGTGGAACGAGCCGGGTGAAACCGCCGTCCGCAACTACAAGAAGGGCCAGGAAGTCGAAGCCATCGTGCTGGCCGTGGACGTCGAGCGCGAGCGCATCTCGCTGGGCATCAAGCAGCTGGACGGCGACCCGTTCTCGACCTTCGTGTCGGTGAACGACCGCGGCATGACCGTGACCGGCAAGGTCAAGACCGTCGACGCGCGTGGCGCCGAGATCGATCTGGGCGAGGACGTCACCGGCTACCTGCGCGCTTCGGAAATCGCCCGCGACCGCGTGGAAGATGCCCGCAACGTGCTGAAGGAAGGCGACGAAGTCTCGGCCGTGATCATCAACGTCGACCGCAAGTCGCGCAGCATCCAGCTGTCGATCAAGGCCAAGGACAACGCCGACGAACAGCAAGCCATGCAGCGCCTGTCGCAGTCGAACGAGCGTGAGAACGCCGGCACGACGAGCCTGGGCGCCCTGCTGCGCGCCAAGCTGGACAACCAGAACAACGGCTGATCCCTCGCGGGACCTGGGCGCCACGCGCAGCGTGGTGTCCGGGGCTCAAGAGAATCCCTTGCTCTGGTCGGCGGCAGGCTGAGTTAGCCTGACCGCCGCAGACACGCCCAACCGACGCTCAAGCGCTTCGACAGGCTCGCTCCGCAGCGAGCCTGTTTTTTCTTCAGATGCTGACGACCATGACCCGATCCGACCTGGTGGCCCACTTGTCCGAGCGCTTCGGCCAGCTCACGCAGCGAGACACCGAGTTCGCGGTCAAGACCATCCTGGACGCGATGTCCGACGCGCTGGCCCGCGGCCACCGCATCGAGATCCGCGGTTTCGGCAGCTTCTCGATCAACCGCCGCCCGCCGCGCATGGGCCGCAACCCGCGCAGCGGCGAGCAGGTGCTGATCCCCGAGAAGCTGGTGCCGCACTTCAAGCCGGGCAAGGCCCTGCGCGAAGCCGTCGACGCGCAGCTGCCCGTCACGGACGAGGACCAGCAGGCCGCCTGAGCCCCTCGCCCCAAGGCAGGAGCGCCGCGCATCGCGGCGCTTTTTTTTCGCCCGTTGGAAGGCCCGTTGGAGGGTGCCCCGCCCCTGACGGGGGACTCGCCCTGCCGAACGTCATGCACTGGGCTTGGCGGTCCTCTCACGCGCCTAGAATCGCCCCCCATGCGAATCCTGGTCTGGTTCTTCCGCGCCTTCCTGTTCTTCTGCCTGTTCGCCTTCGCGCTGAACAACAGCCAGGAGATCGTCGTGCACTGGTTCTTCGGCCAGGCATGGCGTGCTCCGCTGGTGATCGTGGTGCTGTTGACCTTCGGGCTGGGCTGCGCCTTCGGTGTGCTGGCGATGATCCCGGCCTGGTGGCGCCACAAGCGCGCCGCCGCGCGCTCGCTCCCTCCGGCGGACGACCTGCCGCCTTCGGCGGCGACCGCTTCCGCCAACGACCCCAAGATCCCCGATGGAATTTGATCTGAGCTGGCTGCTGATCGGTGTCCCCCTGGTCTTCGGCCTGGGCTGGCTCGCCTCCAAGCTGGACTCGCGCCAGTGGAAGCGTGAACAGCGCGACGCCCCGCGCGCCTACTTCAAGGGGCTGAACCTCCTGCTCAACGAGCAGCAGGACAAGGCCATCGACGCCTTCATCGAGGCGGTGCAGGCCGATCCCGACACCTCCGAGCTGCACTTCGCGCTGGGCAACCTGTTCCGGCGCCGCGGCGAATACGAACGCGCCGTGCGGGTGCACCAGCACCTGCTCTCGCGCGGCGACCTGCCCAAGTCCGAACGTGACCGCGCGCAGTACGCGCTGGCCCAGGACTTCTTCAAGGCCGGCCTGTTCGACCGCGCCGAGACTGCCTACGAGGCGCTCAAGGGCACCGCCTTCGACCACGAGGCGGCGCTGGCGCTGCTGTCGCTGTACGAGCGCTCGCGCGAATGGGCCAAGGCGGCGGAGGTCTCCGAGCAGCTCGAGGCCGCGGGCACCGGCAGCTTCGCCAGCCGCATCGCCAACTACTGGTGCGAGCTGGCCCTGGAGGCGCAGGCCCGCCAGGACGTGACGGAGGCCCGCCGCTGGCTGGACCAGGCCCGCGCCCGCGCGCCACAGTCGGCCCGCGCCTACGTGCTGCTGGGCCAGATGCTCGCGCGCCAGGGCGACCAGACCGGCGCGATGGCCCTGTACGCCGAGCTGCTGAGAGCCAATCCCGACGCCTTCAACCTGGTCGCGCGCGACTACGCCCAGGCGGCGCAATCCACCGGCACCGCCGCGCAGGCGCTGGCGCTGATCGAGGCCCAGTACCGCCGCCATCCGAGCATGGCGCTGCTGCAGGCGATCGCGCTGCTCGAACCGGCGCCCGAGGCGCAGCGCCGTCGCCTGGCCGAGCACCTGCGGGTCGAGCCGGCGCTGTCCGCCGCGACGCAATTGCTGCAGCAGAGCCAGGCGCGCCAGCAGCCGCTGGACGACGACGAGGCCCAGCTCGTCGGCACCGCGCTGCAGCGCGCGGTGCGGCCGCTGCAGCGCTACCGCTGCGCCGCGTGCGGCTTCGAGTCGCAGCACTATTTCTGGCAATGCCCCGGCTGCCTCAGCTGGGATAGCTACCC
>Ga0058691_1001618_pt1 | contig 11640 bp, 10 predicted proteins | sample AgamicAtPrz_FD_55051 | JGI IMG/M metagenome (GOLD analysis project Ga0058691, IMG submission 55051) | Agave microbial communities from Guanajuato, Mexico - At.P.rz | ecosystem: Host-associated > Plants > Phyllosphere > Phylloplane/Leaf | place: Guanajuato, Mexico | collected 2012-05-28
CAGAGAAAGCAAGCAATGGACAATATCGACGTCTTGGTACTCAAGGCACTGCGTGACTGGCGCTCGGCCGGCCAGCATGCCTTGCTGGCCACCGTGGTGCGCACCTGGGGCTCGTCCCCACGCCCCGTGGGCTCCATGATGGCCTTGCGCGAGGACGGACGTGCCATTGGCTCGGTATCCGGCGGCTGCATCGAAGACGATTTGATCGCCCGCCATACCAAGGCCCTGAACCAGAACCTGGGAATTCCCGACGGTCCGCCGCAGCTGGTGCGCTATGGCGTGAGTGCCGACGAAGCCCACCGCTTCGGCCTGCCCTGCGGCGGCACGCTGGAGCTGCTGCTGGAATTCAATCCCGATGCTGCCAGCCTGCAGCAACTGGTGGCCGAGCTGGAAGCCGGCTCACTGGTGAAACGCAGTGTCGACTGCAGCAGCGGCGAAGTCAGCCTGCAGACGGCCGAGCACCCCGACGCGCTGGAGTTTGACGGCCAGCAACTCGTCAACCACCTGGGCCCCGGCTACCGCATGCTGCTGATAGGCGCAGGCGCCCTGGCCGAATACCTGGCCACCATGGCCTTGTTCAACGGCTTCACGGTCACCGTCTGCGACCCGCGCGAGGAATACATGGGCAGTTGGTCGGTGGCCCAGGTCAACACCGTCACCGACATGCCGGACGATGCCGTCACAGCCTTCAAGCCCGATGCGCGCAGCTGCATCGTCGCCCTCACCCACGACCCCAAGCTCGACGATCTGGCCCTGCTCGAAGCCCTGCACAGCCCGGCCTTCTATGTGGGCGCCATCGGCTCGCGCCGCAACAACCACTCCAGGCGCGAGCGCATGATGGAACACTTTGGCGAGACCGAAGCCTCGCTGGCCAGGCTGCGCGGCCCCATCGGTCTCTATATCGGCAGCAAGACTCCGGCAGAGATCGCGGTGAGCGTGATGGCCGAGATTCTGGCCGTGAAAAACGCCGTGCCGCTGCCGCAGGCCATGTCGGTGGAAGTAGCCAAGCACGAGCATGACATCGCCATGAACGAGGCCAGCACGCATTGCGCCATTCCGGAAATCCTCCAGCCGGGCTCGGCGCGCTGATATCCGGCGGTTCAAGCCTGTAGCGCAAAATCCACGGCCGCTGCGGCGTGCAAGGCCGTGGTGTCCATCACCGGCAGTACGCTGTCTGCGGGCTTGATGAGCAAGCCGATTTCCGTGCATCCCAGCACCACGGCCTGCGCCCCGCGGGCCGCCAATGACTCGATGGCACGCTGATAGAGCTTGCGCGACACATCGCTGATCTGCCCCGCGCAAAGCTCCTCATAGATGATGCGATGCACCTGCGTGCGCTCGACCTCGTCGGGCACCAGCACCTTCAGGCCGAACTGCTGCTCCAGCCTCTCGCGCATGAACGGCTGCTCCATGGTGAAGCGCGTACCCAGCAGCCCCAGTACCTGCACACCGGCTGCGCGCGCAGCCGCCCCGACCGGGTCGGCTATGTGCACAAACGGAATCGACACGGCTGCTGCCACCTGATCCGCCACCTTGTGCATGGTGTTGGTGCAAAGCAGCACACAGTCGGCGCCCCCGGCTTGCAGACGCCGGGCAGCATCGGCCAGCAGCGCTGCCGCATCGTCCCAGCGGCCTTCATGCTGGGCCTGCTCGACAGGGCCGAAGTCCACGCTGTACATCAGCAGCCTGGCCGAGCGCAACGCGCCCAGACGCTCCCGGACACCCTGGTTGATCAGGCGGTAGTACTCGGCGCTGGACTCCCAGCTCATGCCGCCGATCAGGCCTATGACGCGTTGCGGCCCGGTGCTTGTTTGCAGGTCTTGATTCATGAGCGCCAGTGTGAGGCCAGCCGGCCGCCATCGTCTATCATGAAATTTCAGCAAGCCATGAAGACCCACCTGATTCAGCCTTCGGCAACCGATACGCCAGCGGTACAGATCCATTTGCTCGGCCGCGCGCCCTACAGCAGCCGCGACCCGGTGCGCATGCATGCACTGGGCATTGCGCTGCAAAGACAGCAAGGCGTTCACGCCATTGCCTCCGACAGACGCGTGGACTTCGACACCTGGCCCGGCACCCTGAGCTATACGCCGCCGGGCGTCGAGGTATTTTCCGAGTCGGCCACCGGCGGTGAATACCTGGTGCTGCGCCATGCGGTCCATGAGACTGACGCTCCCAGGCCATCGCAGCGCGTCACACGACACGGTCAGCGCGCAGCCTTGCAGATAGCGCAGCATCTGCGCCTGCTGCTGCTCAGCCCCTGTCCGGACGCTCTGGCCATCGAGCAGGCTGCGCTGCGCTTCATGGCCTGCCAGGAGGGCAGCGCCTGCGGGGCCGACGCTCGCCCCGGCGCCGGCTATGCGCGCGTGCTGGACCGCATTGCCGCCGAGTTCGAGCGGCCGCTGAGCATTGCCGATCTGTCCGCCATGGTGGGCACCAGCCCCTTGCGCTTTCTACGTGAGTTCACACGGCTCACGGGCATGACTCCACATGCCTGGATCATGGAGACCCGGCTGCAGGCGGCCCGCGCCATGATCCAAGGCTCTGATCAGCCCCTTCCGCAAATTGCACTGGACTGCGGCTTCAACCACCAGTCGCATATGGGCCATGTGTTTCGCAAACACCTGGGCCTGACGCCAGGCCAGTACCGACAACATCACGGTCTGAAGCACGCAGACTGCCCCTGAATCGCCGGCCTCTGGGCCTATGGTTCACATACGGTTTCATTGCCGGACACACAAAGTGCGGCCTGCGGTGCGCACCACGCTTTAAGCAGCATTCAAGCGGCGTACCATTGCCGCCTGAATGACGACCGCCAAGAAAAAGAAAACGCCTGCGCGCAAGCGCGGCAAAGCTTCCAGGACTGCTGGCAACAGCCTCTCCCGCATCAAGCGCTTTGCCCTGTCTGCGGGCGCTGCGGCACTGGCCAGCTTCCAGATTGCCAGCTGCAGCTTCAATCCCAGCGTCTCCGCCGAGAAACTGCTGGGCCAAGCGCTGGCAGCCCTGCATATCCCCGCACTTGATGCGCTCAGCCAGACCCTGCAGGCCTTTCGCAAGAACGGCTGGCCGGATCTGGATGATCTGCGTTCCGGTTCCAGTTCTGGCTCCGGCGCCCACACGCCCAGCGTGGGCGGCAAGGTGGACAAGGCCGATGTCACGGCCACAGCCCTGCCCACGCACTTTGCCCGCTGCCCCCAGTTCTTTCCCGGCGGCAAGGCTCCGGCCCTGCAGCTTCAACCCCGTGAGCGCGAGCTGTGCTTTTCGGGTTTTGCCGTGCTGCACAACGGCAGCACCAAGACCCCGGTGTTTGTGGCCGAGCGCCTGAATCGCCAGATGCTGCAGCAGGCCCAGGGCTTGCAGCGCAGCGACAAGTTCTATGCCGACGCCCGCCTGCCGCGCGCCGAGCGCTCCGAGCTTGACGACTACAAACGCTCCGGGTTCTCACGCGGCCATATGGCCCCTGCTGCCGACATGAGCACGCCCGAGGCCATGGCCCAGAGCTTCAGCCTCGCGAACATGGTGCCGCAGAACCAGGTGCATAACGCGGGTGCCTGGAGCCAGGTGGAACAGGCCACGCGCAAATATGCGCTGCGCGCCCGGGGCGATGTCTTTGTCTTCACCGGCCCTGTCTTCAACAAAAACGCCTCCACCATCGGTGAGAGCAAGGTGGCAGTGCCTGACTACCTCTTCAAGCTTGTTTATGACGCCAGCACCGGCAAGAGCTGGGTGTACTGGCAGGCCAATAGTGCCGATACCCGCATGGGCCCGCCCATCAGCTACGAGGAATTCACGCGCCGCACCGGCATGCCGCTGCTGTCGGCCGTGAGTCTGCCTCATGCATAAAAATGAGCTGACTGCGCAAGCCATTCAATGATTTCAATGGCATTTGATATTGAAATCCATGAATGACGAGCGTAATAAGCTCACTTTTCAATAGCAACAAAGCTCCACAAAGATTGCAGGGAACTCAGGCCGGCTCGCCCACCAGTCGGCGCACCACCTCGGACAGCACCTGGGCCTTCTGGCGGGTGCGCTCATTGGCCATGCCGGTGAAACCACACTTTGAATGCATGGACATCCAAGATGCTTCGGTGAGTGCAGAGCCGCACCCCAGGACAGCTGCTGCCCCAGCCTTCAATACCGCAACCATGCGGGCGATATTGAACGTTGGTGCGAGCTTCTTTCTTAGAAGGTGATGACCTTGTCGGCCGCCAGCGTCCAGTCGGCCAGTTCAGGCAGAGTACCGATTTCCACGCCGGCAATCAGTGTCAGCTCGGCCAGGCCTCGCGCCAGCGCGCAGGTGCGACACAACCTGACGCTCACGCCCTCGGCAACCAGATGCTCGACCATGGCCTGCAGACCGCTGCCCGCGCCATCGTGCTGATTGGGCAGGCCGACCACGGTGGCGTCGGACATCAAAAAGACTTTCACCTCAGGCCTGGAATCATGGCCGCGCAAGGCCGTCGCCACGCGCAGCGCCGACAGGCAGCGCTCGCTGCCATAGGGCGCGGCGTGAACGATGATGATAATTTTTTGTGTCATGGCGAAATCTCAAACAATGATGCAAGGCACAGCGCCTAAAACTGGCACAACTCAACAAGGGGACAGCAAGCCAGCGCCGCCGCGCAGCGAGGCTGTCGTCCCCCTCCGCGAAGCAGAGAGGGGGAAGGCGCGCAGCGCCTCAGGGGGAGTTACTTCCTGATCAGGTATCGAATCGTCGGCCCGTCCTGCTGAATCTCCAGCACCTCATAGCCGTGATTCCTGGCATCCAGCGGAATATTGTTGATGGACTGCGGGCAGTCCGAGACCACTTCCAGAATCTGGCCCGGCTGCAGGCTGGGCATGGCTTCCAGCGTGGCAACGGCGGGGTATGGGCAAGGCTCGCCCAGCATGTCGAGGCGGAAATCGGGAACGTATTTGGAGTCACTCATGATGGATTCCTTGAGATTCAGGCAATGCGCGAGGCAGTGACGGCTGTTGTGGCAGCGGCCAGACGGGATTTTTTGGCAAAGAAATGCTTTTCCCACCACAGCACCAGAGCCAGCGAGATACCCAGCATCACATAGGTCAGCAACAGGCCGCCCTGCGGGCCCAGCGCCTTGAGCAGATTGACCTTGTCGTAACTGGTTGCCAGCACGGGCGAGATGTCGTCCCAGACCAGCGCCAGCAAGGTAGAGCCGATCACATTGCCCAGACCCACCCACCAGTAATGCACCTGGCCTTCTACGGCACGGTACATCCAGCCGGTTTCACAACCGCCCGCCAGCACAATGCCGAAGCCGAACAGCAGACCGCCGATGACGGCATTGGGGCCGGCCCAGAAGATCTTGGGGTCCATGCCCAGTTGCACATAGCTGTAGATGCCGATGGTGCCCACGGCCATGCCCGCGATGATGGCCTTGGCCATCTGCGTGCGGCCCGTGATCCACAGATCGCGAAAGGCCGAGGTGAAGCAGACCTGGGCGCGCTCGATGATCAGGCCGAAGGCCAGACCGAACAGAATCGCCATCCCCAGCCTGGGCGCTTCGGCAGCCTTGCAGATGCCCCAGACCACACAGGCCAGGAACAGCGCCACGCCGATGCGAAAGCGCCGCCTGGCCTGGGCCTCGCTTTGCTCCAGGGGCTTGGGTGCCGTCACTTTCTGCAGTTTGACGGGAATCCGGAACATTGGCAGCAGGCTGACCTTGGCACCGGCCAGCGAGCCGATGGCCGTGGCAATGGCGAAGAACCAGGCATGCAGCGAAAACTGCGGAATGCCGGTAAAGAACGCCGCCAGATTGCAGCCCATGGCCAGACGCGCGCCAAAGCCCGCGATGATTCCGCCCACAATGGCCTGAAACACGCGAATGCGGTGATTGGGCAGGCGCAGCTTGATGTTGTTGGCCCAGAGCGCAGCCGAGAAGCAGCCGACAAACATGCCGATGATCATCAGCCCGTCCACGCGTGTGAGCGGCGTGCCTTGCAGCCCGATGACCTTGAAATAGCCCCAATTGGAGAGATCGACACCGAGGAACTGCAGGATATGCCCGCCCCAGCGGGTGAATTCACCGGTCACAGCCCAGAAGGTTCCGGTAATGCCGAAGTAATACGCAGAAAGGACGCCGGCCGCAATCACTGCGGGCACGGGCGACCAGAAACGCACCAGATATTGGTGCTTGAAATCTTGCCAGCTCATTGCCTTGCTTTCTGCCACGCGAAACCGCATGGACGTTTTTCCAGTCGCACCAGCAAAAAAGACGCAAAAACCCTTGGCTTTTGCGTCTTCAACAAGCTGATGGATGGCTACAAAAGTGGCCCGCTCAGGGGCTAGGAATCAGGGTTAACCCTGACTTCAAACATGGCTGGCGATTATCCATCTGCACTCTTGCACATGCACAAGGCAGCTGTACTTACCTTACCTTGCTGCTGCGCCACCTGCAGGTGCAGCTGGCTCCATGGCCGTGGCTGCGCTAGCGACTGCAGAACCGTGCTGCCAGCCGACAGGCAGCACGGCGTCCAGCCAGTGCATGCGCCAGGCCAGCAGCGCGGCGGCTGCCATCAGTGCCAGCACACACAGGCTGTTGCGCAGGCCNTGNCTGTCCGCGTAAGGGTCGGCAATATTGCGCNTGGCGTTGACCGGTACCTTGGCCGTCTGCGACAGGCTGCGGCCCAGGCCCAGATTGATGTTCATGCGGCCATTGATGGCCCAGCCGCTGGCATCCAGAATCGGTCCCAGGCTGCGCTGACGCAGCTTGAGCCAGGCAATCAGCATGCTGGGACCGGANATGGCCAGGATAAGNCCCAGTATGGCNACCGGAATCCACGGCCCCAGTTCGATGAACTTGCCGAAGATGCCAACGATCACGGCGCTCAGCGAGCCCAGCGCCACNCCGATGGCGGCCACCGTCCCCACATCGGTCTTGCGCGCTGGAGCAGGNGCCTGGGCCANGTCCTTGGGCGCCGTCACCAGCTTGGTCGCGTTGTCGCTGAGGCTGGTNTTGACCACATCGTTCTTGGCTGCGGCATGTTTGGCGACCTGCTCCTCGATCATGCGCAGGAACTTCTTGTAGGGTGAAAAAAAGGCCTGGCCGATGCTGGTCGGGTTGTCGATGAGCTTGACGATGGTGGCATCCCAGTCATTGCCCGCACGGTCGTAGAACACGCCGTTGCGTCCCACGAACAGAAAGTCCACATCGCCTGCAGTGAAGGCCGCGACGATCGTCTTTTTCTGCCCCTCGCGCTTGCATTCGCAGTAGGCCAGATAGGTTTTGGCCATGGCGGCCAACGTGGAGTGGGCCGCCGCATCGGCAACCTCCACGGTCAGATCGCAGCTGCGGCCGTCCAGGAACAAGGTACCGGCCTGGAAGGCCGCACCTTCGCGGCGATAGAAGCGGGAGAAGGAGACAAAGTTGTTGAGCAGCTCCAGCAGATCGCGCTGCAGACGGATCAGCTTTTCCAGAGCCATGGCCTGGACGGCATGCTCTTTTTCGGCATCGTCATGATCCAGCAACTGCATCACTGCGTCTTTCAACCCGCTGGACAGCAGTTGCTGAATTTCGGCCTCGCTCACTGCGCCCAGCGGCGTNGCCGGGCACTCCGACAACCATTGCTGGCAATGGGCCAGCATGGTCTTGAGCTGATCCCACTGCACCTCGGTCAGCGCCGTCAACGCTTCGCCGAACACGGGTTGCACGGCCTGCTCGCGCAAGGTCTGCAAGGCAGCAGCCCAGGCGGGATTGACGCCATTCACCAGCGGCAGGCTGCGCTCGCCGGTCACTGCGGCCAGCGGCAGTGCTGCCAGAGACTCCGATGCATTGCTGAGCACCTGCGCGCCCAAAGCGGCATAGCCTTCTTCCGTTGGGTTGAGCGGTGCACGTGCATTGGCATCGAACTCCACCAGTCGCGTGCGGGCAAAAAAGTCATCGACTTTGGCCTGCACCGCGTTTACGGCCTCCGCTGCCGCCAGCGCCAGTGCACGCGGCTGCAGATTGCAACCCAGCTCTGCCGCCTGGGCAAACCAGGTCTGCAGGGCTTGCACGTCTTCCCAGAAGGCCTCGGCCTTGCTGCGATCGATGCCTGCAACGCCATCGCTGCCGTCCACCGCGCCGTAAAGCTCCTGAATGCGCGCAATCAGACCGGCCAGGGCCTCGTCGCCTTCGGCCGTGGCTGCACTGACGACGCCGTCGCCATTGAAACGCAGGGCCTGCAGCGAAGCCATGCGCTCCTGCACCTGGGCCAGCGTGATGGACTGGGCATCGGGCAGGCCCGCGAGCTCCAGCACGCGTCTGGCCTCTGCCAGCAACAGCGCGCCCTCCTCCGTCGCATCGTTGATGCTGTTCAGTTGCAGCACATCGCCGCCATCGGCCAGAACCTGCGGATCACGCACTCTTGCCACGGCCCATTCACAGGCGGCCACCAGCTCTGGGGGGCGAATACGCCCGTCCTTGCTCTCGTCAATCAAATCCAGCGTTGCGCTGTCGAACTCGATACCTCGCGTGGGACAGGCCAGAGCCACCCACAGCTTCTGATCCAGCTCACCAATATGGGCAATGTCCTGGCCCGTGCGAATCACCACCTGATCCACCTCGCCGGCGCGGAAAAACTGCCACTCGTACTGCTTCTGCATGAAACCACCAACTCCCAGGCAAGGATTGCCCTTGTCAAAGCACATTGCAACCAATGGCTGCCTGCACTATCTGCTATCAAAAGCGAGGAGTTTAAAAGTCATTTGCACTGTCTGAATGGTGACATTTGTGAACTCTTGCGCTTCTTTGGGCTGGCTTGCACTCCCGTCCGCTGCCTTATTGCGCCATCTTGAGTGTCTGCTGGTCTTTTTCAATAAAGTACTTTTTTAGATACTTTATTTGCTACACTGCCCCGCAAAACCGTGCTTATGACTGCTGCGTCCACCGCCTCCCAATCCCGCGACAAGCTGCACCTGCAGCTGGCCCGACTGTTTCGCAACAAGCTAGCGACGGGCGAGTGGACGGTCGGACAAAGCATCCCCACCGTCGAGGAACTCGAGGCCCTGCACAGCGTCTCGCGCACCACGGTGCGCATGGCCGTACATGCGCTGGTCGATGAAGGCCTGCTGCAGACCCGCAAGCGCGGCGGCACCAAGGTCGTGGGCCAGCCCTACAAGCCCCCATCCTTTTTGCTGCCAACGACCTGGCAGGAGCTGGTGGCCTTTGGCGAGCAGATTCAACAAACCACGCTGCAGCAAGCGAATGACTGCGTGCCGCCTATTCCGGCCGGCTTCCCTTCCCCTGGCGAACTGGCCGCTGCCTATACCTATTTTTTGCGCGTACACAAGCACGGCGATGCACGCTTTTGCCTGTCCGAGCTGTACCTGGAACAAAACCTCTACCCCAGGCTGCAGGAACAGCTGGAGCGCACCACGCTGGCTCAGGCGCTGGGAAATGATCCAGCGCAGATCGCCACGGCCCGCCAGTACCTGAGCGTAGCCCCGGCCGACGAGCTGATTGCCGAGCATCTGGGCGTGCCGCTGGGCACGCCGTTGATGCAGGCGCTGCGCTGGGCCTGCAATCCACAGGGCTTGATCGTCTACTGGGCCAAGGTACGCTTCATCAGCGAATACGTGCATATCGAAATGGACCTGCTCAAATGACCATCGTCCTGCCCCAAGTCCAGCAGCTCTCCAGGCCCCATAGCGGCCGTGTGGCCTGGATCACCGGCTCCACCAGCGGCATCGGCTGGGCCATTGCCAGGCAACTGGCCGGCGAAGGCGCCGCCATTGCCCTGCATGGCAGCGCCCAGGCGTCTGCCAGCACCGATGAACAGCTGGCCGAGCTGCACGCACTGGGTGTGGCCGCCCGCTATTACCCACTGGATCTGAGCGACGGCCTGGCCATTGCCCCGCTGGCCCGGCGCATCGCCACCGAGCTGGGCGCTGTGGACATTCTGGTCAACAACGCGGGCATGCAGCATGTGGAATCCGTGCTCAGCTTTCCGCCAGACCGATGGAACACCATGCTGGCCGTCAACCTGAGCGCACCGTTTCACACCATACAGGCCTGCACGCCGGCCATGCTGGAGCGCGGCTGGGGGCGCATCATCAATATGGCATCCGTCAGCGGCCTGGTCGGCGTGGCCCACAAGCCCGCCTATGTGGCCAGCAAGCACGGCCTGCTGGGCCTGACCAAATCCGTGGCGCTGGAGCTGGCCACCACGCCCGTGACCTGCAACGCCATCTGCCCCGGCTGGGTTCTCACGCCGCTGGTGCAGGCCCAGATCGAAGCCCTGGCGCAGCGCGAGCAGCTGGACGAGGCGGAAGCCCGCGCCAGGCTGCTGGGCGCCAAGCAGCCCTCGCAGGCTTTTGTGACGGTGGAACAGGTCGCGGCACTGGTCGGCTTTCTGGCCAGCGACAACGCCGCCCAGGTGCGTGGCGCACAGTGGAACATGGATGGGGGCTTTACCGCTGCATGAAGGATCCACAAGCCAGCACAAGCCAGATCCCATAGATCAGTCATAGATCGATGGCTGACAGCGCACAGCAGATCAGCGCTGCAGCCTGTTTTTATTCAAATCGTTTAAGGAGACGAACATGGCATTGAACGAAACCCACGACGCCGGCCTGCAAAGCTGGGTCGCCAGCGCCAACACGGGCAGCAGCGACTTCCCCATCCAGAACCTGCCGTTTGCAGTCTTTCGCCGCAAGAACAGCAGCGAGGCTTTTCGCGGCGGCGTGGCGATTGGCGACCAGGTGCTGGACATGGCGGCCGTTCGCGATGCCAAGGCACTGGGCGGCGATGTGCAGGCCCAGGTCGACGCAGCGGCGCAAGCTCAGCTCAACAGCTTGATGGCCATGGGCCCGGCGTCTTGGTCGGCCCTGCGTCTGGCCCTGTCGCGCGCCCTGCGTGCCGGCGCTGCCCAGGAAGCCGCCCTCAAGGCCTGCCTCGTGCCCCAGGCCGATGTGGAATACAGCGTACCCGCACAGGTGGGCGACTACACGGACTTCTACACCTCCGTGCATCACGCCACCAACGTGGGCAAGCTGTTCCGCCCCACCAACCCGCTGATGGAAAACTACAAGTGGGTGCCCATCGGCTACCACGGTCGTGCCTCCAGCATCCGCATCTCTGGCGTGGACTTCAAGCGCCCCAACGGCCAGCTCAAGGCTCCCGATGCCGACCCCGTGCTCAAGCCCTGCAACCGCCTCGACTATGAGCTGGAGATGGGCATCTATGCCGGCTCGGCCAATGCCTGGGGCGAGGCCATCGGCATCGAGGATGCCGAAAACCATATCTTCGGCCTGTGCCTGCTCAACGACTGGTCGGCACGCGACGTTCAGGCCTGGGAATACCAGCCACTGGGCCCTTTCCTGTCCAAGAACTTCGCCACCAGCATCTCGCCCTGGATTGTGACGCTGGAAGCACTGGAGCCCTATCGCACAGCCTTTGTCCGCCCGTCCGAGGACCCACAGCCCCTGCCCTACCTCAGCTCCGAAGCCAACTCGCAGCGCGGTGCGCTCGACGTTCAGCTCACGGTTGCCATCCAGACCGAGAAGATGCGCGCCGAAGGCAAGGCCGCCGAGCAGATCACCCGGACCAGCTACCGCCACGCCTACTGGACCATGGCCCAGCTGATTGCCCACCACACCGTCAACGGCTGCGATCTGCAACCCGGTGACCTGCTGGGCAC
>Ga0058691_1001629_pt1 | contig 11596 bp, 8 predicted proteins | sample AgamicAtPrz_FD_55051 | JGI IMG/M metagenome (GOLD analysis project Ga0058691, IMG submission 55051) | Agave microbial communities from Guanajuato, Mexico - At.P.rz | ecosystem: Host-associated > Plants > Phyllosphere > Phylloplane/Leaf | place: Guanajuato, Mexico | collected 2012-05-28
TAAGGCAGACGCTCTACCAACTGAGCTAAGCGCCCTTAACGTCTTCATCGTTTGTGAGGTGCATTATAGAGAATCTTTAACAGGTGTCAAACGCTTTTCGACTTCTTTTTAAAAAAATGCGAATGAATGATTAAAAATAAGTCATTATTAAGTAAAAAACAATTTTTTGTATTTTATTTAAACACTTATTTCAATATTTACCACATTTACACAGCTCATCAAGATTAGATAAAACTTGCTCTCAGGTTAAAGATTGTTCGGATAAATAAACTAATGCATCTTCAGCCACTAAATCAAATAACTCAATGATTTCTTCATTACGCATTCGAACGCAGCCATGTGACATTGGCACCCCCATTGGTTGCGTGTCTGGCGTTCCATGAATGTAAATGTAACGCTGCATGGTGTCGTGGCCTTCGCCTTTATTAAAACCTTCTTCTAGGCCATCTAACCAAAGAATACGAGAAAGTATCCAGTCTCGTTCAGGATATTGGGTAGCTAACTCAGTGCTATAAACCTCCCCCGTTGGCTTACGTGCAATAAAAACTGCATTTTGTGGGGACTCGGCACCAATTTTCTTTGCCACTCTATGCCATCCGCGTGGTGTTCTACCTGTATTTTCCTGCTCACCAATTCCATTCTTTCCTGTAGAAATGACATAAAACTTATTATGTTTAGGCAAAGTTAATGTTTGGTTTGCTAAATCGATAAGAACATCAGCATCTTCGAGCTTAAATTGAGACATTGAACTTATTCTCTTATATCAACTCAAATACATTGAGTTTAATTAAAAAATTGTTGTAAGGGCTTGTCTTGAACTGGAAATAAAAGATTATCACTCTTCTTTTATCTACGCGCAGTTTCACCACTTGTCTTGAGCCAAAATAAAAGATTATCAATCTTTTATTTTGGCTCAGGCCGTAGCCATAACCAAACTGCAACGATGAACATAGTAAGATCAGTAAAAACCTTGACTAAAAGTGGTGCTGAAGTGAATAGCATGATAATTCCGCTAATCGCCATCATTATGCTTGCAATCCACTTCGCTTTACGAGGCACTGTGCCATTGGCTCGCCAATCACGTAGCGTTGGACCATATTTAGGATGATTTAACAACCAATTATCCATTTGTGGCCAGCCTTTTGACGCAGCCCAAGCAGCCAGAATCAAAAACACTGTTGTTGGCATACCTGGTAAAATTGCTCCAATAATGCCTAGCGTGATAAAAATCACGACTAAAGAGCGCCAGAACAATGTTCGCATATATAAACCTTAACCTGCTGTTAGCGTTAGTATAAAGTGTTTTTCTAATATTTTTTGTTGATCCGTTATGAAATTAGGATGAATTACTTCGAGTATTAAATGTATGAATATTGCCTCAGTTAAAACGTCCTATTTCGAGCCATGGCTTCAATTTCAACATCCTATAGTTAGACAACTCGCTTTTTGTATTGCTAGTCCAAATTTACTTTGTCAAATACCAAAAAGCTTAGATATACAACATCATTTCAAGTTACATACAAGTGAGTTTTGGGAGGTTCATTTTCAAAACTATTTGCCGCGTTTGAAAGAGCTTGATCAAACTCCAGAGCCTTTAATTCGGTTTTTATCTCAGCTTAAAAGTACACGCTTAGGTTTACGCTTTGAACATCTACTCTGGTTTTGGTTGCAAGAGGATCAGTATCATCCGTATCAATTATTAGGGCATAGTATTCAAAAAATTGAGGGACCAAAGACATTAGGCGAGCTGGATTTTTTAATTTTAAATAAAGAAACTCAAGAGATTGAACACTGGGAGGTAGCCTTAAAATATTATCTCGGTGAGGCAGATTTATATTTAGAACAATGGATTGGCTTAAACCGTCAGGATACTTTAAGTAAAAAGCTTTATCACTTTACGAACAAACAATTTCAGTTTCCGGAAGCCTTAAACTTCGAAATTCAACAACGTTTTTCGGTTTTAAAGGGTCAGCTTTATCTTCCTCTAGATTTAAATTTACAACAGCCCCTACCTGAATGGATAAATTTACAGCGTCGTTTAGGGTATTGGGGCACCACAATTCCTCATTCTTCTTTTTATCGATTAGAAAGACACGAATGGCTGTGTCCAAATAAACAACCTAGTTCTGCCCCAGCACATTGGTGGACAGACGGTTTATATTGTAAAAATGGTCAGGAAATTCGGTTTTACATGTTTAGACATCCTACATACTTAAAATTTAAGTCCAACTTGCAGAAATTTAAATAATTAACAAGAAATTTAAGTTTCTAGAAACATTTTATAACGTTTTTACTATTAAACAGTCATGTTTCTTTTTCCGATTGTTTTTTAATCTAAATTTACTTCATTATTAAATTTAAACGGAGAAAATGATGAAAAAAGTTTTAGCTGCTTCTGTNATGATTGCTGTTGTTTTAACAGGCTGTAATACGTTTAAGGGTTTNGGTAAAGATGTTTCTAAAGCAGGTGATGCTGTAACNAATACTGCTGAAAAAACACAAGATAAAATGTAAGTTAGAGTTATCACNAAAAAACCTTATCGTTCCGATAAGGTTTTTTTATTTTTACGTACCCATCACGTAGAGATTCGCCTATTATATCGGACTATATTTCACCTGATCAGCACGCAATTTCCGGTATGAACCATTCAGATACTCTCTCGCTTAGCCTAGAACTTTTACAACAACCTTCTGTTACTCCAGTTGATCATACTTGTCAGACCATCATGGCAGACCGCTTACGCCAAGTTGGTTTTCATATTGAACCAATGCGTTTTGGTGATGTAGATAATCTCTGGGCACGTCGCGGAACTGAAGAGCCTGTATTTTGTTTTGCAGGCCATACTGATGTTGTTCCGACAGGTAAATTAGAAGCGTGGAATTCAGATCCATTTGCACCTGAAATCCGCGATGGAAAACTATATGGCCGTGGTTCGGCAGATATGAAAACAGCTTTGGCAGCTATGGTTGTCGCATCTGAGCGTTTTGTAGCAAAACATCCAAACCATAAAGGCTCTATCGCATTTCTGATTACTTCAGATGAGGAAGGCCCTGCTGTTAACGGTACGGTCAAGGTTATTGAGACTCTTGAAGAACGTAACGAAAAAATTAAATGGTGTTTGGTAGGTGAACCCTCAAGTACTCATAAATTAGGTGATATTGTTAAAAATGGGCGTCGTGGTTCACTTAATGCAGTATTAAAGGTCCAAGGCAAACAAGGCCATGTTGCTTATCCACATTTAGCACTTAACCCAATTCATGAGGCATCACCCGCTTTAACAGAGCTATGCCAAAGCGTGTGGGATAATGGAAATGAATATTTCCCAGCAACATCATTTCAGATTTCAAATATTCATGCTGGAACTGGTGCAACCAACGTAATTCCGGGTACTTTAGAAGTTACTTTTAACTTCCGTTATTCAACAGAAGTGACAGCTGAACAGCTTAAACAACGTGTTCATGAGATTTTAGATAAACACGGTTTAAAATATGAAATCGTTTGGAATTTGTCTGGTTTACCTTTCCTGACTCCAATCGGTGAACTCGTTAATGCCGCTCAAACTGCTATTTTAAATGTAACTGGTACTGAAACTGAGCTTTCAACAAGTGGTGGTACTTCGGACGGACGTTTTATTGCTCCAACAGGTGCACAGGTATTGGAGTTAGGGGTTCTTAACGCAACAATTCATCAAATTAATGAACATGTTGACGTGCATGACCTCGATCCCCTGACTGATATTTATGAGCAAATTTTAGAAAATTTATTAGCTAAATAAAAATTAAAAAGGAACTCAAATGAGTTCCTTTTTTTATAGATGAAGTGTGTTTTGGATATATTGCAAATTAGGAACGTGGTAGCGTTGATTCTCCATTCGCACATATTTAAATACACTTGGATTCTGTAAAGTATCTTGTATATCTTCATTTTCATCTACGACTTCAGAAATACGTAAACGAACTGAAGCTGGCATCGATTTGCAGATGAGTGCAAAACGTTGGCTGATATCTTCACTTTCAATAACCAATGCCACCGCTCGCGAGTCAATTTCATTATGCAATGAATAGACCGGAAGCTTTACATCATGCCATTCAATATACTTAATACCATTTTTAACATCCATGGCTGATAACACTATGTTTTGTGGCAATAGCATCGGCACTTGCTGATCACATTCAATAATATATGCATCAATAAAACCTGTTGAAACAGTAATTAAATGTTGAAGTTCTTGCTGATCCATTTCCCCAATTAATGATGTACTTATCTGACTCTTCATTAGGCAAATTCCTCTTCACGTGTCGTGAAAAAAGCATCAATATTGTGAAGTAAGTCTTCTTCTTGGAAAGGTTTACCCATGTATTGGTTAACCCCTAAAGCAAATGCTCGTTCACGGTGTTTCTCACCAGTTCTTGATGTAATCATAATGACTGGCATATGTTGATGTAGATCATGGTGTCGTACGAGGTTAAGTACCTCAAAACCATCCATTCGCGGCATTTCAATATCAAGCAACATCAGATCTGGTTTAATATTTTCCAACTGCTCAATTGCATCAATACCATCTTTAGCTGTAACTACGTCATAGCCTTGGCGTTCGAGTAACCGAGTCGTTACCTTACGGACTGTAACAGAGTCATCTACAATCATAATGAGACGGCGTTCGTCAGACTCGCGTTGTCTATAGATAGTCTCATTGAGTGACTTATGTCGACGAGTAGACTGAATTTGGCGAGCAATATTTTGTCCATCTAAAATTAGACAAACTTGACCATCACCTAAAATAGTTGCGCCTGCAAGCGCACCAATACTAGAGAACTGCTGCCCGATTGGCTTAACTACAATCTGCGCACGTGAACCAATAAGTTGATCAACCAATAATGCAATGGTTTGCCCATTATTGGCCTTAATCATTAATACTGGTAGCGAATACATCATCCCACTTAAACGTGGAATCGGTTGATTACCAACAAACTCAGATAAATAGCGTAATGGATAGCGTTTATTTTCAAATTCAAAGAATTCTTGTGCACTTCCAAAATACTGTTCTAATGAAGTTGGTGAAACTCGAACAATTCGATCGATTTGAGCTAACGGAATTGCAAATTGTTGATCAGCAACTTTAACCATTAAGGCATCACTAACAGCTACTGTGGTTGGAACACGTATGGTAAAGATTGTTCCTTGCCCATAAACAGAGTCAACAGTCACATGTCCGCCCAAAGCTTTAATATCACTTTGTACAACATCAAGCCCTACACCACGACCTGAAATCTGAGTGACTTGATCGGCTGTACTTAACCCTGGATGGAAAATCAACTGCAAAATATCTTGATGTTCTAAGACTTGTTCAGAATTAATCAAACCAGACAAGAGAGCCTTTTGACGGACCTTCTCGATATCAATACCTCGACCATCATCTTTAAACGTAACAACAACATCCGTACCTTGACGGTGAATATTTAGTTCAATACGTCCAGTTTCTGGTTTTTGTGCTTGTTCACGTTGCACACGATCTTCTAGACCATGGTCAATTGCATTTCGAAGCATGTGCTCAAGCGGTGTAACCAAACGCTCTAGCATTGTCCGGTCTAGCTCACCTTCAGTATTATTAACAAAAAGCTCTGCTGGTCGATCTAACGCAGTAGAAGTCTGTCTCACAATTCGTTGTAAACGAGGTAGCAATCGAGAGAATGGTACTAATCGCGTTCTCATTAGCCCTTCTTGGATTTCGGCCTGAATACGTGATTGCTGTACCAATAAACTTTCGGTATCTCTGATTTTTTCGGATAATGTATTTTTGAAATCGACTAAGTCCGATGCAGATTCGGCAAGTGATTTCGATAATTGATTCAATGAAGAATATTGATCCATCTCTAGAGGATCAAATTCTGTATAACGAGAGTGCTCAATACCGTGTTTTGCAATAATCTGAGTTTCTAATTCGCCTTCCATTCGACGTAACTGATCTGCAAGTCGTTGAATGGCTAATTCCATTTCCACGAGCGTATGACCAAATTGACTTAGATCCATTTCAATTCGTGAACGGTTAATCGAATTTTCACCAGACAAATCAATCATTTTCTCGATTAAATCTGCTGAAACACGAATCATCTCATTGTTTTGTTCAAAATGCTGCGTTTGTTCCCATGCACCCATCATTGGTGGAGGTTCTGTACCATCACCTTGCACAAAACTCATTACAGGTTCCGTGCCAAATAGATCAGTTCTAGTCAATTTACTCGGAATTTGAATTGCCGTTTCAATAAACTGAATATTTTCAAGACTATGCTGCAAGCCATCGAAGTGTTGATAATTTTGCTTAAAAATTGCCTCTTTTAGCCAGACAATTGCACTCTCTAATAAGTTGTCATAAATATTTGAGCTAAAATGATAAAGCGCAAATTTTTCAAAAGCATTCTCAAGTTGATAAGCAATTGCTTGCACAGTTTCTAGTCCCAACATACGGGCCCCCCCCTTCAAACTGTGCACTGCTCTTTGTAGCTGAAGCAAGATACTACGATTGGTACGCTGCTCAAACCACTGCTTTAACAGATGATCGGCCATCTCTAACAGCTCAGCCGCTTCCTCCATAAATGTCTGCTCGACAACAGAATCAATATCCTGATCTTGGATACTATCTGCATAGTCTTCTGCATCAAAAACTTGTAATTCTGTGTGCTCAACAAGTCGAGTATTAGACTCAACGATCTGCTCAAAATTAGAAGTTAACTCATCGAGATTTAACCCAATATCGTGTGTAGCTTCTTGCTGTAATACTTCAACATTTAATGCCGGTATAACATCTGTTTCAGACTCTGCTTGCATCTCTTTAACAACAGAGCCAAGTGACTCATATACCTTACCGGCACTCTTAAGCGCTTGAATAGTATGCAAAGCAGCATAATCTAGGTGCTGCTCACGTACTATTTGTAGACGGTCAGCTAAATCATCTTGAACCAGACGGATAAAATCAATAAGAGCAGATGAAGCAACCAACTGTCTTTGAATTATGCGCTCATAAATACTTTCTAATTCATGTGCAATTAAACCAATATAATTTGCCTGAATCATATTTGCCCCACCTTTTAAGGTATGCAAATAACGCATCAGATTATTAAGAGCAGCAAAGTTCTCTTGATCATTAACCCAAATATTAAGATCTGTATCCATTCCTTCAAGCAACTCATCGGCTTCTTCAAGAAAAATATCTAACAGTTCTGGATCAAAATAACGATTTACATGCTCAGTAGTCATGAACTGGCGATCTAAATGCATACTCTGACTCATTGCTACATGATCAGTTAATACATTTTCGATAGATGCCGGAGATTCATGTGATGTTTGTTCTACATCAACACTAAATAATGACTCACCAACATCCTGATTATCTAATGGTTCAGAATTAAGGCTTGGAATATGTTGGGTATATAGTTTTAGCTCTTCCAAAACATTTTGGTGTTGCTCAATAATACTAACTCGTTGACCCGCAGCTAATGCATCAAATAACTGAATTAATTGTTGATGTGCTTTCTGATAAATTTCAAAAACATAATCTGATTGCAATAAGTCAGGTCGATCAAGCAATACGTCATAGCTATCTTTTAGTTGGTTCGTATATTCATATAAACCAACCATGGCCTGAGACTGAGTATGTTGCAGTAACAAATCAGCTTGTTCACTTAATCGTTCAAGATAGTGAGGAAACTCAGAACGAATTCCCTTCTCAAAATCTAGCTCTGCATCAAGTAATTCTGAAACATTGAGCTGTAACAGCTGAGATACCAGACCATGTGGAGGCATGAGTGGGCTTGAATGCTCCCCATGCTGCTCCATATACGCATCCCAAACCTGATTGAATTGTCTCAGGTTAGAATCTAATTGGTCATTAGAGCAATGCGCAGCTAATAGATCTAAACAATTTCGAATAAACTGTCTGTAATCACGGAGTAGTAATATCTCTTCTGAATGAGAAGAAAGTTCTTCTTGTAATAAGATTTTGAATAAATGCTCAACCTTCGTACTAGCATCAAAAATTGCTTCTACCTGAGCCATTGCCGAGCTACCGCGCAATGTATGTAATGCACGAATGAGCGCATTATAACTTTCGTGCTGATGTATTTCTTGTTCTAAAAATTGATCAATGGTCGCTAAGTGCTCTTCCGCTTCTTCCATAAATAAAACTAAGGTTTCAGCAAGATTATGTTCACTTTCTATTGTGGTTTCTAGGATTAAATTATCTGACACCGGCTCTAAATCATTCACCTCTAAACCAGTCTTAGTTTCCGCAGTGAGAGTATCAGACAATAATAAAAGTTCTTCTAAAGCAGGCTCTAAACTTTGCTGTTGTTGTAATTGTTGTCCCAATAAAATAAGAGGTCTAAAATCTACTGCATGTTCCTTTTTAGATTTAAAGTCATCTACTAATTTAAAGAAATAGAACTTAAATACCAACTGAACATATTGTTGGATGTTAGGAGTTAATGTCAGACTCTCGTTGATGATCCGATTAAGTGTATCTTCTACAGTCCAAGCAAGCTCAGCAGAGGATTTCGCTGCAATCATTCGCCCTGAACCTTTCAAGGTATGAAAATGGCGACGGATCTCAGTCAGCGTAGCAACATTTTTAGATTGCATCCATTCATGAATCAAAGATTGCAATTCAACAAAAATTTCTTCAATTTCTTCAACGAAGATATCAAGAAATTCAGCATCTTGTTGAGAATAGCTATCTTCCGGTAGCATCATTGCTTCAGTTAAAGTTTTTAATATTTCTTTCATAGCAAAGGCTTCTTTTGCTTGTCTCCTAAATGGAGAAAAACGACAGAGTCAACACCAGATAAATAGCTGTGTCCCCAATATTTACCTAGCGTTGTTAATACTTTTAAAAGGATAGCTATTATAGAAACAGCTATCCTCATCCCCAATTTAATCAGGTAATTTAAAGTCCGTTACCGATTCACGTAATGACTCTGCCATATTTGCTAATTCAGAAACCGAACGTGCTGTATCGAATGTTGCAGTTGTGGTCTGCGAAGTAATTTCTTGTACGACGGTCATGGTTGTCGCAATATGACTCGCAGATGCAGACTGAAGTTTTGCTGCATCAGAAATGCTGGCCATTAAGTTTGCCAAGTCACCCGATACTTTTTGAATCTCGTCCAAGGCAATACCCGCATCTTTTGCCAAGTTCGCTCCGCGTACAACCTCAGTTGTTGTCTGTTCCATTGAAATAACAGCTTCGTTAGTATCGGTCTGAATTGTTTTAACCAGAGTTTCGATCTGTTTAGTTGCCGATGCTGAACGTTCTGCAAGACGCTGTACTTCATCTGCAACCACGGCGAAACCACGACCTGCCTCACCTGCCATAGATGCTTGAATTGCCGCATTTAATGCAAGAATGTTTGTTTGGTCCGCAATGTCGTTAATTAACGATACGATGTTACCAATTTCTTGTGAAGACTCACCCAAACGTTTAATACGTTTAGAAGTTTCCTGAATCTGCTCACGAATCGTGTCCATACCTTCAATTGAACGGTTTACCACTTGTGCGCCATTAGAAGCAATTTGTACCGAACGTTCTGCTACTTCGGTAGATTCCGATGCATTTGAAGATACTTGGTCAATTGACTGCGCCATTTCATTCATTGCGGTTGATGCGCCAGCAATCTCTTGTGCCTGATGCTCTGATGCTTCTGCCAACTGGTTAGTAATATTCTGTGTATCATGCGTATAGCGGGCAACTTCCTGAGAAGTTTCATGAATTCGGGATACAAGATCACGTAATTGGTCAATCGCAAAGTTAATCGAGTCGGCAATTGCTCCAGTAAAGTCCTCAGATACCGTTGCATATGAACGTAAGTCACCATCTGCCAAGTCGGCGATTTCATCTAGTAAACGTAAAATCGCGTTTTGGTTACGGTCATATTCTTCTTGTAAGGTAGCTACACGTTGTTTATCTGCTTTACTACGAAGTGATAAAAGCTTTAAGACTGAACTAATTAAACCTAGAAGTGATAATGTAAGAAGTGCAACTAAAGCAAATGCTTTCCAACCATATTGTGTTTGCTTAGAAAGATCACCCAATACAGATAACATTTCATCAGATTCCGATAAGATCTCGCCTGATGACTGACGTACGTTTACAATCTGATCTGTATGCTGAAGAACTGATGCCGCTGCAGATTTTAAAACTTTATCATATTCAGATTTAATACCCTCCAAAGACTCACGTACTTCTGGAGACTCAACTCTAGCAACACCCAATTCAGCATTTCCGTTTAGCTGTGCATTTAAATACACACCAAACGTCTCAATATCCACACCAAAGTCATGTGCTGAGGTTTGAGAGTTTTCAGTACCAACCAAAACAGTGTTAATAGAGCGTAAAATACGTTCTGCAATAAATACTTGGTTCTTAGCAATAATCACCTGACTACTTGGTGCTTTTTCGCGAACCATCTTATCAACCATCAAGTTATATTCAGCCTGAATCTCTGGAATAGAATCACTAATCGAGATATTCATGTTATATAACTGATTAATTACATCTTGATGTGACGAGATCAAGTTAATGTCATAAGACAAAGCTTTCCACAGAACCGCAACCTTTTTGTATTCTTTTGAAGATGTACCATGAATATTTTCAACATCTTTGATATTTTCTGCAAAAAGTTTATTTGATTCAGCTAAATCTTTCATAGCTTTAGGTGAACCAGAAGCTGTTGCTTCAGTAGCTTGTCTAGAAATCGTTTGTGATAATAAACGCAACTCACCTAAACTACGTGTTAATTCGTTATGTCGAGGTACGCTATAAAATAAATAAACGAGCGAAGTTAAAGCAAATACCAAACATAACAACGCTACATAAAGGATAGGCTTGGACTTTTCACTTTCCCCAAATAAACTGGCGTATTGCTCAATTCCTGACTGGATTTTTGCAATAAAATTGAGACCCGATTTTTCGGACGCAACACGATTGCCGCCTTTCTTTTTAAGCTTAAAGCCCATAGCTTCTCCCCAGAAAATACTCTGTTTTTCACAGCGTAAAAAAAATTAGTTTATAAATTTTGTCGATGCATTCATGTAATGCGGGTTTTGCAATAAACGACTAAATAAAAAGACATGCCAATGCTGGTTATGTTGATGAAAATAACCTTGGCAATAATCTTTTAGGTTTTCCTCTAAGTCTAAGCTTTGAGAAAAAAAACTTTTTTTATTAAAGTGCTGAATCCCCAAGACCTGATCCACAACCAACCCCACATACTGGTCGTGATGGCTAATACATAACACTTTTTGGGCAGACGAAAATGTACTTCGTTGCCCTGAAATAAAATGAGCCAAATCAGAAACTGAAAGCAACCTTCCCCGAATGTTCGCTAAACCTTTTACCCAACTTTGAGCATTTGGAACTGGCGTATATTTCGGTGGATAGATAACTTCTGACACTTCCCCAAGTGGTGCGACGAAGTATTGCCCTCTCATTTCAAAAGCAATNCCTGACCATCGCTGTGCTTCATTTTGAACTGAAGCGTAATTCTTATTACCCCGTTTAGACAAACGAAGTAACTCGATAAATCCATTCGCTGCCATACTCGA
>Ga0058691_1001634_pt1 | contig 11565 bp, 10 predicted proteins | sample AgamicAtPrz_FD_55051 | JGI IMG/M metagenome (GOLD analysis project Ga0058691, IMG submission 55051) | Agave microbial communities from Guanajuato, Mexico - At.P.rz | ecosystem: Host-associated > Plants > Phyllosphere > Phylloplane/Leaf | place: Guanajuato, Mexico | collected 2012-05-28
TAGCGCCATCCGGCGACCGCTCCTGGATCTCCGCTTTTTCGCCCCGTCTGTCAAATAAATTAGCCGCTAACTATCTGGCTGGTTTATCATCATTAATGAATCACTTTGCGGTCTATCCGCGTTTTCCTTTTTTCCTGAGGTTGATGTGCAGTTAACAAGTTTCACCGATTACGGCTTACGTGCGCTGATCTACATGGCGTCGTTACCCGATGGGAAAATGACCAGTATCTCTGAAGTAACAGAGGTCTACGGCGTGTCCCGTAATCATATGGTCAAAATAATCAATCAACTTAGTCGTGCCGGATACGTTGCTGCCGTCCGCGGGAAAAATGGTGGGATCCGTCTCGGTAAACCGGCGCAAAGTATTCGTATCGGGGATGTGGTACGTGAACTGGAGCCATTATCTCTGGTGAACTGCAGCAGCGAGTTCTGCCACATTACGCCCGCTTGTCGCCTGAAACAGGCGCTTTCTCTGGCCGTGCAAAGTTTTCTCAAGGAACTGGATAACTACACGCTGGCCGATTTGGTTGAAGAGAATCAACCGCTTTATAAATTATTGCTGGTGGAATGAAAAAAATTTCCACCGGAGCTGACAACGGAGGAACCGATATGTCACATGATCCTTTCCAGGAACGCGAAGCTGAAAAATACGCGAATCCTATTCCCAGCCGCGAGTTCATCATTGAACACTTAACAAAACGCGAAAAACCCGCCAATCGTGAAGAACTTGCTGTTGAATTAAACATTGAAGGTGAAGAGCAAACTGAAGCCCTTCGCCGCCGCCTGCGTGCGATGGAGCGCGACGGGCAACTGGTCTTTACCCGCCGCCAGTGCTATGCGCTACCAGAACGCCTCGACCTGCTGAAAGGGACCGTCATTGGTCACCGCGACGGTTACGGTTTTCTGCGCGTAGAGGGCCGTAAAGACGATCTCTACCTCTCATCCGAACAGATGAAAATGTGTATCCATGGCGACCAGATCCTGGCGCAGCCGCTGGGTGCCGATCGTAAAGGTCGTCGCGAAGCACGTGTGGTTCGTGTGCTGGTGCCAAAAACCAGCCAGATCGTTGGCCGCTACTTTACCGATGCCGGTGTAGGCTTTGTGGTACCGGATGACAGCCGTCTGAGCTTCGATATCCTGATCCCGCCTGAAGAGGTGATGGGCGCGCGCATGGGCTTTGTGGTGGTGGTGGAGCTTACCCAGCGTCCAACGCGTCGCACCAAAGCGGTAGGGAAAATTGTGGAAGTGCTGGGCGATAACATGGGTACCGGCATGGCTGTTGATATGGCCCTGCGTACGCATGAGATCCCTTACATCTGGCCAAAAGCGGTTGAAGAGCAGATTGTGGGCCTGAAGGAAGAGGTTCCGGAAGAGTCCAAAGCGGGACGTGTGGACCTGCGCAGTCTGCCGCTGGTCACCATTGATGGTGAAGACGCCCGCGACTTCGATGACGCCGTATACTGCGAGAAAAAACGCGGTGGCGGCTGGCGTCTGTGGGTTGCTATCGCGGACGTGAGCTATTACGTTCGTCCCCACACGCCACTCGATAACGAAGCGCGCAGCCGTGGTACGTCGGTCTACTTCCCGTCTCAGGTGGTACCGATGCTGCCGGAAGTGCTCTCCAATGGCCTCTGTTCCCTGAACCCGCAGGTTGATCGCCTGTGTATGGTTTGCGAGATGACCATCTCCAGTAAAGGTCGCTTAACCGGTTACAAGTTCTACGAAGCGGTGATGAGTTCCCATGCGCGCCTGACCTATACCAAGGTCTGGCATATGCTGCAGGGGGACCAGGATCTGCGTGAGCAGTATGCGCCGCTGGTCAAACATATCGAAGAGCTGCATAACCTCTACAAAACGCTGGATCAGGCACGCGAAGAGCGCGGTGGGATCTCGTTTGAAAGCGAAGAGGCGAAGTTCATTTTCAACGCTGAACGCCGCATTGAGCGTATCGAACAGACCCAGCGTAATGATGCGCATAAGCTGATCGAGGAGTGTATGATCCTGGCGAACATTTCGGCGGCCCGTTTCGTCGAGAAAGCCAAGGAACCCGCGCTGTTCCGTATCCACGATAAACCGTCGACGGAAGCGATCACCGCGTTCCGCTCCGTACTGGCTGAACTCGGTCTGGAGCTGCCTGGCGGTAACAAGCCAGAGCCGCGCGATTATGCCGAGCTGCTGGAATCCATTGGCGATCGCCCGGATGCAGAAATGCTGCAGACCATGCTGCTGCGCTCCATGAAGCAGGCGATTTACGATCCGGAAAACCGTGGTCACTTCGGTCTGGCGCTGCAGTCTTACGCCCACTTTACATCGCCGATCCGTCGTTATCCGGACCTGTCTTTGCACCGCGCGATCAAGTATCTGCTGGCGCAGGAGCAGGGCCATAAAGGAAACACGACTGAAACCGGCGGGTACCACTATTCCATGGAAGAGATGCTGCAACTGGGTCAGCACTGTTCCATGACCGAGCGCCGTGCCGATGAAGCGACGCGCGAAGTCTCTGACTGGCTGAAATGCGACTTTATGCTGGATCAGGTCGGTAACATTTTCAAAGGCGTCATTGCCAGTGTGACCGGATTTGGTTTCTTTGTTCGTCTGGACGAGCTGTTTATCGACGGTCTGGTGCATGTCTCCAGTCTGGATAACGACTACTACCGTTTCGACCAGGTCGGGCAGCGTCTGATTGGCGAATCGGGTGGACAGACCTATCGCCTTGGCGATCGGGTGGAAGTGAAGGTCGAAGCCGTCAACATGGACGAGCGTAAGATTGACTTCAGCCTGATCTCCAGCGAGCGCGCGCCGCGTAACGTAGGGAAAACCGCGCGTGAGAAGGCGAAAAAAGGCGGTAACGGCAACGCGAGCGGCAAACGGCGTCAGGCGGGTAAGAAAGTAAACTTCGAGCCGGACAGCGCGTTCCGCGGTGAGAAAAAGCAGAAGCCAAAAGCGGCGAAGAAAGAGGCTCGCAAGGCGAAAAAGCCGTCCGCGAAAACGCAGAAAATTGCTGCTGCGACCAAAGCGAAGCGTGCAGCGAAGAAACAGCAGGCGGAGTAAATCCTCCCCTCACCCTGACCCTCTCCCCAACGGGGAGAGGGGGAATTACCTATTATGAGAATCATCAATGAGTGAAATGATTTACGGCATCCACGCGGTGCAAGCCCTGCTGGAGCGCGCACCGGAGCGTTTTCAGGAAGTGTTTATTCTGAAAGGGCGTGAAGACAAACGTCTGATGCCGCTGATCCACGCACTGGAAGCGCAGGGCGTGGTGATCCAGCTGGCCAATCGCCAGTTCCTGGATGAGAAAAGTGAAGGTGCGGTTCACCAGGGAATTATTGCCCGCGTGAAGCCAGGTCGTCAGTATCAGGAAAACGATCTGCCGGATCTGATCGCTGCACTGGATAACCCGTTCTTCCTGATCCTTGATGGCGTGACCGATCCGCACAACCTCGGCGCGTGTCTGCGTAGTGCTGATGCGGCAGGCGTTCATGCGGTGATCGTGCCGAAAGATCGTTCTGCACAGCTGAACGCGACGGCGAAGAAAGTGGCCTGTGGTGCAGCGGAAAACGTTCCACTGATCCGCGTCACCAACCTGGCGCGCACCATGCGTCTGCTGCAGGAAGAGAATATCTGGATCGTCGGTACCGCCGGTGAAGCGGATCATACCCTGTATCAGAGCAAAATGACCGGCCGACTGGCGCTGGTGATGGGGGCGGAAGGTGAAGGCATGCGTCGCCTGACGCGTGAGCACTGCGACGAGCTGATCAGCATCCCGATGGCGGGCAGCGTGTCGTCCCTGAACGTTTCTGTTGCAACGGGTATTTGCCTGTTTGAAGCGGTACGTCAGCGCGCAGAATAAACAGCAAGGCCGTCCTCTGGACGGCCTTTTGTGTTTTCTCCCTCTCCCGGTGGGAGAGGGCCGGGGTGAGGGCACCAGACGGTGACAACCTCACTCCTCCAGCGCCCGCAAATGGTCATCCTTCCTGAGCGTTATCAGCGCCACAATACTCACCACCGCCGTCGCCATGACGTAATATGCCGGAATATCGAGGTTTCCCGTCTCTTTAATCAGCCCGGTAATGATCAGCCCCGCACACCCCGAGAAAATGGCATTCGACAAGGAATACGCCAGCCCAAGTCCCGTATAGCGCACGCGCGTCGGGAACATCTCTGAGAGCATTGCCGGCCCTGGACCTGCGAGCATGCCTACCAGACCGCCCGCAATCAACACCACGATCGCTTTCACCGCCAGGGTACTCGACTCCGCCTGCAGAATTTTCAGCAGCGGCAGGGCGAGGATCAGCAGTAACGCGGTGGCGATAATCATTACCGTGCGGCGGCCGATCCTGTCGCTCAGGATCCCCGACGGAATAATGGTGAGCGCAAAGCCGATATTCGAAATCACGGCTATCAATAGTGCCTGGTTAAATCCTGTGTGCAGTGCCGATTGCAGATAGGTCGGCATAATCACCAGATAGGTATAACCCGCCGCCGACCAGACCATCACCCGGCCAATTCCCATCACGATAGCTTTAATTGTGGCGACGGTACTGGCCTGTGCGATGAGCGGTTTTTCCTGCTGCTGCACGAAGCTCGGCGTCTCTTCCATACTCACCCGCAACCAGAGCGCCACCACCCCCATGGGCAGGGCCAGGAAAAATGGGATACGCCAGCCCCAGTCATGCAGGGCTTCTGGTGTCAGTAAGGCAGAAAGCAAGGCGACAATACCCGCGCCCGCTAACAGCCCCAGCGCCACCGTGAACGACTGCCATGCGCCATACAGACCGCGTTTACCGCGGGGTGCAAATTCCGTCATCAAGGAAACGGCACCACCGTACTCGCCTCCCGCAAACAATCCCTGCAGGATGCGCAGCAGCGTGACGATCAGTGGGGCGGCGATACCGATGCTGGCATAGACCGGCACAATGCCGATGGCGGCGGTGGCGAGCGTCATCAGCACCAGCACAATGATCAGCGTCGGTTTACGGCCAATACGGTCGCCGATGCGGCCAAACACCACCGCCCCCAGTGGGCGGAAGAAGAAAGCGATGGCAAATGAGGCGTAGGTGAGGATCAGGCTGGTCAGCCCCGACTCGCCTTCAAGCTGGAAGAAGTTTTTTGCAATCACGGTGGCCAGAAAGCCGTAGACCGCAAACTCATACCACTCGATGAAATTACCAATGGAGCCTGCAATTAACGCACGCTTATGCGCATTCGGTTGCATAACTTTCCTCACTGAAAGGGGTAAGAATAAATTATTCAATAAAAGTGAAGTGATGAAATAGTTTATTCTTATGTTCTGTGAGCTATTTCACGAATGATATCAGCGGGATCGCTACCGTGTGACCTTACTCCCATGCAGCGTGCACGGGGTCTGTCCATACTTATCTTCATTGCCACTGAAGGAGGGAGACAGCATGCACTGGCAAACACATACCGTTTTTAACCAACCCGCACCGCTTTCGAACAGCAACCTTTTTCTCTCTGATTGTGCCCTGCGTGACGCGGTGGCTCGCGAAGGCGCGGAGTGGGATAGCGAGCTGCTGGCCAGTATCGGCCAGCAGTTAGGTACGGCAGAGTCGCTGGAGCTTGGCAGGCTGGCGAACGTCAATCCGCCGGAGTTACTCCGCTATGACCCCACCGGTGAGCGGCTGGATGATGTCCGTTTTCACCCCGCCTGGCATCTTCTGATGCAGGGGCTGTGTGCTAACCGGGTGCATAACCTGGCGTGGGAAGAGGAGGCGCGTAAAGGCTCCTTTGTCGCTCGCGCCGCGCGCTTCGTGTTGCATGCTCAGGTTGAGGCCGGAACGCTGTGTCCCGTTACCATGACGTTTGCCGCCACGCCGCTGCTGCAACAGGCGCTCCCTGAACCTTTCCAGAACTGGCTCACGCCGCTACTGAGCGATCGTTATGATCCTCACCTTTCCCCTGGAGCCCAAAAGCGCGGCCTGCTGATCGGCATGGGGATGACGGAAAAACAGGGCGGCTCGGACGTGCTCAGCAACACCACCAAAGCGGAAAAGTGCAGCGACGGCAGCTACCGGCTGGTGGGGCATAAGTGGTTTTTCTCCGTGCCACAAAGCGATGCGCATCTGGTACTGGCGCAGGCGAAAGGCGGGTTGTCCTGCTTTTTTGTTCCTCGCTTTTTGCCTGACGGGCAGCGCAACGCCGTGCGCCTGGAGCGGCTGAAAGATAAGCTCGGTAACCGCGCTAACGCCAGCAGTGAAGCGGAGTTTCTGGATGCGTCCGGTTGGTTGTTAGGGGAAGAGGGGGAAGGGGTACGACAGATCCTTCGCATGGGCGGGTTAACGCGTTTTGACTGCGCTCTGGGCAGCCATGGGTTGATGCGTCGGGCATTATCCGTGGCGCTGTACCACGCCCATCAGCGACAGACGTTCGGGAAAAACCTCATCGATCAGCCGCTGATGCGCGACGTTCTGAGCCGCATGGCGCTGGTGCTGGAGGGGCAAACGGCACTGCTGTTTCGCCTTGCCCGGGCGTGGGATAAACGCGCCGATCCGCAAGAGGCGGCCTGGGCGCGGCTTTTCACACCAGCCGCGAAATACAGCGTCTGCAAAGCGGGTATCCCGTTTGTGGCAGAGGCGATGGAGGTGTTGGGCGGCATCGGGTACTGCGAGGAGAGTGAACTCCCCCGCCTGTATCGCGAGATGCCGGTGAACAGCATCTGGGAAGGCTCAGGGAACATCATGTGTCTGGATGTTCTGCGCGTTCTGGCGAAGCAGCCGGGTATGTTCGATCTGCTGGCAGAGGATTTTGCGCAGGTAAAAGGCCAGGACAGGCACTTCGATCGCAGCTGGCGACAGTTGCAGCAAAAGCTGCGTAAACCGCAGGAGGCGCAGGGCCGGGAGATTGCGCATCAGCTATTCCTGCTGGGCGCCGGAAGCCAGATGCTGCGGCACGCATCCCCACCTGTCGCGCAGGCCTGGTGCCGTATGATGCTGGATACCCGTGGCGGCACACTGATGACAGAGCAGGTTCAAAGTGACCTGCTGCTGCGCGCCACGGGCAGAGTGGGCTAGTTTTTAAGCTGGAACAGGCTCACCAGCTGGGTCAGGTGCGACCCTTTCTCGCGCAGCGATTGTGCCGTTTGCTCGCTGCGCGAGACGCGATCGGCGTTGATGTGAGAGGCTTCACCAATATGGGTCATGGCCAGATTCACCTGACTGATCCCCGCCGACTGTTCGCGGGATGCATGGTTGATCCCGGTCACCAGTTGGTTGATGTTATCGATGTGCGCGATGATGGCATCCATCGCCAGACGCGTCTGCTCTGAGAGCGCATGGCCTTCACTCACCTTGTTCAGCGTGTCGCCAATTAACTGCTCAATCTCTTTCACGGCGTTAGCGCTGCGTGCCGCCAGGGCGCGCACTTCCTGCGCGACCACAGCAAACCCTTTTCCGTGCTCGCCGGCGCGTGCAGCTTCAACTGCCGCATTAAGCGCCAGAATATTGGTCTGGAAAGCAATCGACTCAATCACGCGCGTGATGTCCTCAATGCGTTTTGAGGCGTCGCGAATAGCATCCATGGTGGAGACCGCGTTCGTCACCGTCTCGCCCCCCTGATGCACCGCGCGTGAGGTTTCCCCCACCAGCTGCTGCGTTTGTTCCATATTGGCCGCGTTTTGCTGCACGGTTGCGGCGAGTTGTTCCATACTCGCGGAGGTCTCTTCAACGCTGCTGGCCTGTTTGTTGATCTGCTCTGAGATCTCACCGGTATCAGAGGCCAGGGCGTTAGTCCCCAGATGGATCTCGCCTGCGGCCTCGCGTACCTGCAGGACAATTTTTTCCAGACCGCCGCCGATCCCGTTGATGGCGTCGATAAGCTGGCCAACCTCGTCCTGACGGGTAACGGCCAGGCTGGCACGCAGATCGCCCGCAGCATACTGCCGGGCAAGGTGAATGACGTTACGCAGCGGGCGCGTCAGCATGCGACGAATGATGATGACAAACAGCGCGGCAAACAGGACTGACAGCGCCACGCCTGCCAGCAGGAAGCGATCCCGCATCGTGGTGACGCTTGAGAGCAGGACCGATTTATCCACTTCCCCCACAATGGTCCAGTTCCAGCCCGGCAGCGGCGTGTAGGCCATTTTCACGATACGACCGTCCTCACTTACGCGTTCCAGCGTACCCGGGGTATTGCTCAGCAACTGCTGCTGGGTGGCGCTGTCCCACTCAGGCAACTGGCCTTCTCTGCTCGTGTGGAACAGGAACTGTCCGCGCGTTTTACCGTTGCTGCGATCCAGCACGAAGAAGTGTCCACTGTCACCTAAACGGCGATTGAGGATTTTTTCGCGCATTACGTTCCAGGAGTGAGTGATATCCACACCAACAAAAATGATCCCAATGACCTGGCCGTCTGCGTTTTTGAACGGCTGATACTGGGTGATATAGCGCTTGCCGAACAGCAGCGCCAGACCGCGATAGACCTCGCCTTTAGTGACGGCCGCATAGGCCGGGCTGGCAGTGTCCAGAACGGTACCCATTGCCCGATCGCCGTTCTCTTTGCGCAGGGAGGTGGCGACACGGACAAAGTCATTACCGCTACGCACAAACAGGGTCGAGATTGCCCCTGTACGCGTCAGGAAATCGTCAGAAAGGGCATTGTTTTCATGCAGGCCCGTTTCTCCCCCTTTCAGAAGGGGCACGCTAAGCCCGTTAATGGTCTGGAGTTGACTACTGTCGACGCTCAAAGGCTGCGGTAAAAAGGTGGTGAACAGCCGGGTATAGCTCTCGACCTCTTCGCTCAGACTGGTGTTAAACATCTGTACCATATCAACCATACCGGTGGACTGGTTATGCAGGTCTTCTACCGCAAGGGCTTCAAGCTGCTGGCTGGCTTTATGGCTGAGCAGAAAAGTGAAAAGCAAAAACAGCGTGGCGACACTCACACCGGTAAGAAGCGATAGCTTTGCGCCCAGACCCGCACGGCGAAAAAAGGTGATCATAAATTGCTCATTATTGAAAAGGTATGGCTTTTCAACGGCAGGGCAGAGCTAACATTTACTTAAAAAATGTAACAAAATGTTATCAAATTGTTTTTTATGGCTTTGAAGGGAGATAAAAAATTTGCAAAAACGAAAAGCCACTAAAAATAAGTGGCTTTTATCGGAGATAATTAGACATAGAGAATAGCTTGTACGCGCCAATGATCGCTACGGTTATCTTCCTGCATCTGTACAATGCGATACCAGGAAGCGCCCTGTTCATCGGCTTTTAATGCCACGACACGTTCAACATCTTGCGGGCTCCCCGAAATGTTATTGACGGAGATCTGGCCAATTTCATTAAGGCCAGTGACGCAATCAGCACTGGCGAATTCTGCTGACTGTGCAGTCGTGCTCACAAGGCCTGCCGAGAGCAACAGAGAGGTCAAAGCAAGAGTTCGTTTCATTGTCAGCTCCATTTCACATTTCTCCGGTATCCGCCGGGCACTCCTTCGCAAATAAACTCACTTCCATTGTCGCGGGCATGGAGTTTATTGTGGACAGGAAAATGTCTATGGACGCAAAGCAGTGTAAATGTCGTTCAAATGAAGATCGTTATTTACGGTACAAAATAGCCTGTGAGTACCACTGGCCCGTAATGATGGTTTCATCGATCATAATGATGACGTAATAATCTGCTTTAGCGGCGGCAGCTTGCGCCTTTATTGACTCCTCTGCGTCATCCGGGGATCCGCGAACCAGCGCGGAGACGGTACCCATTCGTTGTAATCCTTCCGTCTGATTACGACGAATCTCCTGCGGATGATCGGCGACCGGGGGAGCGGGTTGCGGTGTCCCCTGTAGCGCACTACAGCCACTGAGCAGAACCAGCAACAATAAAGTAGCAAACCTGCGCATAACCATATCTCGTTTCCTGATAGCCATAGTGTAGTTGTCTGCGAATTTAGTTTTGGGGGAATGTTCCCGAAGTGTTATCTGGTACGTATATTTCGAATGAAAATATCGTGAAAGCGTAATCCAGTTCTCAACATTATGAATCATTCATCAGCACAGGGTCGACAATGATTGAAATTGAAACTCGCCGCCTCGGCAATCATGAAATATTACACGCTCTCCCTGCGGGGAAACATGCGCAACCGCTGCCTGTTGTGGTTTTTTATCATGGCTTTACCTCATCAAAGCTGGTTTACAGCTACTTTGCGGTGGCGCTGGCGCAGGCCGGTTTTCGGGTAGTGATGCCGGATGCGCCCGATCACGGTGCACGTTTTACCGGTGATGAACAGGTGCGACTGGGGCAGTTCTGGCAGATTTTACACGGTAGCCTGAGCGAATTTGCCGGGCTGCGCGATGCGCTTTACCAGGCGGGGCTGGTGGCGGATCAACGGCTGGCGGTGGCCGGCGCATCAATGGGGGGAATGACGGCGCTCGGGATCATGGCCCGTCACCCTGAGGTGACCTCTGTGGCGTGCCTGATGGGCTCGGGCTATTTTACGTCATTGTCAAAAACGCTGTTTCCACCGCAAGACGCGACGGAGATTGACGCGTTGCTGGCCGAATGGGAAGTGACCCGGGCGTTACCGCGTCTGGCCGATCGCCCGTTGCTGTTGTGGCATGGTGACGCGGATGATGTGGTGCCCCCTGGCGAAACCTTCCGTCTCCAGCAGGCACTACAGCGCGAAGGGCTGGACGGCAACCTGACCTGCCTGTGGGAAGCGGGGGTTCGCCACCGTATCACGCCAGCGGCGCTGGACGCGACGGTGGATTTTTTCCGCCAGCATCTTTAAACGCGCAGAATTTTGACGCCCTGATCTTCCAGCTTCTGGAGGATCTCTGGATTGGCATGTTTGCCGGTGATCACCATGTCAATCTGCTCGGCGCGGCTGAACAACATCCCTGCACGCTCGCCGACTTTGCTGCTGTCGACCAGTACGACGAGCTTGCCCACGACGTTAAGCATATTTTGCTCTGCCATCGCAGTTAACATGTCGGTTTTGTAGAGCCCATCCGCGGTCAGGCCTTTGCCGCTGGTAAACATCCAGTGCCCGGCATAGAGGCTGTTTTCACTGTCCTGCGGGCTGAGGGTAATGGACTGGCTCTTATTATACTGGCCGCCCATGATCACCACGCTTTCATGTTCCTGATCGATGAGATAGTTAGCCAGTGGCAGATAGTTGGTGATGATTTGCACCGGTTTACCGCACATCTCGCGGCCCAGCAGAAATGCCGTGGAGCCACAGTTGATCACCACGCTCTCACCCGGGTTGACCAGCTGCGATGCGGCTCTGGCAATGCGCACTTTTTCATCGTGGTTTTGCGCCTGATGGATGTTCATCGGCGTCCAGCGAGGGCGCTGCTGGCTGATGGCTTCCGCGCCGTTACGGACTTTTTTCAGCTTACCGCTCTCATCCAGCTTATTGATGTCTCGTCGCGCCGTCGCGGGGGAAATCCCTAAACGTTCGATCACTTTCTCGACGGTGATAAACCCTGTTTGCGCCAGGAGTTCCAGTAATATTTGATGCCGTTGCGCTTCCGTCATGAGCTATTCCGATAAGAATTGATTTGAAAAGATGATATTTGAAATAGCGTGAAATTACTAAAATAAA
>Ga0058691_1001636_pt1 | contig 11558 bp, 11 predicted proteins | sample AgamicAtPrz_FD_55051 | JGI IMG/M metagenome (GOLD analysis project Ga0058691, IMG submission 55051) | Agave microbial communities from Guanajuato, Mexico - At.P.rz | ecosystem: Host-associated > Plants > Phyllosphere > Phylloplane/Leaf | place: Guanajuato, Mexico | collected 2012-05-28
AACTTGATCACATCGTGGATGCCTTTGTGCACCAGCGTTCGAACAACGGTCACGGCCGTGATCTGACCGGTTATGAAGACGGCACCGAGAACCCCGAGGACGATGAGGCCGTGGCAGCCGGCATTGCGGCAGAGCAGGGGCCAGGAATGGACGGCTGCAGCTACTGGGCCTTGCAGCAGTGGGAACATGACTACTCGGCCTTTGGCGGCATGAGCACCACGGAGCAGGACCATGCCGTGGGTCGTCGCCGCAGCGACAACGAGGAACTGGACGATGCCCCTGAATCGGCCCATGTCAAGCGCACGGCGCAGGAGAGCTTTGAGCCGGAAGCCTTTGTGGTGCGACGCTCAATGCCCTGGTGGAGCGTCAGCCCGCAGGGCAGTGATCGCAGCGGCTTGATGTTCTCCGCCTTTGGCTGCAGCTTTGACGCTTTCGAGGCTCAGATGCGCCGCATGCTGGGCATGGATGACGGCATCAGCGATGGACTGTTCCGCTTTTCCAGGCCGCTGACGGGCTGCTATTTCTGGTGTCCGCCGGTTTCTGGCGGCAAGCTGGATCTGACGGTGCTGGGACTCCAGGCCTGAGAAATGACATGGGTGCAAAGAAAAACGGGCCATCTGGCCCGTTTTTTCATGTGCTGCCCATTCCCTGAGGGGCTCCTAGTTGGCCTTGCCTGCGCTGGCCGAGGTCTGGGTGGCAAACGTGATCTGCGACAGTCCCGCGTGGCGGGCCGCTTCCATGACGGTCACCACCGACTGGTGCGGGGAGTTGGCATCGGCACTGATGATGATCACGCTGTCATTGCCCGCCGTTGCCGCACCGGACAGGGCGGCGGCAACAGAGGAGACGCTGCGGTCATCCACGCCTTGCTTGTTGACGGAGTAGCGGCCATCAGCGGAGACGCCGACGATGATTTCCTTGGGGCGATCGCGTTGCTGCTCGGTGTCGGCCACGGGCAAGGTCAGCTGCAGCTCGGTGAACTTGCTGTAAGTGGTGGAGAGCATCAAAAAGATCAGCACCACCAGCAGCACGTCGATGAAGGCGATCAGATTGATCTCGGGCTCATCGCGGTGACGAGGACGGAAGTTCATGATGGATGCGTTCCGCTTCTTACTTGGCAGGCTTGAGGCGACCCAGATGGCGCACGAACTGCTCGGACGCCAGTTCCATGCCCAGCAGATAGCCGTCCACACGGCCGCGGAAATAGCGCCAGAAGATCAGCGACGGAATGGCCACCATCAGGCCGAATGCCGTGTTGTATAGCGCAATCGAGATGCCATGGGCGAGCTGGGCGGGGTTGCCAGCGCCGGAGCTGGCTCCGGGCTGGGAGCCGAAAATCTCGATCATGCCGATCACCGTGCCCAACAGGCCCAGCAGCGGCGCGGCCGAGGCAATGGTGGCCAGGGCGCTCAAATACTTTTCCAGCTTGTGAGCGGCGGCGCGGCCCGCGCCCTCCATGGCCGAGCGCAGCTCTTCCTCGCTGCTTTCGGGATGTGCCTGGCGGGTACGCAGACCAGTTGCCAGAACCTCACCCAATACCGAGCTTTGGGCCAGTTGCTGGGTGGTTTCAGCGCTGGGCAGGTGCTTGGTGGAGACCGAAATCGCTTCATTGAGCAGATTGGTCGGCGCGACCTTGCTGGCTTTCAGCGAGGCAAAGCGCTCAAAAATCAGGGCCAGGGCCAAAATCGAGCAGGCAATCAAAGGCCAGATAGGCCATCCTGCGGCTTGTATGATCGACAGCAACGTTGCTCTCCCTCGTCGTTCAGAAATTGCAGCCGACGATTATGACCCACTGCCGTGCCGCTGCGACCCGTTTTTACAGGCCTCGTACGGCAGGCTTGAGCCAGCGCAGCAAGATCGTGCGGCAGCGCTTGAAGCGCACGGAGCTTGGAGCGGTAGAGCAGACACAAAGTGCTTGCGATTCTTTGCGAATGCTTTCGCGTATATCACAGAAATCTGTGGATAACTTTGTGATCTAGTTGCTATGCCGGTCGGTTATCTGCTTCGCTTTAAAGGCTTGTTACGAGTTTGACACCTGTGTGAAGCCTTATAAGTTGTTTTAAATCAATAAGATGGATGATGTTCCTCATGTGTTGTTTAGGATTTTTCTGGCTTTGTCGCCGACAGGGCTGGACGCCGACATCTGTGGAGAATCCGGCCCGCGTAAGACCTCGCTGACACCGCATGAATTCAATGTTTGAACGTCCAAACTCAGCAGCCACGCCGCATGTGTGGGAAGTTGGCGCGCTATGCCACGCCATTGGCGATGCCTTGCAGGCGCGCTTCAATCCGGTGGCCGTGCGCGGCGAGCTCAGTGGCTTTTCGCGCGCTGCCAGCGGGCATTGCTATTTCAACCTCAAGGACGCGAGCGGGCAGATTCGCTGCGCCATGTTCCGTCGTGCGGCCGAGCAGGTCGGTTTCTCGCCACGTGATGGCGAGCTGGTCGAAGTCAGAGGGCGTCTAGGCGTCTACGAGCAGCGTGGCGATCTGCAACTGGTGGTGGAGAGCATGCAGCGAGCCGGACAGGGGGCCTTGTTCGAGCAGTTTCTGCGCCTCAAGGCCCGGCTGGAGTCAGAGGGACTGTTCGACCCTGCGCGCAAGAGGCCGCTGCCGCCTTTGCCGCGCGGTATTGGCCTGGTCACTTCCCTGGGGGCGGCAGCCTTGCACGATGTGGTGACGGCGTTGCGCCGCCGCGTGCCGCATATCCCGGTGGTAATTGTTCCTGCCCTGGTACAGGGGCCCCAGGCGCCGCAGTCGCTTGTGCAGGCGCTATCAAAACTGTATCGCCTGGCGCAAGAGGGAAATGAGGCAAGCGGCGATTTTCGTGTTGAATCTGCACGGCAGCCGGTGATAGACACCATCTTGCTGGTGCGCGGTGGCGGCTCGCTGGAAGACCTGTGGGCCTTTAACGACGAACAACTGGCGCGCACCATTGTGCAAAGCCCGGTGCCGCTGATCAGCGGCGTGGGTCACGAAACCGACTTCACCATTGCCGACTTTTGCGCCGACCTGCGCGCGCCCACGCCCACGGCTGCGGCCGAGTTGGCAGCCCAGCCGCGCGAGGTCTGGCTGGGTGCGCTGGCTCTGGCCCAGGACCGTATGGACAACGCGGTGCAGCGTGTGCTGGACCGCCAGGCCCAGCGCCTGGATATCGCTGCACAGCGTTTGGGGCGGCCCAGCGAGCAGTTGGCGCGCAACCAGCTGCAGCTCAGCCGTCAGGCCCAGCGCCTGCGCCACTCCATGCTATTGAAGTTGCAGCGGATTGCGCAGAACCAGCAAGCGCTACAGGTCAATTTCCCCAATATCTTCCAGCGCAATCTGGAGCAGCAAAAGCAAGCGCTTGATCGTATCGACCTGCGCTTGCAACTGCTGGATCCGCGCCTGGTGCTGCAGCGCGGCTATGCCTTGCTGACGGATGAGCAGGGAAGGGCTGTGACCCAGGTCAGGCAGGCCGTTCCGGGAGCGGCGTTGAAGGCTCAGTTGTCGGACGGGGTGGTGGATGTGGTGGTCACTCAGCCGCGCCTGCTTTGATGCTCGCCAGCCACAAGCTGGCCGCAAAACACCTGCACGCTAACCGGGTTCTTCATCAGAACTCTTTTGCAATCGGCGCAGGCAATGCAACAGGGGCCAGTGTTCATGCGCTGTAAGCCGTGAGCGCATGCTTTTGGCTGCGTGCGCAATAGTCCTGATGAGTGGCGCGCAGCCACTCAGTTCTTTCTACAATGGTTCGGTTAGTGCAATACTTGACGTCTGTAGTACAGCAATGTGCCGGCCGGCACAGCGGTCACCGCTCAGGCGCCTTGGCACTGGACGGCCCCCAAAAATTTCAACCACGAGGAAAACCATCATGGAACGCACTCTGCCCCCCCTGCCATACGCTATCGATGCACTGGCTCCGTTCGGTTACAGCCAGGAAACTCTGGAATTCCACCATGGCAAGCACCATAACGCCTATGTGGTGAACCTGAACAACCTGCAAAAGGGCACCGAATTCGAAAACATGGATCTGGAAGAAGTCGTCAAGAAGTCTTCCGGCGGCATCTACAACAACGCTGCCCAGATCTGGAACCACACTTTCTTCTGGAACTGCATGACCCCCAACGGCGGAGCAGAGCCTACAGGCGCTCTGGCTGATGCCATCAACAAGAAGTGGGGCTCTTACGCCGAGTTCAAGAAGGCTTTCGTGGCTTCCGCTGTCGGCAACTTCGGTTCCGGCTGGACCTGGCTGGTGAAGAAGGCCGACGGTTCCGTGGACATCGTCAACATGGGCGCTGCCGGTACCCCCCTGACCACCGCCGACAAGGCGCTGCTGACCGTGGACGTGTGGGAACACGCTTACTACATCGACTACCGCAACCTGCGTCCCAAGTTTGTCGAAACCTTCCTGGAAAAGCTGGTGAACTGGAAGTTCGCCGAAGCCAACTTCGCTGCCTGATCACGGCAATGCGGCATCAGGTCTGCGGCTGCACGGTTCGGACCTGATCGTTGGCAAAAAACCTCCGCAAGGAGGTTTTTTTATGCCTGTCTGCTAAGAATGAGGAGCTTTAGCTCTCCAGTTTTGATGGGAAAAGCGCAGGCAGCTATGTTTTTGATGACCTATTGATGCATGGGAGAGACTGGCATGGAGGAGCGTGAAGGCCTGGACGGTCAGGCGGTTTCCGAGTTAATGGAGGCAGGCGCTCGCATGCCCGTGTACTTTCTCTGCCATGGCGCAGGCCCCTGGCCCTGGGTGCCGGAGATGCACGACTGGCATTCGCAGATGGCAGAGGGCTTGCGCAATATTCCGCGCCAACTGGCGCGCAGGCCCCGGGCCGTGTTGCTGATCTCCGCCCATTGGGAGGAGCCGGTTTTCACCGTGCAGAGTGCCGCCCATCCTGGCATGCTGTATGACTATGGCGGCTTTCCGCCGCAAACCTATAACCTGCATTACCGTGCGCCCGGCTCGTCTGAGCTGGCAGGCAGGGTGCAGCAGTTGCTGGCGCAGGCTGGAGAGGACGTGCGGGCTGACGACCAGCGCGGCTACGACCATGGCATGTTTGTGCCCATGGCTGTGATCTATCCGCAGGCCGATGTGCCCGTGCTTCAGCTCAGCCTGCGCAGCAATCTGAACGCTGCAGAACACCTGGCCGTGGGTCGTGCGCTGGCCCCGTTGCGTGACGAGGGAGTTCTCATCGTTGGCAGCGGCTCCAGCTATCACAATATGCGTAGCTTCGGCCCCGTGGGGCGGGCGCCTTCCAAGCTGTTTGACGATTGGTTGGCCGAGACGCTGATGCAGATGACACCTGCCGCGCGCAGCCAGCGGCTGGCCGATTGGGATCGGGCCCCCGGCGCGCGTATGGCCCATCCGCGGGAGGAGCATCTGCTGCCGCTGATGGTGGTGGTGGGGGCGGCCGAGCAGGACCTGGCCCGCCGCGTTTACTTTGAAGAGGCCTTCATGGACTCGGCCACGCTGTCCAGTTACTGCTTTCAGGCCGGGGCGTAGCTCAGAGCTCCGCTCATTCCTGCTCGTCCAGTGGTCCATTCAAAAATTCTTCTCTGTCATTGTCAATCGAGTCGGCGGACGCTTGAAGATAGGCTGAGAAGCTGGGGGCAATCCAGCAGATCTGGTCGGGGTCGTGCACATAGGCAATGATCTGGCCGCGCTGTCCTTCAGGACCGGGATGATGATCGGCCATCAGCACGATGTCGCCATAGAAGCTGGCAAACGGCTGCCAGCCGGCGTGCCACCAGCGCCCGCTCAGGCGAGGGTCCTGGGACGCGGGGCCGGCCAGATCCCACATGCGCTGGGCCCGCTTTTCCATGCGGAGTGCCTGGGCCATGGCCTGCGGCGGCGTGAGAAGGTCCAGTGCATCCACAAAGCCTGGCCGCTGAAACAGGGGCTGGGTGCTGTCGGTGCTGCTGCCCGCAGTCAGGCGCCAGAATGCGGCAAGATCGGTATCCAGAGGCCCCAGCGCGGCGGCCAAAGCGGCCAGATCCTGTTCGCTGGCCGGCGGCAAGGGGTGAAAGCGTAGCTGGAATGCAGCATACACAGCCTGCAAATGCGCAAGATATTGGTCAGGTGTCATGGTGGCAGGCGTAGTAGTCCGAGGTAAGTGAATTGGACAGCGAGGTCGGACTGACAGCGGTTGTTGGGGAATGACTGCTTGGGTACAAAGTGCGGCTCTTTGGATTTCCAGTGTAGTAAATCCGCGGTCTTTGCTTCATGCCAGCACTCCTTGCGCCAGAGGCAGTCATTGTGTTGCATTGTCCAGTTGAATCCACAGACGATAGTGATCAGCATAGCGCCACTGGCGTACTTACTTTTTTGCGTGGTGCGCATTTGAAGCGCTTCTTGTGTGCTTGGAATTCAGTCTGAGGCCGGAAGCAATAAGGTCGGCAGTTGCTTTTGGTTTCGACCTTTGAATATAATTTAAAGCAAATAGATGCCTGACGATTATAAGTTTGAAAGAATGCAAGCTCGTATGAAGTTGGCAGTGAGAATGTATTGAGCTATGAATGTGCGAAGCTCGGGGAAATGGAGCGAGCCTTGCAACCGTGGGGTTATTTCTCGCTATAGGTTAATTGGTTGTCGGCTGAATTTATTGGCATGAAATTTCAGGCCTATCTATGAGATTTATGAGTATTTTTTTGTTGGTAGGTGCGTGATTTCATGTAATTGGCTATCCCGAGAAAGATGATTTATCCCGTAATTGGCATTTTGTGAAATCTTCGGCCCATTGCTGGAAATCGCTGGAAGGCATAGGTTTAGCGATGTAGTAGCCTTGTGCAATATCACAGCCAAGATCCTTGAGCAGATCCCAGTGCTCTTTGGTCTCCACACCTTCGGCAACTGTCTTCCGTCCAAGATCATGTATGAGATCAATGGTGGAGCGCACAATCGTGGCAGAATCCCGATCGCGATGCATTGCAGAAACGAATGACTGATCGATCTTGATGTAATCTACTGGTAGTTTTTGTAGATAGCTCAATGAGGAGTACCCTGTTCCAAAATCATCCACATAAAGAGGAATCCCAGCATCGCTCATCTCACTCAGTGCTCGTAGAGCATATTCAGCATGCTCCATTACGGTGCTTTCCGTAATCTCGATTTCCAATAGTCCGGTTGACACAGAGCGCTCTGAATGCCATTGGCGATATTTGGCGAAAAGCTGCTCATCTCTGAAGTTTCGCGCGGAGAGATTGATTGCTATAGGAACAGCACAACCTTTTGCCTGCCAGCTCTGCAGCAGATCAAGGGCTGCGACAATGACCCATTCCGTCAAAGGCTTGATCAGGCCTGTTTGCTCAGCCAGGTCGATAAACAATCCGGGAGGAATTAGGCCTTTAAGCGGATGCATCCAGCGTACCAAGGCCTCTGCTCCACAGATTTGCCCGGAGGAAAAATCAACTTTTGGCTGTAAAAATAGTCGCAGCTGGTTGCCTGCAATGGCTCGCCGAAGTTCCCCTGCCATGGTCAAGCGTCCCGCTTGATTTTTCTGATGCGACGGGTCGAATACGCACTGGCTCAATCCGCGGGCCTTGGCTTGATGGGTGGCCTTTCCCATTTGACGCAATAGTTCATCGGCGGTTGTGCCGTGTTCGGGAAACAAAGCTATGCCAGCTCTTGCGCTGACATCCAATTCAATATCTGCGATCGGGAAAGGGCGGGAGATGGTTTTTTCCAATTCTTCGGCCAAGGCTACGGCGGAACCTCTATCCAGAGTGGGTGCTAATACTGCGAATTCGTCTCCGCGTAAACGCGCAATATGTGCAGAATCAGGAATGCTTTGCCTTAGGCGCTCTCCGAAGTCTCTAAGAATCTGGTCCCCATTAGAGAAACCTAGCACCTCGTTGATTTCTCGAAGGCGTTCAATATTGAATTGCAAAGCCGCGATTGGTTCTGGATGTGAAGAACTTCCTTCAATTTTCGCAGTCAGAACTTCCCTGAATTCAATCGAATTGGGTAGTCCAGTCAAGGGATCATGGCGCAGCATATGATTCATCTCTGCTTGTACACGTAGTTGCTCTGAGCGTGTACGCAGAATGGAAATGCCAAAGGCTAGATCGTCCGCTGACTCGGTCAGCAATGCGATTTCATCTTCGCCGAACGCGTCTGGTTCGGTGTCATAAATGGATAGTGCACCAATGACTTCACCCTCAACCAATAAAGGGCAAGATACACCTGATTTAAGTTCACCAAGCTTGTCGCTCCATCGAACATGGTTGGAATCTACGCGCATGTCTCGGACAAATTGAACCTTGCCGCTGCGAATTGCGCTAGATGTCAGGCTTTGGCCTAGCTCCGTATCGGCTGCTATGAGTCCTAGGCTGCGAAGTGCTTCTATACCGCCTGGATAATTGCACTCGGCCATCGGACGTAGTTGTTGATCTGGCTCGTTACCCGAATACCAGACGGCAGCCATGCCATAGCCTCCTGCAGCCACGATGGCTCTGCACATGTTTTCAAGCAGACTCTGTTCTTCGCTGGCTCGTAACATGGTGCGATTACCGGCGCTCAAGGTTCGCAGTCCGCGGCCAATATGCTCTAACTCATGCACTCGTTGTTCAAGTTCCCCATTGAGCGTCTGGATACGTTCTTCATAGTGCTTGCGCTCAGTAATATCGGTGCCCAATACGTAATAGCCAGCAACCGTTCCATCGGCTTGGTGTTTGGGAACATACTGAATAGTCTGCCAAACTCCTGGAAAGGGCTGCCAATCATATGTTTGCGGCTCTCCTGCGAGGACCTTGCCGATCAAGTCATTGGCAACAACATAGCGTTCCTCTCCGAGGATTTTTCTTACCGACTCACCCGTGATGTCTTCGCGGTCAGGTGCAAAGCACTCCCGGTACTGAGTGTTGACGTACTCGTAGTGCTGTTGTGCATTAACGTAGGCAATCAGCGCCGGAACGGCGCTGATGACGTTGTGCAAATGGCTTTGAATCTCATGCCATTGCAAAGTGCGTTGGTGCACGTCAGCTTCAAGTGACGCGTTTTGCTCGCGGATGATCCGTTGTGCCTTTCGCTCCAAAGTAACGTCCCGAAAGACTAGTACAGCACCTCGTAGTTGGCCTTTGGAATCGCGGATGGGGGCGGCGCTATCAGAGATTGGACGTTCGGTGCCATCTCTGGCAATGATTGAGGTGTAGTCGGCAAGTACCTGCACTTCCCCGGTGGCTAACACCGTTGCTACAGGAATATGAGCAGGCTCGCGGGTCTGCTCATGAATGATATTGAATACTTCCCCGATAGAACGGCCTTGAGCCTCATTAATACTCCAGCCTGTGAGCTGTTCGGCCACTGAATTCATGCGAGTGATTCGCCCTTCAGTGTCTGTTGCGAGTACTGCATCGCCGATCGAGTGCAAGGTAGTCACAAGGCTTTCTTCATTGTCAGCCAGAGCACGCTGACTCGCTTCTGTTTCGCGCAATTGACGTCTTATCAGAAAATAGGAGGAACCCAATAGCAAGATAAGTGCCACAGCGACCAATGCTCCAGCCATCACCAGCTTATGACGCGCTTGCTTGTGCTCGGCCTCTTCCAGAGCGAGTCGCAGGCGCGCCTCGGTATCCATCTCGCTCAGCAATTCATAGGTGCGCAAACGCGTGGATGCAAGCGTAGTTGCGGCAGCAAATGCATTTGCTGCCTTCTGACCCTGGGTATTGCGCAATTTTTCAATTTGGCGTGCAGCTGCCATGCGCTGGTCAATGACTTTACGCAGCTCTGTCCAGCGACGTTGTTGATCTGGATTATCGATCGTTAGTTGCCGTATTTTTTCCAGCGAAAGCTCTCGCTCAGCCATCGCTGCATTTCGCTCGGCAATATGCTCGGCATTACCTGTCAGGCGGAAATTTTGAGTGGTTAGTTCAGATTGGAGAGAATAGCCTCTGACGCGATCTATATTGTTGAGCAACTGGTGTGCATGTGTCACCATTTGGGCGGCTTTGGCTGCATCATTTGCGACTTCCCACGTCGACAGTGCCATCGCGATCACTACCAGCGCGGCTGTTCCAAATGCTGTGACAACCTTAGACTCGAAACTAGACCTCCGCACCATAGTACGCGCTCCTACGCTAGATGCAGGCCGCTACAAGCCATTTTCACTTGCCGCGGGCCTAGGCTGACTCACCATCCATGCAAGGGATCCAGACACTCCAGGTAGGAGGAATGTGCAGGGTCCCATCAACATGCAAACTGAGGGATACAAGCTCAAATATACAAACAATATGCGATTTGTTTCATTTGTTGTCATTGGTTCACATTGCCGGGGAGTTGAAATTTGCGAAATTCTGTGTGTCGGTTGCTCTTGACGCGTCTCTTTGCTAGTTCGGCAGAGCAATGTGATATTCAGTAGTCAGCAGATAAATAGCATTCTTTTTCAGCGTTTTTTGATACGATCAAGACGCATTACACAAATGCTGAATTCAATTTGCCGCGCATTTTTACGGTGGAGCCTCTAGAAGAGCTCGCTTTTTTCTTTTGAATTCTTGAGCCATATCAATTTGGAGAACGTTATAAAAACGCCCAGCTTTGAATGAAGACTGAGCAGTTTTCAGGAGTGGTGTTCGACGAGGGTTCGGCACACGAAAGCGAGCGAGGTGGCGAGGCTATCGCCGCATCCGGCTTCCTCCTGAGCGACTTGATCTTCTCGGGCTGGCCAAATGACTTGAAGTTTCTGGACTTGGCCGAAAGCCCTGCTTGGACAGGTGAGCAAGTCCCTTGTCGCAGCCCGCTGAATGTGGCTTCGCTCACGGCGTGGCTGTGAACCTATCAGCGGCATATCTGTGAATGACAGGCGACGCTTACATTGAGCAGCTTGCTTGGGCACAGATGGATCGATATGGTAGGGCACATCCGTAGGGAGACTGAAGACACATGGTGTGTCGTTCGAGTAGGGGCAGTACGAGCTGGGGGCTGAAAAGCCCAAGAAAATCAAAGGCAAGGCCGTCATCAGCATCAACGACCGGATTCTGCAATCCGGGCATGCTTCAAGGACTTTGAGATGGAAGCCCGGCGGCAGGAGTGCGCGGTTGGCGGCGATGCGAATCAGCGCGAATGTGGCGAATTGGCGATTTAAAACTGGGCCAAGAGCGAGGAGCCTGCCGAGGCAGTGTTGAAAGAATCGCCAGTGGGCGAGCAAGACCGGTCGCTGCGGCAGTCAGGAGAAATAAAAAGTGGCCGCTAGGGCCACTTTCAAATCTCAAACTGAGAACGATCTTGATCTTTGATCCAGTTCGGAGGCTTTCCTCGACCGGACCAAGTCTGGCCTGTGGTTGGGTCACGATATTTTGGAGCCACAGAGCCAACCTCGCGTTTTTGTTTTTGCTTGGCGGCAGGGAAGACATCATCCTGTGTCAGTCCGAAAGCCTCGATCAAGCCTTTGATTTTTTGCACCGCGTCTGCGACTTCGGTCTTGCGGGCGGCAGCAATCTGCTGCTCAAGAGCCTCGCGTTGCGCCAACAAATCCTTATAAGAATGTGTACTCATCTAAAAGAGGTCCTATGTAAAGTTATGAACCAGCACTAAAGGGATGCACCCATACATGAGATACGTCGTTTATGCAGTTGGTTCACTTTCA
>Ga0058691_1001643_pt1 | contig 11524 bp, 5 predicted proteins | sample AgamicAtPrz_FD_55051 | JGI IMG/M metagenome (GOLD analysis project Ga0058691, IMG submission 55051) | Agave microbial communities from Guanajuato, Mexico - At.P.rz | ecosystem: Host-associated > Plants > Phyllosphere > Phylloplane/Leaf | place: Guanajuato, Mexico | collected 2012-05-28
TTCGTCGGCGGTGCGCGTAACCGCCCGACCCCGATTTCCCCGAAGGAAGTCGAGAAGATCATGTCGCAGATGCAGGAAGGCGTCGAAAAGCCGCGCCCGAAGACCCTGTTCGAAGTCGGCGAGATGGTGCGTGTCAAGGAAGGCCCGTTCACGGACTTCAACGGCACCGTCGAAGAAGTCAACTACGAGAAGTCGCGCGTGCGTGTGTCGGTCACCATTTTTGGCCGCTCTACCCCGGTCGAACTCGAGTTCGGTCAGGTCGAAAAAGTTTGATCCCGATTCGGTGGGCAGCCTCGGCTGCCCGCCTTCGCGCTTACGGCCCGCGTCATGGCCGTTGAGGAGCGTCAGTAGCCAGCGGCGAAAGCGCGTTATCACTCACCGAACGCCTTCCCTGGCGTTCCAATGAGGTTTCAAATGGCAAAGAAGATTATCGGCTTTATCAAGCTGCAGATCCCTGCAGGTAAAGCCAACCCGTCGCCGCCGGTCGGTCCGGCACTGGGCCAGCGCGGCCTGAACATCATGGAGTTCTGCAAGGCGTTCAACGCGCAGACTCAAGGCATGGAGCCGGGTCTGCCGGTGCCGGTGGTCATCACGGCATTCGCTGACAAGAGCTTCACGTTCGTGATGAAGACGCCGCCGGCGACCGTCCTGATCAAGAAGGCGGCGAAGGTGGACAAGGGCTCGAGCAAGCCGCACACCGACAAGGTCGGTTCGATCACGCGCGCTCAAGCCGAAGAAATCGCGAAGACCAAGATGCCGGACCTTACGGCAGCTGATCTGGACGCAGCCGTTCGCACCATCGCTGGTAGCGCACGCTCGATGGGTATCACTGTGGAGGGCGTGTAAATGGCTAAGATCTCCAAGCGCCGTCAGGCATTTGCCGCCAAGGTCGACCGTCAGAAGCTGTACGCGATCGAAGACGCACTGAGCCTCGTGAAGGAATGCGCGAGCGCGAAGTTCGACGAGTCGATCGATGTCGCAGTCCAGCTCGGCATCGATGCGAAGAAGTCGGACCAGGTCGTTCGTGGTTCGGTCGTTCTGCCGGCAGGTACGGGCAAGTCGGTTCGCGTTGCCGTGTTCGCGCAAGGCGAAAAGGCCGAGCAGGCGCGTGCAGCAGGCGCGGAAATCGTCGGTATGGAAGACCTGGCTGAGCAGATCAAGGCTGGCCAGATGGACTTCGACATCGTGATCGCTTCGCCGGACACGATGCGTATCGTCGGTACGCTCGGCCAGATCCTCGGCCCGCGCGGCCTGATGCCGAACCCGAAGGTCGGTACGGTCACGCCGGACGTCGCAACCGCCGTCAAGAACGCGAAGGCAGGTCAGGTGCAATTCCGTGTCGACAAGGCCGGTATCATCCACGCGACCATCGGCCGTGCATCGTTCGAGCCGACCGCGCTGCGTTCGAACCTGTCGGCGCTGATCGAAGCGCTGCAGAAGGCNAAGCCGGCAACGAGCAAGGGCGTGTACCTGCGCAAGATCGCACTGTCGAGCACGATGGGCGTCGGCGTGCGNGTCGACCAGGCTACGCTGGCAGCNCAGTAAGCAAGTATTCGGGCCGCTTCGTTCGCGANGCGGCCTACATGGGCTTTGGGCGGTTGTTCGTGCAGNAGGNCGAACAACCGGTTATCAAAGACCGTTGGTGGGGCGCAGCAGGCAGGCGATCCCTTAATTCAAGCCAACGCAGATGGCGAACCCGAAAAAGTTTTGCAGTGGTGAAGCCGCAGGCCGTGAAGCGATTCGTGGCGTGAGGTGGAAATACTCCTAACGAGGTCGGACGCCGTTGTTGAACGAGGTACGTGAGGTTTCGGCCATGCCGGCCACGCCGAACGTATCGTTTCTGGAGGCTAACCGTGCCGCTTAATAGAGAAGACAAGCAAGCCGTCGTCGCTGAGGTTTCCGCGCAAGTCGCGAAGGCCCAGACCGTTGTGCTGGCTGAGTATCGTGGAATTGCGGTTGGCGATCTGACCAAGCTGCGCGCGAAAGCGCGTGAGCAACAGGTTTACCTGCGCGTGTTGAAGAACACGCTGGCGCGTCGCGCCGTCGAAGGTACGCCTTTTGCTCCGCTGGCAGAGCAGATGACTGGCCCGTTGATCTACGGCATCTCGGAAGATGCCATTGCTGCTGCTAAGGTCGTCAACGACTTCAGCAAGAGCAATGAAAAGTTGGTCATCAAGGCTGGTTCGTTCGATGGCAAGGTGATGGACAAGGCTGGCGTGCAAGCGCTGGCAAGCATCCCGAGCCGCGAAGAACTGCTCTCGAAGCTGCTGTTCGTTATGCAATCGCCTGTTTCGGGCTTCGCGCGTGCTCTCGCCGCGCTGGCCGAGAAGAAGCAAGCGGAAGCTGCGTAAGCGAACGTGCATCAGCGTTACTGATCGCTGGCTGTATCCGAATTCAATTTAGGAGTATTTCAAATGGCAATCGCAAAAGAAGACATCCTGGCAGCAGTCGAAGGGATGACCGTTCTGGAACTGAACGAACTGGTCAAGGCGTTCGAAGAGAAGTTTGGCGTGTCGGCAGCTGCAGTGGCAGTCGCTGGCCCGGCAGGCGGCGGCGCAGCTGCTGCAGCAGAAGAGAAGACCGAATTACGGTCGTCCTGGCTGAAGCCGGCGCCAACAAGGTTTCGGTCATCAAGGCCGTTCGCGAACTGACGGGCCTGGGCCTGAAGGAAGCGAAGGATCTGGTTGACGGTGCACCGAAGCCCGTCAAGGAAGGCGTCGACAAGGCTGCTGCTGAAGAAGCCAAGAAGAAGCTGGAAGAAGCTGGCGCGAAGGTCGAAGTCAAGTAAGTTTCGGCGCGCTGTGCGAAGGCTGGCGGTATTTTCACCGCCGGCCTTTTTGTGCTTTGTGGGGACGTTATTCTGGCACTCATTCGGGAGCCCGAATAATCGGCCCCAGAAGCCAAAGAAAACCGCCTGATCGTTGTGATGGATCACGCACGATTGGCGGTTCTCTTTGTCTTCTGAAGCGACTGCAGAAGGCAAGTTTGGTCGGGTAGCGGGCAACACAGGCATCCGCTGCCGTCAGCCAGCGGTTGGTAGCGGCCAACCACCAAGCTTCTCGGCTCGTTCAAGCCGTCGAACGGCCATCGGGTCTCAGTCGGTGAACACTCGGGTTTGAAACGTCCAGGTATTCCGCCTCGATAGCACCCGCCGTGATTCGGAGATCGTATGCAATATTCCTTCACCGAGAAGAAGCGCATTCGCAAGAGTTTCGCGAAGCGCCCCATCGTTCACCAAGTTCCGTTCTTGCTGGCTACCCAGCTTGAATCATTCAGCACGTTTCTGCAAGCCGATGTGCCCGCGACGCAACGTAAGCCNGAGGGTTTGCAGGCCGCGTTCACNTCGGTATTTCCCATTGTTTCGCACAACGGTTTCGCGCGCCTCGAGTTCGTGAGCTATGCGCTGTCCTCGCCGGCATTCAACATCAAGGAATGCCAGCAGCGGGGCCTGACGTACTGCTCCGCGCTGCGCGCGAAGGTCCGCCTCGTCATCCTCGACAAGGAATCGCCGAACAAGCCGGTCGTCAAGGAAGTGAAGGAGCAGGAAGTGTACATGGGCGAAATTCCGCTCATGACGCCGACGGGCTCGTTCGTCATCAACGGCACCGAGCGTGTCATCGTCTCGCAGCTGCACCGTTCGCCGGGCGTGTTCTTCGAACACGACAAGGGCAAGACGCACAGCTCGGGCAAGCTGCTGTTCTCGGCACGGATCATTCCGTACCGCGGTTCGTGGCTCGACTTCGAATTCGATCCGAAGGACATCCTGTACTTCCGCGTCGACCGTCGCCGCAAGATGCCGGTCACGATCCTGCTGAAGGCCATCGGCCTGACGCCGGAACAGATCCTCGCGAACTTCTTCGTGTTCGACAACTTCACGCTGATGGACGAAGGCGCGCAACTCGAGTTCGTGCCCGAGCGCCTGCGTGGTGAAGTCGCGCGCTTCGACATCACGGATCGCGACGGCAAGGTCATCGTCCAGAAGGACAAGCGGATCAACGCGAAGCACATTCGCGACCTCGAAGCCGCGAAGACCAAGTTCATCTCGGTGCCGGAAGACTATCTGCTCGGCCGCGTGCTGGCGAAGAACGTCGTCGACGGCGACACCGGCGAAGTGATCGCGAGCGCGAACGACGAAGTCACGGAAAGCGTGCTCGAGAAGCTGCGCGAAGCGGGCATCAAGGACATCCAGACCCTCTACACGAACGATCTGGACCAGGGCCGTACATCTCGTCGACGCTGCGTGTCGACGAAACGACCGACAAGACGGCCGCGCGCATCGCGATCTACCGCATGATGCGTCCGGGCGAGCCGCCGACCGAAGAAGCGGTCGAGGCGCTGTTCAACCGTCTGTTCTACAGCGAAGAAGCGTACGACCTGTCGAAGGTCGGCCGCATGAAGTTCAACCGCCGCGTCGGCCGTGACGAGATCGTCGGCCCGATGACGCTGCAGGACGACGACATCCTCGCGACGATCAAGATCCTCGTCGAGCTGCGCAACGGCAAGGGCGAAGTGGACGACATCGACCACCTCGGCAATCGTCGCGTGCGTTGCGTCGGCGAACTGGCGGAAAACCAGTTCCGCGCCGGTCTCGTGCGTGTCGAGCGCGCGGTCAAGGAACGCCTCGGCCAGGCCGAAAGCGAAAACCTGATGCCGCACGACCTGATCAACTCGAAGCCGATTTCGTCGGCGATCCGCGAGTTCTTCGGTTCGTCGCAGCTGTCGCAGTTCATGGACCAGACCAACCCGCTGTCGGAAATCACGCACAAGCGCCGTGTTTCCGCACTGGGCCCGGGCGGTCTGACGCGCGAGCGCGCAGGCTTCGAAGTCCGCGACGTGCACCCGACCCACTACGGCCGCGTGTGCCCGATCGAAACGCCGGAAGGTCCGAACATCGGCCTGATCAACTCGCTCGCACTGTACGCGCACCTGAACGAGTACGGCTTCCTCGAGACGCCGTACCGCAAGGTCGTGGACAGCAAGGTGACCGACCAGATCGACTACCTNTCGGCGATCGAGGAAGGCCGCTACATGATCGCNCAGGCGAACGCCGCGATCGACGAGAACGGNCAGCTGATCGACGAACTCGTGTCGTCGCGNGAAGCCGGCGANACGATGATGGTCACGCCGGANCGTATCCAGTACATGGACGTCGCGCCGTCGCAGATCGTGTCGGTGGCAGCNTCGCTGATCCCGTTCCTCGAGCACGATGACGCGAACCGTGCNCTGATGGGTTCGAACATGCAGCGTCAGGCCGTGCCGTGTCTGCGTCCGGANAAGCCGGTCGTCGGTACGGGCATCGAGCGCACCTGCGCGGTCGACTCGGGTACGACGGTCCAGGCGTTCCGCGGCGGTGTGGTCGACTACGTCGACGCAGGCCGTATCGTGATTCGCGTGAACGACGACGAAGCGGTCGCAGGTGAAGTCGGTGTCGACATCTACAACCTGATCAAGTACACGCGTTCGAACCAGAACACGAACATCAACCAGCGTCCGATCGTGAAGATGGGCGACAAGGTCTCGCGCGGCGACGTGCTGGCCGACGGCGCNTCGACGGACCTGGGCGAGCTCGCGCTCGGCCAGAACATGCTGATCGCGTTCATGCCGTGGAACGGCTACAACTTCGAGGATTCGATCCTGATCTCGGAGAAGGTGGTCGCGGACGATCGCTACACGTCGATCCACATCGAAGAGCTGAACGTCGTTGCACGCGACACGAAGCTCGGGCCGGAAGAAATCACGCGCGACATCTCGAACCTGGCGGAAGTCCAGCTCGGCCGTCTCGACGAATCGGGCATCGTGTACATCGGTGCGGAAGTCGAAGCNGGCGACGTGCTGGTCGGCAAGGTCACGCCGAAGGGCGANACCCAGCTGACGCCGGAAGAGAAGCTGCTGCGCGCGATCTTCGGCGAGAAGGCTTCGGACGTGAAGGACACGTCGCTGCGCGTGCCGTCGGGCATGAGCGGNACCGTGATCGANGTCCAGGTGTTCACGCGTGAAGGCATCCAGCGCGACAAGCGTGCGCAACAGATCATCGACGACGAACTGAAGCGCTACCGTCTCGACCTGAACGACCAGCTGCGCATCGTGGAAGGCGACGCGTTCCAGCGTCTCGCGCGCATGCTCGTGGGCAAGGTCGCGAACGGCGGTCCGAAGAAGCTCGCGAAGGGCACGAAGATCGACCAGGCTTACCTGGAAGACCTCGACCACTACCACTGGTTCGACATCCGCCTCGCGGACGACGAAGCAGCGGCGTCGCTCGAAGCGATCAAGAACTCGATCGAAGAGAAGCGTCACCAGTTCGACCTCGCGTTCGAAGAGAAGCGCAAGAAGCTCACGCAAGGCGACGAACTGCCGCCGGGCGTGCTGAAGATGGTCAAGGTGTACCTCGCGGTGAAGCGCCGTCTGCAGCCTGGCGACAAGATGGCAGGCCGTCACGGTAACAAGGGTGTCGTGTCGAAGATCGTCCCGATCGAAGACATGCCGTACATGGCCGACGGCCGTCCGGCAGACGTCGTGCTGAACCCGCTCGGCGTGCCGTCGCGGATGAACGTGGGTCAGGTTCTGGAAGTGCACCTCGGCTGGGCGCGAAGGGCCTCGGCTGGCGTATCGGCGAAATGCTGCAGCGTCAGGCGAAGATCGAGGAACTGCGCACGTTCCTGACGAAGATCTACAACGAGTCGGGCCGCCAGGAAGATCTGGAAAGCTTCACCGACGACGAGATCCTCGAACTCGCGAAGAACCTGCGCGAAGGCGTGCCGTTCGCGACGCCGGTGTTCGACGGTGCGACCGAGGAAGAAATGGGCAAGATGCTCGACCTCGCGTTCCCGGACGACATCGCCGAACAGCTCGGCATGAANCCGTCGAAGAACCAGGTCCGCCTGTACGACGGCCGCACGGGTGAAATGTTCGAACGTCGCGTGACGCTCGGCTACATGCACTACCTGAAGCTGCACCACTTGGTCGACGACAAGATGCACGCGCGTTCGACCGGCCCGTACTCGCTCGTCACGCAGCAGCCGCTGGGTGGTAAGGCGCAGTTCGGTGGCCAGCGTTTCGGTGAAATGGAAGTGTGGGCGCTCGAAGCGTACGGCGCGTCGTACGTGCTGCAGGAAATGCTGACGGTGAAGTCGGACGACGTGAACGGCCGGACCAAGGTCTATGAGAACCTGGTCAAGGGCGATCACGTCATCGATGCAGGCATGCCGGAATCCTTCAACGTGCTCGTGAAGGAAATCCGCTCGCTCGGTATCGATATCGATCTCGACCGCAATTAATCGGACTACGGAGAGAAAGCAATGAAAGCTCTGCTCGATCTATTCAAGCAAGTCCAACAGGAAGAAGTTTTCGACGCGATCAAGATCGGTCTGGCCTCGCCCGACAAGATCCGTTCGTGGTCGTTCGGCGAAGTGAAGAAGCCGGAGACCATCAACTACCGTACGTTCAAGCCGGAACGCGATGGTCTGTTCTGCGCGAAGATCTTCGGGCCGATCAAGGACTACGAGTGCCTGTGCGGCAAGTACAAGCGNCTGAAGCACCGCGGCGTGATCTGCGAGAAGTGCGGCGTCGAAGTGACGCTGGCGAAGGTGCGTCGCGAACGGATGGGCCACATCGAACTGGCCTCGCCGGTCGCGCACATCTGGTTCCTGAAGTCGCTGCCGTCGCGTCTGGGCATGGTGCTCGACATGACGCTGCGCGACATCGAACGCGTGCTGTACTTCGAAGCGTACGTGGTGATCGAACCGGGCATGACGCCGCTGAAGGCGCGGCAGATCATGACCGAAGAGGATTACTACAACAAGGTCGAGGAATACGGCGACGAATTCCGTGCCGAAATGGGCGCGGAAGGCGTGCGTGAACTGCTGCGCGCGATCAACATCGACGAGCAGGTCGAGACGCTGCGCACCGAGCTGAAGAACACCGGCTCGGAAGCGAAGATCAAGAAGTACGCGAAGCGCCTGAAGGTCCTCGAGGCATTCCAGCGCTCGGGCATCAAGCCCGAGTGGATGATCCTCGAAGTGCTGCCGGTGCTGCCGCCGGAACTGCGTCCGCTCGTGCCGCTGGACGGCGGCCGTTTCGCGACGTCGGACCTGAACGACCTGTATCGCCGCGTGATCAACCGTAACAACCGGTTGAAGCGCCTGCTCGAGCTGAAGGCCCCTGAAATCATCGTCCGCAACGAAAAGCGGATGCTGCAGGAAGCCGTCGACTCGCTGCTCGACAACGGTCGTCGCGGCAAGGCGATGACGGGCGCGAACAAGCGTCCGCTGAAGTCGCTCGCCGACATGATCAAGGGCAAGGGCGGTCGTTTCCGTCAGAACCTGCTGGGCAAGCGCGTCGACTACTCGGGCCGTTCGGTCATCGTGGTCGGCCCGACGCTGAAGCTGCACCAGTGCGGTCTGCCGAAGCTGATGGCGCTCGANCTGTTCAAGCCGTTCATCTTCAACAAGCTGGAAGTGATGGGCGTNGCNACGACCATCAAGGCTGCGAAGAAGGAAGTCGAGAACCAGACGCCGGTGGTGTGGGACATCCTCGAAGAGGTGATCCGCGAGCACCCGGTGATGCTGAACCGTGCGCCGACGCTGCACCGTCTCGGTATCCAGGCGTTCGAGCCGGTNCTGATCGAAGGCAAGGCGATCCAGCTGCACCCGCTCGTCTGCGCGGCGTTCAACGCCGACTTCGACGGTGACCAGATGGCCGTTCACGTGCCGCTGTCGCTCGAAGCGCAGATGGAAGCGCGCACGCTGATGCTGGCGTCGAACAACGTGCTGTTCCCGGCCAACGGCGATCCGTCGATCGTGCCGTCGCAGGATATCGTGCTGGGTCTGTACTACGCGACCCGCGAAGCGGTCAACGGCAAGGGCGAAGGCCTGTCGTTCACGGGCGTGTCGGAAGTCATNCGCGCGTACGAGAACAAGGAAGTCGAGCTGGCCTCGCGCGTCAACGTGCGGATCACCGAAATGGTCCACAACGAAGACACGTCNGAAGGCGCGCCGCCGTTCGTGCCGAAGATCACGCTGTACGCGACGACCGTCGGTCGCGCGATCCTGTCGGAGATCCTGCCGCACGGCCTGCCGTTCTCGGTGCTGAACAAGCCGCTGAAGAAGAAGGAAATCTCGCGCCTGATCAACACGGCGTTCCGCAAGTGCGGTCTGCGTGCGACGGTCGTGTTCGCCGACCAGCTGATGCAGTCGGGTTTCCGTCTCGCGACGCGTGCCGGCATCTCGATCTGCGTGGACGACATGCTCGTGCCGCCGCAGAAGGAAACGATCGTCGGCGACGCCGCGAAGAAGGTGAAGGAGTACGACCGCCAGTACATGTCGGGTCTCGTCACCGCGCAGGAACGCTACAACAACGTGGTCGACATCTGGTCGGCAACGTCGGAAGCGGTCGGCAAGGCGATGATGGAGCAGCTGTCGACGGAGCCGGTGANNGACCGCGACGGCAACGAGACGCGCCAGGAGTCGTTCAACTCGATCTACATGATGGCCGACTCGGGCGCCCGGGGTTCGGCGGTNCAGATTCGTCAGCTGGCCGGTATGCGTGGCCTGATGGCGAAGCCGGACGGCTCGATTATCGAGACGCCGATTACCGCGAACTTCCGCGAAGGTCTGAACGTGTTGCAGTACTTCATCTCGACCCACGGTGCACGTAAGGGTCTGGCTGATACGGCACTGAAGACCGCGAACTCGGGTTACCTGACGCGTCGTCTGGTCGACGTCACGCAGGATCTGGTCGTGGTGGAAGACGATTGCGGCACGTCGAACGGCGTGGCGATGAAGGCGCTGGTCGAAGGNGGTGAAGTCGTCGAAGCGCTGCGCGACCGTATCCTCGGCCGCGTCGCGGTCGCGGACGTCGTGAACCCGGAAACGCAGGAAACGCTGTACGAATCGGGCACGCTGCTCGACGAAACGGCGGTCGAGGAAATCGAACGCCTCGGCATCGACGAAGTGCGCGTGCGCACGCCGCTGACCTGCGANACGCGTTACGGCNTGTGCGCAGCCTGCTACGGNCGCGACCTCGGCCGCGGCTCGCTNGTGAACGTCGGCGAAGCNGTCGGCGTGATCGCGGCGCAGTCGATCGGCGAACCGGGCACGCAGCTGACGATGCGTACGTTCCACATCGGTGGNGCGGCATCGCGTGCGGCAGTGGCTTCGTCGGTCGAAGCGAAGAGCAACGGTATCGTNCGCTTCACGGCGACGATGCGCTACGTCACGAACGCGAAGGGCGAGCAGATCGTCATTTCCCGTTCGGGCGAAGCGATGATCACCGACGACTTCGGTCGCGAGCGCGAGCGTCACAAAGTGCCGTACGGCGCGACGCTGCTGCAGCTCGACGGCGCGACCATCAAGGCCGGCACGCAGCTCGCCACGTGGGATCCGCTGACGCGTCCGATCATCACCGAGTACGGTGGTACGGTGAAGTTCGAGAACGTCGAGGAAGGCGTGACCGTCGCGAAGCAGATCGACGACGTGACCGGCCTGTCGACGCTGGTCGTGATCGACGTGAAGCGCCGCGGTTCGCAGGCTTCGAAGAGCGTGCGTCCGCAGGTGAAGCTGCTCGACGCGAACGGCGAGGAAGTGAAGATTCCGGGCACGGAGCACGCNGTGCAGATCGGCTTCCAGGTCGGCGCNCTGATCACCGTGAAGGATGGCCAGCAGGTGCAGGTCGGTGAAGTGCTCGCACGTATCCCGACGGAAGCGCAGAAGACGCGTGACATTACCGGCGGTCTGCCGCGGGTGGCGGAACTGTTCGAAGCGCGTTCGCCGAAGGATGCCGGCATTCTCGCGGAAGTCACCGGTACGACGTCGTTCGGCAAGGACACGAAGGGCAAGCAGCGTCTCGTCATCACGGACCTCGAGGGCAACCAGCACGAGTTCCTGATCGCGAAGGAAAAGCAGGTTCTGGTTCACGATGCCCAGGTNGTCAACAAGGGCGAAATGATCGTGGACGGTCCGGCCGATCCGCACGACATCCTGCGTCTGCAGGGTATCGAGGCGCTGTCGCGCTACATCGTCGACGAAGTGCAGGACGTGTACCGTCTGCAGGGCGTGAAGATCAACGACAAGCACATCGAGGTGATCGTTCGCCAGATGCTGCGTCGTGTGCAGATCACCGACAACGGCGATACGCGCTTCATCCCGGGCGAACAGGTCGAGCGTTCCGACATGCTGGACGAGAACGATCGCATGATCGCCGAGGGCAAGCGTCCGGCTTCGTACGACAACGTGCTGCTCGGTATCACGAAGGCNTCGCTGTCGACCGACTCGTTCATCTCCGCGGCATCGTTCCAGGAAACGACCCGCGTGCTGACCGAAGCGGCGATCATGGGCAAGCGCGACGATCTGCGCGGCCTGAAGGAAAACGTGATCGTCGGCCGTCTGATTCCGGCCGGTACGGGTCTCGCGTTCCACAAGGCACGCAAGGCGAAGGAATCGTCGGATCGCGAGCGTTTCGACCAGATCGCAGCGGAAGAGGCATTCGACTTCGGCACGCCGAGCGCGCCGGCGGAAGAGCCGCAACACCC
>Ga0058691_1001645_pt1 | contig 11512 bp, 6 predicted proteins | sample AgamicAtPrz_FD_55051 | JGI IMG/M metagenome (GOLD analysis project Ga0058691, IMG submission 55051) | Agave microbial communities from Guanajuato, Mexico - At.P.rz | ecosystem: Host-associated > Plants > Phyllosphere > Phylloplane/Leaf | place: Guanajuato, Mexico | collected 2012-05-28
AGAGCCGCTATGCGCGTCTTGCTCGGCATCCATCTGCCGCGCCTGCCGCTCGACGTGTGCGCCCCGCCGCCGTCTGACGCAGCGGCCGGCGAGGCCGGCGAGGCCGGCTGTGCGGTGCTCGAGCAGGGCGTCGTGCTGATCGCCGATGCGGCCGCGCGCCGGCAGGGTGTGCGCGCGGGCATGAAGCGCGGCGGCGTGCTGACGCTTGCGCCCGCGACGCGGCTCGTCGAACGCGATCCCGCCCGCGAAGCCGATGCGCTGCGCGCGGTCGCGCTCGCGTTGCTGCGCTTCTCGCCGTGCGTCGCGCTCGACGACGAAGCTACGCTGCTCGTCGACGTCGGCCCGAGCCTGCGCCTGTTCGGCGGCCTGCCGTCGCTGTGCCGCCAGGTGCGCGCGACGCTCGCGGCGCTCGGCTATGCGGCGCGCCTGTCCGCCGCGCCGACCGGGCGCGGCGCGTGGCTGCTCGCGCGCACGTCGGCGCGCTCGCGCATCCGGCGCCGCGTCGCGCGTCAAGGCTCGCTCGTCCGCACGCTCGACCGGCTGCCGTGCGGGCTGCTGCCCGATGCGCGTCCGTATGCGGGCTGGTTCGACGGCCTCGGCTGCCGCACGCTCGCCGATCTGCGCCGCCTGCCGCGCGCGGGGCTGCAGCGGCGCTGCGGCCCCGCGCTGCTGGCCGCGCTCGATCGTGCGTACGGCGAGGGGGTCGAGCCGCTCGCGTGGATGGCGGTGCCGCCCGTGTTCGACGTGCGGCTCGAATTGCCGGAGCGTGTCGAATACGCGGAAGCCGTGTTGTTCGCCGCGCGGCGGCTCGTCGTGCAGCTGTGCGGGTGGCTAGCCGCGCGGCAGCTGTCGCTGGCCGCGATGACGTTCGATCTCGAGCACGAGCGCGGCCGCCAGGCCGTGCCGCCGACACCGCTCGCGCTTGCGTTCGCCGCACCCGTGCGCGACGAAGCGCATTTCATGCGGCTGCTCGGCGAGCGGCTCGCGCGCGTGGAGCTACCGGCCGCGGTGATCGCGGTGCGGCTGAAGGCCACGCGCGTCGAATCGGTCGCGCCGCCGGCCGACGATCTTTTTCCCGAGCCGGGCGGTACGCGGGAAACCCGTGAACGGTTGCTCGAACTGCTGGTCGCGCGGCTGGGCGCGGACAACGTATTGCGAGCGGCGCCCGTCGCCGATTACCGGCCCGAGGCCGCGAACCGCTGGCTGCCGCTCGATGCGCAAGCGGGCAAGCCGGCCGCCGGTCCGCCCGCCGCGCCGCCGCGTCCCGCGTGGTTGCTGGCTGAACCGCTGCCGCTTCTGATGCGCGGCGAGCGGCCGGTATTTCATACGCCGCTCCGGATGATGTCGTCGGCCGAGCGGATCGAGGCCGGGTGGTTCGACGGGCAGTTGATCGCACGCGATTACCACGTCGCGCAGGATGAAGCCGGTGCGTGCTATTGGGTGTTCAAGGAGCGGGCGGGGAGCGAGGCCGAACCGCACTGGTTCCTGCACGGCCTGTTCGGGTGAGCGGAGATGGTTGCGGAATTCAGTTTGCTGCCCGATTACGCGGAGTTGTTCTGCCGCTCGAACTTTTCGTTCCTGCACGGCGCGTCGCATGCGGACGAACTGGTCGAGCGTGCGGTGGAACTCGGCTATCGCGGGATCGCGATCACCGACGAATGCTCGCTCGCCGGCGCGCCGCGCATGTATGTCGCCGCGAAGGCGAACGGGCTGCCGCTCGTCATCGGTTCCTATTTCGACGTCACGCCGGATGAAGTCGCGCCCGGCCAGGATCCGGGCCCCGGTGCGTTCGGGCTCGTGTTGCTCGCGCAGAACCGAGAAGGGTACGGCAATCTTTCCGAGCTGATTTCGTGGCGGCGGATGGAGGCGCCGAAGGGAACTTACCGGCTCACGTCGCGAATGTTGTCGAGGCCGCCAGAGGAATTCGCCCATCTGCGCGGGATGCCCGACTGCTTCGCGATCCTCGTGCCCGCGTATCCGGTGCGGGCGGACGTACTCGACGCACAGGTCGCATGGTTTCGCGCGACGTTCGGCGAGCGCGCGCGGCTTGGGCTCGTGCAGTTGCAGCGCGCGCTCGACGGCGCGCAGCGCGACGAGATTCGTGAGGCCGGCGAGCGGCGCGACGTGCGGATCGTCGCGCTCGGCGACGTGACGATGCACCGGCGTTCGTGCAAGGCGTTGCAGGACGTGATGACGGCGATCCGTGTCGGCATGCCGGTGGCCGAGTGCGGCTATGCGCTCGCGCCGAATGCGGAGCAGCATCTGCGTACGCGTGGACGGATCGCGAAGTTGTTTTCGCCGGAAGAGATTGGCGAAACCTGCGCGATGCTCGACGCGTGCGATTTCGATCTCGGCAAACTGCGCTACGAGTATCCCGACGAGATCGTGCCGAAGGGGCTCACGCCAACGCGCTATCTGGAACAGGAAACCTTCGCGGGAGCGGCCGATCGTTATCCGCAGGGCATTCCGGAAAAGGTCGACAAGCAGATCCGCCATGAACTCGACCTGATCGCCCGGCTGGAATACGAACCGTTCTTCCTGACCGTCTACGACATCGTCAAATACGCGCGCAGCCAGAACATCCTGTGCCAGGGCCGTGGCTCGGCCGCGAACTCGGTGGTCTGCTACTGCCTCGGCATCACCGAAGTGAATCCCGAGCAAAGCACGATGCTGTTCGAGCGCTTCATCAGCGAGGAACGCGGTGAGCCGCCGGATATCGACGTCGACTTCGAGCATCAGCGTCGGGAAGAAGTGATCCAGCACATCTACGAAAAATACGGCAAGGACCGCGCCGCGCTCGCGGCCGCCGTTTCGACGTATCGCCCACGCGGCGTGCTGCGCGAAACCGGCAAGGCGCTCGGCGTCGATCCGATGCTGGTCGATCGCGTCGCGAAGGGGCATCGCTGGTTCGACGGCAGCCGCGATCTGCTGCAGCAATTCGCGTCGACCGGGCTCGATCCGGCGACGCCGATCATTCAGGCATGGGCCGAACTGGCGGGGCGCTTGCTCAACTTTCCGCGTCACCTGTCGCAGCATTCGGGCGGCTTCGTGATCAGTCGCGGCAAGCTCACGCGGCTCGTGCCGGTCGAGAACGCGGCGATGAACGGGCGGCGCGTGATCCAGTGGGACAAGGACGATCTCGAGGCGCTCGGGCTGATGAAGGTCGACGTGCTCGCGCTCGGCATGCTGTCGGCGCTGCATCGCGCGTTCGACCTGCGCACCGCATGGCGCGGGCCGCCGGAGCCGGGCGGCGAACCGTTCACGCTGAAGCACATTCCGCAGGATGACGAAGCAACTTACGACATGATCTGCCGGGCCGATACGGTCGGCGTGTTCCAGATCGAATCGCGTGCGCAGATGTCGATGCTGCCGCGGCTGCGGCCGCGCAACTACTACGACCTCGTCGTCCAGGTGTCGATCGTGCGGCCCGGCCCGATTCAAGGCGGCGCGGTGCATCCGTACCTGAAGCGGCGCAGGATCGTGGCCGGCGAAGAGGAGGGCGAGGTCACGTACCCGAGCGACGCGCTCAAGGAAGTGCTCGTTCGCACGCTGGGTGTGCCGATCTTCCAGGAGCAGGTCATGCAGATTGCGATCGTCGCCGCGGGTTTTACACCTGGCGAAGCGGATGACTTGCGTCGCGCGATGGCCGCATGGAAGCGCAAAGGCAATCTCGAGAAATATCAGGACAAGATCATCAGCGGGATGCTCGAGCGCAACTACACGCGCGAATTCGCCGAACAGATTTTCGAGCAGATCAAGGGCTTCGGTGAATACGGTTTTCCCGAAAGCCACGCGGCCAGCTTCGCGAAGCTCGCGTACGCGAGCAGCTGGCTCAAATGCCACGAGCCCGCGATCTTTCTCGCCGCGCTGCTGAACAGCCAGCCGATGGGGTTCTACCCGCCGTCGCAGCTCGTGCAGGACGCGAAGCGTCACCGCGTGAAGGTGCTGCCGATCGACGTCACGCAAAGCGGTTGGGAGGCGTCGCTCGAAGCGCTGCCGGGCCAGCCGCCGCCGCACGGCCAGCCCGCGGTGCGGCTCGGCCTGTCGCTCGTGCGCGGCCTTGGCGAAGCCGCTGCGCGCCGCATCGAAGCCGCCCGCATCGCCGGCCCGTTCGACAACGTCGACACGCTCGCCCGTCGCGCGCAGCTCGAACGCCGCGATCTCGAAGCGCTCGCCGCCGCGAACGCGCTCGCGACGCTCGCCGGCCATCGCCGCGATGCGCTGTGGCAGGCCGTCGCCGCGGCGCCGGAGCGCGATCTGCTTGCCGCCGCGCCGATCGACGAAACGGAGCAGCCCGCGCTCGGCGCGCCGTCGGAAGCCGACGACATCCTCGCCGACTATCACACCACCGGCCTCACGCTGAACCGCCATCCGGTCGCGTTGCTGCGGCCGGCGTTGCGCGCTCAGCGGTTGTCGTCCGCGGCCGAACTGCGCGACCGTCCGGACGGCCGGCTCGCGCGCGCATGCGGGCTCGTGATCGCGCGGCAGATGCCGGGCACCGCGAAAGGCGTGATGTTCATGACGCTCGAAGACGAAACGGGTTGCGTGAACGTGATCGTCCGGCCCGAGCTGCTCGCGCGGCAGCGTCGCGAAACGCTCGATTCGCGGCTGCTCGCGGCGTCGGGCGTGTGGCAGGTCGTCAGCGACGTGAGGCACCTCGTCGCGCAGCATTTCGAGGATCTGACGCCGTTGCTCGGCGGCCTGCGCACGTCGAGCCGCGAATTCCATTGATTCCTGCGGCCGTGCGCCGACCGCGCGGTGCTCGCCGCATGACTCGCGTATCAGACAAGTCCGACATCGAGTCTCGCCAAGGATTCAATAAATAAGGATAACAAATCATTTACGGAATTTGACAATGTTTTCAATTCGGATGACGGAATTTCATACTTGTCCCATGGCGTGGGAAGACAGAAATTGAAACAATCTTTTCCGAAATACGCAAAGCAGCGGCTATCGGGACAAACCGTGAGGTGGCCTCAGGTGCAGATGCATATTTCTTTTTTTTCCAACGTATCAACATAACGAGGTCTGTTTATGAAGCTTACCCGCGCAAGTCTTGCCATTGCTGCGTTCGCGGCCGCGATTGCGGTGCCCGGCGTTTCGCAAGCCGCACCCGACGGCACCATCACGTTCAAGGGCAACATTTCCGCGCAAACCTGCACGGTTAGCGGCAACGGTGGCGGCAAGGACTTCACGGTCACGCTCCCGTCGGTTTCCGTCAGCACGCTGTGGGCCGCAGGTCAGGTGTCGGGCCGCACGCCGTTCACCATCGCACTGACCAACTGCTCGACGAAGACGGGCGTCGTTCACACGTTCTTCGAGGCGGGCCCGACGACCAATCAGGAGATCGGCACGCTGATCCTCCAGGACGCCAACGCCGCCAAGAATGTCCAGGTCCAACTGCTGAACGCGGACCATTCCCCGATCAAGGCGGGTGCCGAGGATGCATCGCAGGGTGACAAGAAGGTGTCGCTCGTCGACGGCAACGCAAAGTTGCAGTACTACGCTCAGTACTACGCGACAGGCGCGGCGGGCGCGGGTCCGGCGAACACGCAGGTCATGTACACGATGGCCTACGAATAAGCACGGAGCGGTTTCACCGTCTCTCGATCTCGAAGGATGAGACGGTATGTCCTGTCTCATCTTTCCCTCGTTATTCCCCTACTTCAAACAGTTGATAACCGCCATGAAAACTAAGCAATCCTTAAGATGGCTCATCGCCGGCGGGTGCGTCGTGTTGGGGCTTGCAGCCGTCTTGAATGCACAAGCTTCCGTTGTCGTCGGCGGAACCCGGCTCGTATACGACGCGAACGAGGCCGAGGCCACGATCAAGCTGTCGAACGACGATGGCAAGTCTCCCGCGCTGGTGCAGTCATGGGTCGACACGGGCGACATCAAGGCCGCTCCGTCGGCGATCGACGCCCCGTTCACGGTCACGCCGCCGATCGCACGCATAGATCCCGGCAAGGGCCAGACGCTGCGTGTCGTGTTCACCGGCGAGCCGCAGCCGCAGGACAGGGAATCGGTGTTCTGGCTCAACGTCCTGGAAGTGCCGCCCAAGCCCGGTGCGGATCAGGCCGACACGAACAAGCTGCAACTCGCATTCCGCACCCGGATCAAGTTGTTCTACCGTCCCGCGGGGCTCAAGGGCTCGTCCAACGATGCACCCGGACAAATTGGCTGGCGGCTGACGCACAAGGACGGCCGCCCGTTTCTCGAAGCGCGCAATCCGACACCGTACTACGTGTCGTTCTCGGCGATCGAAGCGAGATCCGGCGGCAAGACCATCCCGACGAACGAAGCCGGCATGGTGCCTCCGATGGGCAACAAGGCTTTCCCGTTGAAGAGCGATCTTCCCGCGGCACCGGACGCGAAAGTGTTTTACAGCGTGCTGAACGACTGGGGCGGCTCCGTCGAAGGCGATACGGCATTGAAGCCGGACAACACGCCCGCCGCGAACTGACGCCGAACGACTGAACCCGCGCGACGGCGGTTTCACGCTCCCTCCATTTCCTCCGTTTGTACCCGATTTGCCCGACCGCAGCAGGCGGTCCGGGCGTGTTTTGTCGCGGAGATTTCAACTGGCCTTCGTTATGCAAAGAAGAAATCGAGATTCATTTTCCACCGCGCTACGCCCGTTCAGCCTGGTTGCATCGGCATTGTTCGCGTGCTCCGGCGCATACGCCAGCGATGGCGCCGCCATGCAGGTGGCGCAAGTGGAATTCAACGATTTGTTCTTGCAGCGCCCCGGCGCGCCGCGCGTCGACGTCAGGCGCTACAGCAAGGGCAACATCGCGTCGCCCGGGGTCTACCGCGCGGACATCTACGTGAACCAGCATTGGCTCGGCCGCTCGGAGGTGACGCTCAAGCAGATCGGCAATCGAAGCGATAACGTCCAACCGTGCTTCGATCGCGCGCTGCTCGAGCGCATGGGCGTGGATCTGTCCAAGCTGTCGGAGCAGGCGGCCGCGCGGATCGACGGCCCGGCCGACGCCAGTGCATGCCTGACCCTGCCGGAGCTGGTGCCGGACGCGACCGCGCAGTTCGACAACGGCGAGCTGCGGCTCGACATCAGCGTGCCGCAGGCTTCGATGCTGCGCAACCCGCGCCAGTACGTCGATCCGCGCTACTGGGACGAAGGCGTGCCGGCGGCCATCTTGAAATACAACGCGAATGCGTACCGCTCGGTGGCGGCGGGCACGGCATCGACGCAAGGGTACGTCGGGCTGACGGCCGGGCTGAACGTCGGCCCGTGGCGCTTCCGGCACGATGGCAACGTATCGTACAACTCGTTCAGCGGCGGTACCCAGTATCAGAGCGTGCAGACCAACATGAAGCGCTCGATCGCGAAACTGAAGAGCCAGCTCGTCGTGGGCGAGGCCTTCACGAACGGAAAGCTGTTCGATAGCGTCGGCTTTCGCGGCGTGCAGATCGAATCGGACGAGCGGATGTATCCGGCCTCGCAGCGTGGCTACGCACCGACGATTCACGGCATCGCGAACAGCAATGCGCTGGTGAGAATCCGCCAGAACGGCAACGTCATCTATGAAGCCAACGTCGCGGCGGGGCCGTTCGTGATCGACGACCTGTATCCGACCGGCTATGGCGGCGATCTTCAGGTGGAGGTCACCGAAGCCGACGGCAGCAAGCATGTGTCGAGCGTGCCCTATGCGGCGCCCGTCAACGCGCTGCGGGTCGGCAACACACGCTTCAGCGCAACGGTGGGTCAGTACCGGAGCCAGATGCTGAGCAGCAAGCCGTGGATGTTCGAAGGCACGCTGCTCCACGGTTTCACGAACGCCATCACCGGTTATGGCGGCCTGCAGGCAAGCGAAGGCTATATATCGGCCCTGGCCGGCGTCGCACTCAACACGTCGTTCGGCGCGTTCGGCTTCGATATCACGCAGGCGAATGCGAGCCTGAAGGGCCTGCCGAGCCGCAGCGGGCAGAGTATGCGGATCACCTACAGCAAGCTGCTCGCGCCGACCGACACGAACCTCACGATGGCGGCTTATCGTTATTCGAGCAGCGGCTACCTGAGCATGCGGGACGCGGTGACGTTGCGGGATCTGGCCGGGCGCGGCATGAACGATCACATGATGACGACGGGCGTGCAGCGCGGGCGGCTGCAGCTTACCGTCACGCAGAATTTGCCGCAGGGGTATGGCTCGTTCTACCTGACCGGCTCGACGCAGGATTACTGGAATCAGAGCGGCCGGGACACGCAGTTCCAGGCCGGCTACAGCAACAATTTCAAGCAACTGAATTACAACGTGTCGCTGGTGCGCCAGCTCGACGCGACGCGGGACCGGTGGGACAACCGCATGATGCTGACGCTCAATGTGCCGCTCGGCAGCGGCCCACGCGCGCCGTATTCGTCGACCATGCTGCAGCGCGACTCCGACGGCAGCGTACAGGTGCAGGAATCGGTATCCGGCTCGCTCGGCGTCGACGACGCGTTCAGCTACGGGCTGAACGGCAGCAACACGAGCGGCGGCCCGGGGCGCGCGACGTCGAGCGTGGGCGGCAACGTGTCGTACGCGTCGCCGTTGGCCACCCTCACCGGCAGCGCGTCGAAGGGAACGGGCTACAGCCAGGTCGGCGCGGGCCTGTCTGGCGGCGTCGTGGCCTACAGCGGCGGCGTCGCGTTTGCGCCGCAACTGGCCGAAACCGTCGCGATCGTCGAGGCCAAGGGCGCGCACGGCGCCCGCGTAATGAACGGCAGCGGGCTGCGCGTCGACCGGTGGGGGCACGCTGTCGTCACGAGCCTGCAGCCGTTCTCGCGAAACGACATCGAGCTCGATCCGAAGGGCTTGCCGCTGAGCGTCGAACTCAAGTCGACGTCGCAATTCACGGTGCCGACGGCGGGCGCCGTCACGCGGCTCGAATTCAAGGCCGAGGGCGGCGGGCGCTCGATGATCATCCACGGCAAGACGGCCGACGGCGAGCCGTTGCCGTTCGGTGCGCAGGTGTTCGATGCGAAGGGGCAGGAAGTCGGCACCGTTGCGCAGGCGGGACGCGTCATCGTGCGCAGCATGAAGGGTGAAGCAGGCGACTTCAGCGTGAAGTGGGGCGACGGCACCAACGACCAGTGCCGGATGAGCGTTTCGCTATCGGGCGGCGCATCGGGCGGCAAGGCCTGGTCGACCGCGAATGCGGTGTGCGTGCGGTGATCTCGCCGCCGGCGGATGAATCCGCTGCCGAGCGTTCAGTCTGTGTCCAATATGCGGCGGCAGATGGTCGTAACGAGGATTGCAGCCTGTATCGATTTAAGTAAAGGAAGGCGAAATGTTGATGACGAAACGAATATTCGGGCGCCGGATCCCGCAGCTTGGCAGAATCGTGGCGGGCGGCCTCCTGTGTGCGGCGGCGGTTTTTTCGAGCGTGAGCGAGGCTGCAGTAGTAAATGGCTGTTACGTCAAAAAGAACGGGGTGTTGTTGCCGAGCGACCAGAACGGCAAGTACACCGTCGCCGTTGACGGCCTGCCCGGAAGCGTCCAGGTCGATCCCAACTCGCCTAACGGGACAGTGATATATACGGCGTTCTCACAGCCGGGGAACCATGAGATGGGGTGCACGGCGCTGACGTTCGGCTTCACTCTTGAATTTACGACGGGGGGGCGCCTATCAGGTACGGCAGGTGGTCAGCCTAACGTGTACACCACCACTGTTCCCGGCATTGGCGTTCGGATTTCCGTGGCTGACATTTTATCCGGCGCGTATTGGTCGATCTCTACTCCGAGGTTGAGACCGGCGCTGTTCTATACCCAGATCATGGTCAAGGTCGAATTGATCAAGATCGGTGCAATTACGTCTGGTGGTTCTATAGGGTACATTGGCCATATAAGAATCCCGGAATATAACCAACGCCTCCTGGAGATCAAGCTGGCGAGGCCGATCCTCGTCCGACCTGTCGCGCCGACGTGCAAGGTCGAAACACCGGTCATTCAGGCGTCGCTGGGCAACGTCTTGGGCAGAAGCCTGGAAGGCGGCGCGACGTCGAGCGCCGTGCCGTTCAATATCCGGTTGCTGTGTAGCGGGGCCGGACAAATCAACGGGATGCCCGGCAAGGCGCTGACCTACATCACGTTGACGGATGCAACCAATCCCGGGAACCGGTCCGACATGCTTTCTCTCTCGAGCGATTCCACTGCTACCGGAGTCGGGATCCAGATTTTGCGGAGTGACGGTAGCATCGTCAGCTACGGCCCGGATTCGAGCGCGGAGGGCAACCCGAATCAATGGTATGTCGGCGAGTATGGCAACGGCACCGTGGATATCCCGCTGAAAGCCCGCTATGCCGGCGAAGGTGGAAAAGTCGGGCCGGGCAGTGCGAATGGCCTTGCCACTTTCACGATGAGCTATCAGTAATCGGCACAGGCAGCGCCCACCCGCGGCGCTGCTGCTTCAATGCCGAACCCGGCCTGTTCGTTCGGCGTGAGCGTAACGTGTCGTGCCATGACCGCATCCCCCGCCGCGCATTGCATACCAGTTACCCAAAGTGGTTCTATTCTGGTCTGCTTCCGACGCCCGAAAACGCGGCAAATCCTTCCCTCGAACTGTCCCCTTGCATACCACCTCGGGTAAATCCCTATCCCGTGCCGCATTGTAAACAAAGGCTTTGCCGGCACTAAAACGCTTGCCGGGCAAGGCTTCCGGCGATTTCCGCGGCGCTAATACCAGTTCGTTGACTGGTATTATGGTGGTTATATAATGCGTTCACTTTCGACGGTCCGAGATCGTCGTCCGACACGCGGAGGCACATGGAAACCGGCTGGTCCGAACTGGCGCCCGATCCCCTCGACGACACGCCGCTCTATCTGCAGCTCGCCCGCAATCTGGCGAGCGCGATCCACGCCGGCGCCTGGCGGGCCGGCGAGGCGCTGCCGTCGGAACGGCTGCTGTCGGTGTCGGTCGGCGTGTCGCGGATCACCGCACGTCGTGCGCTCGCGCTGCTGGTCGAGCAGGGCCTGATCAAGCGGGCGCGCGGCGCGGGCAGCTTCATCACGCCGCGTGTCGCCGATCCGCTGTCGCGTCTCGTCGGCTTCACCGCGAAGATGCGGCAGCGCGGCTTCGTGCCCGATTCGGTATGGCTGTCGCGCACGCTGCGCGCCGCGAGCCGCGACGAGCTCACGCATCTCGGCCTCGCGCCGGGCGCGACGGTCGCGCGGCTCGAACGGCTGCGCCGCGCGGACGGCATCGTGATGGCGGTCGAGCATTCGACGCTGCCGGCCGCGGTGGTGCCCGATCCGCAGGCGCTCGGCGCGTCGCTGTACGAATACCTCGAGGNGCGCGGCATGACCGTCGTGCGCGCGNTGCAGCACTTTCGCGCNGCGAACGCGACGCACGCGATCGCGAAATGGATGGCGGTGAAGCCGGGCTCGGCGCTNCTNGTGATCACGCGNATCGGCTACGGCGCCGACCAGCGCGCGATCGAAGTGACCGAAACGTATTGCCGCGACGACTACTACGACTTCGTCGCCGAACTGAAACGCTGACGCGCGAGACTGCC
>Ga0058691_1001658_pt1 | contig 11461 bp, 14 predicted proteins | sample AgamicAtPrz_FD_55051 | JGI IMG/M metagenome (GOLD analysis project Ga0058691, IMG submission 55051) | Agave microbial communities from Guanajuato, Mexico - At.P.rz | ecosystem: Host-associated > Plants > Phyllosphere > Phylloplane/Leaf | place: Guanajuato, Mexico | collected 2012-05-28
CTGGGGCGGTACAACGTCGCGCCGACCACGCAGGTCGCCGTGCTCCGGGTAGATGACGCAGGCCCGAGGGCGGACCTGGTGAGATGGGGGTGGCGGCCGCACTGGGCGACCGACCGCGCCGCGCCGATAAACGCCCGCGTCGAGAAGGTGGCCCACGGCCCCTTCTTCAGGGCGATCTGGCCGCATCGAGCGATCACGCCGGTGGATGGCTGGTATGAGTGGGTGGACGAAGGCGGTCCGAAGAAGCAGCCCTATTACATTCGCCGGCAAGATGGGCGCCCTGCCCTGTGCGCCTCGATCGGTCAGTTCGTCGGCAATGAGCACGATGGGTTCGTGATCATCACTGCCGACGCCCAGGGCGGGCTGGTCGACGTGCATGATCGCCGGCCAGTAGTGCTACCGCCGGGTCTTGCGGTGGAGTGGATCGCGGCCGACATGCCCAGCGAGCACGCGGAACAATTGGTGCTGAACCTGGGTGAGCCGGCAGAGGCGTTCCAGTGGTACCGCGTTGGAACTGCCGTGGGCAACGTGCGGAACCAGGGAGCAACGCTGATAGAACCGGCTCAGTGACGGATCAGAGGCTGGTGCCCCAGCGCGGAGAGCTGGTAGTCGGTCACAGCCTGGTATGCGGACTCGGCGATTATCCGAAGGCGTTCGACCTCCTCTGCCGGAGCGCCAGCGTCCTGAGCATTATGGTAGCTGCGCAAGGCCTCAATTGCCTCGCGTATCATCGGCTCACCCGCCTCAATCATTCCCTCTATGGTTCGCTTCACGATAATGCCCTGGTGGCTTGACTAAAACAGTATAGGGTCAAGCGCGCAGCAAGAGCACCGCTTTAGGTCAGCATGCGGTGCCATGCCAAAGTAGCCAGCGCAATACAGCAGATCCAGAGCGCAACCATGGCCCACGCCTGCGCCTCACTCTTCAGATCATTCCTTCGCATAACCTCTCCTTTTCCTGCTTAATGTCGAAAACATCGCAATCTGGTTGCGACCAAGCACCAAAGATGAAGGTTCATTCTGTTTGCACCCAAGATTCTCCTACTCCACTAATCCGTCATACGACGCCTCGCATGCCAGGCCAGCTACTCGGGCCCGGTCATACGCTGCCGCCAATTCTCGATTCGTTTCGACAGACCTGTTGAGCAGGTCGGAGAGCACCATGGCGGCGCGGCGGGCTGCCTCGCTTCGAGCGGCAATGGTGGGATCCTGGCCGGGGCAACCGACGGTGGCAACGAGCTTGCCGGCTTCGTCGTGCAGCCGCTGGCCAGCAGCACCAGCCACAGCAGCAGCACCTTCAGCGATCGTTCGTTGTTCCTGAGCATGTGCCCTTACCTCCTCCTGCGCGTCGGCGCGCCGTTGCTCCTTCGTCCGTTCTCCGCGCTCGCCCAGCACCTCGGCCAGACGATCGCCGCTGTCCCGTTGCGCAGATGCTGTTGCTGCCTCGGCGCGCTCCACCGACCGACCGTGCTGGTAGACGATCCAGTACGACCCGACAACGGCCATCAGCGCGATCACTCGAACGCCCCAGCCGCTCACGCAGCCCCCAGGAACAGTTCACGCTCAGCGGCGCGACGGCGCACCAGGCCCGGCAGCACCTTGCCGCCCGCCTTGTCCCAGCGCGGGAACTGCTCGGCGGCAGCGGCATAGTCCCTGGCATTGAGCAGGCGCAGCAGCGTGGACGATTCAAGATTCGCAGCGCCCAGGTTGTAGGTGAAGCTGATCAGTGCATCCCACTGGTTCTGATTCAGTGGCGCCGTGACCAGGCGCTGCACCTCCGGCTCGAAGCGCTGCACGTCGTTCAGCAGCATCCGCTCGGCCTGCTCCTTGCTGATGCTCATGCCGGACTTCACACCCCGGGTAGTGCCGTAGCCGATAGTCCAGACGCCGACGGCATCCTGATAGGCCTGCAGGCGCAGGCCTTCGAACGACTTGATCAGGCTCAAGCCGCGTTGCGATGTACGCATTGAGTTTTCTCCAGGCAAAAAAATACCGCCAGGCGGCGGTCGGTGGGTTCGTTGCGGATCAGGCCGGCGGCGCGGGCCAGTCGATCGATGCTGGGTAGCCAGGTTGTTCGGGCACGCGGTTCAGCGCCACGCGGTAACGCTTCCACGCTTTGAGCAGGTCGGCCTCGGCCTGGGACGCTTCGTCGAGGTCCACGGCATCTTGCAGGGGCGCGATGGCCTGGTCTGCCTGCGCGCGACGCCGGGTGATTTCGGCCTGGGCCTGGGCGAGCAGGGTCGCGGCGGCCGCTGCTGCCTTGTCCTCGGCGGTGATCAACTGCGACCAGTCGATCATGCCAACAGTCGACGGCTCAGCCGGCAGGATTGGAAGGCCTGGCAGCTGAACCGGGCCTTCGGCGGGGTCGACGATATCAACAGGGAAGCGCGCATCATCCCCAGCGTCAGCAGCGTGAGGAAGGCGCAGTGAAGCAGTGATCCGACCAGCTACCCGCTCAACAGGGCCAAGCAACCACGGGCTTTGAACCGAGCCGGCAGGGAGTGTTGCCCCTTCCGGCAGTGACGAGAAGTCGAATGCCAAGCCACTTATTGTGAGCATATCGCCCAAGCGGAACACGCTGATCTGCGCATCAGATCGAATAGGAGACAATTTGATGATCATCAGAACCACCTGCCAAAGGCGATGTATTGGTAAGTGTACGTCTGCGACACCGACCAGTAATTTAGTAGAACGAACGTCGAAGAACTCGCCGGAGATGCCCTTGCATACCCACCATATTCATTTACAGCGCTGACGCTAGTTACATTCAAACAAATGGAGAATGCAGAAGACACAAACGTCGACGGAAGATTTACGGTGATAAAGCTTGCAGCATTTGCTGCAGGTGCAGTCTGTATACCTGAGTGCCGACAGATCATAGTGCCGTCAGCGAACTTTATGTATTCTCCGTTCGAGTTACTACCGCGCTCGATAATTGCCCCGGTCGGAACTCCGCCAGCCTGGCTGACAGCTCCAACAATGTCTGCGACGGCAGCTGACCTCAGGCCAAGCCCCGTCCGTGCTTCTGCCTGGTTCTTTCCACCAGTGCCCCCCTGAGAAATGCTCAGTGCAGTGGTGAGCCCGCCGATCGAAGTGATGTCGCTGTTTGCGCCGAGTCCAGCGGCGCCGATGTTTTGCCGCAAGCCGGCTGCATCGGCCGGGGTTCCGAGCAGCGCAAGCGTGCTGCCGAACTGCTCGACGAGCTGCCGGAGGCGATCCGCTGCCTCCTTCACGTAGCCTTGCATCGGCGCCAGGCCATAGGACCCAGCCGAAACTGTAGGCCCCTGATAGGCAGGAAGAATGCTCAGCACCGACGAACTGGCGATGTTTGCCACTTCGTACCATTGTCCGTCTGGGCCCTGGAATGCATCGCCAACCCTGGCATTCAGCGCGAAATCAGTTGATGCTCCGGCCACTGTTGTTTGGCCGGAAGTTACAGATACCTTGCCAGATCTGTACCATGGCATAAGCCGAGGTCCTCAATTAAATGGAAATGGAAGTCTGTTGGTGCTTATGACAAGAGCAACCGGGAATCTATCGATAGGAATTTGCCTCCAATAGTTGTACGGCGCGCCACCTGGAAACTCTCTTGTTGTGCATGCAGCAACAGTGAACATAAACCTTACCCCTCCAGTTATGCCTGAGCACCCCTCCTGACAGCCGTAAAGGCCGCCAGCAAGGTATGCCTGAGGGGCGCTACAAGCGGCCGAGCGCGTGAAATTTATTGATGCCGCGAACTCTCCAGAGCCTACTGCAACATCAACATACGACTTGATCTGCGGGTATCTTGAACCACCACCATCGCCTGGAAATGAGTTGTATCCACCTGCATATGCTGTGTATCTGACATCTGACCCAGGCGCTACCGGCTGCCCAGGCTGCGGAGCTTGAACAGCTGCAACAACGTTTAGCGGAGGCTGGGCCGAATTGAACGTCAACTTTTGGTCAGAATCCCTGAAGCATTTAAGCCCGGTGATGGGCCCAAGGTCAGCCATCAAATCAAACACGTAACACTTCGTTGAAGCCGATGCACCTGTAAAAAGCAGGGTTTTAGAAGAGCCCGAAACGATTTCACCACAAGGGCTGCCATCACCTACAAGAAAGGCAATAGGCGCAGTCCAAGAGGATAGCGTTATACCGTATATCGGCTCTTTAGCGACGGCATCATCATTCCAGTTACCACCAAAATTTGGGTCAAGGCCCACGCTTCTAAGATACTTCTGAGGCCAGTTCGCAACAAATGTTAAGAATCCGCTTTTGCGCAATCCGTAAGATATAAGCTCCGTATCAAAGAGAAGTTGTTGATCAGACTGTCTGTACGCGACGAATTTCCCAGTCATCAGTAGTAACCGTAATCGATTCGGCAGTTAGCTGAAAAGTACCCCCAGCCATTTGTGCTGTACGAGTACGCCCATGACATAGTGTTTCCGGAGATAGTGACGCCAGGCTTTTTACCCTTCTCTCGGTTCAGATCAACCAAGGAGACAATCATGTAGAATCGATTCCTGCCTGCTGGAACAGCAGGCAGCGTAGTGCTTCCTGCTGTTCCATTAGTCACTACGCCACCTTGCGTCTGGCTGATTAACACCGTCATATCTGAAATGACCGATCCGTCCTCAGCGAAGGCAAGAAATCCTGTGCTCATATGCCGATGCCCATCTTCGTTGCCGGATTACCGCTGACGTAGTAGGTGTTGACCTGGCCGTTGGTGATCAGCGACGAACCGCTTGCATCTTGCCCTCTGAATACGGCCCGCCCCGTCTTGAAGTTCAGTTCCAGGATTGGCCGACCCTGGGAGTCTACGGCTTCCGACACGATCGACATCCCCGCAACTATCTGCTGGATGTAAGCCGTATTGATAAAGGCCTGGTTGATGAACACCTGCCCGCCCTGGACAACGAACGGTGAGGACAGCGTGCCGTTGATGTTGTTGACCACTGCGAACCGGTCGGCGGATACCAGGAAGGTACTCTGCAGGCCGGCAGGTCCGTTCTCGATTCCTAGGCCGACGCCAGCTGCGACGTACTGCCCCTGGGCGTTCAGCTGCATCTTGACCGACCACATCGTGTTAGCCTTGCCTTCGAAGTTCGCCTGGGCCTGGCTGACCGTCTGCACTGCCGCATTGGTCTCGCCCACCTTCACCTCAAGCGTCTCCGAGCTGCGGGCAAGGGCGTCCGTCTCCGTCGCGCGCACAAATTGCTCGCGAGCGATTGCGGCCGTCGAATCCCACAGCTTCAGGGCACCAGCAAGTTCGCCTTCTGCATCATCATCACGGGCAGACGCGCGCAGAACCTGAACGCTCTCGGCCGTTGATTCGACCTTGCCATCTACCTCCTCGATCTTGGCGGTGTTGGTTTGGACCTGCTGGGCCAGGCCGTTTGCGGTCTCGATGGACTGGCCAACATCGATCCAGAACGCCACGTTGGGCGGGGTATTTGCGCCGCTCGGGTCAGCCGGAACATCGTGCACCGCCTGGTAGATCCGACCATCGACCACGACCATCTGGCCCTCCTCGTAGGCCGTGTCCTTGTCGTAGGCCTTCAGCCCGTCCAGGGCGTCGATCTGGTCCTGCAGGCCGTCGATCTTGTTCTTCAGCGCCTCGCCGAGCATCGACTCGTCGATCTCGCCGGAGATCATGTCGAGGATGGGGCCTGGGTCGGTCTGAGCTATGCCCTGCACCGCCGTCGGCGGAACCGGGAAGAACGGTCCGATGTTGCCAGTGCGGTCGACTAGACGCGCCCAGAAGAAGAACGAGGCGCCGGCGGCAAGGCCGGACATCACGTGCTCAGACTGCGGATAGGCCAGGTCGGCCAGCTTGGTGGCGCTGGTCAGATCGTTGATCGGGTTGCTCCAGATCTCCGTGCGCTGGGTGTCCTCGGCTCCGGGCGGAAGCCCCCACTTCAGCCGGATCGCGAAGATCTCGCTGGTCGCCGTGAGGAACGTAACCGCCGGAGGCGTGCCCTCCTTCCCTTTCAAATCGGTGAGCACCGAACTGCGCCAGGTAGAAGTGATGTCGAAGGCGCTGACGGCACGCACGCGGGCCAGGTACTGGCCGGCGTAGATGCCAACTACATCGACCGACGCGGTGCCGGTGCGCTGCAGCCTGATCCAGTTGCCGCTGTCCTTGCGCCACTCCACGTCGTAGGACACCGCCCCCTCCACGGCTGGCCAGGCGATGGTCATCGTGCTGACGGCCAGGCCCTGGGCAATCGCGTAGTCGGACGTCAGGGTCACGCTCGCCGGCGGCGGCACGGTCGTTACCGGGATGACGCTGATCGGCCGTTCCTCGAGCTTGGCCCCGGTATCGATTGCGGCGAACTTGCTCGGGTTGAACTCCAGCGCGGTGATCTCGTACTCGCCCTCGGCGGTGCGCGAGGTCTTCAGCACCCGGAACAGCTGCACCGCAAGATCGTCAGCGTCGATCGCCCACTGCAGCTCGGGCTCCGGCTGCACGCTGTAGGCCGTGGTTACGGTCACCGCGCGCCCGGCGACCGACTGCACAGTGCGGCCCTGGGCGCTGCCGTTGGGCAAGTTGATGATCAGCCGGTCGCCGACCTTAATCTGCGTGTCACGGTCCAGGGTCACGACGCGGCCCACTGCCGCCGAAATCCGGCCACCGTTGGGACGGCCCGACAGCAGCTCATCGGCAACAGGGATTACGTGGCCAGGCAGCGGGATGCGCCCTTCAATGCCTGTCTTGAAGGTGACGGTGCGATCCTGGTTGTTGCTCAGCAGCGCCCACTTCCCGCGGCGCTGTGCCTCGCTGGCCCGCGTGCAGCCGATGGCGGAGATCTCGATGGGCCGATCCTGGTACCGGCGCTGCAGCGCAAGGTCGGTGACCGGGATCACGTCGGTGTCGTAGTTGTTGCCCGGGTTGTCGTAGCTGACCAGGGCGCGGCTGTAGTGCGTGCTCCGCTCTGCCCCGCCGTAGGTGAACTCGCCGTCAATGACGTTCGCCCGGGTGAACACGTAGTCGAAGTCCTGGGCGCGCGGCATGTCGGCCTGCATGAAAAGCGAACCCTGAGCCCAGTACACCATGCCCCTGTAGATGGCGGAGAGATCGCGCAGCAGCGTCCAAGCCTCGGCCTTGCCCTGCAGGTTCATGTCGCACAGGAAGCGCGGTTCCTGGCCCCCTACCCCATCCGGTACCAGCTGGTCGCAGTACTGGGCGATGCGGTACATCTCCCACTTGTCGACCATCCATGACTTGATGCGCTTGCCCAGGCCGAACCGGTCTTCGACGCACAGGCCGTAGGTGACGAAGGCAGGGTTGTTGGTCCAGGCCTGCTTGAACGTCCCGTCCCAGGTGCCGCTGTAGGTGCGGGTGATCGGGTCGTAGTTGGTCGGCACCGGCCAGCGCCGGGCCTTGCACTTCACCGTCACAGACGGGATGTTCTGGAACTGCTCAGCGTCGAACTCGATGTAAAGCAGCGCGGTGTTGGGATAGCGCAGCTTCTGGTCGATGATCTCGGTGTAGGCTGCGATGGTCATCGTGTCAGCGATGTTGCCCTTGTTGGCGTTCGGCGTGAGGCGCCGCGCGCGGACAACCCAGCCCGATGTGGCGGCCGGCAGATCGACACGCACGGACCGCTGATAGCCGTTGCTGGTCTTGCCGCTGACCGCGTTCCGGTGCGCTTCGACGAATGCGCCGCCGTCGGTGGCAATGTCGATTGCGTACTCAATGGTGTAGCCGTTCGTGTCGCCACTGGTCGGGCTCTGCTGGAGCAAGCGCGGCCAGCTGAACCGCAGGCGCACAGCAGACAGCTTGGTGTTGCTCAGCGAACGGCTCCACGGCTGATCACTGCGCAGTTCGACGCCGACCGATGTCTCGCTCTCGACCGCGGGAATGCCCTGGATGTACTCCTGCTCGACGGAGCCTGGCCGCCACTCCCACTTCACCCCAGGGAAATTGACGTTGCCGCTGGCATCTTCAATCGGCGTGTTGTCAAGATAGACGTCGCGGGCTGTCGGCGTGCCTTCGAACTCGCCCTCACCCACTGCCAGAAGGATCTTGGCGATGTTGGTGGACTGCAGGCTATCGGGCGCCTCGACGGGCGCCTTCGGCTTTTTCGCGCCGCCTTTGGCGCCACTGACATCAGGTGGAAGTGCTGCGCCCATGCTTTCCTCCGGGCAATAAAAAACCGCCCGAAGGCGGCTCTATTAAAACGAGATGTGTGACCACTCAATCTTCGACGCCCAAACCGCTATTTTCAGGACGGCCCGGCCTACGATGCGCCAGATTTTTACGTGCTTAGCCATTAGATTTCCTCCTGCGTTTTCAGAAGCGGAATTGCTTCTTTCCGGCAGTGAGGGTTTTTGGCTAGGCCTTATCTTCGGCGTAGACGGATGCGGAAATGATCGCCCCACCCCACCGGCGATCCCCGATGCAGATCGGCACAGGGTTGCCGCTGGCGGTGGTGTTGTTCGCGCTGCCGAAGGCGTAAAACGGTCTGTTTTCCGGAGCAGAGCTCATCGACAAACCCTTTGGCTGCGGGCTGAGCATCTGGATCACTCCGCCCAAAGCCATAGAGCCGCCGCCCATCCCAACTGCCAGCGCCGTGCCGGCAGCCCACCCGAGCGGGTTCCACCATGCCAGGGCAACAATGGCGATTCCGATGACGGTCTGGAGAAGGCCGCCGCGTTTACTGCCGCCGACCACCGGTATGAGGCGCAGCTCGCGGACGCCACCACGGTCGAACTCATCCGCCCCAACGTTGAGGCGATTACGGAACACCGCAAAGCGCAGGCCCATGCCATCCAGTCGCCGGATCTCCTCTTCGAATCCTGCCAAGGTGGCCTTCAAAGCCTTGAACACCTCCCAGGTGCTGCCGCTGTCCAGCTGGCGGCGATGAGTACGTCCGAACTTCTTTGCAAGGGAGCCAGACAGCTTGATGATTGTCATTGGCCGAGACTCGATTTCGGCTTTCATCACTGATTTTCCTCATAAAAAAACCACCCGAAGGTGGTCTTTAGTCAAGAGTGGCGAATCATATGCAGCCCTTCACGGCATCGGTTACCCGATCCAAAGGAGACTGCCACGTCCGATAAAAGTGATACTGGACAAGCGAGCCGCCATGCTTCGGCGTGACATCCACTATGTGCAGGGGCGCCTGCGTATTCGGGGCCAGAACAGAGTACTTTTCACCTGAGGTTTGCAAAACACCCCCAATGCTCGCCCCCAGGACAGTAGTGTCCTGCCAGCGATCTCTAACACATTCCGCCACTACTTTGGCTGGCTTCGCCGATTGAAGCGACAGCAGTGGCGGATTGCTTCTGGTATCTCCCGCGCTAGCGCAGCCAGCCAACAGAGCCATACCTACCCAAGCAATGATCCGCATATCCGCTCTCCCTTGAAAAGTCGGAATGTATCACTTCGCGCCGCGATGGCGCAGTACCAGGCGCGCGCGATCATGCCAGGGGCCACCGTAGATGATGACCTCGCTTGGGCGCCCATACAGGTGGTGCAGCAAGAACGGCCCGGGGCCGTACAACTCGGCGCGCTCGCCTGGCAGCTTGGGGTCGCCGCCCAGGTAGATGCCCGCGTGGTTCGGGTGCGCGGTTCGGCCCACGGCCATCACGATCATGTCGCCGCGTTGTGGCCGGTCGACCCGGTAGAACCCGGCAGCCTCGTAGGCCTGCTCGTACAGGCTCGGGCCTGCGGCCTGCTCCCACCAGCCGTCCTCGCGGGTGTAGGTCGGGAACTCCAGCCCCCACTCACGCTTGTACCAGTCGGCGCAAACCTGCCAGCAGTCCCAGGCGCCGTGCACGAAGGGCCGGCCCAGCAGCAGCGCTTCGCCGGTCGGCGTGATTGTGCGCAGGTCGCCCTCCGGCCAGGACAGGATGTGCCACGGCAGGCCGGTGGCCTCGCACATGGCCAGGTCACGCGGCGAAGGCCTGCTGGTGGCGTCCGGGTGGGAGTGCACAATGCCGATCACCTGGCCCTGGTCTTCCGCCTCGGCGTACTGATCCGGCGCGATGCGGAATTCTTCGGTCGGCTCGGTGGCCACGTTGATGCAGGGGAAGTACACCTGCTTGCGGCCCACGGCCAAGATCAGCCCGCAGCACTCACGCGGGTACTCCGCCGCGGCGTGCTGCTGAACGGCGGCGAGGATGTGTTTCAGCATGATCAGCTCCTGGCGATCAGGGAGACGGCCGGATAGCCACCGAACGGCAGCTGGTTTCCCTGGCCGTGGCGCACCACACACCCGGTGTCCAGGCAGCCGTTGCACTGATCCTTGGCTGGGTCGTCGGTGGGATTGCCGTCAAGGTCGAAGTACGGGCCGGTAAATCCGCAGTTCGGCCCCCGGTAGCCATTGGTCATGGCCCAGTGGCACAGCTGGGTCATCTGTCGGCCGATGTTCTCACCGCCTACATCGCCAGGGCTGGCCAGCTCCCACGACACGCTGGTGCCTCTCTCGGCGACTTTCTGGTCGATGTACCAGACCTCGATGCTCTCCTCGGTGGGGTCTGCCTCTGGGTTGCCCTCTGGGAAGTTCTGCGCGTCCAGGTACTGCGCCAGCGTGTGGCGTACGGTGAGCTTGAACTCGAGCAGGTTATCGAAGGCCAGGCACAGGGCGGTGATCCTGCCGTTGACGTTGCCCACGCTCAAGGTCGGGCGAACCTCGGTACCATCCGAGTTCGCTCCGATGCCGTCCAGCTGCATGGGCCAGGCGTCGTACTCGTTGCCCTGCCACCAGATGGGCTTGGCCGGTAGCTGGTCGGCATCCACTCCAGCCGCTGCCAGCTCTGCAGCCGTGTGCGGGATGGCATGCCCGTGGAAGCGCAGCATGTCGGCGCCGAAGTCGGAGCCGTCCAGTTCGAACAGCAAGATCTCGGAGCCGGCCTCCAGCTTCTGGATCTGCGATATCAGGGTCATGGGTGATAGGCCCTCTCAAAGGTTGCGGTGACAGCGACGATCCCACCGGGACGCCGCTGGGTGCCGAATGTCTCGCAGCGATACAACCCAAGCTCGCCATCCGGCGGGGTCCACAGGAACGACTTGAAGCCCTTGTGCCGGCGAATGAACGCCAGGATGGGTTGCGTTTCATCGGCAACACCGCCGAAGGTCAGTGACCAACTGTCGCTTTCCCCATTCAATCCATCGCCGGCAACCTGGGCATACCCATCACCGAATTGCGACTTCCTGACCTTGATCGTGTTGTCCGAGGTCGCCTCGTCATCAGGCGACCAGGTGAATGTTTCGATCGCCATTAACGCCTCCTTGGGCTGTTGGCATGACTGACGCCGCCGGGGCGCCAAGAGGCCGCAACCACACGCTCGGCAACACCTTGCATCTGCTGCTGCATCGCTTGCCCGAGCGCATCGGTATCCAGCTGCATGCCCTCGGAGCTGCGGTCTTGCATGGTGAAGTGCATTGGTGCGTTGACCTGCACCACGGTGCCCCCCCCCTGATTGCCGCCCACCACCTGCACACCCAGCGAGCCGTCGGCGCCGCGGGCCAG
>Ga0058691_1001667_pt1 | contig 11437 bp, 8 predicted proteins | sample AgamicAtPrz_FD_55051 | JGI IMG/M metagenome (GOLD analysis project Ga0058691, IMG submission 55051) | Agave microbial communities from Guanajuato, Mexico - At.P.rz | ecosystem: Host-associated > Plants > Phyllosphere > Phylloplane/Leaf | place: Guanajuato, Mexico | collected 2012-05-28
CGCTTGGGCTCGGTGGACATCAGATTCTGATGGCACTGCTGCTGGGTGCCGCATTTCTGTTCGTACTGCTGTCCCTCTCCGGCTTTATGGGGACCCGCACAGGAATCCCTTTTCCGGTGATGAGCCGCATCAGCTTCGGTACACGCGGCGCTCAGATTCCTGCACTGATCCGCGGCGGAGTCGCCATTGCTTGGTTTGGCATTCAAACCTATCTGGCATCCATGGTGCTCGACGTGATGCTGATCACGCTGTTTCCCGGCTTGCAGTCGCTGAAAGAGCAAATCGTGCTGGGCCTGCCACTGCTGGGCTGGATCAGCTTTTCCATTCTGTGGGTTGTGCAGGTGCTCATTGCCTGCTGGGGCATGGAGAGCATACGAAAGTACGAGGCCTTTGCGGGACCGGTGATTCTGCTGACCTTCATTGCCCTGGCAGGATGGATCTTCTACAGCGCCAAATGGACCCTGCATTGGTCTGCCCCGTTTGCAAGCAGCGGCGGAGCCATGTGGCTGCAGATCCTGGGCGCTGCTTCGCTATGGGTGGCGATCTACGGGACCTTCGTGCTGAACTTCTGTGATTTCACACGCGCCGCTACCTCAAGCAGCGCCGTGGTGAAAGGCAATTTCTGGGGCATTCCGATCAATATGCTGATCTTCGGCCTGATCGTGGTCATCCTGACAGGCGGCCAGCTTGCCATCGACGGCACGCTGATTCAAAGCCCGACCGACATCGTCCAGAACATTCCCAATAAGCCGCTGTTGATGTTGGCCAGTCTTTCGCTGCTGATTTTGACCATCGCCGTGAACCTGATGGCCAATTTCGTGGCTCCTGCCCTGGCGTTGGCCAACCTCATGCCCAGGCATCTGAACTTCCGCCGGGCAGCTCTTGTCAGTGCGGTTCTCGGTTTCGTGATCCTGCCCTGGAATCTCTACAACTCTCCGCTGGTCATCGTCTACTTCCTGGGAGGGCTGGGTTCATTTCTGGGACCGCTGTTCGGCATCGTGATGGCCGACTACTGGCTGATCCGCAAACAGCGCGTGAACGTNCCGGCGCTCTATACACACGACCCTGCAGGCCCCTATCACTACCGCAATGGCATCAACCCCAAGGCAATTCAGGCCCTGATTCCTTCATCCCTGATCTCGCTGCTCTTTGCATTCCTGCCGACGCTGCAATCGCTGTCCCAGTTCTCCTGGTTCATCGCAGCCGGACTGGGTGCCTTGTTCTATTGGATGGTTGCACCGAAAGGTCTCNCCTACGAAGACCAGGATGGCGAAGCCATTTCCGTAGCCTCCGCCAAACACTGAGAAGGAAANTTGAAAATCATGCGCATTTTGATCGTGAACGTGAACACCACNGAGTCGATGACCCATGCCATTGGCATGCAAGCTCGGAAGGTTGCTGCGCCTGGAACAGAGATAGTCGCGCTGACCCCGCGCTTTGGTGCCGAATCGGTCGAGGGGAATTTTGAGAGCTATCTTGCCGCGGTCGGTGTCATGGACGCCGTGATGAGCTATGGACAACCCTTTGATGCAGTCATTCAAGCCGGCTACGGTGAACATGGCCGCGAGGGCCTGCAGGAGTTGCTGGACGTTCCCGTGGTGGACATCACCGAGGCAGCGGCCACCGCGGCCATGTTCCTGGGCCACAAATACTCGGTGGTCACGACGCTGGATCGAGCTGTGCCATTGATCGAGGATCGACTCAAGCTTGCCGGCCTGGACGAGCGCTGTGCATCGGTTCGCGCCAGCGGCATGGCTGTGCTGGAGTTGGAAACTCAACCCGAGCGCGCGGTCGAAGCGATTGTTCGTCAAGCCAGCCTTGCCGTCAGCGAAGACCATGCTGAAGTCATTTGCCTCGGCTGTGGAGGCATGGCTGAACTGGATGCCAGGATTCGTGAACTGACCGGTGTACCAGTGGTCGATGGAGTAGCCGCGGCCGTGACCATTGCCGAGTCGCTCGTGCGCCTGGGCCTGAGCACTTCCAAGGTCCGTACCTACGCTCCGCCCCGAGCCAAGCGCGTGACCGGCTTCCCATTCACTAGCCAAGTGGCAGGATGAATTGCCCGGAGTTGTGTAAATTGTCCTGGCCCCTTATTTCCATGCAAATAAGCGTTCCTTGTGAGCAGCCAATGCTATTTCGAAGAATTCGGCGGTGAAGCGTTGAAATAGATCCGGGCAGGCCTGCCGGTCAGCGATGATCAGTCCTGACTTGGCCTCATAGTTCCGTCACGGCCTGCTGCAGGCAGGCCAGCAATGCCTGCACCAGCGGATTGGCCGGTGTACGCCGCCACATGGCCAGCATCTCTGATGATGGCTGCGAGCCTTTGAGCGGGCGGAACACCAGGCGCGGCATGCCCACGCGTGTCAGCGCCTGGGGTACCAGTGCCACGCCCTGACCCAGCGAAACCAGCGAGATCACCGACAGCCAGTGCCGTACCTCGTGGCGTACTTCGGGTGCAAAGCCATGGGCCAGGCACATTTCGTAGATGCGCTGGTGATAGGTAGGGGAGACCAGGCTGGAGAACAGGATCAGACGGTCGTTTTTGAGTTCGGCCAGATCGATGGCGGCGCTGGTCTGCAGCGGGTGGCGGTCTGGCAGGCAGACCACGAAAGGCTCTTCCATCAGCAGCCGGCTGGCAATTCCTTCGGGCGGCTGTATGGAGTGGACCAGGGCCATGTCCAGCCGCATTTGCTGCAGGTCCAGGATTTGCTCTGCGCTGTTGGCCTCAAGCATGTCCACGCGCACCAGGGGGTGGTCGTGCTGGAACCGTTCCAGCGCCTGTGGCAAGCCGCGGTACAGGCTCGACCCCACAAAGCCCAGGCGCAGATGGCCGCGCGTGCCCTGGGCCACGTCGCGCGTTTCCTGTGCGGCCTGCTGACTCAGGGCCAATAGCTGGCGTGCCTTGTCCAGCAAATGTTCACCGGCCGCGGTCAGCCGTACGCCCTTGCTGCTGCGCTCGAACAACTGGGCCTGCAGTTCCTGCTCCAGCTGCTTGATGGCCACGGACAGCGGGGGCTGGGAGATCGACAGCCGCTGCGCCGCACGGCTGAAATGAAGCTCTTCGGCGAGGGTGACGAAGTAGTGCAGCAACCTCAGTTCCATGATTTATTGATATTTAAAAAGTATTGAGAAAGATTTTAATAATATTTGACGTGAATATATGAGGGTGCTGAAATTCGTGGCAGTCCTTGCCTCAATTGCCGGCTTTGTGTGCGGTACATATCGCCTGAATTCGTCATGGCCGAACCCAGAGACGGCAAGCAAGGTAAGCCCTGTAGCGAGGTTGTCGTCCTCTTTCCAATGAGAGGGTGCTCAGCTCCTCAGGGGATACTCGAATTCAGCAGGAGACGTTCATGTCCGCCAACGATAAGAGCCAGATGCATGCCGTGGCCCAGGCTGCCCATCCCGTGCCTGATCGCCACGGTGCCAATTTCTATGCCACCGATCCTGAGTTGCAGTCGCTGCTGGCGCTTTATCTGCCAGCCGATCTGCTGGCCCATCTGCAGCCCTATCTGCAGCGCATGGGCGAGTTGGCCGGTGGGCGCATCGACGAGCTGGCCGGCATGGCCGACAGGAATCCGCCCACGCTCGAGCACCGCAGCCGCGCCGGCCAGGACAGCCAGCGCATCATCAAGCATCCAGCCTATGAAGAGCTTGAGCGCATCGCTTACGGGGAGTTCGGCCTGCAAGCCATTTCTCACAGGGAAGACATGCTGGGCTGGAGCGGCAAGATGCCGCCCATCGTCAAGTACGCACTGACCTTTCTGTTCGTGCAGTCCGAGTTCGGTCTGTGCTGCCCGTTGTCCATGACCGATTCGCTGACGCGCACGCTCAAGAAGTACGGTACCCCCGAGCTGGTGGACAAGTATTTGCCTCAGCTGCTCTCACTGGATTGGGAGAACCAGGCCCAGGGCGCGATGTTCATGACCGAGCAGGCCGCAGGCTCGGACATCGCGGGCACGCTGACTCTGGCCGCCCCGCAGGCCGACGGCTCATGGCTTCTCACCGGCGACAAGTGGTTCTGTTCCAACCCCGATGCCGAGTTCGCCATGGTGCTGGCTCGTGTGGAGGGTGGGGCGCCGGGCATGAAGGGCATCTCGCTGTTTCTGCTGCCGCGTTCCCTGGACGATGGCAGCACCAACCGTTACCGCATCATCCGTCTCAAGGACAAGCTGGGCACCAAGTCCATGGCCAGCGGCGAGATCCGCATGGACGGCGCCGTGGCCTATCTCGTGGGCCAGCAAGGCCGGGGCTTTGTGCAGATGGCCGACATGGTCAACAACTCGCGCTTGTCCAACGGTGTGCGTTCCGCCGGCATGATGCGCCGTGCTGTGGCCGAGGCCGAATTCATCGCCCATGAACGCATTGCCTTTGGCAAGCGCCTGGAGCAGATGCCGCTGATGCAGCGCCAGCTCGACAAGCTGCGCGTGCCCGCCGAGCAGGCGCGCACCATGGTGTTCCAGACCGCGCAGACGCTGATGCGCTCCGACGCGGGCCAGCCGGATGCCTATGCGCTGCTGCGCATTCTGACGCCGCTGATCAAGTTCCGCGCCTGCCGCGATGCACGCAAGGTCACTGGTGATGCGATGGAAGTGCGCGGCGGTTGTGGCTATATCGAGGAGTGGAGCGATCCACGTCTGGTGCGCGATGCCCACCTGGGCTCCATCTGGGAAGGTACAAGCAATATCGTGGCGCTGGACGTGATCCGCGCCATCAAGCGCGAAGGTTCGTTGCCTGTGCTGCAGCAGTATCTACATGGCTTGCTCGATCATGCCAGCCTGGTGCCCGGTTACCGCCAGGCGCTGGAAGATGCATTGACCCGCGCCGGCACCCTGGCCGACAGGGCCGCTCAGGACGGTGGCGAAGTGCTGGCCCGCCAGGCCGCCACAGCTCTCTACAACTGCACCACGGCCATCGCCATGGCTTGGGAAGCCGCACAGACCGGCTCGGCCGAGCGCCTGCGCCTGTCGCAACTGGTGCTGCTGCACCGTGTGCTGCCGCGCGATCCGCTGGACGATGCGGCTGCCGTGCCGGCGCAGTGGCTGGAGTGATTGCCGGCGGCCTTGAAATAAGTAGAAGAAACGGCTGAAACGCTTCGTGAAAAAGGTGTTATCGGCTCTCGGATTATTTCTGCAAGGAGACAAGTATGCGCAATCACGCAAGAGAGCGCCGACGGCTGCTGGCCGCAGCCTCGGGTGCAGTCCTGTTGGCGGCAGCCCATTCTGCCGCGCAGGCTCAGAGCGAATCCTATCCGGCTCGGCCGATTCGCCTGGTGGTTCCCTATGGTGCCGGCGGACCGACGGACGCGCATTTGCGGGTGGTGGCACAGCAAGCCTCGCAGCTGCTGGGGCAACTGGTGGTCATAGAGAACAAGCCAGGCGCCAACGGCACGTTTGGTGCGGTGGAGCTGGCGCGGGCTCAGCCGGATGGCTACACCCTGGCGGTGCTGCCTGCCAGTGTCTATCGCGAACCGTATCTGAACCGGGTGAGCTTCGACCCCTTGAAGCTGAGCTACGTGATCGGCATGACCGACTACACCTTCGGGCTGGCTGTGCGTCGGGATGCACCGTGGAAGAGCTGGAAGGAGTTTGCCGAAGATGCGAGCAGGCGTCCCGGCCAGATCTCCGTCGGTGCGGCCGGTCCGGTGCAAACGCCCAGCATCGTACTGAGCGAGCTGGTGCAGTCCACGGGCCTGCAGCTCAATCGCGTGCCCTACAAGGGAGATTCGGAGCAGGCCAGCGATCTGCTGGGCGGCCACATCGATGCGGGCGTGCTCTCCGGCGTAGCCTCCCAGCATATCCAGTCGGGCCGATTGCGCTACCTGGCAATGTTCACGTCCAGCCGTGTTCCGCAGTTCCCCCAAGTGCCCACTTTGAGAGAGCTGGGCGTGGACGCGGTGATCGAGTCGCCCTATGGCATTGCCGCCCCTGCCGGCCTGGCGCCGGCGCGGCTGCGCATCATTCATGACGCCTTCAAGGCGGCGCTGGAGTCGACACAGGGGCGCAAGATCCTCGAACAACTCAATCAGCCGCTGAACTACCGCAGCCCGCAAGAGTTCGAGCAGTACGCGAGGAGCGCCTACGCACGCGAGAAGACGCGCATGGAGCGCTTCAAGGCCGTTGCCGGCGGCACCCCGCATTGATTTTGCCGGTTCATCGGCAGCACCCTTCCAAGGAGACAGACATGCATAAAGCCAGACGCGCAGCGCTGGGCCTGATGGCATCCGCCGCCCTGTCGGCGGCACTGCCCGCGCTTGCCCAGGAGAAGTATCCGACACGCCCCATCACGTTCATCGTGCCGTTTCCGCCCGGCGGCCCTACCGATGCCATGGCACGCATTCTGGCGACCGAGCTGACCAAGGAGCTGGGCCAGAGCGTGATCGTGGAGAACAAGGCTGGCGCCGGCGGCAATATCGGAGCGGAATTCGTGGCACGTGCCAAGCCTGACGGCTATACGCTGATGTTCGGTACTTCGGGTCCGCTGGCCATCAACAAGCCGCTGTACAAGTCCATCAGCTACGACCCGCGCACCAGCTTCACGCCCATCATCTACGTGGGCTATCTGCCCAATGTGCTGGTGGTTCGGCCGGACTTGGGCGTCAGCAACGTAAAGGAGCTGATCGCGCTGGAAAAGAGCAAGCCCGGCAAGCTCAATTTCGCGTCTTCGGGCAATGGCGCTTCATCCCATCTGGCGGGTGTGCTGTTCAACGGCCTGGCCGGCACCCAGCTGCAGCATGTGCCCTACAGGGGCACGGGGCCGGCGCTTAACGACCTGCTGGCCGGTCAGGTGGACATGACTTTCACCGACATCCTCACGGCCATGCCCTATATCAAGGCCGGCAAGGTCAAGGCCCTTGGCGTGGCCACGGCCAAACGCTCCAGNGCCATGCCCCAGATCCCNACGATCGCCGAGCAGGGTCTGGCNGGCTANGACGTGAGCGTGTTCTTCGGCGTGGTCGGCCCCAAGAGCATGCCGGTGGAGCGGGTGGAGNTGCTCAATCAGGCCTATGCCAAGGCGCTGGATTCCGAGAATGTGAAGAAAGCCTTTGCGGCCCAGGGCCTGGAGCGCGGCGCGGATGCCCAGCCCGCCTATCTGGCCGCCTTCGTGAAGAGCGAGCTCGACAAATGGAGCGAGGTGGTGCAAAAGGCCGGCGTGAAGCTTGACTGATGGCGCTGTCGCTTGGGCGCAAGCGTAGGCATGCCATCGAAGGGTGGACGTGTTAGAACTTTTCGAAACGTCTCGCCTCGGCCGAGAGGAGGACACTGTTTCGCACTGCCTGCCACTGCCCGAGAGCCCATGCAAGGCATGAGTCGGGGTATTTCAACTATCCATAGCCATGACATCTTCAACTTCCCTTCTGCTCGCCCAACTGCAGTCCGTTGCTGCCGAGTTCGTGGAGATCCGCCGCAGCATCCATGCCCATCCCGAACTGGCTTTCGAAGAGACGCGCACCAGCGACATGGTGGCCGAGTCCCTGGCTCGCTGGGGTTATGCGGTGCACCGCGGCCTGGGTGTCACCGGTGTGGTCGGCGTGCTCAAAAAGGGCTCGGGCAGCAAGTCGCTGGGCATACGCGCGGACATGGATGCCTTGCCTATCCATGAAAGAACAGGCCTGGACTACGCCAGCCGCCTGCCCGGGAAAATGCATGCCTGCGGCCATGACGGACATACAGCCATCCTGCTGTGCGCGGCAAAGTACGTCGCCGAGAAGCTCGATTTCAACGGTACGCTGAACCTGATCTTCCAGCCGGCCGAGGAGAACGAAGGCGGTGCCATGCGCATGGTGGACGAGGGGCTGTTCGAGCTGTTTCCCTGCGACGAGATCTATGCGCTTCACAACGCACCGGGTTTGCCCGTGGGCCGGATGGCCATCAGCCAGGGACCGGCCATGGCATCGTTCGACCGCGTGACCGTTACGCTGCGCGGGCGCAGTGCTCATGGCGCCATGCCGCATCACGGCATAGACAGCATGCAGTGCGCGGCCAGCATAGTGCTGGGTCTGCAGTCCATCATCACGCGCGAGATCGATGCCCAGCAGGCGGCCGTGATCACGGTGGGTTCCATCCAGGCCGGCGAGGTTTTCAACATCGTGCCTGAAAGCGCCGTGCTCAAGATCGGCGTGCGGGCCCTGCACCCGGACGTGCGCAGCTGGGTGGAAAAGCGCATCAAGGCCTTCGTGCAGGCCCAGGCCGAGAGCTATCAGCTCAGCTGCGACATCGACTACGTGCACAAGTACCCGGTGCTCGTGAATTGCGCCGCCCAAACCGAATATGCGCGGCAGGTGGCCATACGCCTGCTGGGCGAGGACAAGGTGGGCGAGCGCACGCCGACCATGGGCAGCGAAGACTTTGCCTACATGCTGCAAAAGCGACCCGGCGCCTATATCCGGCTGGGCAACGGCGTGGGCGAGGACGGAGGCTGCATGGTGCACAACCCCCTGTATGACTTCAACGACAAGGCCCTGCCCATAGGAGCGGCCTTCTGGACGCACTTGGTGCAAAGCTATCTGGCCTGAGCGTCAGCATACCGAAGAGGGAGACAGGAGATGGATACATGGAACCGCCGCGGCTTTATGCGGCACACGCTGTGGCAGACGGCAGCCCTGGCGGCAGGTTCGAGCTGGGTCCGGGCTGCAGAAAGCTTTCCGGTCAAGCCTCTGGTCCTTATGGTGCCTTTTCCCGCAGGCGGGGCCAGCGATGTGGCGGCGCGCATCTTTGCCGAATCCATAGGCCGCAGCATCAGGCAGCAGGTGGTGGTGGAGAACCTGGGCGGCGGNACGGGCCTGATTGCCGCAGCCAAGGTGCTCAACGCGCCTGCAGACGGCTATATGTTCTTCCATGGTTCGGCCAACGAGATCTTCCTGGCGCCCATGCTCAATACGGCAGCGCGCTACAAGCCGGGGGACTTCACGCTGGCCGCTCCCACGACGGAATCGCCCATAGTGCTCATGGTCAAGAGCGGGCTGCCGGTCAACAGCTATGACGAGTTCATTGAATATGCACGCGCCAGCAAGAACGGCCCGCTGACCTATGGCACGGTGGGAGTGGACTCCATGTACAACCTCATGGGCGATGCTCTCGCAGCCAGACTGAGGCTGCCGTTTTTGCATGTGCCCTACAAGGGCGGCGCGCCGGCCCTGCAGGACCTGGCAGGAGGGCAGGTGGACTTTGCCATCCTGCCTTATCAGGCAAGCTTCGAAGGCATGGCCAAGCAGGGGCGACTGAAGATTCTGACCAGCTTTTCCAAGGTCTTGCCCAAGGAGCTGACCCATGTTCCGCTGATATCGCAAAGCCGCCTCAGCCCCGACTTCGAATACACGGTCAGCGCTGGCTACTTCGTGAAAAAGGGCACCCCTGCCGACCGCGTGGCCGCGCTGCGCAGTGCCATAGGGCAGGCGCTGGTGAATCCGGAAATCCGCGCCAAGCTGGAACTGGAGGGCAAGCACCTGCGCCAGCCTGTTGCCTCGCAGGTAGAGGCGGACCAGAGCTTCCATGCCATCCATCAGCGCCTGAGCGCGCTGGTGCGCAGCGTGGGCCGAAAGCCTCTGGCCTGAGACATGGGCTGCCGCGACTGGCGGTGCAAGCCCACGAGCAATCTTTGATCAACACGCAGGCCATGGGCCCGCATTCTGTCGGAAAGTGAAACATGCACAATCCAGCCACGATTGGCGCCGGAGCCCTGCAGGGCGTCAAGGTGCTTGATCTGTCACGCATTCTCGGCGGGCCGTTCTGTGGCCAGATACTGGGCGACCATGGCGCCGATGTGCTCAAGGTGGAGCCGCCGCAGGGCGATGACACCCGCACCTGGGGGCCTCCGTTTCGCGACGGCGTGGCCTCCTACTACTTCGGCTTGAACCGCAACAAGCGCCTCCAGTTTCTCGACCTGTCCGCGCCCGAAGGCCAGCAGCGCGTGCGCGCATTGATGGCCGAGGCTGATGTGGTGGTGGAGAACTTCAAGGTCGGCACCATGGAGAAATGGGGCATAGGCTATGAGCAGATGCGCGAAGAGCTGCCGCATCTGATCTGGTGCCGCGTCACGGGCTTCGGCGCCGACGGCCCTCTGGGAAGCCTGCCCGGCTACGACGCCGCCATCCAGGCCATGGCCGGCATCATGAGCATCAACGGCGAAGCCGACGGCGAGCCGCTGCGCGTGGGACTGCCGGTGGTGGACATGGTGACGGGGCTGAATGCCACCATAGGCGTGCTGCTGGCCCTGCACGAGCGGGGGCGCAGCGGACAGGGGCAACTGGTGGATGCTTCGCTCTACGACTCCGGGCTGTCGCTGCTCCACCCCCATGCGGCCAACTGGTTCATGGGGCGCAAGGTGCCGCAGCGTTCGGGCAATGCACATCCCAATATCTATCCCTATGACGTGCTCAGCACGGGCGGTGCTCCCATCTTTCTGGCCGTGGGCAACGACAGGCAGTTCCGGTTGCTGTGCCAGCATGTCGGGCAGGAGGGACTGGCGCAGGACGAGCGCTTTGCCACCGCAGGCCAGCGCTCCGTCCATCGTGCCGAACTCAAGCCCTTGCTCGAGCAGGCGTTTGCGCCCTTAGATGGCGTGAAGCTTGCCGACGAGCTGATGGCCATCGGCGTGCCTGCCGCGCCGGTGCTCGATGTAGCTCAGGCGCTTGAGCACCCGCATACCGTACACCGCGAGATGGTGGTGACGATGGGCCAATACCAGGGGCTGGGCGCTCCGGTCAAGCTCAGCCGCACGCCGGCCAGCTACCGCTTTGCGCCCTTGAGCGAAGGAGAGGATTTTCTGCCGGACGCCGGCGCCTGAGATTGCTTCGGCGCGACTCCAGCCCGCCCCGTGCGGGCTTTCTTCTCTTGCGCCCATGTGAGCCGGTTTGCGTTGCCGGCGCCCTGTCCCACCCTTTTCACGGGCATTGTGTGCACAATGGAATGCAAAAGCGTTTTCCCTGTGTTCTGTCCATGGAGAGTCTCACGATGTCGCATGCTTTTGCCAAAACCCTGAAGTCCTTTGAACTGGCCGAGGGCAAGAAGGGCAAGTTCTATTCCTTGCCGGCCCTGGCCAAGCAGTTTCCGGAGATCAAGCGCCTGCCTGTCTCGATTCGTATCGTGCTCGAATCGGTGCTGCGCAACTGTGACGGCAACAAGATCACCGAGGAGCATGTGGCGCAGCTGGCGCGCTGGCAACCCAAGGCCGAGCGGGTCGACGAGATTCCGTTTGTCGTCGCGCGCGTGGTGCTGCAGGACTTCACCGGCGTGCCCTTGCTGGCCGACCTGGCCGCCATGCGCAGCACCGCTGCCAAGCTGGGCAAGAAGCCCAAGTCCATCGAGCCGCTGGTACCCGTGGACCTGGTGGTGGACCACTCCATCATGGTGGACTACTTCGGCACCAAGAAGGCGCTGGACCTGAACATGAAGCTGGAGTTCCAGCGCAACCAGGAGCGCTACCAGTTCATGAAATG
>Ga0058691_1001669_pt1 | contig 11436 bp, 15 predicted proteins | sample AgamicAtPrz_FD_55051 | JGI IMG/M metagenome (GOLD analysis project Ga0058691, IMG submission 55051) | Agave microbial communities from Guanajuato, Mexico - At.P.rz | ecosystem: Host-associated > Plants > Phyllosphere > Phylloplane/Leaf | place: Guanajuato, Mexico | collected 2012-05-28
GCGTTGGGCGCCAGTTCGTTCTCGGGGATGCCTTGCTGAGCGACTTGCTGTGCGGTGGAGCGCTGGGTGGCGGTCACAGGATAGCTTTGGGCGTGGACCGAAGTCAGGGCTGCAAGCAATGTGGCTCCAATGCTCAAGGCGCGTGCAGTGGCAAATGCGGTCATGAAGTTCCTTCTGGCGGGATTCGTTTGCTGCAGCGTCCCTCGCGTCGCCGCACTGTGGCCGATCTTGGCATAGCCAGCCAACAAGTCTTACAAATGTGTCGAAATTCTCGATGCAAGGCCTCGATAGATCAATGTTTATTGAGGACGTGNCAAGCGTTTGGCNNCAAATGTTGGGACAATAACGACAGATTTACCGAGACACCATGGCCATTCTTCCCATCCTCTGCTACCCCGATCCCCGTCTTCACAAGGTCGCCAAGCCCGTGGCGCAGGTGGATGAGCGCATCCAGACTCTGGTGAAAGACATGCTCGAGACCATGTATGACGCNCAGGGCATCGGCTTGGCCGCGACACAGATCGATGTGCATGAGCGCGTTATCGTGATCGACGTGTCCGAGAAGCGCAACGAGCCCATGGCCTTGATCAACCCCGAGATTCTCTGGGCCAGCGAGGAAAAGCAGCTGGGCGAGGAAGGCTGCCTNTCCGTGCCCGGCATCTACGACGGCGTGGAGCGCTCCATTGCCGTCAAGGTCAAGGCCCTGGATGANANCGGCAACAGCCGTGAGATCGACGCCGAAGGCATGCTGGCCATCTGCATCCAGCACGAGATGGATCACCTGCTGGGCAAGGTGTTTGTCGAATACCTCTCGCCGCTGAAGCGCAATCGCATCAAGACCAAGCTGGTCAAAGCCCAGAAGCAGGCCCTGAGGGCCTGATCGGAGTGTCCATGTCCCTGCCTCGCCTGCAAACGCTGTTGACTGCAAGTCTGCTGGCAGCGGGACTGGCGGGTTGCATGGTGCCCCAGTGGCAAAAGCCCGGCATGCCTCAGGCCGAGGTGGAAAAAGGCATGGGCAAGCCCACTTTGGTCGTGCCTCTGCCCGAGGGCGGCCAGCGCCTGGTCTATAGCCAGCAGCCCGCCGGTCAGCAGGTCTATCACATGGATTTCGATGCCCAGCGCAAGCTGGTGCATGTGGAGCAGGTACTGGATACGGCGCACTTTTTCGCGTTGCGCAATGGTGTGGATACCCGTGATGATGTCTACCGCATGTTCGGCCCGCCCGCCATAGTCGAGAGGGTCTACAGCTTCAAAGGTGACATCTGGACCTACCGTTTTCTGGACAATACCTTTGCTCGGCGTGCCCATGTGCACATAGACCAGCAAGGTGTGGTGCAGAAGGTCATGTTTACCGATGAAAGCATGTACCTCAGAGAGCCGCATCGTTGAACATCTGGCAGCCGGCGGCTGCCTTTTTAATTTGTGAGTCCCATGAAAGTCATTTTTGCCGGCACGCCCGAATTTGCGCGCGTGGCCCTGGAGAGTCTGCTGGCTGCAGGTTTTGAAGTTCCGCTGGTGCTGACCCAACCGGACCGTCCGGCCGGGCGTGGCATGAAGCTCCAGGCTTCTCCCGTCAAGCAGTGCGCTTTGGAGCATGGCATTGCCGTGGCTCAGCCGCTGAGTCTGCGTCTGGACGGCAAATATCCCGAAGATGCCGCTGCCGCCAAGGCCGCGATCGATGCCGCTCAGGCCGATGTGATGGTGGTGGCGGCCTATGGCCTGATCCTGCCGCAGTGGGTGCTCGATACGCCTCGCCTGGGCTGCCTGAACATCCACGCCAGCCTGCTGCCGCGCTGGCGCGGTGCAGCGCCGATTCATCGCGCCATCGAGGCCGGTGACGCCGAAACCGGCGTCACCATCATGCAGATGGATGCNGGCCTGGATACCGGCGATATGTGTGTGATCGAGCGNCTGCCGATAGCCGCAGNCGACACCACGGCCAGCCTGCAGGACAAGCTGGCCGCGTTGGGNGGCCGCCTGATCGTGGAAGCGCTGGAAATGGCGGCCTGCGGAGGTCTCAGNCGCACGCCACAGCCTGCCGATGGAGTGAGCTATGCACACAAGATCGAGAAGGCCGAGAGCCTGATCGACTGGANCGAAAGCGCCGAAGTCATTGCGCGCCGCCTGCGTGCCTTCAACCCCTTCCCCGGTGGCGCCACCAGCCTGGGCGGCGAGGCCATCAAGGTCTGGGAAGCAGAGGCCCAGCAAGGCAGCGGCGCGCCCGGCTCCGTGCTGTCGGCCGACGCCCGCGGCGTGCGCGTGGCCTGTGGCAGTGGCGTGCTCAACATGACGCTGTTGCAGCGTGCCGGTGGCAAGCGTCTGGCCGCAGGCGATTTTCTGCGTGGTTTCGAGCTGCCCGCAGGCGCGCAACTGGGCGAGGGTGCTGGCGAGGTATGACGGATATGGCGTTCACGCTGGGTCAGCGTGCGAAATCGATAATCAGGGATCCGTTCTTCTGGGTCGGCTCCAAGGAGATGGGCGGCACCGCCCTGGGCATCGCCGCCTGGGGTCTGGTGACCGGCGTGGCCATGGTCAAGAGCGGCCTGTCCGTTCCTCTGGCGCTGCTCATGGGTTTGACTGTCTATGCGGGCAGTGCCCAACTGGCCGTGCTGCCGCTGATGGCCGTGGGGGCTCCGCTGTGGGTGGTCTGGTTCACCGCCATCTGCGTGAACCTGCGTTTTGTGATCCTGTCCAGCATGTGGCGCAGCTATTTCGCCAAGCTGAGTCTGCGTCACCGTCTGGCGGTGGCTTATTTCAGCGGCGATGTGATTTTCGTGAACTTCATGCGTCGCTACCCAGAGGCCAGGCCGCAGCCCGAGCAACTGCCCTATTTCTGGGGCGCAGCACTGACCAACTGGCTGGCCTGGCAGATCCCGTCCACGCTGGGCATTTTCCTGGCCGACCAGATTCCTCTGTCCTGGGGACTGGGCTTTGCCGGCGTGCTGGCGTTGTTGGGCGTGTTGCTGTCCATGCTCAAGGACCGAGCAACCTGGGTGGCCTCCATCGTGGCCTGTACGGCAGCNGTGGCGGCTTTTGCGCTGCCGCTCAAGCTCAATATCCTGGTGGCGATCGCAGCTGCGGTGGCTGCAGGCCTGACGGCCGAGCAACTGCAAAAGCAGGCCNGCCGGCTGCCTGCGGTGAAGAATGAGGAGGACCGGTCATGATGAGCAGTTTCTGGGTCATCGTTGCCTGNATCGGTCTGGCCCTNATCACGCTGATCACGCGTGCTTTCTTCATGATCCCCGAGCGTGAACTGCCGCTGCCCGACTGGCTCAAGCGCGGGCTCAAATACGCACCGCTGGCGGCCCTGGCGGCGGTGATTGCGCCCGAGATCGTGATGAGCAATGGTCAGCTGATCAACAGTCTGGCTGATGCTCGACTGCCTGCGCTGGCCGCTTCGGTGGTGTATTTTTTTTACAAGCGCAGCATTCTTGGCACCATTGCTCTGGGCATGGCGATTTATCTGCCTCTGCATATCGGTCTGGGCTGGTAGCTCCAAGACCAGAGAAAACAGGAGCTGCGTGCTCCTGTTTTCATATGGGTTGTCTATAAAAAGGCTTGAAACCAAGTTACAGAGCGCGCAGGATGCTCCTGTTTTTGAGTCGAGTAAGCGTGTAAAAGCGATGCCTGAAAGTGGCGATCGCCCTAGAATGCAGGCAGATTTTGTGTTTTCCAACCTTTGTATGGGCGACTTTCGGAGTCGCTTTTTTGCTGCATGAACATCATCCGCTTCTCCGATNTGTGCGCCCAGGGCAAGGCCCAGGGTCAACGTGTTTTCATCCGTGCCGACCTGAACGTACCCCTGAACGACGCNGGTGAAATCACCGAAGACACGCGTGTGCGCGCTTCCGTGCCTGCGATTGAAATGGCTTTGAAGGCCGGCGCTGCCGTGATGGTCACCAGCCACCTGGGCCGCCCCACCGAAGGTGAATTCAAGCCCCAGGACTCGCTGGCTCCCGTGGCCAAGCGCCTGTCCGAGCTGCTGGGCCGCGATGTGCCCCTGGTCGCCAACTGGGTGGACGGCGTGCAGATTGCTCCCGGCCAGGTCGTGCTGCTGGAGAANTGCCGTGTCAACGTGGGTGAAAAGAAGAACAAGCCCGAGCTGGCNCAGAAGCTGGCCAAGCTCTGCGACATCTTTGTGAACGATGCCTTCGGCACCGCTCACCGTGCCGAAGGCACGACCTACGGCATCGCCGAATACGCCCCCATNGCCTGTGCCGGCCCGCTGCTGTCGGCCGAGATCGACGCGCTGAACAAGGCCCTGGCCGCGCCTGCACGTCCTCTGGCCGCCATCGTGGCAGGCTCCAAGGTGTCCACCAAGCTGACCATCCTCAAGAGCCTGGCCGACAAGGTGGACCAGCTCATCGTGGGCGGCGGCATTGCCAACACCTTCATGCTGGCTGCCGGTCTGAAGATCGGCAAGAGCCTGGCCGAACCCGATCTGGTGGCCGATGCCAAGGCCGTGATCGACGCCATGGCTGCCCGTGGCGCCAATGTGCCCGTGCCCACCGATGTGGTCACCGCCAAGACCTTTGCTGCCGACGCCGTGGCCACCGTCAAGAAGGCCTCCGAAGTGGCCGACGACGACATGATTCTGGACATCGGCCCGGAAACCGCAGCCCTGCTGGCCGAGCAGCTCAAAAAGGCTGGCACCATCGTCTGGAACGGCCCCGTGGGCGTGTTCGAGTTCGACCAGTTTGCCAATGGCACCAAGGTCATCGCCCAGGCGATTGCCGAGTCACCCGCCTTCAGCATTGCCGGCGGTGGCGACACCCTGGCCGCCATTGCCAAGTACGGCATTGAAAAGGACGTGGGCTACATCTCCACCGGCGGCGGTGCCTTCCTGGAAGTGCTGGAGGGCAAGAAGCTGCCTGCCTTCGAGATCCTGGAAAAGCGCGCCAACGGCTGATTTCCTTGAAAAATATCGCTAACCCAACGGGGAAGAGCGATGTAAGCTATCAAAAAAGGATCGAATTATCGATCCTTTTTTGTTTTGACGCGGATGAAGATGCAGACACTCTGGGGAAGTAAAAGCAACTCCGCACCGCAAGTGATTGGCGGGACTGTCAGAGTCGCTTAGCATTCAGCCTGCGTTGATGGTGAGCCATGGCGCGCTATGAATTTCTTTTACCCTGAGCGGCCGGGATGCGTATCCGGATTTGTCCACCGGATNGCATGCGGCGTTCGCGTTCCANCCACTGCTTATGTTCGCTTCAACACCTCAGGATTTGTCGGCGCTGATCCAGGCGATGACGACCTCGGTTGCCACCGATACCGCTCAAAACGTGCTCAGTGCCGCTCAATGGGAGTTGCTGGCGCCCTATCTGCAGCCGATCAATCTGGCGGCCAGCGAAGTGTTGTTTGCCGAAGGGGCGCTGGATCGCAATCTGTACCTGGTGGAGTACGGCTCGCTGAGCGTGCATTACCAGGATTCGAAGGAAAGAATCCGCCTGGCTTTGGTGGGGCCGGGGGCGATTGTGGGGGAAGGGGCCTTCTTCGCCCATCGACCACGCAAGGCCACGGTTCAGGCCGCAGCGCCCAGCCGTCTATGGTGTCTGACAGCGCTGCGTTATTCCGAAATTGCCAACCGTCAGCCTGCTCTGGCCCTGGCGCTGCTGACCATGGCAGGTCAGGTGCTGGCCCGCCGCGCTGGGGACAGTCGTCGCCGGGTGGCCAGCACCTGAGTGAAGATTTTTTGTATTTCGGCCGGGCTGGGCGCTTGATCCACGTCGGACAAAGGCTAATATTTCGGTAAATGTCACGAGCTGCTCCAGACCTGGAGGCAGAATGTGTCTCGTTGTAAATCCTGCTTGTTCGAGTGTGCTCATGTCCCTGTTCCGATGGTTTTCTCGCGGGCCTCGCCGAGAAGGTAGCACGCAAGCACCGCGCCACGAGGATGATTCGGTAGCGCGTCAGTCGCAGCGCCGGGAGCGCTCCGCCAGACGCGAGCAGCTGTACGTCATCGTGCGCGAAGCCATGGTCAGGGTCGGCATTCTTTCGGCCGGCTACAAGTTCAAGGTGCTCTCGCTGGACAACGTCGGCCAGCGCTTTGTCGTGATGGTGGATCTGGCTCCTGCATACGCTGCGGATGCTCTGCAGCAAAGACGTATCGAGGCATTGATTGCCGAGCTCGCCAGAACCCGCATGGATGCAGGGGTTCACGCTGTTTACTGGCGCGTGAACGGGCAGCTTCAAAGCGCTGCTAGCCCTGATTTTGCGCAGATGCAGTTTGACGGGGCCGCACCCCCGATGAAGGCGCCACGACATGCTCCGGTTGCGGCACATTCAGGCCGCTCTTTCGAGCCCATTGACGCGCAGGAAATGGATGCGTTCAAGCAGGCAGTGGCCATGGCAGCTGCATCGCCCGCGAGTGTGCGCCAATCACGCCAGGCGCCATTGCTGGGCCCTGGCTCTGGTCATGAGGAAGGCGGCGAATTTGCCGTGTCCGGACTGGGCTCTCTGGGCGCGACGCAGTACGGAGAGCTGCGCTGATCCAGGGCTGTTGCGGGGCTGCTCAGTGCCCGGCAAAGTCAACCAGAGTGAACAGGGGCAGGCCGCTGTCCTTGAGGTGCTTGGAGCCGCCCAGTTCCGGCAGATCCACAATCGCTGCGCCTTCCACCACGGTAGCCCCCAGCTTTTCCAGCAGTTTCTTGCCGGCCATCATGGTGCCGCCGGTGGCGATCAAATCGTCGATCAGCAACACACGGTCGCCGGACTTGACGGCATCGGTGTGCAGCTCCACGGTAGCGCTGCCGTATTCGAGCTCATAGGTTTCCTCCACCGTGGTGAAGGGCAGTTTGCCTTTTTTGCGGATGGGCACAAAGCCGACGTTGAGCTCGTGGGCGATCACGGCACCCAGAATAAATCCGCGNGCATCCAGGCCGGCAACCACGTCGGGGCGCAGCTTGGGGTCCATGTAACGNTGAACAAAGGCNTCGGTCATGATGCGAAANACCTTGGGGTCCTGCAGCAGGGGCGTGATGTCACGGAATTGCACGCCCGGCGCAGGCCAGTCCGGCACGGTGCGGATATGGTCACGCAGATAGTCGTTGACGCTGGTGGAAGTTTGCATGTGGCCGCCTGAGTTCTTGAATGCTCGCCAGTGTATGGGCTCGGGCTTGAAATGCGGGCCAAAGGGGTGTTGCCCGCTGCCCGGCAAGCATGGGCTGGCTAAAATCCGGGCATGAATTCTGATGCTGCCAATTCGCGTCTGATCGACGCACCGCGAGCTTTGAACCTGGCTCGTGAGGCCCTGGATATAGAGGCCGCTGCCTTGCGTGCGATGTCGCTGCGCCTCAATGGCGCATTCACGGCGGTGGTTCAGCGCATTCTGCAGCTGCCAGGCCGTGTGGTGGTCATGGGCATGGGTAAAAGCGGGCATGTGGGCCGGAAGGTGGCTGCGACGCTCGCGTCCACAGGGACCCCTGCCTTTTTCGTGCACCCCGCAGAAGCCAGTCATGGCGATCTGGGCATGCTGACGCAGGACGATCTGGTGCTGGCCCTGTCCAATAGTGGCGAGACCGATGAGCTGACGGGCGTGTTGCCTGCCATCAAGCGCATGGGCGTGCCCCTGGTGGCCGTGACCGGCGGTCTGCAATCGACACTGGCCAAGCATGCAGACTGGGTGCTGGACACCCATGTCGACAAGGAAGCTTGTCCCTTGAANNTGGCNCCCACTGCCAGCACCACGGCTCAGCTGGCCATGGGAGATGCGCTGGCCGTGGCCTTGCTCGATGCCCGGGGCTTTGGTGCCGAGGATTTTGCGCGCTCACACCCCGGAGGAGCATTGGGACGACGACTGCTGACCCATGTGCGCGATGTGATGCGCCGTGGTGTCGATGTGCCCCAGGTTGCCCAGGATGTGAGCAGCGTGGACCTGATGCGCGAAATGAGTGCCAAGGGCCTGGGCTGCTCCGCCGTGGTCAACGCATCCGGTGAGCTGGTGGGGATCTTTACCGATGGTGATTTGCGCCGCTGCGTGGAAGCCGGCGTGGATCTGCGCAGCCGCACGGCGCAGGACGTCATGCATGCCAGGCCTCTGACGATCAAGCCCGATCTGCTGGCGGTGGCTGCGGCACGCATGATGGAAGAGCATGGGATTACCGCAGTGCTGGTGGCCGATGACAACCAGCGCCTGCAGGGTGTGGTGCATATTCGCGATCTGATGCGTGCCAAGGTGATTTGATGAACCGACCTGCTCTGACACCCCGCCAGCAATGGGACCCACAGNTGNTGCTCAAGGCCCAGGGAATTCGTGTGGCCTTCTTCGATGTGGATGGCGTNCTGACCGANGGCGGCCTTTANTTCTCGGGTGAGGGTGAGGTCCTCAAGCGCTTCCATACGCTGGATGGTCATGGCCTGAAAATGTTGCAAAAGGCCGGCATCACGCCGGCCGTGGTGACGGGGCGAGANTCTGCGCCGCTGCGTTTGCGCTTGAAGCAACTGGGCATTGAACATGCGCGCTTTGGCACGGAGGACAAAGTGCCGGCTGCNGAGTCCATCCTGGCTGAACTGGGTCTGCAATGGCCGCAGGCCGCCGCCATGGGGGACGACTGGCCCGATCTTCCCGTCATGCGTCGCAGCCACTTTTCNTGCGCACCCGCCAATGCCCATGACGAGGNATCNCATGTGGCGGACTGGGTCAGTGCCAAGAATGGCGGAGAGGGGGCGGTGCGGCAGTTCTGCGATCTGCTGCTGGCCGCCAATGGTGCTTATGCGGCGCTGCTTTCGGGGTATGGCTCATGAGCGGGCAATGGCGCCGTGTGGGCGACAAGGCCTCGATGTACCTCCCCGTGCTCATCATGGGCCTGCTGGCGCTGGGCACCTGGTGGCTGGTGCGCAATGCTCCCAAGCCGATTGTCAGTGGCGCGGAGAAGTCCGTGCGGCACGATCCAGACTATTTCCTCAAAGACTTCGTCATCAAGAATTTCGAAGCATCGGGCCGCCTCAAAAATCGCCTGAATGGCGCGACAGGTGAGCACTTTCCCGATACCGATACGCTGGAAGTCTACGACGCACGCATGCTGAGCTTCACGCCTGATGGACGCAAGACCGTGGGCAGCTCCAACCGGGCATTGAGCAATGGCGACGGCTCGGAAATCCAGATGTTCGGCCAGGCCGTCATTCAGCGCGAGCCGGTGCCTGCAACTGCAACCCAGAAGGCCTTGCCTGCCATGCGGCTGGAGAGCGAGTTCCTGCAAATCTGGCCCAATGACGAGCGCGTCAGCACCAACAAAGCGGTGGTCATGACCCGTGGCAATGACAGATTTACGGGTGACAGCATGCAGTATGCGCACCTTGATCAGATTCTGCAGATGCAGGGGCGGGTCAAGGGTGTCATCCTGCCCAACCAAAAGCCGTAAATCATGGCAGGGCATGGGGCCGGACTCGTCTATATCACCGGTGCTTCCAGCGGCATTGGGCAGGCCCTGGCCTGGTACTACTATCAGCGTGGCTGGTCGATCGCATTGGTGGCAAGACGCACCGTGCTCATGGAGCAATGGGCGCAGTCCATGCGAATGGATGCATCCCGCTACGCCGTTTATGCTGCGGATGTCACGAACATAGCAAGTGCTTGCAGTGCTGCGAATGCCTGTCTTGAGCGCCAGGGTCTGCCTGATGTTGTTATTGCCAACGCGGGTGTCAGCTGGGGTGTGGATACCGCCTTGCGCGAGGATCTTGAGGTCATGCAGCAGGTGCTGGCCAGCAACACAATGGGGCTGGCTGCAAGCTTCCAGCCGTTTATTACACCCATGGTGCGACGCGGCTCCGGGCGTCTGGTGGGTATTTGCAGTGTGGCTGGTATTCGCGGTTTGCCTGGCCATGCCGCATATTCGGCCAGTAAAGCGGCAGCCATTGCTTACTGTGAGAGTCTGCGTGTTGAGTTGCAGAAATCCGGGGTCTCTGTGACCAGTTTATTGCCTGGCTATGTGGACACTCCGTTGACGAAAAATAATCCGTATTCCATGCCTTTTCTGCTCTCGCCCGAGGAGTTCGCAAGGCGTGCCTTTCGTGTTATCGAGCGCAAAGCCAGATATGCGATTATTCCCTGGCAGATGAGGATTGTCGGCGGCGTAATGCGGGTGTTGCCCGCTTATCTGTGGGATAGATTGACTCTGGGGAAAACCAGAAAGCCCCGGCATCTAAAAAAGGATTGAGTGGAAGGCATTGGGAAAATGACTATGCATTTGAATGTCTTCAAAAATAAATAAAGGCACGCTATCGTGCCTTTATTGCTGAGCTGTTAAAAGAAGCTCATTCGCCGTGGTTATTGCCACCACCGTAGCCGCCGCGACCGCCGTGGCGTGGGCCTGAGCCATAGGGGCTGCGGAAGCCGCCTTCGCCGCGACCACCACCGCCATAGCCGCCGCCATCACCGCGACCATAGCCACCACCTTCACTGCGGCCACCGTAACCGCCATCGCGATTACCGCCGCCAAAACCGCCTTCACTGCGGAAGCCGCCTCCATAACCGCCGGAGCGAGGGGGGCGGGGTTCCATAGGGCGTGCCTCATTCACGACGAGGCTGCGACCCCCGAGGGGCTGACCATTCATGCCTTGAATGGCGGCTTGTGCTTCTGCTTCGCTGGCCATTTCCACAAAACCAAAGCCTTTGGAGCGGCCGGTGTCTCGTTCCATCATGACGCGTGCACTTGCTACGGCTCCAAACTGGCTGAACGCCTGCTCAAGATCGTTGTCACGCACACCATAAGGAAGGTTGCCGACATACAGCTTATTGCCCATTAATAACTCCTAGCTCCTCAATGCTTCAATGGCGCGATCGAATTCAGGACGTCCACTGCATATCCATGGGAAAACATGCAAAAAATCCTGAACACCTATTCGCTTGTGAACGGGAAATGCCCGAGAAAGGAATTATGACGGAGAACAATGAAAAAAATAAATGCTCGAAAACCGCATTGCTAACGTTTAGCAACAAAAAAAGGATCCGAAGATCCTTTTTTTGTTATTGGCAATAACTGATTAGTAGCTATTGCGACGGCCGTAGCCGCCNTCGCCACGGCCACCGCCGAAGCCGCCGTCACCACGGCCACCGCCAAAACCACCTTCACGACCGCCGCCGAAGCCGCCGCCGAAGCCGCCGGAGCGGGGAGGACGAGGCTCCATGGGGCGTGCTTCGTTCACGACCAGATCACGGCCGCCACGGTTTTGGCCGTGCAGGCCTTGGATAGCGGCTTGTGCTTCGGCATCGCTGCCCATTTCCACAAAGCCAAAGCCCTTGGAACGGCCGGTGTCGCGCTCCATCATCACCTTGGCGCTGTTCACAGTGCCGAATTCGCTGAAGCTGTCTTGCAGATCTTGGTCGCGGAAGGAATAAGGCAGATTGCCTACGTAAAGCTTGTTGCCCATGCTGGACTCCTGAAAAAACTTGAAAACGCGATGGAGCCCTAGGGAGTCAGCCTTGGATGACAACAT
>Ga0058691_1001671_pt1 | contig 11424 bp, 9 predicted proteins | sample AgamicAtPrz_FD_55051 | JGI IMG/M metagenome (GOLD analysis project Ga0058691, IMG submission 55051) | Agave microbial communities from Guanajuato, Mexico - At.P.rz | ecosystem: Host-associated > Plants > Phyllosphere > Phylloplane/Leaf | place: Guanajuato, Mexico | collected 2012-05-28
CCTAGGTCTGTACGAAAAGAGATGTCGCAAACACCGCATGGAACAAGCCAGTGAGACCATGGCGGCATAGCTTTTCGCGAGCTTGTCGAAGCGTGTCACGATGCGGCGGTTCTCTTTCAGCCAGCCAAACATGCGCTCGATGATGTTGCGCTGTCGATATTTGGGCCGATCAAACAGTCTGGGTAAGCCAGGCTTGGGTTTGCGCTTCATTGAGCGCATCGGGATGACGGGTAGCATGCGGTACTGGTCGCAGTAGCGGCGCAGCGCTTCGGCGTCGTAGCCTTTGTCGGCAAGCAGCCATTTGCAGCGCTTGCGCGGACGACCTCGTTGGCTTGATGGAATGCTGACTTCGTCCAGCAGTGGCTGGGCGTAGCTGATGTCACTGGCTTGACCGCCAGAGAGAAGGAAGCGCAACGGTGTTCCGTTGGCGTCGCAGAGCATGTGGATCTTGGTTGTCAGGCCGCCGCGACTGCGGCCTAGAGCGTGATCGGCAGGCTCGTCAGGCCCCCTTTTTTCCCGGCGCCAGAAGAGGCTCGGGTTGCGCGTACAGCAGTTGAGTCGATCATCCAGGTTTGCAAATCGATCAAGCCTTGCTCATTCAATTTCAGGTGCAAGCGTTTGAGCATCTGATCGAACGTCCCCTGGTTTCGCCAGCCCCGGAACCGTTGATACACCGTTGACCACGGGCCAAATCGCTCCGGCATATCTCGCCACGCAGCACCCGAGCAGAGCACCCAGAGCACGCCATCGAGCATCAGCCGATCACTCAGGCGGGGCCGCCCCCGACCATGGGTTTCAGTGAAGAGATCGGCAACCACAGTCCAAGCCTCATCCGAGAGTTCGTAACGCTTTGCCATCACAGAATTCCTTTCCGTAGATGGCCGGGAAGACCTTCCTGCGACATGGAAGGTTCTGGTCGGCCCTGGCGAGATTGACCCCAAAAGTGGCTTGTACACGGCAGACCCCGCATCAATCAATCGTTTTGTCTTGATCCATTCACTCGCTGAGATTGAGGCGCTTGACATGAAATTTTCCGGTTACCTCATCCTTCCACTCCCTCTTGCCGAGCAAGGCCGCGCCCTGCCTGGCACAGTGGAAGTCTCGTCAGGCGGTGAGATCATGCGTGAAATTCGTCCCATGAACTGACCCGACGTGCCAAAAGAGCGCGTGCCGGTATGCCCGGCGCGCGCTTTTTTGTGGTCATCCAACCAGCAAGGGCGACAGCAAGGCAAAGGGTTGCCAGGTCAGTGAACCGTCAAAAGTGGCGTAAGCCAGAATTTCCAGGCGCTCATTCAAGGTGAAATATTCGAGGTCGGCTTTGTTGAAGGTGCCGATCTGTACTTCGCCACTGGTGCTGGTAACTGCGGTGGTACCGATTGACCGCCGCAGGTTTTTGCCGTCGCCGCGGGCGCGCCCATACAACTCCAGCTTCACATTCTGGTTCATGGCAACGAACGGCCATGCTTGGGCGCTTACCTTTGCCGTGCCGCCCGCCAGCTGCTTGATGCTGAGTTGCCCGCCGTTGACCTTGTCGCAGGAGGGGGTCGGCAGGTTGGATACCGCTTCTACCTTCAAGGTGTGCGGTTTTGACAGGGCCTCCTCGCCGTCACTTTGCAAGACTTTGTAATACAGGGTCAGGTTATAGCCCGATTGTTCGGCCACCTTGTCGGCAGGTATACGATAGGCACGTTTGCCTGGCTCGACCGGTGTGGTGGTCGAAAAGGCGCCGCGTGAACCGGGCGTGCTCCAGAACACCTCGATGGTCTCGCCGGGGTCGATGATGTCCTCGCTTTCGGTGACGAGCAGGGTAGCGCCGGACACAGCCTGAATGGGCCTCAGCGTGCTGGCATTGCTGCCGCCGTCGGCTTCCATGATGGTGGGTGGGGGGAGGGTACGTGGTCCAGGTGTGGCCTTGGCTTGCAGGGGTATGTCCTTGCCCCTTTGTACGTCAGTCTGGGCCCGGTCCTGGATGCTGAAATAGGCAAAATGCAGGCCGTCTTCGAGCCGAATCACGTCGCCCGGGATGCTGATCTGTAGCGGCTGGCCGGCTTCTGCCTTGCTCAAGGTCCTTCGGCCGACTTCGCCCGGGCCTCCAGGAAGCGTTGCCCAGTACCAGATAAGCAGGTCGCCGGCGTTGCCCCCTTGGTAGGCACTGGTGGTGCCCCTGAGCGCATCGCCGTTATCCCTCAGGTACTTGTCGGTCACACCGGCCGAGATGACTTCCGGCGGGAAGGTGATGTAGCTCATGGCGGGCAATACGGGTGAGGTCTTGTCGATGGTAACGGTCAGTTCGTGGGAAGTGGCATCGTTACCATCGCCCAGCACCACGTGGTAATAAAGGGTGTGCTGGCCGTCGCCCATGCGCTCGACAGGCACCAGGATGAACAGCTCTTCGGGCAGCACCTCGGTTGCCCAGGTTCTGCTACCCACCTTGGTGCCGTCCCAGTACAGGGTGAGCGTTTCAGGGAAATCCGGTGAAGGCTCGGAGTTCTGCCACATCTCGAACTCTACCCGCAACGGTTCGATTGTAGCGCCCACCGGCAGCAGGTTGTGCTGGCCGCCGGGGATATCGGAAAGCAACTGCAGGATTCTGGCCGGGGGGAGTGATGGGGCCTTGGTGCCTGATAATCTGGCAGTGTCGCTTGCAACAAGGGGAGCGGGGTGTCTGGAACCTGTCATGGAATAATCCCTCAACAAAAAGGGGAGGCAATCGTGCCTCCCCCGTGTCTGTGTATTACCAGCTGTAACGCAGCCCGGCGCTTACGCCCCAGGGCTGTTCTATCTTCTCGCCGTGGCTGTAGTCGAACTCGGCGTGCATCTGCCACTGCTCGGCCCAGGCTACGGATACACCGGCGCCGAACTCGGCGCGCGAGCCGGACAGGTCGTTGTTGAAGGTGTTGCCGTTGACCTTGACGTCGTTGTTTTGGGCAAACTCGTGGGCCACTGCCGCCTTCAGGTAAGGCTGCACGCTGCGGCCCTGGCCCAGGTCGAAGTTGCGGCCGGCTACCGAACCCAGCTTGGCCTGCAGTGAGCGGGCACTGTCGCCATGGCCGCGCATGCCGTTGTCCAGGGTGACGCTCTGGCCTTGCACGGCCATGGCCGAGAGTTGCGCGTAGGGTTCGATGAAGTAGTCGTTGTCCAGGCGCAGGTGGCGGCCGAACTCCACGGAAGCGCCCAGCCCGTTGCTGTCGTAGTCGCCTTTTGTCTGCTTGCCATCGCTCAGACGTACATCGGCCTGGTTCTGGTAGCGATTGAACTTGGCTACCGCGTCCACGTAGTAACCGCTTTGCGGTTGCAGCCAGGTCGCATAGGCGCCGACATGGTAGCTGTCGACCTTGCCCGAGGCGCCGCGGGGCAGGTTGAGGTCTGAGTTGCTGTAGCCTGCGGTTACCCCGGCAAGCCAGTTGCCATCGCCCAGCGGCAGGGGGGTGTCGGCACCGAACGACAGGCCCTGCTGGGTTTGCTGGTAGCCTGAGCCAGCACTGGAGGAGACGTTGAACTTGTTGCCATAGCTGCGTATCCACGCACCGCTCTTGCCGGTGTCGCGGCGGATTTCACCCATGCGGCTGCGCAGCGTGGTGAGCTCGCCATACCACACGGTCGGCGCACTGTTGAACAAACCCAGCAGCGTTTGCGTGCCGGGGCTGACGGTGCGGGTGGTGGTATCGAGGTACCAGTCGTTGCCGTCTTCGCTCTGCTTCAGGCCGTAGGAATAGGCGCCCAGGTCAACCGGGCCGCCTTCCAGCGAGAAGCGGGCATCGCCGCTGGCAGTGTGCACCAGATGCAGGCTGCTCTCGGATTGAGCATCCCACAGGCCCATGGTCGTTTCGGTGGTTTGCACCGGCGCAAGTTTGCCGGGCTGGGTGTACTCGAATGTACTCAGGATAATGTCGGCATTGCGCAGGGTCGTGCGCATGTCGACCCGGCCATGCTGGAACGGATCGGACAGATTATCCGTGTAACTGTACTGCACCCTTTCCAGCTCGGTTTCCTTGCCCTTGCCGTCTACTGCAACCAGGGTTTCGTTGTCGACCAGGTGGCAGGGTTGCAGCTCGGGGTAGCCGGCGGTTACCAATGCATCGCGCGTGACGTAGGTATAGCGTTGCACCACGGTGTCGCCATCGTTGTTGGCAGGGACAATCCTGCGCTCTTGCGGATGACGTACGAAGCCTTCAGGGTCATACGGGTGGCCTATGCTTGCGGCAGCCGCGTACCACGTGTTGATTTCCTTGACGCCATTGGCCTTGGTTTTTTCCAGCACGTTGCCCTGGCCATCGTAGCGTGTGCGCTCGACTTCAGGCTCCCTTAGCGGGGAATTGCCCTTGCGCCACCAGAGGCGGCTGGTTCGGGTGGCGAGTTGGAACGTGCGCAGCTGGTCGTCAAATGCCACATCTTTGCGCATTGACTCATAAGCAGTGACGATTTGCGCAATGTTGTTGCCTTGGGTGGTTTTTTCCAGCGTTTGCAAGTGGAACTGGTTGAAGCGCCGCTCGATGGTACGCAGCGGTTTGTCATCCTTGTACAGGGTTTCCACCGAACCGTAACTGTAGTCGCCGATGTGCTGATACATCGCGTCCAGGCCCATCTCATTCTTGCGTGCCCAGTCAATATTCAGGCCGTAACCCAGGAAGTTGTTCTTGACCGGTGCCTCGGGGTCGTTGGGGTAGGTATATCGAGTGTCGACTTTTGGTTGTCCAAGGCCTGGAGTAACCACGTGATCGGTCACCCGGGGTATTTTCCCCACGGTCGGGTTACCGTTAGCGTCCTTGAATGTCATCAAGTGCCCCTCGTCGCGATACAGTATCAACTCCTCGCCACCATTGGGCGTGGTGACACGCTCCATGCACCAAAAGCCGTGTTCTTCACGATAGGCAAAGTCCCATGCACCCTTGTCATGGGTGGGTAATTCGATTCGCGAGACCGAGTCTTCGGGCCCGGTCACGTGCATTTTGTATGACGCACTTGGCCCTCCAGGGGCGTCAGGGAAATAGTTGAGGGACAAGATGCCATTGCTGAAGTGAGTGCCGAAAACCGGCTCGCCATCGGCCTGGTATATGGTTTTCAAGCGCATGAAACCACCACCAGCAGGCTCATAGCTCAGCCGCAAGACATGCCCAAGCGGCGATGCCACCCGCACCGGGACAGCAGCCATTTTGCTACCGCTACCTTGCAATTCAAGTAGTTCGACCAGCCCCGAGCGGTGCACGATGCGGTAATCGTCACCGTGGCGGTAGAGATGAAAGCTGTCCAGTTTCTTCTCGCGCATCAGCAATTGGCCAGTACTTGTGTCTTCGTCGGTAATCTTGAAGGTTTCACCGCTGGCCAGTGTCAGCATGTTGTCACTGGGCGTGAAACGGGTGAGCTGCAATTGCCAGTTGGTACCGTAGCCAGTGTTTTGATTGCTCATGCTGTTGAACAAAAGTACCAGAGGAAAGTCGATATCCCTCAGGCTGTTGGCTCGCACAGGCGGTAGCTCCAACCGCATTGAGTATTGCCCGGTGCGCGCGTCGACGCCGTGCGCAAGGAAGCTCATGAAATTCATCGCATTTGATTGAAGGAATATATCGTCGGCAAGTGTGGCAATCATGATGGGTACCCAGGCTGTCATGCTGCTTAAAGGGCAGATGGCCATTTGATAGGGGAACGGTTCACAAACGTGTGGCCAACCGTAGCAGCCGCAGCAACCTGTAGCACCTAGCAGTTTTATCAGTTTTCGAGCCGACGCCGGGCGCGTAAAACGTAGCTGAAAACCAGCCGGCCTGGACTGGAACACTACGGATGAAAATTGATGAGCACTGACCTGCCAGCACCTGAGATTCCGACGGATACCGAAATACCTAAGCCTGAGGTGCCGTTGTTATCTGGCAATAACCTGAAGCTGAAAGATCTGGGTGTCGTGGATCTGGAAACCTATATCACCTACCCAGGGATTAAGCCTGGAGAAGCGGTGGCCCCTAACTTTCGTGGGTGCGCGGCGGACGGTTCGGCAGTTGATCTGTTGGCGGAGAAGAAGATTATCGATGCGCTCGATGATCAACAAAGGTTCAGAATTGATATACCCAACGGCACTTTGCAGCTGCTGAGTGGTGGGCAGGTTTTCTATTCGTTCTACAAAGTTGAAAACGACATTTTTACAGCGCAATCACTGCGACACTTCTTCTTTGTCGACAGGGAACTCGCTGCTTGAGTGAGTCACATCGAATGACACCGCGCCCAGGCTGCCCAGGTCGCGAGCGATACCCAGTGCTTCTGCCTGGTAACCTTCACTGGCCATCAGGCCGCCATACAGGGTGGTGTTCCAGGCCGTGCCGAGCGCTGCCGTGCCTTGCCACAACGGCGGCGCCAGCAGGTCGCCAGTGGGGTTGTAGCGCCCTGCGGTGGTGCTGTAGCGGGCCACGCCCGGGCGCAACAGATTGCCGATGTTGGCATACGGTTGAATGAAGCGGCGGACTTGGCCATCGGCTTCGGTCAACACCACTTCCAGTTCGCCGGTGCCGCCGACTGCCAGGTCATCGATGGCATAGGGGCCTGGGCTGACGTAGGTGGAATAGAGCGGGTAGCCGTTCTGCCAGATTTCCAGCTTGGCCCGTGTCTGGGCCACGCCGCGGATGGTCGGGGCATAGCTGCGATGGGTGTCGGGCAGCATGTCGAAGTCCGAAGCCAGGCGCACGCCGGTTACCGGTACGCCGCGGAATACATCGCTATCGGTGAACGTTTCGCCGATCGTCAGGTTTCCCCAGGTGCCGGGCAGGTCGGTTTGCGCATAGGTGTAGGCGCGGGTCCATTCACGCTGGCCCTGGCTGTCCTGGCGCCACGCCTGGCTGCTGCGCAGGCGCCAATCGGCCAGGTTCACGCCGCTGTTCAGGTACAGGTCGTGGCTGTCGAAGCGCCCTTGCCCGTGGCTCTGGCCCTGCAGGGTCGAGGCCTGGTAGTTGACGAAGGCGGCGGTGATGCCGCTGTCCCACAGCGCAGGGTCGACTTGCCCGCGGATGTCGCGGCGCAGGGCAATCTGCGGGATCGACACTGCCAGCCGCAGTCGGCTGCTGTCAAAGTCCACGCGGGCACCTGGGACCACGGCGGATAGGTCGAGGCAAGGCTGTTCGAGCAGGGCAGGGTCCGGCAAGGCGTCAAGGCGCAAGCCCAGTTCACCCAGCAATGTCGGCGACAGGCAAGGTTGCAAGTGCTCGCCACTGCTGTCGAGCTCAAAGGCGATCTCGCGCAGGCCCGTGTACTCGAGATTGACCGACAGCTCCACCCGGTAAATGCCGGGAACGAGGTCAACCGTGCTCGCCAGTTGGCTCAAGGCCAGTTGCGCGCTGTTCGCCGGTTGGTCTGGGTGCTGGAACATGAAGCCGGCCTGGAATTCGATTTCGCCGGGTGTTTCAGACTCGGCAAAGGCTGCTGCAGCCGGTAGGGCGGCCAGCAGCAGGCAAGCGCGGCGCAAGCGATGCCGGCCGCGGCAAAGGGGAAAGTAGTGCATACGGGTGCTCCTTGGAGCGAGCCGGTCGGTGTCAGGGCGCGTCGAGTACAGGCAGGGTCAAGGGCTCGCTGGTGCCGCCGTAGTCGTTGATGATGCTGACGAGGACCTGCTTGGCTGCGACGGGCAGCGGGAACAGCTGTTCGCTCAGGGGGGCGAGCATGTCGGCGTTGGCCAGCGGGCGGTTTTGCTTGCCGTCGACCACCTCGAGACGGTTGAAGGTGTAGTGGTAGGGGGTGGGGTTGTGAATGCGCAGGTGCGCAATGCCGTCAACCATGGTCCTGTGGACTTGCAGTTCTTTCAGTTGCCGTACAGGGTCGCCACTGACCTGGCTGGGTCGGTAGAACAGCTTGATGCGGGTGCGCAGGGCAACGTTCAAGGCGTTACGCTGCTCGCCGTCCGTTTGGGGGATTTCCTGCAGGTTGAAGAAAAACAGCGATTCGCGGTCCTGCGGCAGGTCGTTGGGCAGCCCGCTGATATGAACGGTCTGTTCCTTGCCGGGGTTCAGGCGAAAAAGGGTTGGGGCGGTGGCGAAGGGCACTGCAGTAGTGGTGTCATCTGCTGCGGTATTGACCCAGGCCTGGGCTGCATAGGGTTGCTTGCCCGGGTTGGCAATGACCACTGACGTACTGCGCTTGTCGCTGTTGTAGACGATGCGGGTGCTGCTGATGGTCAGGGCGGCATGGGCGTTGCCAAGCGTGCAGACCAGTGCCAACAGGCAGCCCAGGCGCACCGACGTGCGGGAGAAGAGTGACATGAGGAGTGACCGAGTGAGATCCAGGCGGCAGGAACCAGGTGCGCACGGCACCTGGCAACTTGATCAAGGCAGGGCGACGGTGAATTTCACCTGGGCCTGGGCCAGGCCGTCTGTGACCGTGTCGGCAATCGACTCGAAGTTCGCGTAGAACAGCATGTCGCTTGGCGAGCTCTCGTACAGCTCGTACTCTTTGGACGCGGTATTCGGCGTGATTTTCGTGTGGGTATCATCTTTGATAGCGATACCAATACCGGTGGCCGCGCTGCCACCCAGGCGAATGCCGTAGAGGTCGCTGCCTGGGCCAACGATACCGTGCAGAGGCTCGAACTTGACCGTGGCTTTTGGGGTGGGTGGAAGCACGCAACCAGCGCCAGGGGTGACTCGCAGGGCGAAGGCTACTTCCTCGCTGGTGTCACCGACTTTTTCAAATTTGCTGGCATTGGGGGTGCCCAGCGAGACCCATGGCACATCGCCCAAGCCCGGGTTCACCAGGTCGATCGGGCAAGTGCCACCCGGATTGATGAAGCCGGTGAACTCGATCTGTCCTGTTTCGTCGGCAGCCATTGCCGTGCCGGCTGAAAGTGCCAAGGCAAGCGCCAGTGTGAGCTTTTTCATTGATATATCCATACGGTTGAAGTGTTGGCTGCGGAGGCTCTCCGCAGGTCAGCGAAAGGGGTATTGAACCGAGTGCTTTCGTGACCACGACAGGCTATGGATATGGGTTATGCGGGGCTGTAGTACTTTTCGTTATCGGAATGTGGAAACTGGGATAGCCGCACATCAGGTGCGGCTACTCATCCAGCTTAGTGGCCTGGGGTTTGTTTCGGCGTGTTCAACAGCTGCTTTTGCTGATGCCAATCAAATGGCTCACCGCTCTGTTCTGCTTCGTAGCGGCGCTCTTCCAGTTGCTGGTACAGGTCCAGCTCCTCATCAGGCATATAGTGCAGGCAGTCGCCGCCGAAGAACCACAACAGGTCACGTGGCACCAGGTGGGCGATTTGCGGGTAGCGCTGGATCACCTGGCAGATCAGGTCCTGGCCCAGGTATTGGCTTTCGAGCGGGTCTTGCGGCAGCAGGATCAGGAGCTCGTCGAAGCGTTCGAGGAACAGGGCGTGGCTTTCCTCCGGTACCTGCTCGGCGTCACCCAGGGCCACCAGGATGGTGCGCAGGTGTTGAAGCAATTGCAGGTGGTAAGCCAGGTGGGGGTTGGCCATGGGGCGGTCCTCGGGGTGGTTGAAACGGGGGCGGAGTATACGCCGGTTGTGGGCGGGTTGGGGAAGGCGTCTATGGCGGGCGCGGTCCGGTGTAGGAGCGGCCTTGTGTCGCGATAGGGCCGCATAGCGGCCCCAGGGTTTCAGCACAGATGCACAAATTGCCGGGGCTGCTGCGCAGCCCTATCGCGACACAAGGCCGCTCCTACACCAGACCGCGTCAAGCGATCAGGAGGTCAGCGGACCTTGCCCTGTTCAGGTAACAACTGCTCCTTGTCGAAGGCATCCACATCGATCACTGGCCGACGTGCCTGTTCCGCCGCCTGCAGCCGTTGCCCTTCGCCGGGTTGCAATACGCCGCTCTCGACAGCCGCATCGATCACCGACTGCCCGGGTGCCGGTCGCACCTTGCCCTCTTTGAGTGCCTGGTGCAGCGCCTTGTGCAGCGGCGTAGCCTCGTCCAGCAAGTCGCTGGCCCGTTGCAATGCCGCCACCGGGTCGCCGTCGGCCTGGGGCCGGAAGCACCCGGCAAGCAGCTCTTCCAGAGCCGGGTCACCCTTGCTGCGGCCGATCAATGCCGCCACCTCGGCATCCAGTTCATCGCTCGGCCCGGTATGGCGGCGGCCGAAGGGGAACACCAGCACGCGCAGGGCACAGCCCACAAACCGGTTGGGGAAGTTGTCCAGCAGCCGGTCCAGGGCCTTTTCCGCCTGGCCCAGGCTTTCTTCCATGGCCCAGCGCAGCAGCGGTTGCATGTGCTCCGGTGAGCCGAGGTCGTGATAGCGCTTGAGCGCAGCGCTGGACAGGTACAGGTAGCTGAGCACATCACCCAGCCGGGCACTCAGGCGCTCGCGGCGCTTGAGGGCACCGCCCAGCAACATCATCGACAGGTCTGCCAGCAAGGCGAAGGCTGCCGCCTGGCGGTTGAGGGCGCGGAAGTAGCCTTGGCTCAAGGTGTCGCCGGGCACGGCCTCCAGGCGTCCAAGCCCGAGGTTGAGCACCAGCGTGCTGGCCGCGTTGCCAGCAGCGAACATGATGTGCTTCATCAGCAGGTCGTCGAATTCCTTTAGCGCCTGGTCGTGGTCCTCGCGGCCGGCCAGGGCCATTTCCCTGAGCACGAACGGGTGGCAGCGAATGGCGCCCTGGCCGAAGATCATCAGGTTACGCGAGAGGATATTGGCGCCCTCCACGGTAATGAATATCGGCGCCCCCTGCCAGTTGCGGCCCAGGTAGTTGTTCGGCCCCATGATGATGCCCTTGCCGCCGTGCACGTCCATGGCGTGCTGGATGCATTCGCGGCCGCGCTCGGTCAGGTGGTACTTGAGGATCGCCGACAGCACCGAGGGTTTCTCGCCAAGGTCAACTGCCTTGGCAGTCAGCAGGCGGGCGCTGTCCATCAGCCAGGCATTGCCGCCAATGCGTGCCAGCGATTCCTGAATACCTTCGAAAGCCGCCAGCGGCACGTTGAACTGCTCACGGATGTTGGCGTACTGGCCGGTGACCAGGCTGGTGTACTTGGCGGCACCGGTGCCTACGGCGGGCAGGGAGATGGAGCGACCCACCGACAGGCAGTTCATCAGCATCATCCAGCCCTTGCCGAGCATGGCCTGTCCGCCAATGAGAAAGCTCAGCGGCACAAACACGTCCTTGCCACTGTTGGGGCCGTTCATGAAGGCAGCGCCCAGCGGCAGGTGGCGCTTGCCGATTTGCACGCCGGGGGTGTCGGTGGGGATCAGCGCCAGGCTGATGCCCAGCTCCTCCTGTTCGCCCAGCAGGTGGTCCGGGTCGTAGGCCTTGAACGCCAGACCCAGCAGAGTGGCGATCGGGCCCAGGGTGATGTAGCGCTTTTCCCAGTTCAGGCGCAGGCCGATGACTTCTTCGCCGTTCCATTGGCCTTTGCAGACCACGCCGGTATCGGGCATGGCGCCAGCATCGGAGCCGGCCAGCGGGCCGGTAAGGGCGAAGCAGGGGATTTCCTC
>Ga0058691_1001677_pt1 | contig 11404 bp, 10 predicted proteins | sample AgamicAtPrz_FD_55051 | JGI IMG/M metagenome (GOLD analysis project Ga0058691, IMG submission 55051) | Agave microbial communities from Guanajuato, Mexico - At.P.rz | ecosystem: Host-associated > Plants > Phyllosphere > Phylloplane/Leaf | place: Guanajuato, Mexico | collected 2012-05-28
GACCTGCACTATGAAGGCTCCTGCGCGATCGATCAGGATTTTCTCGACGCGGCGGGTATTCTTGAAAACGAAGCCATTGATATCTGGAACGTGAACAACGGTAAACGTTTCTCCACCTACGCTATCGCTGCCGAGCGCGGGTCTAAAATTATCTCCGTCAACGGTGCCGCCGCGCACTGTGCCGACGTGGGTGATATTGTGATCATCGCGAGCTTCGTCATGATGTCCGATGAAGAGGCGCGCCGCTGGCAGCCTAAAGTGGCCTACTTTGAAGGTGACAACGAGATGAAACGCACCGCGAAGGCGATCCCGGTGCAGGTTGCCTGAATCCGGTGAGGAGCGGATTTCTCAGGATCCGCTCCTTCAGTGACAATAAGTACTTCATACTTTTATCGCTAATAACATCACTCCTCATTTATTTATCCTGTTTCCCTCCCCCATCGCGCCTGTTTTTTTAAAAAATACATTTCCCTAAATAATATAATAATGTAAATGATCCTTACCATTTATAATTTATATCGTACCAGAATGCGTTCGACGCGCTAAAAAAACTCCTCCCTGCATTCTTTTATAGCATTTTCAAGATCATTTTCAGTAACTTATCCGGACCCTCACTTTTTCTAACGATGATATTAAGCAATTTTAAATACCCAACGCATTCAGAGATCCCTATCATCTTTTTTGCTTGAATTACATCAGTGAAATGTTTTTTAAATGGAATTTTAATCATGTTAAAAAAAACGCTATTAGCTTCAGTTGTAACTTTATTCGTAACAGGTTCTTTTTCAGCAACTGCAGACACAGATCTGGGTTTAATCACCTTTGATGGTGCAGTAACTGATACAACATGTAATATTTCCACTTCTAATGGTGAAGCACAAAAAAATATCACCATCACCTTACCGGTTGTTAAAAAATCTGAGGTTGAATCCACCACCGTCGATACCGGCGTCGGCTCTAAGAATTTTGAACTGCTGCTCACCAACTGCCCTGAAACATTAAAGAGTGCGTCTGCAAACTTCATGTCTAAAAATATGGGTGCCATTGCAAACGGTACCATTGAACCTGACGCCGGCGTAGCAGGCGCAGCAACGAACGTTGCACTTGCCCTGTATAACAATGCCCCAACAACCTCTTCTCGTATTATGGTCGGCCAGCCAGACAATAATACGCAGAAAGCCGACCTGAATGCAGGTTCCGCTAAACTGTTCTACCGCGTTGCTTATGTCCCTGGCGCCAACTGGGTGAAAGACACGAATCCTGTGCAATCAGGTAAAGTCAGCGCCAACGCTTACTTCACCATGAGCTACGAATAATTTATCCCTGCCGTTAATGTGCCCCGCTGGGCACATTTTTCGTATTTTTTCGAGAATATACATGTACGTACTGAATATTAAGAGCGGATTAAAAGCCCTGCTGCTGGCCTCGGTGAGCGTTTTTGCTCTTAACGCCAGTGCAGATATTGTCATTTCTGGCACCCGAATCATTTATCCTGAATCGGCAAAGGACGTAACGGTATCGATGGATAACCGTGGCACCCGGCCTTTACTGGTACAAACCTGGCTCGATGACGGAAGAGATAGCACCAATCCTCAGGAGCTCAAGCTTCCCTTTATTGTTACCCCCCCGGTTTCGCGTGTTGAACCGCAAAAAGGGCAAACCGTCAGAATCACCTGGCTTGGTCAGACATTGCCAAAAGATAAAGAGTCCCTGTTCTGGTTTAACGTTCTGGAAGTTCCGCCAAAAGCAAAGGAGAGCGACAACCAAAGTATGCTTCAGCTTGCTTTCCGTACCCGCATAAAACTCTTTTTCCGTCCTACAGGGTTGAAAGGGGAACCGACAGAGGCAGCCAAAAATCTTAAATGGTCTCAAACCCGACAAGGGCAAAAAGTCGTTTTAAGTGCGAAAAATGACTCGCCGTATTATGTTTCGCTGGCGAGTGCATCGCTTATTTCAGGCGGTAAACGTTACGAGATCGAAACGCATTATATTGAGCCGTTCTCAAGCCAGACAATGAATGTGAAAAACGCCCCCCTGACAGGCAATAGCAAAATAACCTGGCAAGCCATCAATGATTACGGTGGAATTGATAAATATGAGTTTATACAGAATTGACCCTGTATTCATTTCATATCATTCGCAAGAACTATAATTGGCTTTGCTCTGGGACAGAGTTCATCATGCACTTTAGACGTTCGCTACTATGTTTATCGATAAGTGCGGTATTGCCGTTATGTGCATTTGCTGCTGAAAATAATAAAGAAGAAGACGTGCAGTTTAACGAGCAGTTTCTTTATAACACCGGTGCATCAATTGATGTCAGTCGCTTTTCAAAGGGCAACCCTGTAATTGCCGGAACATATAAGGTGAAGGTGATTATTAACGGGAAACCTTCCGTTACCACGGACCTTCTCTTTAAGGAGAATGGTACTCCACGCGCCACGCCCTGTATCACCCCTAAACTGCTCACTCAGGCAAATGTCACCATCGAGCAACTTAAACAAGCAGAGGGAGATTCTGAGGACACCTGTGTCTCTGTGTCGAACGCCTATCCCGGGTCACGCGTGGCTTACGATCCTTCCACTCAGGAGTTAGACCTTTCCATTCCGCAGGCTTTCGTTATTCAGCGTCCCTCAGGGTTTGTCGATCCTTCGCTTTGGGAAGACGGTATCCCGGTAGCCATGCTCTCCTGGGATCTCAATGGCTGGCACGCCGACACGCCTGACTCCAGCACTGATACGGCCTATGCAGGCTTACGCTATGGGGCAAATCTGGGGCCATGGCGACTCCGCGCACGCGGCAACCTGAACTGGGATCAGGATTCCGGTACCCATTACGCCAGCCAGGACATTTATCTTCAGCGTGATATCACGCCCCTTAAAGCGCAGTTTATCGCCGGAGATTCCTATACCCGTGGTGACGCCTTCGATTCCATTAGCCTGCGCGGGGCGCGTTTATATAACGATGACCGTATGCTTCCTAACGGCATATCAACCTATGCGCCGGTGATCCGGGGAGTCGCAAACAGTAATGCCAAAGTCACGATCGCCCAAAGTGGCAATACGATTTACGAAACGTCCGTACCGCCAGGGCCATTTGAAATCTCGGATCTCAGTACAACAGGTTACGGAAGCGATCTTATCGTCACGGTAGAAGAGACGGATGGGAGCAAACATTCCTTCTCAGTCGCCTATTCTTCCGTCGCGCAAATGCTTCGCCCTGGCTACTCGCGATGGGATATCGGCGTAGGTGAACTGCGTGACGACAGCCTGCACGACAAACCAATGGTGGGATATGCCACGGGGTATTATGGCTTAACCAATACCTTCACGGGCTATGCAGGGCTGGAATACACCGATAGCGATTTCTACGCCGCATTGCTGGGTATTGCGATGAATACCCGTGTGGGTGCATTCGCCTTTGATGCCACGCATTCTGACGCCCGGATTGACGGCTTACGACATCTCACCGGCGAAAGTTATCGCATCTCCTACAGCAAACTCATGGAAGCCACGAATACCTCTTTCAACGTCGCCGCTTACCGGTTTTCAACGTCTGACTACCTCAGCCTGAATGATGCAGCCTCGTTGACCAATGAGATCAAATACCGTGACAGGGAACGTAACCCTGAACGTAATAACCGCGATGTGTATCAGACCTTCCAGCGCATGAAAAACCAGATCCAGGTAAATATCAGCCAGCCGTTGAAAATGGCTGACCTTGATTTGGGATCGCTGTATGTCAACTCAACCTGGCAGGACTACTGGAATGAAAGTAGTTCGTCCGCGCAATACTCCGTTGGCCACAGTCATTCGCTAAGCTGGGGAAGTTATAGCCTCTCCGTGCAGCGCACCTACAATGAGTTCGGGGAAAAAGATGACAGTGTCTATCTGAACCTCACTATTCCATTCGACACGCTGATAGGTAACGGCAAGCGTGCGGGCGGATTCTCCTCACTCACGACGGGCATCGGCAGCGATTTACAAGGTGGCGGGAGTTTTAACGCCAGCGCCAATGGCAGCACTGAAGATAATCGCTTCAGTTACAGCATTACCGAAAGCACCACCCGTAATGACGATACGTTAAACCAGCTCAGCGGCTACGGCAGTTACAACGGCCCGCATGGACCGATGAGCCTTTCCGTCTCAGCCTCAGATGACGATTCGCGGCAATATTCTGCCAGCTATAGCGGCGGGTTGGTTCTGCACTCGGGTGGCGTAACACTTGCACCCGGCAGCATCAGCGAAAGCGATACGCTTGCGTTGATTAAAGCAGAGGGAGCAGACGGTGCCCGCGTCTCTACCGGTAATGGCGAAATCGGCGCCTCAGGCTATGCCGTTATGCCCTATCTGTCCGCCTACCGTGAAAACAGCGTAGGTCTTGATATCAGCGAGATGCGCTCTGACGTGGAAGTGAAAAATACCCGCTCCACCACCGTTCCCCGCAGCGGTGCCGTTGTGCTGGTTAACTTTGAAACCGATCAGGGGCGTTCCGTGTTAATGGAACTGACGCGTGACGACGGTGGATTTATTCCATTAGGCGCCGATGTGCAAACCGACCAGGGTGTATCAGTGGGTAGCGTGGGTCAGGCCGGGCAAGCCTGGATCCGCGGAATTGAAGATAAAGGAACGTTAAACATCGTCTGGGGAAGTGAGCCGGGCTCATCCTGTAGCGCCACCTACCAGATCCCACCGGATGCGAAAAAGATTGGACCGACAACGCTGCTGACGGGCCAGACCTGCCACGTCACAGCCTTATAAAGGGAGTTAAAACATGCTTTTTAAAGCCTGGAAAAAAACAGGATTCTTTATTTTAAGTACAGGGCTGATGGCCCTGTCACTGGAATCATACGCCGACACACTCGATATTACTTTTACCGCTAATATCCGCGACACCACCTGCGATATGAAAATTGAAGGCGGCAGCGGTGATGGCAGCAGCAACGTTATCCCCATTGGCACTAACGGCAAGGTGCGACTGGATTACATCATCCTGAAAAATGCCAAAGCGACGACCAACTTTAAACTCAAAATGGTCTCCTGCCCGTCAAGTCTGACATCGCTGAAAACAACCATTAGCGGTAGTGCCAGCCCTGTAACTACGGCCATTAAGAACTCACTCTCCGGCGAAGGCAGCGCGGAGCATATTGGTGTGGCAATTTCCCGCACCGCCACCCCGGATGCCCCGTTTGTCATCAATTCATCCACCGATACGCAGCGCCTCGTCTGGTCGAGCGGAGAAATAAGTGCTGGCGAGGTTTCACTCCTGGCGACGCTGGTGGAAACCGCAAGCGGGCAAGGCACGACCGGCAACTTTAGCGGTATCGCTACATTTAATTTCACCTATGAATAACTGGCAGCAATACGGAGCGTTGAGATGAAAAAGAAAATGACATTACTGGTGCTTGCGATGACTGCCACCCTGCCTTCCGTTGCGTTAAGCATCATTACAGGCACCACAAGCGTTGAGGCCACGTTTACGTCCACCATAGAGGCCGGCACCTGCAATGCGGAGATACAAGATGCCGGCGGAGCACCTATAAGCATTTTACCGTTTGGCGACGTGTTTAAGTCCGACCTTGTGAGCAAGAACCGAAGAGGGGCATTCAAAATCGCGTTCACCAATTGTGCCGGGGTCAAAAATGCCGCCATTCAGGCCACGCCGGGGGCAGGCGGGTCGTGTACCGGTAATGCTAAAAATGGAACCTCGTATGCCGCCGGGCATAACGTCGGTTTTGAAATCTGGAAAGGCACTGTCGACTCAGGCTCCCTGTTGAACTGCGCCACAGCCCCGACCTCTCTCGTCAACCTCTCTAACGGGACGGGGAAGTTTGACATGGATGCGCGCATCGTCATTGCGCAAGATAAAACGATTTCTGACGTGACCACGGGGTCGGTCAGCGCACCAGTGACGTTTATCGTGACCTATCAATAATGTTAATTCAGACAGGTAGCTTAAACAGGATGTTCCACTCCCGCTTCTTTATTAAAAATAGGGTGTCCTGGCTCACCCTCTGCCTGGGTTTTCCCGCTGCGGGGATTACCTCAGGCCTGGAAATGGATATGACGGCAAACATTATCAACAATACGTGCCAGGTGAGTATTCCTGATAGTGGAAACGTAACGCTGCCAACGGTGGGAAGGGCGTGGTTTTATACCGCGGATGGCGCCGATCGCCTTAAGCCAGCGGACCCCGCAGGAGGAACACGCTTCATGATTCAGGTGGTGGACTGTAGCGGGGATGAATCCGGAGCCGGGCAAGCGCTGCACTTTACCTTTAAACCACAGTCTGCCCAAATTGATGGCATTTCCAAACAAATATTCAGTAATGAGACGTCCGCCATCGCAGGCGGTGCAGAGAATGTGGGGATTGTCATTTTTTCAGAATCCAGTAATCAAAACGTCCTCGACAGCGAGGGGCAGTCTGATGTGGAGGTCAAAATAGCTATCCCATCAGACCAACAAAGCTATTTGAAAGCGTATAACTTTTACGCCCGCTATCAAAATTACGGCCCGGTCAGCGCAGGAAAAGTGACCGCGCGCGCATTGGTCAGCGTGACATATCGCTAACAGGCAACGCTAAAAGGAATAACTATGGCACAGCGTCCTGGGATAACTGTTTCCCCACGTTTTTACGGTTTTATTATTTTATTTATGCTTTTAACCATGAGTGCCTTTTACGCCAGTGCAGCCGAGGAGTGCCAGATTGGGAGTGCTAAGCCACGTGCGGTTGGCGATTTTACGGGTGGAAAACCGACTTTAAGAGCGGTGGATGCCGTCACCGCTCCCACAAAAATCAGTACCCTCTATCCCTTAAGCCTAACCCCCCGGTTGATGAGCGTATGCTCAGGTGGACAACATGGAGAAAACATCTTTACCGCAACACGGGCTACCCTGCAGGTGGGCAGCATCGACGGTAAAGCCTTATTCAAAACCAATGTGACCGGCATTGCTTATGCCCTGGCGTTTCGAACAATAGGTACGGGAGTCACGGCCTATTTTGCCCCCAGCACAAACTGGTTTCTGACGTTACATTTGGAGGATCAGGATGAATTATTGCAATACCGAACCTGGGAGGCCGCGGTCGAGTTTTATCAGCTTCCCAGCTTTGCCGGGGTTCCCGCGGAGGTGGTCTCCGTTGGCCCTGCCGGAGGGACTATCGGAGACTTTGGTATTGGCGATCCCTATGCACCTAATGATGACCATCCAGGCACAACCATCAGCATTGCCGACATGGCATTCACAACACCAATAATAAAACCAACCTGCACCCTTACGGCCCCCAAAACCGTGGATCTGGGGGATTATGGTGTATCCGACCTGGAGAACGATAACACCTTAAACGTATATGCGGCGGTGTCCGGGAATTGCACCAACACACGTAAAATCACCATGAAGTTGACCACCAGTAAGACCACCGGCACTGATGGCACATTACTCGCCAATACCGCATCCTCGAATGCAGCAAAAGGCGTAGGAGTGTTTCTGATGTGGCCGGACAACAGCCAGGTGATGCCTAATTCCACTAACAGCTATACCACGCGGGAGAACACCACCATTGCATTATTCAGCCGGTTACTTACGGCCCGGTTAGTTAAGTCTGGTACAGAAAAAGTCACCTCTGGCACGTTCAGCGCCATCGGCACCCTGCAGTTCACCTATGAGTAATTTATCCCTGCGGCTGGTTACTGATCAGCCGCGACATCGTCTCCAGCGAATCCGTTCTTAAGATATACAGGCGTTTCAGTAAGAACGGATTATCCCCCGGCTTAACCTTCCCTTTCACCGTCGTGACGGCCAGATGAAAACCGGCGTCATTCGCGGCTTTTATCGCTTTGTTGTCGTAGCCACCAAAGGGATAAGAGAGATACAGCACGCGCGGGTTAAACTGCGCCAGCCCCCGGCGCGAGCGTTCAAAATCAAACAAAATCACGTGGTAGCTGCGGCTCAGTAAAATCGGATGTTTATTACCATCGACGCGGTGCAGGAAGTGCGTGTGGGACTGAATATCGAACACGTCCTGGATGGCCTTCAGCTCCTGAACGCTCATAAACTGCAGCGATTTTGGATCCCACTTCTGGGGATGGCGCTTAATGCGCGATGAGATGATAAATGCCGTGGCGTTAAACCCGTACTCTTTCAGAATCGGGTAAGCGTAGCGGCTCACGGATTTCAGCCCGTCATCAAAGGTGATCACCACCGATTTAGCAGGCAGGTTCATTTTGTTACGCACGTACCCTTCCAGTTGATACATCGTCAGGGTGGTATACCCCTGGTCGCGCAGCCAGGCCATCTGGTTATTGAACGCACGCACGCTGGTGGTGGTAGACGTATGTCGAAAACGCGTGTTCTCTTCATCACGCAAAATATGATGGTAGGTCAGAACCGGGAGGCCGTTATCTTCCTGCGCATCCAGGCTGCTGATCCACGCCAGACGGTTACCGATGCGAATCTGGTACCAGGTCTGGTTTAAGCGGTCCTTGAGTTTGCTTAAAACCGGGTAACGCAGATTGGCGCTCAACGTTCCGAATGGCGCACTGCCGCTGGACGGCGCGTTGTACACCGGCGTGTCTTTCCAGGTGATCAGGTTTTGATTACTGAGCGGCTTATTAAGATCGCCAAGGCTGTCCTCAACGCGCTGCTTTCCCTGCACCTGCTCCAGATGGCCTTTATCAATAAAGCCTGTCCCAAATCCGAAGCGAAACTCGTAGTAATCCGCAGCGGTAGGCACAACGGCGAGGATCTGTCCGGCGCTGACATGGCCGACGTTCACGACTTCATTACCCACCTGCGCCCAGATAGCCGCATCCTCGGTAGTTTGCATGTACTGGGCTGGAAGACCTTGCTGACTTAATAAACTGGCTGATGCCCCACCAGAGAGAACCAGCAGGAACAGGAACAAAATACGCGTGAACATGTCTGTGATATCGGTACGAATAAACTGATGCCATTGTAACAAATGCACCATCAATACCAATGTTTAATTCTTATACAGGTCGTGAAGCAGGACAAAGGGAGGATTTTTCTGCTGTTGATGCCACAAGCTGCTGACGCCCGGCTCACCTTGTGCCACGATGGCATGGCGAAACTCTGCGCTGCTTAATAATTCACGCTGTGGATACATTAACTCCAGTAAGGGAAGGTTAATGCCGGAGATCACTTCACAGCAGTCGTGTTTGTGGCTCAGTAAGGAGGCGGCGCGATACGGCGCTGCACCCGATTTATCGGTGAGAAAGATAACACCTTCGCCGGTGTCGGTTTCATGCAGAGCATCGCACATCATCCGGCTCAACATGTTGGTGCTCAGCCCTTGCCAGTAATTCACCGCGCGACACTGCGCCAGTGGACCAAACCTGGCTTCAAGCTTTATCAACATCTCCTGCGCCTGTTCATCGTGGCAGGTAATGACCCATCCCAGCATAACGTTCTCTCCTTAGCAGGCGAGTAGTTTAGCGGAGTGAAGATTAGCTTACGGTGATAACAGTCAAAGAAAAGTGCCCGGCAACCAGAAAGCCACCGGGCGGAAGGTTAGCTGCGCAGTCCGCGCCCGCGCTGGATTAAATACCAGCACAGCAGGTAGAAGGCGACGATAAACACCACCAGCACCGCCACTGTGGTAAACAGCGGAACGTCAGTAATACCGAGGAAGCCGAAGCGGAACCCGCTGATCATGTAGACAATCGGGTTCAGGTGCGACAACGCCTGCCAGAACGGCGGCAGCAACGTCAGGGAGTAGAACACCCCACCCAGATAGGTCAGCGGGGTCAGGACAAAGGTCGGGATCAGGCTGATATCGTCAAACGTTTTGGCAAACACCGCGTTCAGCAGACCGGCAAGCGAGAACAGGATCGCCGTCAGCAGCAGCGTCAGCCCCACGAACAGCCAGGAGTGCACCTGGAACGGCACGAAGAATAAGGAAATAGCCGTCACCAGGATCCCGACGCACAGGCCGCGCGCCACGCCGCCGCCGACGTAGCCCGCGATGATCACATGCGTTGGTACCGGCGCCACCAGCAGCTCCTCAATGTTGCGCTGGAACTTAGCGCTAAAGAATGACGAAGCCACGTTGGCGTAGGCGTTGGTGATCACCGCCATCATGATCAAACCCGGAACGATAAACTGCATATAGGTAAAGCCGTGCATCTCACCAATGCGGGAACCAATCAGGTTACCGAAGATGATGAAATAGAGCGTCATGGTGATCACCGGCGGCACCAGGGTTTGTACCCAGATGCGCATAAAGCGGTTGATCTCTTTCGCCCAGATGCTTTTCAGCGCGACCCAATAAAGATGCGTCATGCCTTGTCTCCTTGTTTATCCTGCACCAGAGAGACAAACAGCTCTTCCAGTCGGTTCGCTTTGTTGCGCATACTTAAAACCTGAATGCCCTGGGCACTCAACTGGGAGAAGACGCTGTTGATGCCCTGCTCCCGCAATACTTCGACTTCCAGCGTGGAGGTATCGACCAGACGATACTGGTACCCTTCAAGCTTCGGCAGCGCGCTTTTTGCCGCCAGATCGAGAATGAACGTCTCTGATTTCAGCTTCGAGAGCAGATCCTTCATCGAGGTATTTTCCACCAGCTCACCGTTCTGAATGATGCCGATGTTGCGGCACAGCATTTCCGCCTCTTCAAGGTAGTGCGTCGTCAGAATAATGGTGGTGCCTTTGTCGTTGAGATCCTTCAGGAACCCCCACATTGAGCGACGCAGCTCAATATCTACCCCGGCGGTGGGCTCGTCGAGGATCAGCAGTTTCGGCTCATGCATCAGCGCACGGGCAATCATCAGACGGCGCTTCATGCCGCCAGACAACATACGCGCACGTTCGTTACGCTTTTCCCATAGATCGAGTTGTTTCAGGTACTTTTCACTGCGTGCTAACGCTTCTTTTCGCTCTACGCCGTAGTAGCCCGCCTGGTTGACGACGATCTGCTGCACCGTCTCAAACGGGTTGAAGTTAAACTCCTGCGGTACCAGACCGAGCTGACGTTTAGCGTTGACCACATCTTTTTGCAGATCGTAACCAAAGACGCTGACCCGGCCAGAGGTCTTATTGACCAGAGAGCTGATAATGCCGATGGTCGTCGATTTCCCCGCGCCGTTCGGCCCCAGAAGCGCATAGAAATCCCCTGCCTCTACTTTGAGATCTATCCCGCGTAGCGCCTGAACGCCGCCCGGATAGGTTTTTTTAAGCTGCTCAAGCTCCAGTGCAATCGCCATGAATTAAACTTACCTTAGGTTCTGACACACGTTGTGTGGTTTCATTAAAAGTCGGGTTACCCTATAGTAGCGCAACGCAATCACTCGGTTACAGGTCGCTAACCTCCATGAACAACATAGATACACTCATCAGCAACAATGCACTATGGTCAAAAATGCTGGTGGAGGAAGACCCCGGATTTT
>Ga0058691_1001695_pt1 | contig 11323 bp, 7 predicted proteins | sample AgamicAtPrz_FD_55051 | JGI IMG/M metagenome (GOLD analysis project Ga0058691, IMG submission 55051) | Agave microbial communities from Guanajuato, Mexico - At.P.rz | ecosystem: Host-associated > Plants > Phyllosphere > Phylloplane/Leaf | place: Guanajuato, Mexico | collected 2012-05-28
ACCCCGAGCCATGCTCAATACGCTGCGCAAGATCGTCCAGGAAGTAAACTCCGCCAAAGATCTCAAGTCGGCGTTGGGGATCATTGTCTTGCGTGTCAAAGAGGCCATGGCCAGCCAGGTCTGTTCGGTCTACCTGCTGGACCCGGAAACCAACCGGTTCGTATTGATGGCCACCGAGGGGTTGAACAAGCGTTCGATCGGCAAGGTCAGCATGGCCCCCAACGAAGGCCTAGTCGGGCTGGTGGGCACCCGCGAAGAACCCCTGAACCTCGAAGATGCCGCCGCACACCCGCGTTACAGGTACTTCGCCGAGACCGGCGAGGAACGCTTCGCTTCCTTCCTGGGCGCCCCGATCATCCACCACCGCCGCGTGGTGGGGGTCCTGGTCATTCAGCAGCGCGAGCGTCGCCAGTTCGACGAAGGCGAAGAGGCCTTCCTGGTGACCATGAGTGCGCAATTGGCGGGGGTGATCGCCCATGCCGAGGCCACTGGCTCGATTCGCGGCCTGGGTCGCCAGGGCAAGGGTATTCAGGAGGCGCGGTTCGTTGGTGTGCCTGGCTCGCCTGGTGCTGCCGTAGGGCGGGCGGTGGTGATGCTGCCACCGGCCGACCTGGAAGTGGTCCCGGACAAGACGGTCGAGGACATCGACGCCGAACTGCACCTGTTCCATGCGGCCCTCGAAGGTGTGCGCGCCGACATGCGCAAGCTGTCGGCCAAGCTGGCCACCCAACTGCGCCCCGAAGAGCGGGCGTTGTTCGATGTCTACCTGATGATGCTCGAGGACGCTGCCCTGGGCGGCGAGGTGCGGGAGGTCATCAAGACCGGCCAATGGGCGCAGGGTGCCCTGCGCCAGGTGGTGGGCGAGCACGTCAACCGCTTCGAACTGATGGACGACGATTACCTGCGCGAGCGGGCCTCCGACGTCAAGGACCTGGGCCGACGCTTGCTCGCCTACCTGCAACAGGCCCGCTCGCAGTCGCTGGTGTATGCCGACAACACCATTCTGGTCAGCGAAGAGCTGACCCCGGCCATGCTGGGCGAAGTGCCCGAAGGCAAGCTGGTGGGCCTGGTCTCGGTATTGGGCTCGGGCAACTCGCACGTGGCCATTCTGGCCCGCGCCATGGGCATTCCGACCGTGATGGGCCTGGTCGACCTGCCTTATTCGAAGGTCGATGGTATCGAGCTGATCGTCGATGGCTACAAAGGGGAGGTCTTCACCAACCCAAGCGATGTGCTGCGCAAACAGTACAGCGACGTGGTCGAGGAAGAGCGCCAGCTGGCACAGGGCCTGGACGCCTTGCGCGAGCTGCCCTGCGTGACCCCTGATGGGCACCGCATGCCGCTGTGGGTCAATACCGGCCTACTGGCCGACGTGGCCCGCGCCCAGCAGCGTGGCGCCGAAGGGGTAGGCCTGTACCGCACCGAAGTGCCGTTCATGATCAACCAGCGCTTCCCCAGCGAAAAAGAGCAGTTGGCGATTTACCGCGAACAGCTGGCGGCTTTCCATCCACTGCCCGTGACCATGCGCACGCTGGACATCGGCGGCGACAAGGCGCTGTCCTACTTTCCGATCAAGGAAGAAAACCCCTTCCTGGGCTGGCGTGGCATTCGCGTCACGCTCGATCATCCCGAGATTTTCCTGGTGCAGACGCGGGCCATGCTCAAGGCCAGCGAAGGCTTGAACAACCTGCGGATTCTGCTGCCGATGATTTCCGGCGTTCAAGAACTCGAGGAAGCGCTGCACCTGATTCACCGTGCCTGGGGCGAGGTGCGCGACGAAGGCACCGATGTACCGATGCCGCCGGTGGGCGTGATGGTGGAAATCCCGGCCGCGGTGTACCAGACCCGTGAACTGGCGCGACAGGTGGACTTCCTGTCAGTGGGGTCCAATGACCTGACCCAGTACCTGCTGGCTGTGGACCGTAACAATCCTCGGGTAGCCGACCTCTACGATTACCTGCATCCAGCCGTGCTGCAGGCGGTCAACACCGTGGTCNGCGATGCTCATGCCGAAGGCAAACCGGTAAGTATCTGCGGCGAAATGGCGGGCGACCCGGCAGCTGCCATCCTGCTCATGGCCATGGGCTTCGACAGCCTGTCGATGAACGCCACCAACCTGCCGAAGGTGAAGTGGATGCTGCGCCAGGTGAACATGAGCAAGGCNAANGAGCTGCTGCAAGAGGCGCTGAGCCATGACAACCCGCAGGTCATCCACAGCTCGCTGCAGCTGGCGCTGAAGAACCTGGGGCTTGCACGAATGATCGGGCCCGGGGCCAACAAGCCGCTCTGAGCGCCATGTGTACCGGCGCCTAGTGAGTTGACCTGCATACAAGGTCGGCCTGGGTGATCAAACCGAGAGTTTCACCTCCCCGAGAAGGGATCCGAACGGGCCGAAGCTGCGTTCGATGAACTGCCTTTGGCCTCGATTATCGACAATCAGCACGGTACTGGCGCGTGTGCCGTAGTGCTGACTGGCGATGAACGCGCTCGACAACAGTTTCTCGGTGGCCAGGCCCACGCCTGTTTCCGGCAACAGGGCGTCGACCACAGGCTCGTCATCTGCCAACAGTCCCAATAGTCGGTCAGGGGCTGGTTTTTCCAACAACTCCGCCAGGCGGCTGCGCGCCTTGACCAGCTTCGGCCACGGGGTATCAAGCTGCGCATTGGAAAGCCCGTACACGCCCGCCTCAAGCAGACGTGGCACTGCTTCCCTGGCATTGACGTACCCCAGAGCATGCTGATCGCCAATGAGCAGGTTGAAGCCTGAATACTGGTCGGCTCGGCTTGCCACCTGATTCAGATAAGTTTCTACGGTTTGCTCACCCTTCAGAAAAGCGGCCACCAACTCGCCACGCGAATGCGATCCCAGTGACTGTCTGGGGTCACGGATATTGGTCAACGCGGCGAACCTTCCCTGTGGGCCGACTCCCAGCCAAGTCCCGCCAGCCTCCAGGTCTCTGCCCGCGTACACCTGCGGTGCGTCTTCCCACGGTGCCAACGCCAGGGTAGGGCGGGCATAGAATTCATCACGGTTGGCTGCCACGATCAACGGCAGGGCATGCCCTGGCCGCCAGGCGAACACGATCAGGCACATTTTTCCGGTCCTGTGTTTTCTTCCACTGTACCCAGGCAGCGCGGCAGATCCAACCTGACACAGACTTCACTAGAGCCGCGAACCCAGCTTCCGTTACCATGCCGGATTGATTTCTCGGGGAAGCCGAATGGAATTCGTGCTCTATCTGGTCTTGGGTGCATGTGCGGGGGTGCTGGCTGGCCTGTTTGGCGTGGGCGGGGGCATCATCATCGTGCCTGTGCTCGTGGTCAGCTTCACGTTGCAGGGCTTTGACGCTTCGGTGTTGACGCACCTTGCGGTAGGCACCTCCCTGGCCTCCATCGTCTTCACCTCCATCAACGCCGTGCTCGAGCATCACCGCAAAGGCGCGGTGCAATGGCCGATCTTTGCCTGGATGACCCTGGGGATCCTGCTGGGTGCCGGTGTCGGGGCCAAGACGGCGTCGCTNATCCAGGGGCCCATGCTGCAGAAGATCATCGGCGTCTTTGCCTTGGTGATTGCCGCGCAGATGGCACTGGACCTCAAGCCCAAGGCCAGCCGCGGTGTGCCCGGCAAGGCTGCACGGGTGGCAGCGGGGGGCGTGATCGGCTGGGCCTCGGCCATTTTTGGCATCGGCGGCGGCTCGCTGACCGTGCCCTTCCTGACCTGGCGCAGCCTGCCCATGCAGCAGGCCGTGGCAACGTCGTCAGCGTGTGGCCTGCCCATTGCGATCGCCAGTGCAGTGGGGTTCATGGTGCTGGGCTGGCATGAACCTCAATTGCCGCCGCACAGCGTGGGTTACGTCTACCTGCCGGCGATGGTCGGCATCGCCGTGACCAGCATGTTTTTCGCACGTTACGGGGCGCGGTTGGCTCACAGACTGTCACCGCGCCTGTTGAAGCGCCTGTTTGCGGCCCTGTTGTTCTGTGTAGGCCTGAGCTTTCTGATTTGAATCGAGAGGATGTTAAATGCTGCCTTACCCGCAGATAGACCCCGTGGCACTGGCCATCGGACCGCTGAAAATCCATTGGTACGGCCTGATGTACCTGATCGGCATTGGCGGGGCCTGGTTGCTGGCCACCCGCCGCCTCAACCGGTTCGACCCTACCTGGAGCCGCGAAAAGCTCTCCGACCTGGTCTTCTGGCTGTCGATGGGGGTGATCGTGGGAGGGCGGCTGGGCTATGTGCTGTTCTACGACCTGCACGCGTACCTGGCCAACCCGACGCTGATCTTCGAGGTCTGGAAAGGCGGCATGTCGTTCCACGGCGGTTTCATTGGCGTGATGCTCGCTGCATTGTGGTTCGGCAAGCGCCACAACAAGTCGTTCTTCGAACTCATGGACTTCGTCGCCCCGCTGGTGCCGATCGGCCTGGGTGCCGGGCGTATCGGCAATTTCATCAATGCCGAGCTGTGGGGCAAGCCGACCGATGTGCCATGGGCGATGGTCTTCCCACCGTTCAGCGACCCGGCCCAGTTGCCGCGCCACCCTTCGCAGCTGTATCAGTTCGCCCTCGAAGGCGTGGCGCTGTTCGTGATTCTCTGGCTGTACTCGCGCAAACCTCGGCCCACCATGGCCGTTTCCGGAATGTTCGCGTTGTTCTACGGTATTTTCCGTTTCATCGTCGAGTTCGTGAGAGTTCCGGATGCCCAGCTCGGTTACCTGGCCTGGGGATGGCTGACCATGGGTCAGATTCTGTGCATCCCCATGATCGTGGCTGGCCTTGCGCTCATCTGGTGGGCTTATAATCGCAAGCCTACGGCGACACCCGCCTGATCACTCTCCCGGCAGGGGCGATCCCCCTGCCGTCTAGCTACAGGTAAGCCATGAAACAGTATCTGGACCTGGTCCGCGACGTTATCGAAAACGGCACGTTGCAGGAAAACCGTACCGGCATCCGCACCATCAGCCTGCCAGGGGCGATGCTGCGCTTCGACCTGCAGAAGGGGTTCCCCGCCATCACCACGCGCAAGCTGGCGTTCAAGTCGGCGATCGGCGAAATGGTAGGTTTCCTGCGCGGGGTTCGCAACGCCGGCCAATTCCGTGAGTTGGGTTGCAAGGTCTGGGACCAGAACGCCAACGAAAACGCCCAGTGGTTGGCCAACCCGTTCCGCCAGGGCCATGACGACCTGGGCGAGATCTACGGGGTCCAGTGGCGGCAGTGGCCGGGCTACAAGCGCATCCCCCTGAGCAATCGAGCCGCGATCGAGATGGCGGAGAAGGCCGGGTTCCGTCAGATTGCCCAGGATGAAGAGGATGGCGTGGCGTTTGTCATCCTGTACAAAGCCATCGATCAGGTCCGTCAGTGCCTGGACACCATCGCAAACGACCCTGGCAGCCGGCGCATCCTGTTCCATGGCTGGAACTGCGCCCAGCTCGATGAAATGGCCTTGCCGCCTTGCCATCTGCTGTACCAGTTCCACCCCAATGTGACAACGCGCGAGCTCTCGCTGACGCTTTATATCCGTTCCAACGATCTTGGCCTGGGTACGCCATTCAACCTCACCGAAGGGGCGGCATTGCTGGCGCTGTTCGGTCGGCTGACCGGCTATACCCCGCGCTGGTTCACCTATTTCATCGGCGATGCCCATGTGTACGAGAACCATCTGGACATGCTCAACGAGCAGCTCAAGCGCGAGCCGCTGGAAGCGCCGAAGCTGGTGATCAGCGATCGGGTACCGGCGTTCGCCGAGACGGGCAAGTACGAGCCGCAGTGGCTTGAACAGATCGAGCCGAGTGATTTCTGGCTCGAAGGGTATGAACATCATGCCCCGATGACGGCTCCGATGGCGGTTTGAAGGTGGCGCCTTCATACCCCCGGTGAACGATCCCGGGAGCGGTCTTGCCGGCGCCCCGGCAAGGCCGCCCCGAAATTCGCTAGCCTTCAGATGCGGCGCAAGACAGTTGTTCTGGCAGGGTGACCGACAGGCTGGTCACGCCCACTAATGCCCATGGCTACGTCCAACATGTGAATGCTCGATATCCGGCACCGTCACCGCGCCGTTGGTTTCCAGCTGCTGCAAAATCGCGCATTGCGCGCCTTCTTCGCTACACCGTCTTCGCAAATCCATCAGTTGCGCCTGTAACGCCACCAATCCATCGAGCCGGGCCTGGACGTGCTCGATATGCTCGTCGATCAAGGCATTCACGCTGCCGCACGAGGCCTGGGGGCTGTCACGCAGCTGCAGCAGGCTGCGGATTTCATCCAGCGTCATGTCCAGCGTGCGGCAGTTGCGGATGAATGTCAGGCGCTCGACATGCGCTTGCGTATACATCCGGTAGTTGCCCTCGCTGCGCGCAGGCTCTGGCAGAAGCTTCTCGCGTTCGTAATAACGAATGGTCTCGACAGCGCAGTCTGTCGCCTTGGCAAGGTCGCCGATCTTCATGTTGGAAACTCCTGGCATTCGCTTGACCCTATAGTGGCTACAGGGTGTTCACTTGGCAACAGGCTCAATAAGGATGACCCATGAACAAGTCTGTCAGCCCCGAACACTCGCATCATCATGAGCACAATCATGACCATGCCCATGACGGCGTGGGCCATGGCGATCAGGGTCATGCCTGTTGCAGCACGCAGGCGGCGCCTGCTCATGTGCAGTTGACGTCCCGGCCCAGCAAGCAGGCTCTGCTCAGCCGTTTTCGGATCGAAGCCATGGATTGCCCGACCGAGCAGACGCTGATCCAGGACAAGCTGGGTAAGATGGCCGGCATCGAGGCCCTGGAGTTCAACCTCATCAGCCGCGTTCTTGGGGTCAGGCACACGCTCGATGGCACGTCCGACATCGAACGGGCCATCGACAGCCTGGGGATGAAAGCCGAGCCGCTCGTGGGGGATGCCGATAGCGCTGCCGCGCCAGCGCCGCCGCCCAGACAGGCTTGGTGGCCACTTGCGCTGTCCGGTCTGGCAGCCCTGGGCGCCGAAGTCGTGCACTTCGCCCAGCTCGCACCGCAGTGGGTGGTGGCCGCGCTGGCACTGGCGGCGATCCTGGGTTGTGGTCTGGGTACCTACAAGAAAGGCTGGATCGCGCTAAAAAACCGAAACCTCAACATCAATGCCCTGATGAGCATCGCGGTCACCGGTGCGCTGCTGATCGGCCAATGGCCGGAAGCAGCCATGGTGATGGTGCTCTTTACCGTGGCCGAACTGATCGAGGCCCGCTCGCTGGACCGTGCACGCAATGCCATTGGCGGGCTCATGCAGCTGGCGCCGGACATGGCAACCGTGCAACAGGCCGATGGCCAGTGGCGCGAAGTGGACGTGCGTGAAGTCGCTGTCGGCGCAACGATGCGAGTACGGCCAGGCGAGCGGATCGGGCTCGATGGCCAAGTGATCAGCGGGCAGTCCAGCGTCGATCAGTCACCGATCACGGGTGAAAGCCTGCCGGTGGAGAAGGTCCAGGGCGACAAGGTCTTCGCCGGTACCATCAACCAGGCAGGCGCACTGGAAATCCAAGCCACCGCAGTAGCTGGTCAGTCCACGCTGGCGCGCATCATCAAGGCCGTCGAGCAGGCGCAAGGGGCGCGGGCGCCAACCCAGCGCTTCGTCGACCGGTTTTCGCGGATCTATACGCCGGCAGTGCTGGCCCTGGCGTTGGCCGTGGCGATCATCCCGCCGCTCCTGCTGAACGGCACGTGGTTCGACTGGGTGTATCGCGCGCTTGTGCTGCTGGTAGTGGCATGCCCCTGTGCACTGGTGATCTCGACCCCCGTCACCATCGTCAGTGGCCTGGCGGCGGCAGCGCGCAAAGGCATCCTGATCAAGGGCGGGGTGTACCTCGAGGGCGGGCGCCACCTGGACTTCCTGGCCCTGGACAAGACCGGCACGATCACCCACGGCAAGCCGGTCCAGACAGACTTCAAAGCCCTGCAACCGGCGTTCGAGCATCGTGCGCAGGCCCTGGCATCGAGCCTGGGTGCACGCTCCGATCACCCCGTGTCCCGAGCGATAGCCCAGTTCGGCCAGGACAACGACCTGCCCCACCTTGAGGTCCGGGATTTCACCGCGCTGGCGGGCCGTGGCGTGCGTGGCAACCTCGAGGGTGAGGTGTTGCATCTGGGCAACCATCGTCTGGTCGAGGAGCTGGGATTGTGTTCACCAGAACTGGAGGCCCAGTTGGATGCCTTGGAACAGCAGGGCAAGACAGTGGTGTTGCTGCTCAACGCATCAGGCCCCCTGGCATTGTTTGCAGTGGCCGATACCGTCAAGGAAAGCAGCCGGCAAGCCATTGCCGAGCTTCATGCGCTGGGCATCCAGACGGCCATGCTGACCGGCGACAACCCGCACACCGCTGCGGCCATCGCGCGTACAGTAGGCATTGATCGGGCCGAAGGTAACCTTCTGCCAGCCGACAAGCTCAGTAGTATCCAGGCGCTATACGACCAAGGTCATCGCGTTGGCATGGTCGGGGACGGCATCAACGACGCACCAGCGCTGGCCCGGGCCGAAGTCGGCTTCGCCATGGCGGCGGCTGGCACCGATACCGCCATCGAAACGGCCGATGTGGCGCTGATGGACGACGACTTGCGCAAGATCCCTGCGTTCATCAGGCTGTCGCGGCATACCGCAGCGATCCTCAAGCAAAACATCGTGCTGGCCTTGGCGATCAAGGCGATCTTCCTGGGCATAACGTTCGCCGGGCTGGCCACCATGTGGATGGCCGTATTCGCCGACATGGGCGTTAGCCTGCTGGTGGTGTTCAACGGCCTGCGCTTGTTGCGCAAGTGACCGCCGACTCAAAGGCCAGGCCTAGAGCTGCTGCACCAGCGCTTCGAGCTGCTCCTGGCGCTGGGCCTGGTTCGGTTTAGCACCGGGATTGAGCGTGGACCATTGTGGATGCGCGCGAGCCCGCACCAGCGGTTCGGGCAGCTTGCCCTGACGCCAGGTCTTTTCATCCAGCTGGCCCAGGCGAATACTGTCCTGAGCGGCGTGCCCACGGTGGTCCAGTGCCACCATCAGTTGTTGCTGACGCAGGGCCAGCAAGCGCAGGACGGTATCGTCGACGGTGAGCTCGCGTTTGCCCTTGAGCTTGCCCATCAGGCGCGCGCCATAGCCGCGAGCCGTCTGCAGGGCACCGCCGGCGATGGCCCCGGCCAATGCNGCGACCCCCAGGGTCAGCCCACCTGCCAGCAGGTCCACCCCGGCACCGGCCGCCGCGCCTGCCGCCACCCCGCCGCCTACCCGCACCCCAAGCTGCTTCAGGGTCTCAGGATTGAACAGATCGTCTCCCCAGCGCCCGTCCAGCAACGGCAGGTCACTGGCGTGCGCATCGTCGCGCCGGAACGCATAGAGCTTGAGCAGGGCCTCCACGCAGCGCTGTTCACGCTGGCGTACGGCCTGGTGAAGCGCCTCGATGGCCTGTGCCTGGGCAGACGGTTCACCTTCCACGCTGCGCCGACAAGCGGCGCAGTCCAGCAGCAATTCGGCGATCAGACGCTTGCCGCCTTGCTGACGAGCTACCCGTTGGGCCTGCTGATCGTCGATCAGGCGCTGCAAGCTGGGGCGCGCCTCCTCCAGCAGCAGGGCCAGGCTCTCGTACAGGCGGCGCTCGCCATCTTCTGGCGGGGCCACGCTGTCGAATTTCACCAATGCATGAAGCCCAAGCCGGGCGAGTGCTTCACGCCACTGCGGTTCGCGATGCGGATGGCTGGAAACGAAGTTGAGCACCGGTAGAAGTGGCTTGCCGCAGCTTGCCAGCACGTCGAGTTCGTCACGGTACTTGGCCAGCACCGGCTCGCGGGCGTCGATGACATAGAGCCCGGCGTCGCTGGCCAGCAGCTGGCGCAGCACCTTGGCCTCCTGCTCGAAGCGCTGGCGGGCCTCGCTGCCCTGAAGAAACCGCTCCAGCCGCGCCGGGCCATCCAGGCGCTCGCCAGGGCGCTCAAGGCGTTCGAGGTAGTCGAGCAGGGCAATTGCGTCTTCCAGTCCCGGTGTGTCGTAGAGCTCCAGCAGAGGCTGCCCGTCCACGGACAAGCGAGCGCCTTCCACATGGAGTGTGGTGCTGGGACGATGCGAGACCTCCCCGAAACCGACGTCGCGCGTGAGGGTGCGTAGCAGCGAGGTCTTGCCCACGTTGGTGTGGCCTACCACGGCCAGCTTCAAGGGCTCAGTCATGAGCGTGCTCCAACCAGGCCAGCGGTAGGGTGTCGGCATAGGGAAGCCCCAGGCGATCCAGGGCTTCACGCCAGTCATTCAGGCGCCGCTCATCGCGAGGCTGATCAGCGGCGGCAGGCAACAGCCAGATGCGCGTACTTCCGGCATTGCGCGCCAGCTCGGCGAGCAAGGCCAGGCTGCCGCGATCCGGAGAGCGCTCAGGGTCAAGGGCAATGGCCAGGCGTGCGGGTGGAAAACGCCCCAGTTGTTCGAGCAGACGATGCCGCGACTCCCGGCTGTCCAGTACGCCGGCATCGGCGACGTTGGCGGGCAATGACGGCGGCCAGGGGCGCTGATCGTCCAGCTCGACGCCAACCAGCAGTGCGCCGGCATTTTCGATGAGTGACGGCTCGGCCTTGAACTGCGGCAGTGTGTCGGGTGCATCGTCTTGGACGCCCAGGCGCTCGCTGTTGGGCATCAGCCTGTCGCGCAGCGGCATGTAGCCTGGCAGGTTCGTGTCCAGCGCCAAATGTTCGCGCCCTTGCCGCCAGCGCCACAGGCACACGCCGGCCAAGAGCAGGCGCGGCAGCACGCCATAGACCAACACCACGCCCAGCAGCCAGCTGGCCCATGCCTGGCGCGTCATGGCCAGGGCCGGCGCGGTGTCGCCGCTGGCACGGATCATGGCCGGGTCAGGCACCGCAAAGCCCAGCAGCGCGGGCAGGGCGCCCAGGGCCTGGGTCATGGCGATGAAGGGTTCGGCCGCCAACAACGTGGTTTCCCAGACGAAGCCATAGCGCCGGGTGGCCAGCAATGTCAGCAGCACACCTACCGCGCTCAGCATGGCCACCAGCCACAGGCTGTGGACCAGCAAACCCAGCAACCAACGGCCCAGGCGTTGGCGCCCCAGCAGCACTAGCAAGGCCGGCGCCAGGTGGGCGGCACGGGCGTCGCGGGCCAAGCGTTCGCTCAACCACAGCCAAAGCCGCCCCAGCAGCGCGCCGTGCTCACCGCTCAGGAACAAGCCGATCAGCCAGCCCAGCAGCATGACCAGGTTCAGCCCCAGCAGGCTGCCCAGCGCCCAGAAGACATTCACCGGCCGCTGCCCGTCACCCAGGGCGGCCAACGCCAGGCCCCCGCCACTGAGCACCGCCATCACCAGCATCGCCAACAGCGCCAGGC
>Ga0058691_1001698_pt1 | contig 11316 bp, 10 predicted proteins | sample AgamicAtPrz_FD_55051 | JGI IMG/M metagenome (GOLD analysis project Ga0058691, IMG submission 55051) | Agave microbial communities from Guanajuato, Mexico - At.P.rz | ecosystem: Host-associated > Plants > Phyllosphere > Phylloplane/Leaf | place: Guanajuato, Mexico | collected 2012-05-28
CCGATAATAGGCGGCTTTTTTATTTCAGGCTGAATAATGACCGATTACTTACTGCTCTTTGTCGGCACTGTGCTGGTTAACAACTTCGTTCTGGTGAAGTTCCTTGGCCTGTGTCCGTTTATGGGCGTGTCCAAAAAGCTGGAAACGGCAATGGGCATGGGGCTGGCGACAACCTTCGTCATGACGCTGGCGTCCATCTGCGCATGGTTGATTGATACCTGGATCCTCATCCCGCTGGGTTTAGTCTATCTCCGTACGCTGGCCTTTATTCTGGTCATTGCCGTTGTGGTGCAATTTACCGAAATGGTGGTGCGCAAAACCAGCCCGGCGCTCTATCGCCTGCTGGGTATCTTCCTGCCATTGATCACCACCAACTGTGCCGTTCTCGGCGTGGCGCTGTTGAACATTAATCTCGGGCACAATTTCATGCAGTCGGCGCTGTACGGTTTTTCCGCCGCCGTCGGTTTCTCGCTGGTGATGGTGCTGTTTGCCTCTATTCGTGAGCGCCTCGCCGCAGCGGATATCCCTGCGCCATTCCGCGGTAACGCGATTGCGCTGGTGACCGCAGGTTTAATGTCTCTGGCCTTTATGGGCTTTAGTGGTCTGGTGAAGTTGTAATGAATACCATCTGGATAGCCATCGCTTCCATCAGCGTGCTGGGGTTGGTGTTTGGCCTTATTCTGGGTTACGCCTCCCGCCGTTTCGCGGTAGAGGACGATCCTGTTGTTGAAAAAATTGATGAGCTTTTGCCGCAAAGCCAGTGTGGGCAGTGCGGTTACCCTGGCTGTCGCCCCTATGCAGAAGCCGTGGGTGTTCAGGGTGAGAAAATTAACCGCTGTGCGCCCGGTGGCGAAGCGGTAATGCTGAAAATTGCGGCCCTGCTTAATGTTGATCCGCAGCCGGTTGATGGCGATGCGGATGTGCAGGAGCCCGTGCGTGCCCTTGCCGTAATCGACGAAGCGAACTGCATTGGCTGCACCAAATGTATTCAGGCGTGCCCTGTCGATGCCATTGTTGGCGCAACCCGCGCCATGCACACCGTCGTGGCGGATCTGTGCACCGGCTGTAACCTCTGCGTGGCGCCCTGCCCGACGCAATGTATCGAGTTGCGCCCGGTTGAAACGACTACCGAAAGCTGGAAGTGGGATCTTCAAACCATTCCGGTTCGCAACATTCCTGTGGAACAACATGCTTAAGTTATTTTCTGCTTTCAGAAAAGAGAAGATTTGGGACTTTGACGGCGGCATCCATCCGCCGGAGATGAAAACCCAGTCCAGCGGCACGCCGCTGCGTCAAATTCCGCTGGCGACCCGTTTCGTTATGCCGCTGAAGCAGCACATTGGTGCTGAGGGCGAACTGTGTGTAAAAGAAGGCGATACCGTCCTTCGCGGCCAGCCATTGACCTTTGGTCGCGGACGTATGCTGCCGATCCACGCTCCGACATCCGGTAAAGTGGTGGCGATTACCCCTCACACCGTGGCACATCCGTCAGCCCTCTCCGAGCTGAGCGTCATTATTGAAGCCGACGGCGAAGACCGCTGGTTCGAACGCGATGGCTGGAGTGACTACCGCGCTCACAGCCGGGAAGCGCTCATCGAGCGTATCCATCAGTTCGGCGTTGCCGGGCTGGGTGGCGCAGGGTTCCCGACCGGCGTCAAACTGCGCGGTGGCGGCGATAAAATTCAGACGCTGATTATCAACGCCGCCGAATGCGAACCCTACATCACCGCCGATGACCGCCTGATGCAGGACTGTGCCGCGCAGGTGGTGGAAGGGATCCGTATTCTTGCCCATGTACTGCAACCGCGCGAAGTGCTGATTGGTATTGAGGATAACAAACCGCAGGCCATCTCCATGCTGCGTGCGGTGCTCGCCGGTAGCCACGATATTGGTCTGCGCGTCATTCCGACCAAATACCCTTCTGGCGGGGCGAAACAGCTAACGCAAATACTCACCGGGAAACAGGTTCCCCACGGCGGCCGCTCTTCTGATATTGGCGTGTTGATGCAAAACGTAGGCACCGCCTACGCCGTGAAACGCGCTGTGATTGACGGTGAACCCCTGACCGAACGCGTGGTGACGCTGACGGGTGAGTCCGTTTCTCGTCCGGGCAACGTCTGGGCGCGTCTGGGTACACCGGTTCGTCATCTTCTGGAGCAGGCCGGATTCTGTCCCGGCAGCGATCAGATGGTGATCATGGGCGGCCCATTGATGGGCTTTACCCTGCCGTGGCTGGACGTCCCGGTCGTAAAAATCACTAACTGTCTGCTCGCCCCCTCTGCGACCGAAATGGGTGAAGAGCAGGAAGAAAAAGGCTGCATCCGCTGCAGCGCCTGTGCCGATGCCTGCCCGGCGGATCTGCTTCCGCAGCAGTTGTACTGGTACAGCAAAGGACAGCTGCACGATAAAGCGCAAGCGCATAACCTGGCCGACTGCATCGAATGCGGCGCCTGTGCCTGGGTCTGCCCAAGCAACATTCCGCTGGTGCAATACTTCCGTCAGGAGAAGGCTGAAATTTATGCCATCTCGATGGAAGAAAAACGCGCCGCCGAAGCGAAAGCCCGCTTTGAAGCGCGCCAGGCTCGACTGGAGCGCGAAAAACTGGCCCGTCAGGAACGTCATAAGCAGGCTGCCGTTCAGCCCGGCGAGAAAGATCAGGATGCCATTAACGCGGCGCTGGCTCGCGTGCGCGAGAAAAAAGCGACCGCAGCGCAACCTGTGGTGATCTCCGCCGGTGAGAAGCCAGATAACAGCGAAGCCATTGCCGCCCGTGAAGCACGTAAGGCCGCGGCCCGCGCACGTCAGGCAGAAAAAGCGCAGACCGCGCAACCGGAAGCCAACGTCGATCCGCGTAAAGCGGCCGTTGAAGCCGCCATCGCCCGCGCGAAGGCCCGTAAAGCGGGAGAGCAGCAGGTAGTCGTTGAGCAGGAGCCCGTAGATCCGCGTAAAGCGGCGGTGGAAGCCGCGATAGCCCGAGCCAAAGCGCGTAAAGCGGCCCAGCAGCCGCAACCGGCCGCAGAAGAGGCACCGGTCGACCCGCGTAAAGCCGCAGTCGAAGCGGCTATCGCCCGCGCTAAAGCCCGTAAAGCGGCGCAGCAGGAAGAACAGCAGCCGGCCGCAAACGACGATCCACGCAAAGCCGCAGTCGCCGCCGCGATTGCACGCGTTCAGGCGAAGAAAGCCGCACAGCAAGCAGTTAACGAGGATTAAATGGTTTTCAGAATCGCAAGTTCCCCTTACACCCATAACCAGCGCCAGACGTCGCGCATTATGATGCTGGTCTGCCTGGCCGCGTTGCCTGGCATTGCCGTCCAGTGTTGGTTTTTCGGCTGGGGAACCCTGTTCCAGTTAGTGCTGGGCTGTGCCAGCGCCGTAGCGGCAGAAGCGCTGGTGCTGAAGCTGCGTAAGATGCACGTCTCCCGTATCCTCAGCGATAACTCGGCCCTGCTGACGGGTCTGCTGCTGGCCATCAGTATCCCACCGTTTGCACCGTGGTGGATGGTCGTGCTCGGTACCGTGTTTGCGGTGATTATTGCCAAACAGTTATACGGTGGACTGGGCCATAACCCGTTTAATCCGGCGATGATCGGCTATGTGGTACTGCTGATCTCCTTCCCGGTGCAAATGACCAGTTGGCTGCCGCCGCATGAGATCGCCGCCACCGTGCCTGGTTTTATGGATGCCCTGCATGTGATCTTTACCGGTCATACGGCGTCCGGTGGCGATATGAACACGTTGCGTATGGGCGTGGATGGTATCAGCCAGGCCACACCGCTCGACACGTTTAAAACCGCCCTGCATGCCGGTCACAGCGTTGAGCAGATCATGAAGTCGGCTATCTACAGCGGCGTGCTGGCGGGTGCGGGCTGGCAGTGGGTTAACCTGGCGTATCTGCTGGGCGGCCTGTTCCTGCTGCAGCAGAAAGCGATCCGCTGGCATATTCCGGTCAGCTTCCTTGTCACGCTGGCAGTCTGCTCCACGCTGGGCTGGTTGTTCTCTCCTGAGTCCCTGGCCAGCCCGCAGATGCATCTGCTCTCTGGCGCGACCATGTTGGGCGCCTTCTTTATTCTGACCGACCCGGTGACCGCCTCGACCACCAACCGTGGCCGCCTGATCTTTGGCGCGCTGGCCGGTCTGCTGGTGTGGCTGATCCGCAGTTTTGGCGGTTACCCGGACGGGGTGGCATTCGCGGTCCTGCTTGCCAATATCACCGTTCCGCTCATTGACTACTACACGCGCCCGCGCGTGTACGGCCATCGTTAAGGGTTTCGCGATGCTGAAAACAATGCAAAAACACGGCGTCACGCTGGCTGTTTTCGCCGCAGTCCTGACCGGGCTGACGGCGCTGGTGAACGAACTGACCAAAACGACCATTGATGAACAGGCCGCCAAGCAGCAAAAGGCGCTGTTCGATCAGGTGATCCCGCCTGATTTCTACGATAATGACCTGCAGAAAAGCTGCTTCGTGGTGCAGGCACCGCAACTGGGCAAAGGCCCGCATCGTCTCTTTATCGCCCGTAAAGGAGATAAAGCGGTAGGCGCGGTTATGGAAGCCACGGCCCCTGATGGTTACTCCGGTGCCATTCAGCTTCTGGTGGGTACCGATTTTTCCGGTACCGTACTGGGTACCCGCGTGACTCAGCACCATGAAACACCCGGCCTTGGGGATAAAATTGAAACCCGCCTGAGCGACTGGATTTTGCACTTCGCCGGTAAAATGATCCACGGCGAAGCGGATCCGGCGTTTGCCGTGAAGAAAGATGGCGGCGAGTTTGACCAGTTCACCGGCGCCACCATTACCCCGCGTGCCGTCGTGAATGCCGTAAAACGAGCCGGGCTGTATGCAGAAACGCTGCCCGCGCAGATCAACAATCTTCCGGCCTGTGAGGAGTCATCATGAGCCAGGTTAAAGAGGTCATTGTCCAGGGGCTGTGGAAGAACAACTCCGCCCTGGTTCAACTGCTGGGGATGTGTCCGCTGCTGGCGGTGACATCCACCGCCACCAACGCGCTGGGTCTGGGTCTGGCAACCACGCTGGTACTGACTCTGACCAACCTCTCCATTTCTGCCCTGCGCCGCTGGACGCCGTCGGAAATCCGTATTCCGATTTACGTCATGATCATCGCGTCGGTGGTGAGTGTCGTTCAGATGCTGATTAACGCCTACGCGTTCGGTCTGTATCAGTCACTGGGGATCTTTATTCCGCTGATCGTCACCAACTGTATCGTGGTTGGCCGTGCAGAAGCCTTTGCCGTGAAGAACAGCCCGGCAATGTCAGCTCTGGATGGTTTCGCCATCGGGATGGGCGCCACCGGCGCCATGTTCGTTCTGGGCTCACTGCGTGAGATCCTGGGCAACGGTACGCTCTTTGACGGCGCAGACGCGCTGTTGGGAAGCTGGGCCAAAGTCTTGCGCATTGAGGTGTTCCATACGGATACGCCGTTCCTGCTGGCTATGCTGCCGCCGGGCGCGTTTATTGGCCTTGGCATGATGCTGGCGATAAAATACCTGATTGATGAAAAACGTAAGCGCCGCGCGGCTGAGCGTAGCGTGCAGGAAGGGATACCCGAGAAAGCCTCATGAATAAAGATAAGCGCATTGCGATCCTGACACGTCTGCGGGACGAGAATCCTCATCCGACGACAGAGCTGAATTTTAACTCACCGTTTGAGCTGCTGATCGCAGTGCTGCTTTCAGCCCAGGCCACCGACGTGAGCGTGAATAAAGCCACCGCCCTGCTCTATCCAGTGGCCAACACCCCGAAAGCCATGCTGGAGCTGGGTGTGGAAGGGGTGAAGTCCTATATCAAAACCATTGGCCTGTTTAACAGCAAAGCGGAGAACGTGATAAAGACCTGCCGTATTTTGCTGGAGCGTCACGGTGGCGAAGTGCCGGAAGATCGTGAGGCGCTGGAAGCGTTGCCGGGCGTAGGCCGCAAAACAGCGAATGTGGTACTTAACACCGCGTTTGGCTGGCCTACCATCGCCGTGGATACCCATATTTTCCGCGTCTCTAACCGGACCAACTTTGCGCCGGGTAAAAATGTCGAACAGGTGGAAGAGAAACTGCTAAAAGTGGTTCCCGCCGAATTTAAGGTCGACTGCCATCACTGGTTGATCCTGCACGGCCGTTATACCTGCATTGCCCGAAAGCCTCGCTGCGGCTCCTGTATCATCGAAGATCTCTGCGAATATAAAGAAAAAGTGTATCCCTGATTGCCCTCTCCTGCTTTTCCTTTCGCCTCATCAAGACCTTACTAAAGGAAGGCTTAACAAAAAAACCTTCCTTTTGACCGCAAATTGTCCGTACGGGTGCGCTTTCACCCTGTCAATTATTCGGTCATTTAACGCTCAAACAGGTTAATACTTTTTTCACAACCGAAAATTTCTATACATCTGTGATCGGGATCACTCTGATAACTTCATGTTGATTTTTTGTTGTCAAAACCAACCCAAACCCTTTGCCAGACAAGATATAACCCCTCAAGGACCACAGATAAAACCACCCATTTTTCAGAATATGGGCTATATGACTGCAATTAGCGGCAAATAGCAGAACATATCGCCTGATAGCGGGAGCAGAGGGCATATGGCAGTCAAAAAATCTAACAATACTCATCGTATAAAATTTAACGCTGAATAACATTTGCATAAACCGAGGATTATAGCGGCTCAGTTATATGTAACAGATTATTACAAACGTATTGCCAGACGGGTCAGGATAGTGAACATTACCCGCCGTTTCTCCTCCCAATATAACTATAAGGCGGATGGACTACGGCCATCACGCTATGAACACCCCCGTTAATATGGGATGTAAAAAAAGAGGTATATGTGTCAACTGCAAACAATAAACCAACAGAAGAAAGCGTGAGTCTGAACGCTTTTAAACAGCCAAAAGCGTTCTATCTCATCTTCTCTATCGAGTTATGGGAGCGTTTTGGTTATTACGGCCTGCAAGGGATCATGGCGGTTTACCTGGTTAAGCAACTGGGTATGTCCGAAGCAGATTCCATCACGCTGTTCTCTTCATTCAGTGCCCTCGTTTACGGTCTGGTCGCTATCGGCGGCTGGCTCGGTGATAAAGTTCTTGGTACTAAACGTGTCATCATGCTGGGCGCCATTGTGCTGGCGATCGGCTATGGACTGGTTGCCTGGTCAGGCCATGACGCAGCTGTGGTCTATATGGGGATGGCGACCATCGCCGTTGGTAACGGATTATTCAAAGCGAACCCATCTTCCCTGCTCTCTACCTGCTACAGCAAAGATGACCCGCGTCTGGACGGTGCATTCACCATGTACTACATGTCCATCAACATCGGTTCATTCTTCTCTATGCTGGCGACCCCATGGCTCGCGGCTAAGTTCGGCTGGAGCGTGGCGTTTGCGCTGAGCTTTGTCGGTATGCTGATTACCGTTGTGAACTTCCTGTTCTGCCGTAGCTGGGTTAAAGACTACGGTTCAAAACCGGATTTCGAACCAGTACATATGGGCAAACTGCTGGCCACCATCGTGGGTGTTGTGATCCTCGCGTCAATCGCCACCTGGCTGCTGCATAACCAGGGTGTTGCACGTGCCGTTCTGGGCGTGGTTGCGCTGGGTATCGTGATTATCTTTGCTAAAGAAGCCTTCGCGATGCAGGGTGCGGCCCGTCGTAAGATGATTGTGGCATTCATCCTGATGCTGGAAGCGATTATCTTCTTCGTACTGTACAGCCAGATGCCAACGTCTCTGAACTTCTTCGCTATTCGTAACGTTGAGCACTCCATCCTGGGTATCGCGTTCGAGCCGGAGCAGTATCAGGCACTGAACCCGTTCTGGATCATGATTGGCAGCCCTATTCTGGCGGCTATCTATAACAAGATGGGTGACCGTCTGCCAATGCCGCACAAGTTCGCTATCGGTATGGTGCTGTGCTCAGGTGCATTCCTGGTGCTGCCGCTGGGTACCAAATTTGCGACTGACGCCGGTATCGTCTCCGTTAACTGGCTGATCCTGAGCTATGCGCTGCAGTCCATCGGTGAACTGATGATCTCCGGTCTGGGCCTGGCGATGGTTGCACAGCTGGTGCCACAGCGTCTGATGGGCTTCATCATGGGGAGCTGGTTCCTGACCACTGCCGGTGCGGCCATCATCGCCGGTAAGATCGCAAACCTGATGGCGGTTCCGGAGAACGTAACCGATCCGCTGGTCTCCCTGAATGTTTACGGCAGCGTCTTCCTGCAGATTGGTATCGCAACGGCGGTTATCGCGGCTCTGATGCTGCTGACTGCACCGAAGCTGAACCGCATGACTCAGGACGACGACAAAACGACGAAGGCGACCGAAACCGCTACCGCGTAATGTTATTGAGAAACGACGAGCCGCTAATGTATTAGCGGCTTTTTTTTTGTTTGATCGCGCACTAACATAGCTGAAACCTCAGCAAAAAGGAGTTACCGATGAAACTGTTCTACAAACCGGGCGCGTGCTCTCTTGCTTCCCATATTACCCTGCGCGAGAGCGGCAAAGATTTCACGCTGGACGGCGTTGACCTGATGAAAAAACGTCTGGAAAACGGCGACGATTTTTTTGCCATTAACCCGAAGGGACAAGTTCCGGCACTGCTGCTGGATGACGGTACCCTGCTGACAGAAGGCGTCGCGATTATGCAGTACCTGGCGGACAACGTGCCCGATCGTCAGTTGCTGGCCCCGGTAGGGACGATTTCACGCTATAAAACGCTTGAGTGGCTGAACTACATCGCTACCGAACTGCACAAAGGGTTCACGCCGCTGTTCCGTCCGGATACACCGGAAGAGTACAAACCGACCGTGCGCGCCCTGCTGGAGAAAAAGCTGCAGTTCATCAACGAATCGTTGAAAGACGACCAGTTTATCTGCGGGACACGGTTTACCATTGCCGATGCGTATCTGTTTACCGTGCTGCGCTGGGCACGTGCGATTAAGCTGAATCTGGACGGGTTAGACCATATCGCAGCGTATATGGCGCGCGTGGCGGAGCGCCCTGCGGTGGCCGCGGCGCTGAAAGCGGAAGGATTGAATTAACCGGGTCGTTATCGCCCGGCGGCGCTTCGCTTGCACGAGCCTACGGGATTTGTAGGCCGGGTAAGCGCAGCGCCACCCGGCATAGTTTAGAGCTGTGTTGCACTAAAATAGTGTTCTGGCTGCGCAATACGATCCTGTGCCGCGACCACCTGCAGTTCATATTCCTGCATCTCTTTCGTCGCAACCATAATCTCGTAAACCGCCGCAGTCACATGCTCAAGCGCTTCGCGAAGCGTCGCGCCCTGCAGCAATTTCACCAGCAACAGTCCGCTGGTCACATCCCCCACTCCCACTGGCTGACGCAGGCCAAAATCCACCAGCGGACGGCTGATGTGCCAGGCATCGTCTTTGGTGACCAGCAGCATCTCAAAACGGTCTCTGCTCAGCCCTGCGCGTGCGAGATGTTTCACCAGCACAATCTCAGGCCCCTGGGCTATCAGTTCACGAGAAGCGCTTACAGCCTCTTCTACACTGTTTACCGGATGCTCGCAGAGGATCTCCAGTTCGATCAGGTTTGGCGCGATGATATCGCTGGCGGGCAACGCATGGCGAACATGGAATTCAGCCACCCCAGGCGCCACAATACAGCCTTTTTCCGGATGCCCCATAACCGGGTCGCAGAAGTACTTTGCGGATGGATTTGCCGCTTTCACCTGGCGAACGATGCCGAGAATATGCTCCCCCTGCTCTGCGGAGCCCAGGTAACCGCTCAGAACGGCATCACAGCGTTTGAGCTGGTCGATATCGGCAATGCCCTGCACGATCTCCGTGAGATGCGAAGGCGGCATCACGCAGCCGGTCCATTTGCCGTATTGTGTATGGTTTGAGAATTGTACGGTATTGAGGGGCCAGACGTTGGCACCGAGGCGGCGCATCGGGAATTCCGCCGCGCTATTGCCAGCATGTCCAAAAACAACGTGGGACTGAATGGCGAGGATGTTCTTCATTTTATGCTTACCAAACCCTGAAAAAACAAAAGGGGCGTGGTTTCCCACGCCCCTGGAGATTTTTACTTACTTCCAGCAGACCAGACAGTAGTTTTTCTTACCGCGACGCAGCAGCGTATAGCGGCCGTACAGGCGATCGCTGTCAGCGAAGGTGTATTCCGGGTCAGCCTGTTTTTCACCGTTAATGGTGATAGCGTTAGACGCAATGGTTTTACGCGCCTGGCCACGAGACGGCTGCAACTCAGAGTCCACCAGCGCCTGCATCAGGTCGGCACCTTTCTCCATCTCCACCATCGGCACGCCATCCTGCGCCAGCTGTTCGAAATCGGCTTCGCTCAGATCGCTCAGCGTACCGTTGAACAGGCTTGCGGTAATGCGTTTCGCCGCGGCCAGACCTTCTTCGCCGTGAACCAGTTTGGTCACTTCATCCGCGAGCACATACTGTGCACGTGGTGCTTTACCGCTGTTTTTGTCTTCTTCTTCCAGGGCATTGATGGTTTCAATGTCCATAAAGGTGAAGAACTTCAGGAAGCGGTAAACATCGGCGTCCGCGGTGTTGATCCAGAACTGATAGAATTTGTACGGGCTGGTTTTCTTCGGATCGAGCCATACCGCACCGCCTTCGGTTTTACCGAATTTAGTCCCGTCGGCTTTGGTGATCAGCGGAACGGTCAGACCAAACACCTGATTCTGATGCAGGCGACGGGTCAGATCGATACCGGAGGTGATGTTACCCCACTGGTCAGAACCGCCAATCTGCAGGCAGACGCCGTGCAGTTTATTCAGACAGGCGAAGTCATAACCCTGCAGCAGGTTATAAGAGAATTCAGTAAAGGAGATACCTTGATCGTCACGGTTCAGGCGCTGTTTCACCGCTTCTTTGTTAATCATCTGGTTAACAGAGAAGTGCTTACCGATATCACGCAGGAAGGTCAGCACGTTCATGCTGCCAAACCAGTCGTAGTTGTTGGCGGCAATTGCGGCGTTATCACCACAGTCGAAGTCGAGGAACGGTGCAACCTGTTTGCGGATCTTATCCACCCACTCCTGCACGGTGTCTTCGGTGTTCAGTTTACGCTCAGCGGCTTTAAAGCTTGGGTCGCCGATCAGACCGGTCGCGCCGCCCACCAGGGCCACAGGCTTATGTCCTGCCATCTGGAAGCGTTTCAGGCATAACAATGGAACAAGATGCCCCAAATGCAAGCTGTCAGCGGTGGGATCAAAGCCGCAATAGAGCGCGATCGGGCCTTGCGCCAGTCGCTCTGCTAACGCTTCCTCGTCCGTCACCTGGGCCACGAGGCCCCGCTCTTGCAATTGTTTAAT
>Ga0058691_1001701_pt1 | contig 11313 bp, 7 predicted proteins | sample AgamicAtPrz_FD_55051 | JGI IMG/M metagenome (GOLD analysis project Ga0058691, IMG submission 55051) | Agave microbial communities from Guanajuato, Mexico - At.P.rz | ecosystem: Host-associated > Plants > Phyllosphere > Phylloplane/Leaf | place: Guanajuato, Mexico | collected 2012-05-28
GCCTCGGCAACAACCTCGCGCATGGCCTGAATGCTTTCGGCTTCCAGCCTTTGCAAATGAGTCAGCACCACAGATTTCTCCTTGGTTTTTTGTTTTGGGTGCTGCCAACTGTAGGAGTCCGTTAAATCAAATCTTTGCGCGAATTGATGTTTTAGAAGTTGCTGCGCCATGCTCGCCATAGGGTCCAGCTTCGTTGACGTTGGGGTTCTGGCGTAGGTGTTCTTCGGTACCAGCGATACGTCTTGTGCAGTCTTCAAGATGCTGCTGGCCAATTCGTTCGACTGGCTGAGCATCTCTGTGGCAGCAGGCAGATGAAACAGGCGCAGCCGGTCGTGGCTGTCGCTGGCAAGCGATGAAAAGGTGGCTGCGCGTTGCCACTGCATGGCGGCAAGCAGGGCAAAGATCTTGCCCTCGCTGGAGCACCTGAGGCGATCAAAAAAATCTTCCAGATGCGCAGCGCACAGGCTGCCTTCATACGGTTGCCAATACACCTTGCCGCGGTTGTTGACGGCACGCAAGATGCCATGCCTCAGGCGTCCAGGGCAGTTGTTATGGGCTCCAAAATCATCGATCCAGACAATGCTGGCGCTCTCTTTTCGGGCCTGCTCGCAAATATCCAGATAGGTGGTGGCGTACCAGCGCTGCACATTGCTGGATGCCTGCTTCATGCGCTTTGCAGGGCGGTCGGCATTCAGGTTCCAGCGCTGCAGGTACTGGGCGTTGGTACGCTCGGGCAAGTCAAGCTGCTGGCGCTGCAAGATCAGTTGCTGCATGGCTTCCAGCTGCCACAGCAAAAAAGGCAGGCCATGGTCGGCGGGCTGGGTGCTGACCAGTTGCACATAGATGTCCTGCTCCTGTATGGCCGACAAGGAGCGGCCTTCGCCAGGTTTGCGGCCTCGCTCGCGCACAAGGACAGCGCTCCATCCCCCTTCCAGCCAGGCTTTGTGGGCGGCAATGATGGTTGGTGTGGACAGGCCNGTNGCCTTNCCGACNTCTTTGAGCGTTTTGCCTTCAAGCCGCAATTTCACGGCTTGAATTCGCAGTGGATTGATTTCCTGGACACTGAGTTTCTTACCAACAGCCATGCGCATTCCTGTTAAACATTCACTCGCTTATTCGCGAAGATCCNGACGCATTTACTGTCGGCCTGTCCTCTGATCGGCGCATAGGCCAAACGGACCACATGAATAACAAAACAGGAGATTTTTGTGACTCAGACTCGAAGCGCACTGCTTGAAGACGTAATGGCCATCACCCGTGAAGCGGGTGCGTTAATCATGAAGATCTATCGCTGCGACTTTGAGGTTCGGGGCAAGCAGGATGCATCGCCCGTGACTGAAGCCGACGAAAAGGCCGAGCGCCTGATTCTTGAGCGTCTGGGCACCTTGCAGTCGCAGTTTCCCGTCGTTTCCGAGGAGGCGGCTGCAGCGGGATATGTGCCTGAGATGGGGCAATGCTTCTGGCTGGTTGATCCTCTTGATGGCACCAAGGAATTCATCAACCGCAATGGCGAGTTCACAGTCAATATCGCGCTGATCGAAAATGGAACCCCTGTGCTGGGTGTCGTTTTCGCTCCAGCGCTGGATCGCATGTACGCGGGAGCCATAGGACTTGGCGCATGGCTGGAGGTGCAGGGAAAGCGCCAAGCCATCGAATGCAGACGCATTCCGGAGGATGGCCTTGATGTGGTGGCCAGTCGTTCGCACGGCGATGCTGACGCGCTTGATCAGTTTCTCAATGGACGCTTGGTGCGGTCACTCAAAAGTGCAGGTTCATCGCTCAAGATTTGTCTGATTGCAGAGGGCGAGGCTGACCTCTATCCACGCTTGGGGCGCACCATGGAGTGGGATATCGCTGCGGGTCATGCGGTGCTGGCCGCGGCAGGCGGCCAGATTCATGCGCTCAATGGAGATGTTCTGAGCTACGGCAAGCGAGATTTGAGTAATCCTCATTTCTATGCCTGCTCGGCAGATTACCGCTGATTTCAAGCTTTCGCGCAGCATTTTCTCCCGCCTTGAATGCCATGAGTGCGAGCACTCACAACCTCTGTGTTCTCCGATAGATGAACTTTGCTGCGACGCTAATTCGAGCTTGCCTGCTTTGCGGGTTGCTAATGAGTGCAGCCTGTGCCGACAAGGCTGCGTCTCGCCAACCCGTCAAAATCGTTGTCGGATTCGAAGCCGGTGGCGCTATGGATACCTTGGCACGCGCGTTTGCAACTCAGCTCTCAGCGCGATTGCAGCGCTCCGTCTATGTGGAAAACAGAGTAGGAGCAGGTGGAGCCATTGCCGCGAACTATGTTGCGAAATCCAGGCCCGATGGGAATACGTTGCTCTTGGCGTCGCCTGCCGAGATCTTCATCAATCCCATTTACACCAGAAGCCAGGAGTCGGGCGAAGTCGCTGACATGGTGCCGGTGGCCAAAATTTCCTCTGCTCCTATTGTTCTTGCCACGCGTGGCGACTCCGCAATACATCAACTGAGTGATATCGCAGCTGCAGCACAAAAAAATGCCCGTGGTCTGAGTTTCGCGTCCTCAGGAATTGGCAGCTTGCAGCATTTGGTGGGCGAGAGTTTGGGCAAAGCCCTGAGCGTGGAGCTATTGCATGTTCCATACGGGGGGGCTGCTTCTGCAACTGCAAGCCTGATGGGCAAACAAGTGGACTTGCTCTTTGCGGGGCTTGCTCCCATAGCCCCCCATCTGCAAAGCCACAAGATGCACGCATTGGGCATCGCATCGGCCCACAGGTCGAAGCGCTTCCCCGATATTCCTACGTTTCAGGAGAAGGGACTCCAGGGCGTCAGCTTTGAATACTGGCAAGGAATCTTTCTTCCCAAGGGAGCGTCATCCGAACTGGCTCTATTTCTATCCGCCGAGATCAACAACGTGATCAAAGACACGGGCTTTGTGGATCAACTAGAAAATACAGGCTTTGAGGTTGCATACAAGGACTACAAGCAATTCAAACCATTTTTGCAAGCTGAAGATCAGATCTACCGAAGCTTCTTTGAGAGAGACAGTTTTTTATATTGACCCCGTGAATTCTTTGGGGCTCAAACTTAACTAGATCATTGGATGTAGAAATCGTCGCGCAGGATCTGCTCTTGCTCGGTTTGAACGGCAGCATGGAGTCTGCTGCGCTTGTTCCAGAGCCCTGATGGCGGACCTCAAGCAAATAATCGGGCTGGAACTGAAATTCATTGTCTCCTGCTTGCCAAAATCCAGGCGTTGAGTGGTAGCTCGCGATGCGGACATGAGCAGAAGCTATCGTTGCCAAGCTACGGCAGGGGGATTTCCGTCCTTTGAAGAGTGTCCGGCGATGGGGCATGGGACTTAAATGTATAAATGACGGGAAGTCACTGATCAAGAAAGACACCAGAAGAAGCCGCGATCAGGGCCTCATTTGCCCGCGGGCTGTTTCGGACAAGCCATTGCGCTGCACATGCTGGACCAGAAAATCAAGAAATATCCGGGTCTTGAGAGGCAGGTGTGTGCGGTGTGGGTAATAGGCATAGAAGCCCGGGAAGCTTGCCCAATAGGGTTTCAGTACTTCAACCAACTGGCCTGTGTTGAATGCGTCGGTCATGGATTCGCGCCAGCCGGTAATCACGCCAATGCCATCAAGGGCTGCACGCATGGCCGTGTCGCTATGGTTGACTGTCAGTGGCCCGCTCACGGAGCGCTCGCTCAGTTTGCCGTCGATATTGAATTCCCACTTGTAGAGTGCGCCGCTGCTGCTCATGCGGTAGTTGATGCATAGGTGCTGCTCCAGTTCGTCGGGGTGCTCGGGTGTGCCGTGTGTTTTGAGGTAAGCAGGAGATGCACCGAAACACATGGTCAGATCCTGTGTGAGTGGCACGGCAACCATATCGCCCTCCAGTGACTCGCCATTGCGTATGCCGACGTCAAATCCTTCTCGCACGATGTCCACAAAGCCGTCGTCATAGACCAGTTCGACGTGAATGTGCGGATGCATTGCAAAGAACTCGGCGAGCATGGGCTCGACGAGCACCTGGCCAGCAGGATGGGAGATGGTGAGGCGCAGCGTGCCGCCTTCGACGCCAGCTTGGAGCTGAAGATCCTCGGTCGCTTCGCGCAGGTTGGTGAGGGCCGGGGAAATGCGCTCCAGATAGATTCTCCCGGCTTCTGTCAGATTGAGGCTGCGCGTTGTTCGATCGAAGAGGCGTACATCCAGACGGGTTTCCAGTTTCTTGATCGTCTGGGACAGTGCGGCCGGCGTGACCCCGATGGCGTGGGCGGCGTAGGTCAGACTGCGATGCTGAGCTACCTGCTCAAAGGCAGCCAGATAGGCGAGTATTTCGGGCTTCATGTTCTCTATTTTTAAGTAAAACTTAATAACTTAAATAGATTGCTTGACTTTTTCTTTTGCATTGCCTGGCGCACACTGCCTCTGCTTCACGCGCTGCTCAGGTGCCTGCAGCAATCACCGTGTCGAAAAAGCAAACAAGAAAGCCCCCCATGCCTGTCAAATTCACTCTCAACGGCAAGCCCGCATCGGCTGATGTGGATCCTTCAACGCCCATCCTCTGGACCCTGCGTGACACACTGGGTATGACAGGGACCAAATTCGGTTGCGGCATGGCCATGTGCGGAGCATGCACTGTGCACTTGAACGGCCAGGCCATCCGTTCTTGCATTACGCCCATATCGGCGGCGCAAGGGCAAAAAATCGACACCATCGAAGCGCAAGCTGCAGACAAGGTGGGCAAGGCTGTCGAGGATGCGTGGGTTCGCAACGATGTGGCGCAATGCGGCTATTGCCAAAGTGGGCAAATCATGAGTGCGACCGCGCTGCTCAAAAGCAATCGCCAGCCAAGCGATGCGGACATCGATGCAGCCATGGCGGGCAATATCTGCCGCTGCGGAACCTATACACGCATCCGTGCAGCCATCCACGATGCTGCCAAAAACCTGTCGGCCTAAAAGAAGGAGCACATCCCATGCCTATTCCCAATCATCTTTTTGCCGACCTGCCCAAAGGTCTGCGTGTGCTGGCGGCTGACTCCATAGATGCAGGCCTAAAGCTCGAGCGGCGCGATTTCCTCAAGCTGGCGACGGCCTCGGGTTTTGCGCTGGGTGTATTTCCCGCAGCTGTGTCGGCACAGGCGAAGGGTAACGAACAGGTTTCTACAAGCGCACTCAAGCCTTACCAGCAGCCATCGGCTTTTGTGAAGATTGATCGTGATGGAGCGGTGACGATCACCATCAACCGTCTGGAGTTCGGCCAAGGCGTGCAAACCGGCCTGCCCATGGTGCTGGCCGAAGAGCTGGACGCCGATTGGTCCAAGGTGCAGAGCGCGCACGGCAATGCCGATCCCGCATATCTGGATCCGGTCATGGGAATGCATCTCACGGGCGGCTCCACTGCCATCAAGAACTCGTATGTCCAGTATCGTGAACTGGGGGCGCGAACCCGCTCCATGCTGCTGGCCACGGCTGCCAAGCGCTGGGGTGTAGACCCGCAGTCCTTGCGCACTCAGGCAGGGCAGGTGATCGGGCCTAGGGGCAAGAAGCTGGGCTATGGCGAATTGGCGGATGAGGCCATGAAGATGCCTGTTCCGCAGCAGGTGAAGCTCAAGGACGTCAAAGACTTTCGCATCATCGGTCATGCCACGGGACGGCTCGATGCACGCGCCAAGTCCAGCGGCAGACAGTCATACGGCATCGACATGCATCTGCCGGGTATGTTGACCGCAGTTGTGGCGCATCCGCCGGTGTATGGAAGCAAGATTCAATCGGTGGACGATGCGGCAGCCAAAGCCATCAAGGGTGTGCGTGCAGTGCTTCGTGTGCCCAGCGTGTGGGGGGGCGAGCTGGTTGCGGTGCTGGCCGATGGTTACTGGCCAGCCAAGCAGGGTCGCGATGCCCTGAAAATCCAGTGGGACAGCGCGGCGGTTGGCAAAGTCGATTCGGCTCGGCAACTGGCGCAGTATCGTGAATTGGCCAAGAAGCCGGGCGCACTCAAGTTCAATGCCGATGTTTCGGCATTGAACGGTGCTGTTCACAAAATCAGTGCCGAATATGTCTTCCCCTACCTTGCCCATACGCCGATGGAGCCGCTGAACTGCACGGTGCGTGTGACAGGTGCAGGAAAGGACGCCAAGGTTGAGCTTTGGTTGGGCACGCAGGCCCCAGGCTGGGAAGTTGCAACGGCTGCGCGCGTGCTTGGCGTGGCACCGCAGAATGTCCGAGTCAATGTTCAGATGGCAGGGGGCGGTTTCGGCCGCCGTGCCAACCCGCGCAGTGACTACGTGGCCGAAGCCTGCGAGATTGCCAAGGCCGCCAGAACATCTGGTATTAAGGCACCGGTGCGCATGATCTGGAGCCGCGAGGACGATGTCAAAGGGGGCTATTACCGACCCATGCATGTGCATCGCGCCGAAATAGGTTTTGACGACAAGGGAAAGGTGATCGCCTGGGACCATGTGATCGTAGGCCAGTCGCTTGCCAAAGGCACGGCGTTTGAGGGCTTCATGGTCAAGAACGGAGTGGACACCACTACGGTTGAAGGAATGAAAGAGCCGTACGACCTGCCGATGCGACTCTCGGTGCATCACCCCGAGCTCAATGCGCCGGTTCTCTGGTGGCGCAGCGTGGGCTCTACGCACACCGCTTATGTGATGGAGACCTTGATGGATGAAATTGCCCGAGCTGTAAAGCAAGATCCTGTCGCATACAGGCTGCAGCAGTTTGGCGACAGGCATCCGCGTCACAAGGCCGCGTTGCAGCTGGCAGTCGAAAAGTCGGGCTACGGAAAGCGCCAACTGGCCGAGGGCAGAGCCTGGGGAGTGGCTGTGCACCAGTCTTTCGACTCGGTGGTTGCCTATGTGGTCGAGGCATCGATGAAGGACGGTGCTCCCAAGCTGCATGCGGTTACAGCTGGCGTGCATTGCAATCTGGCGGTGAACCCTCGGAGTGTCGAGGCTCAGGTGCAGGGTGGTGCCTTGATGGGCCTTGGCATGTGCTTGCCTGGGGCTGCAATCACCTTCAAGGATGGACAGGTGGAGCAGGGTAACTTCAATGATTACACCGTGGCCCGCTTAACCGATATGCCCGCGATCTCCGTGCATATCGTGCCGAGTGCCGATGCGCCCACAGGTATGGGCGAGCCGGGTGTGCCGCCATTGGCCCCCGCTTTTGCCAACGCCATCGCCAAGCTGAGCGGCCATACACCACGCGAGCTGCCTTTCCAGAAAGCGTGAGAGCATGAGCCGGGATCGCTAGAAAAGCTCCTGTTGAGAAGATGTGAGAGTGACGAAGTCCTCTCCGAGAGGGATCAAGATCGAGTCGGCAATCGGCTTGATCTGTTTCGCCAGATAGTGCTCGTAATCGATGCGTGAGCGGCGGATTTCCAAAGGCTCAGGGCCATTCTTGGTCATGACGTATTGGATCCAGCCGCCGTTCTGGTACTGCCTGGGTCGCCCCACGCGATCGTTGTACTCATCGGCAATGCGAGCGGCACGGACCTGTGGCGGCACATTGGCCACGTAGGCATCCAGGCGATGTCGCAGGCGTTTGCGATAGATGAGCAGATCATCCTTCTTGCCCGCCAGTGTCGAATGGGCGTACTTGATGACAAACTCGCGGTAGGGGACACCTTGGAAGACACGCGAGAGCAAGCCCTCCTGGAACTGCCGTGCCAGCAGTGTCCAGTCGCTGCGTGCCATTTCAAGGCCGCGGTAGATCATCGATTCGTTTCCGGCGGCATCCACACTCAAGCCGGCATAGCGCTTCTTGCTGCCGACGTCCGAGCCGCGGATGGTGGGCATGAAGAACTTCTTGTAATACGTGTCGAACTCGATCTCAAGAAAGCTTTTCAGGCCTTGCTCTTGGTGCAGGGTTTGAATCCACCACGCGTTGATGTCCTGGGCCAGCCTGGCGGCCACGGCATATGCCTCTTCGGTGGTATGGGACCGCTTGAGCCAAATAAAGATGGAGTCCGTGTCTCCATAAATAACTTCGTATCCGCGCTCTTCGACCAGATCCCTTGTGAGCTTCACCATTTCGTGGCCACGTAATGTAATGGCTGAAATCAAATCCGGATTGAAGAATCTGCATTCCGACGCGCCTAGCACCCCAGCGAATGAGTTCATCACCAGCTTGAGCGCTTGCGACAGTGGCTCGTTCCTGGTGCGTTTGGCCTCATCTCGGGCCTGCCAAAGGGTGGTCACGATTTCCGGGAGACAGTGCTTCTCGCGAGAAAAGAGCGTGCCCCTTGGGCCTTTGATCAAAAGCTCAGAAGAGCTGGCATGTCGGCCCTCTACCAAACCCACGGGGTCGACGAGGAAGGTGCGGATGATTGATGGATAGAGACTCTTGTAGTCCAGAACCACGACGGAGTCGTAGAAGCCAGGCTTGGAGTCCATGACGTAGCCGCCGGGGGAGGACTTTCCTTGAACATCGCCCACGTTGGGCGCGACATACCCCATGCGGTGCATGCGCGGCAAATAGTGATGGCTGAATGCAGCAATGGAACCACCGAATTGGTCAAGCTGCAGGCCCGTGGTGTGGGCGCGCTCCATCGCAAACTGCAGCAGCTTCGCCTTTTCGAAGATTCGTAGAACCAGCTCGCAGTCGCGTATGTTGTAGGCGGCAAGAGCGGGCTTGTCTAGCTGGTAGCGCCGCTCGATTTCGGCCATCTTGTCGTATTCGTCCCCGATGTCCTTGCCTTCGCCAAGAAGCTCTTGCGCGACGTTCTCGAGGCTGAACGACGGAAAGCTCCAGACCGCGGCCCTGAGCGCTTCAATCCCGTCAACGACAACTCGCCCTGGCATGGGAGCAAACAGATAGCCTTGTTTGCCGGGATGGGTTCGCCATGCAATGGGCTTGCGCTCACGCCCAAGGAGTAGAGGTGTTGCACATTCGTCCGCAGTTTTCTGCAGCACACGCAGGTCGAACTGAATGACATTCCATCCAATGATGACGTCCGGATCATTGCGTGCAAACCAGTCGTTGAGCCTGTCAATCATGGCTTTGCGTGTTGAGCAATGAATCAGCTCGAAACCAGACGTTCTTACGGGTTTGGCAGGAGGCTCACCCAGCATGAAAACGACGCGCTCCGCCATGCCGTCCAGTGCGATCGAATACAGATCTTGGTGCTGACTGGTCTCGATGTCCAATGACACGACCTTCAGAACCGGCCGGAAATCGGGCGCAGGAACAAGCTTGCAGTTCACCAGCGTCGCATGTTCTGTCCGTCCGCCTTGCAGCGTGACGCCCGCCGTGATGAAGCGCTCCATCAAGTAACGCTCATGCGGTCGAACATCGGCTTCCAGAAGGGGGATGCCTAGTTGCTGGAGAGTGCGTGCAAGTCGCCGTAATTGACGAAAACTCCTGGCATAGATACCCAAGACGGGCTCTTGCTGAAAACTCTTCAGTCCCAGTTCCCGCAATTCCGCTCCAGCCAGGGGCGGGAGTTGCGCCTCTACCGCTCCTTTGTGCCGGGCCTCGACGAAAGCCACAGATTTCTGAGCAGTCAGGAGGACCTTCAGGGGGCCGCTATCGGTTGCCAGCCAATACTCAAGCTCGACGCCCGCCGGTGTGTCTCGCCAATTGCGAGTAAGGATGAATCCCTGGCGTTTGGGGAATGGCACGACAGATTAAGCGAGCAAAGGTTTGACAGATTTGAATTTGGATTGTCGGTCACAACAGTACGCAGACATGCAGAGCAAGTTGTAGGATTGATACGTTTGCCTGCGGCCTTTTAAATTACAGCTGTCCAGCGGCTGTTGAGGAGTGCCCCTCGGTGTGGCAAAGAGGGACATGATTTACGGGTGAAACTATGAGGGATTGGAGCCGCACAAAGTTGTGCTCCAGACTTGCTATAGTTTTCAAGAGCAGTGGGCCAGTGACCACCGTCACCATTACCTGTCATTGGGCTTTCGTCCACCGAGTGACAGCAGTGCTTCGAAGATCGGCCAGCCGACAGAGCTTTACCTGGGCTATAGGGTTCATTGCATCGCGAAAGTCTCCGGCCGCTCTGGACGGCTACAAACTGACGGTGCTGATCCACGACAAGAGCGGAGTCAAGAAGTTCTTGCTATGCGAAGATTTGCCGGTGATGCCTGTGTGTCGATAAATGGATCGCATTTTTTGTGTTCTGCAACGAAGGCAGTGCGACAGTCGCGAAAAGTACTCTGCGTGAAAGTCTGGGTGTATCGCCCGCACGCCTGTTTTCAGACAGAGTCTTCCTCAATTCCGCGCTGATCATGATGACGAGGGGGGTGGCGTGTCTGGCGGCCTTGGTATTCAGATCATCACAAAGCCACCCGAAGCGCCAATTGTCTGTCCAGTTACAAACAGGGCGCGATCAGAGGCCAGGAAGGCAACTAGGCCAGATACGTCTTCAGGACGCGAAAGGCGGCCTACCCCCTTGGAGATTGGATAGGCATTCAGCATCTTGCCCAGAACCTCGTTGTTTTCGACCGTGGCATGGATGTTCAGCGGACCGTCCTTGATACCAGCATGCGAGACTGCGCCCAGTGCAATCGAATTAACAGTAATGGCATGGCGCCCATGCTCGCGTGCCAGTGCCTTGGCGAAACCCGCAATTGCAGCCTTGGCACCGGAGTACACCGCCATATTGGCTTCGCCGATTCGGCCCGCTTCCGAGATGATGTTGACAATGCGCCCCCCCTTTCGGGCCACCATCCCCGGCAGCACACTGCGGCAGCAGTGCATGGTGCCGTAGACATTGAGATTGACGATCTTGGCCCAGTCTTCCATGGGCATGTCCAAGAATGGCGGCGTGCGTCCCCCCTTCTCGCGGCGCTCGGGAATGATGCCGGCATTGTTCACCAATACCGACACAGGTGCATCGAAGTGCTCTACGGCACGAGCCACCATAGCTTCGACCTGGTCAGTGCGCGTGATGTCAGCTGGTACGGCAAGCGCCTTACCGCCTGAAGCGGTGATCTCGTCAGCGACCTTTTGCGCACGTTCAGCGAACAGATCGTTAACCACCACGCTGGCACCTTCGGCTGCCAGTTCGATGCAAATCTGGCGGCCCACGCCTTGTCCACCACCAGTGACGAGCGCGACCTGACCTTCAAGTCCGAGTTTCATAAGTGTTCCTTGTCGTTAAGTAGTCAATTAAGTTTGCGTTAGCGGCCAGTGAAAACAGGCTTGCGCTTTTCGACGAACGCACGCATGCCTTCTTTGCGATCCTCACTGTCGATGATCATGGCGGCGGCGTAGCGCTCATACTCAAGGCCGGAGTCGAGGTCCGTCTGCATGCCTCGGTTGATGGCGCGTTTTGCGAAACGAACGGCGAGCGGCGGATACTCCGCGAT
>Ga0058691_1001706_pt1 | contig 11287 bp, 6 predicted proteins | sample AgamicAtPrz_FD_55051 | JGI IMG/M metagenome (GOLD analysis project Ga0058691, IMG submission 55051) | Agave microbial communities from Guanajuato, Mexico - At.P.rz | ecosystem: Host-associated > Plants > Phyllosphere > Phylloplane/Leaf | place: Guanajuato, Mexico | collected 2012-05-28
GGTCAACTGCGCGACTCGCGCAAAGGCTACGTCCTCAGCCAGCTCAACCTGCTGGCGCTCAAGGCCGGCAGAGCCTCGCTGCCAGAGCCCTTGACGCCCTATCTGAACATGACACGCCTGGCTATCACTGGCGCCCCGGACCAAGCCTATGCGCTGCTCGCCGCCGCGCCCCAGGACGGCAACACCCATTACGGCGCCCGACTGTGGCCAAAGCTCATCAAGGATGCCAGCGAGCGTAATGACCTGCCCACCGCGCGCTATTTCGCCGAACGCCCGATCAAGCAATCTGCGCTGGAACAGGCCAGCGCCTGGCAGCAGGTGGCTCAACTGCAGTGGCAAGCCCACCAGGACTTCAGCGCTAGCTACCGGCAGGCATTCCAGGCCCTGGAACCCGCCGCCGGCACGCCGCGCAGCCTTGAAGACATCAGCACCTTGGCCAAGCTTCTGGACCTGGCCAGGCAAGCGGGCCTGAAACAGCCCGAACCAGCACTGCTGCCCCAAGCGGTGGCCATGATCGACCATCTGCCGGCCGACCGCCCCTCTGACCGGATCAAGGCACGGTTGCAGTTGCTGCCGTGGCTATGGCGCCAAGGGACAAGGGATCTGGCCACAACCCAGGCGCTGACGGCATACCGTGACCTGAGCGGTTACCGCGACTCTTCGGCCGCCACCCGCGCCGAGTTGCTGACCGAGATGGGGGNGGTGTTCAGTGAGGTAGCGGCGCCCTCGCCCGGCGTCAGGCCNCCAGCGCCCGCTCCCGCAAGGCCNTGATGTCGCGCGCAGGCCCAGGCAAGGCTGCTCCGGGCTGGACAGGGNGACTTCGGCGTTGGCCGGCAGGTCCAGCGACGTCACCAGAAAACGCCCCGTGTCGTAGGGGAAACCCTCGCCGCCCGCCCACATCTGCTTGGCCCCNTGGGCCACCAGCGCGATGGCACCAGGCATATTGACCGGGCAGCAAGCTCAACGAGACATTGGCCAATACCTGATGAGCCACTACAACTGGATCCGACCTCATCAGTTCAACGATGGACTGGCTCCGGCGAAAGCTGAAGAAAAACTCAAAACCGTGTCCGGATGAGTTGACCACTACACTCTCCACTCCCGAGTTCATTAAGTCAGAATCGACTAAGGCGTTTACAACGGTTGGCAAGGACATCACCAAGGAACTCACTGCCATGGAGCGCTTGGGCGGGGTGCGGGATCTGATGGCCAGGTGCTTCAAGATTGAAGGTGAAGACTTCGGCGGGCCGAAGGTTCAAGAGCCAAAGTTTCGATGGGTGAAATCTGGGTGGCAGATGCCTATGTGAAGTAGCGTCGCGTGCGTATTTCAGGGGCGATTCATTTGACCGGACGCTGCGAGGCTAAGGAGATGCAACTTAAGACACGCGCAATCGTCTGATCACCTATCTTGAGCACGCTATCGAGAACCCGTATCGAGGTGGCGAGGGTTTGCAGCATCGCAACAGCGAAGCAGCTAAATACCTGGATGACATAGGCAAGTCCTTGACCAGCATCAAGCCCCCGGATCGCTTCCATGAAACGATGCTTCAGGATAGGGCTGTAATCTAAATCGCTCCAAGCTTCTGCTTCGGGGCGATTCAGACCTCATGCCTCAACACCAGCAAAGCACTGTGCGTTTAGAGCTTGCACTGCCGAAAATCCTCCACTTTTCTTAAAACTCATGTTGTGTACAAAGTTCTTCATCGCGTCTGATGGGTCAAGCGCCTCAAGGTTCAGGCCGTCGACTGTGGCCCGAGAGAACGCAACGCTGAGAATCGGTTGATCCTCCATGTGTCCGGTTGAGCTGTTCAACACATTATCCATGGCAGTAACGATTACCAGCTCGTCCGGAAGGATGGCCAGCAGCTCCCGCCCAACTCGCAGAGCACAACTGCAGACGTAGTCCTGGTGCAGCTCATTAAAGCGCCCACCTGGCATCGCTTTGGTTGAGAGCTTGCCGCTCTTGAGCAGAGACTTGATTTCGGACGGGATGACGTGTGAACCGTGGATGGCCAGCTTCGCTTCCAGAACTCCGCCCTCATGGACGATCATCTGGATAGATGAGCCTAGGTGGGAGATTTCCTCAAAAGATTCGAAAGCCTCTATAGCATCAAGCTTCGCTTGGCGGTCACCATCCAGGATGCGCAGAGCAATATCGCGCTCCTCAGCCCAATCGTCGTGTGCAGTCTTCCACTCATTAAGCTCTGCCTGGAACAGTTTTTCATCTTCGGCCGCGGCGACGCCGACTCTCCCCAAAAGCGCTTCGCGCTTGCGATGCTCAAGCTTGAAAAGCCGTGCCCAAAAGTTAGGGCGATAGGTAGCAGATGCATGAAGTGCGGCTTGCTCGAGCGCTCCGCTCTTCAAGGGTTGCCGGGGCTCTGGCGTTGAGAGGATCTTCTTCCACTGCACCGGCTCAGCGCATTCCTTGTGCATGGAAAGTAGGAGATCGATGTGATTTTCATAGACCTCTACCTCGTACGCTGCTTGCTCTAGAGCCTCCATCTTGTCGAACTCTTTTTGCCGCTTCTCGAGTTCACGCTGCCGACGATGAGCGTTGCGCTCAGCTCGTCTGGCTGATGCCTGCAGCGATCTTACAGTCCCTTTCCAACCCATCACGATGCTCCATACCGAATGCGTGATGGCACATTAGCATATGCCGTCGAACAGTCGGCACACTGCACGGGCGTAAAAATTTAGACATTTAAAGGGATCCAAAACACTTGCGAACACCAGCGGAGCGCATTATGTTGTGTCTTGCAGCAAGGAAAACCACCATATGATGTGTGAAAACCTTTCTGCGTGGCTCGCGATTTACTGAAAACCTCTTGTATCTCACATTGCTGGATGAAGGAGATTCCGTATGACAGATCGTCGCCCTCTCAACCCCAACGTGAACGTTCCAAAGCCTGGCGGTGGTGAACAACCACGGTCTCGCAACAAGGACGGTCAAGTCCGCGATAAACGGAGCGATGCTGGCAAACCGCGCGGCAAATGACGGTTTACAGGTCAGCAGCGTACGATCTCGCTGCTGACCTGTTCTGCCACTGCAAATTAGCCTTCGTGTGTATACAGGCGCGGCACAATTCGAAGCAACAGTGCTACACCCTGAATCGATAAGGGGCGCTGGTAATGCGCCCTATCGAGTATCACTCTGCGATCCGCTTTATCGCTTTTTCGATACGCTGACGGCCCGCGTGGGCAAGCTTACCGACCCCGGCTTCCTTGGCTACTGCGTAAACCAGCCCCTCTCCTACGTGACCATGCTTGGTCATTTCATCTACTAAGGCACCTAGTTCGGGCAAGCAGATTTCAGCAAGTGGCCGAATAGCATCGTCATCACCCGGCCTACGAAAGACAACGTTCATATCCGACTCGAGATGAGTCGGCCAGAAGAATGTTCCTGCCTGCTCCTCTTCATGAGATCGGAATCGTGCCCGCGCTATTTGATCGACGCGATCACGAATGCGCGAGCCCGTTCTGACCCAGCCGTGAGCACGCGCGATACGCCGCGCAAGCGCCATATCGAGCACAGGCCCCTCCTCTGCCACCACATGGGCAATCATCTGTTCCAAGGTAGCCGTGTAGCTCGCTTCGAAGAATCTGTCTGGATCAACCGCCTTCACAGCCTCGGCAGGGTCTGCTTCCTTGTAAACCAGGTGCTCTACTGGCACATAAGGAATCACGGTATCTTCTGCTGCTTCAGCCGCGGCAGCTCTGGCGTATTTCAACTCTGGCATTGCGCCAGACGGCTCATTGGCTCCGGCAGCTGAAGTCGAAGCTACAACAGCAACCTGATCCACAACCTCAATGACTTCAGCCATGGCAGCATCGACTTTTAGGCGCTCAGCCTCATGGGCAGCATCGATGACCGCCTGCTTGGCCCTCGATTCGGCAAGCAGTTCGGTGAGACGTTGATGCACCTTTTCTGCGGTTCCCACGGCATCAACCCACCAGTCGGTCGACCAGATCCTAACGATCTCCCAGCCAAGTCCACGCAGCACAAACTCACGCAGCTTGTCGCGATCACGCGCAGTCGCACTGCGGTGATAGGTAGCCCCATCGCACTCGACACCGGCTAGGAAGCGCCCTGGAGCATCAGGGTGCACAACCCCCAAGTCTACTCGGAAGGAAGAGACACCAATCTGGGTATGGATCTGCCAACCCTTCTTGGCCAAGGCAGCAGCGACTGCCTCTTCAAATGGGCTATCGAATCCACCCACACTACCGAAATTAGCTTCAGCCAAGGCCTGCGGCCCACGTTCAGCAAATTCGAGGAAATGCTTCAGGTCACGCACCCCGACGGCTTGCGTCCGAGCAAGGTCAATGTGCTCTGGGCGGAGGGTCGAGAACAGCACCAGTTCTTGGCGAGCACGCGTAATTGCAACGTTCAGTCGGCGCTCGCCACCCGGACGGTTCATCGGGCCGAAGTTCATAGACATCACGCCGGCAGCGTCTTTTCCGTAGGTGGTCGAGAAATAGATGATGTCCCGCTCGTCGCCCTGGACACTTTCCAGGTTCTTCACGAACACAGGTTCGAGCTCAGACTCAGCGAAGTACGAGTCGAGCGACGGATCCCTCCGGCATGCCTCATCGAGCATGTCCATGATGAGCTTTTGCTGCTCACCGTTGAACGTGACCACTCCCACAGTACGACGGCTCTCACGGAAGGCCGGCGACTGAAGGCGAGCAACAAGGTCAGCAACTAGGGCTCTTGCTTCAATCAGGTTGGTACGTGAGCCGCCCTTGTCGTAAACACCAGCAACTGGACACAGCCTCACAGCCTTATCAGCCGTGAATGGCGAAGGGAACGTCACCAGCTTCGAGCCGTAGTAACGCTGGTTGGAGAACGCGATCAGGCTCTCGTGACGGCTGCGATAATGCCAGTTCAGGTTGCGCATCGGCAGGTTCGCGCTGATGCATTCATCCAGGATGCTCTCGAGATCCGCTTCGACATCCTCATCATCAGCAGTGGACTCAGCCCGGTCAAAGAACGAGGTCGGCGGCAGCTGTTTCGGGTCACCTACCATCACGACCTGCTTTCCTCGCGCCATCGCACCAATTGCATCCCAGACCGGAATCTGAGAGGCCTCATCGAAGATGACGAGGTCGAACGGGGTTGAGGCTGGCGGCAGGTATTGGGCAATCGAGAGCGGGCTCATCAGCAAGCAAGGCGTCAGCTTGGTGAGGGCTTCTGGTGCCCGAGTCATCAACTCACGCAATGGAATATGCTTGGTTTTCTTGCCCATCTCATGACGCAGCAAGCCCCACTCTGAAGAGCGGCTCACGCTGTCCTGACTTGGCAGGTCAGCACACAGCCGAGCACGGAGCCAGTCCTTCGTCAGCTCGGTGAACTTGTCATCCAGCGCTCGGAAATCGCGAATACGCTGTTCATGCTCAACGCTGACAAATGTCCGGATCACTTCCTCGTTATCGACAGTGGTATTCAGCCACCAGCGAGCATAATTCACCTCGAAGACGCGGCGGACTTTTCCGGAGGTGATGGCTCCGCTTTCCATGGTCTGGACAATTGGGGCGAGGCCAACGGCGAAGGCCTCATCGCGCACCTTCCTCCAGGCACACCATGCCTTGAGTCGCGCCTCGGACGAAACTACGGTTTCGCAATTTTTCTTGAGGTCATTCAACGAAAGGTGTGAGGTCTCATCAGCACCGGCCTCGGTGAAGTGACCGATCGAAGTCAGATGCGATGAACGCTCCTGCAACAACGCAAGCTTTTCACGCAGGCCAACGCCTGCGAGAGCTATCGCACCTTCAGGCTCTAGCAAAGCGTTGCCATCGCCCAAGAGCGTTTGAAGGGGAGCCTTGTAAGCTGCAATCTGCTCCGGGTTCAGCGCGAGCTTCGCAACAGCAGTTGCTACCTGCCCTTGGAATACCACAGCCTGACGTGCAATCTCAAGCTTGGTCTTCAGGTCACTCCAGACCGGTACCAGTTCTCGCAGGTCAGCCAGGTCGGACAAATCACGTTCAACCGCTGCCCGCTCCTTCAACAGATCGAAGTCACCTTTCAGCAAGGCTCCACAGCGGCCCTCCTGCACTTCTGGGTGATCATCAACAAGGCGACCACGTTCTTCGATATCCCGACGCTCAGCCTGGAAGCGCAGCGCTGCAGTAAGGAGTTCAATGTTAGTGTCCTTGCCGCACCAAAGCTGCTGAGTGCTCGAGCCAAGGTCGGACAAGGCAGCCATATCGCTATCAAGGCGAGTCAGCGTGCGAAGCCTTCGCAGTTCTTCCTTCAATGCATCACCCAGCTGGCCTTGCTCGACCAACTGGAGCCCATCATCGATCCAATCCGAGTCTGATTGCTGGAGCCGAATGGCCTCTTGGAGTTTGATCGACGTCGAAAGCTTCTCAGCGTCAGACTTAGAACCTTGCCAAACGGCAACGCACTCGTGCCCTGGCTCAAGCTCATCAATAGCGCGGCGCACGGCACGTATTTCTGCCCAGGTTGCTAAATCCTTACCGTGATCGGCCTCGCCTGCAGTGGTTTGAGTCGGGGCTAGCAAACCTGCGATACGACGCTTACCGAACCAGGACTTTGGCCAGAACGATTCCTCAGCCTCCTTCCACTCTCTCAGCAACAGATCGATGTCGAGCGATTCGATCGTATCGCCATAGGTCGCACTGAGCTGCTGCTTGAGCTCTACTATTTGGCTAAGCAGTGCCACCGCCTGAGCAAGCACATCGGTGACACTTTCCGGCCAGGCCGGGCTGAGCTCACCGAATATGGTGCGACGTTGCTGCAGCAGGTCAACACCCTGCTTAGCATCCGCCACAACGCGAGAAGTCCAGAGCGGCGAAAGCTTAGCGTTTAGCTCTCGATGTTGTTCAACCCACGCACAGCCATCGCTCAGCCGTTGAGAAATGGAGCGGGCTTCAGGCCGCAACGCGAAGCGCCAATCCTGTCCTGCTGCCGCGGGTAGTGCCTGGGAAAGGACTGACAGCCCCTCCAGTGCACCCGGGGTGTATTCCGAAGCTGGGAGCCCAGCCAACTCAACGAACCGATCAGCCGCACACTGGACATCCAAGACGGCAGGCAACACATCACGAGCCGCCTGCACGAACTGTTGTTGCCAATGAGGTGACCATTCCGCTTGACCAACTGCGGACAACGCATTACCAGCAAGCAGGCTGTAGCCCACAGCCTGCGCGTTCACTTCGAGGCGATCGCTCAATTCACGAAGCTCAAGCATGGCCTTGTGGTCATGCGTGTCAGGTGACGCCCAGCCAACAGGGGCAACAGCTTCATCGACACCCGAAGTGACCGTGCCAATCGCATCGTAGATGGTGTAACCGTTGCGATGGCGCCGGTGCAGTCGCTCGACGTAAATGTTCAGGCTGTCGCGCAGCGTTGCGAGACGCTGAGCCTCAACCTCCCATGCAGCGGAATCGACCTGCCCTTTTGCCTCCCAAGCGGACTGCAGCTGGGCCAGCACATCAGTTTTCCGAGCCTTGCTTGAGTGCAACTCGAGGCAGAACTCACCCAAGCCAATCTCACGCAAGCGACGGTACACGACATCCAGCGCGGCGATCTTCTCCGAGACGAACAGCACGCGACGCCCTTGGGCAATCGACTGGGCGATCATGTTGGAAATCGTCTGGCTCTTGCCAGTACCGGGTGGGCCGATGAGCACAAAGTCTTTGCCCTTGGCTGCAGCCATCACTGCAGCCAACTGAGATGAGTCCGACGGCAGCGGGCAGAAAACGTCTGTCGGGCCGTAGTCGCGATCCAGCGATTGCGCCTCTGGGAACGGTGTATACGAAACGAACGAATCGCGTGGGGTATCCAGAAGGTGCTGAACGACTGGGCTCTTCCGCAGGTGCTCAGCGTTCTCGGTCAGATCCTTCCACATGAGGTATTTGGCAAACGAGAACATCGACAGCACGACGTCTTCGCTCAACTCCCAACCTGGGATGTCCTTGATGGCATGGCCAACCTTGTTCCAAATACCGGCGATATCAAGGCCAGAATCGTCCCGAGGCAATTCGTGCTCCAGCGACCCCAAGCCCAATTCGAAATCCTGTCGAAGCATCTCAATCAGGGTGGGGTTGAAGCGCGGCTCATCATCGTGAAGCACCATGGTAAATCCGGAGCGAGCGCTCTTGCGCTCCAGCGTAACCGGTATCAAAACCAATGGCGCCTTGTACTTCTGCCCTGTTCTGTCCTCGCGTGTCCAACTCAGGAAGCCAATGGCCAAGAAGAGCGTATTGGAGCCGCCTTCCTGCAGCGCTGTGCGAGCACCTCGGTACAGTTCGGTGAGTCGAACGTCCATCTCGTTGGATGTCAGCGCAACAAACACCTCTCTGCGATTGAGGGCATCCTCGGCATGCCGGCGACGAACATCCTCACGCTCACGTTGCTCATACAGAGCGCGCTCCCGCGGATCAGCACCATCCATGAGGTCTGGGCGGGTGAGCAGCTTCAGCGACTGACCACTGGCCAATACGTCCTCGAGGGCTCCTGGATCTGGGGACTCCAGCTTCAGCGCCCGCTTGCCTGTCTTGAAGTTCAAGAGGTTGTTTCGAAGCGAGAGATCCAAGAGTTTGCGCTGCCACCGGCCAAGTCGGTCTGCTGGGTCGAGCTTGGAAAGGTCTTCGACCACTACCTCGAGGATCTCATCAGGGATTCCAGCCCCGTCCTCGACCAGGAGCGTCGGAGAGTCCACCGGAACCTCATCAGCAATCCGTGCGATCTGAGCCTCAGCACTTGCGAGTGGCTTGATCCGTTGCAGTCGAGCCCGGCGAATGTCGAGCAGCATTTCAAATTCGCTGTCCGCGTCTTCGGCAATCTGCTTCTCACCTCTCTCGACTGCGTAAGAGAAGGTTGGGACAGGATTCTGCGTACTGAGCGTCGTTTCAAATAGAACCAGTTCCCGCAGCTTCACCCGCTTGCGTACCGCCGTCACATCATCGACAAGGGCAGTAGTGAACTCCTCGGGCTTCATCCACAACCCCGCGAAAGCGTGACCGCGGGTGAACACGATGACTGGGTTCAGCCCGATTTGCTCCAGGGCAGCGCAGAATAGCAGGGTAAGATCCATACAGGTTGCCAAACCAGTATCGGCAATCTGGCTTGGGCTTCGCACCTTTTGACCTGACTGTTCAAAACTTGCCGGCGGCAATGCATAGTCGAGCTTCATCCGTGCGACGGCGCTCCAGACCGCAGACGCCAGCTGCCAAGCTCGCTTCGCGCCACCCTCGTAACCATCCAGCGATGAGCACAGTTCACTTTGGCGAAGCAACTCAGCCGTCTGCTTCAAGAGTCGTTCAACTGCCGCATCATTCGGCTGCACGAAGGCAGCCGTCATGTCAGGAATATGCCGCAACCCACCCCACTGATTTCGGGGCAGAAGGTCTACGACTTGCTCAAAACGGGAGACCTCCTTTCTGCCGCTCTCCGCTTCCTTGTCGTCCGCCTCAAGCACGAAGGTGAATGTCGACAGCTCAGCTTCGGTCAGACGACTAAGCAACGGGCCGTCCAAGACCAGATCAAGACCAGGAATGATCCGGAAGCTATCTGCCCCAATCTCGTCGATCCGCCACACCTTGGCCTTGAACACCTCAGGTTCTGAGGTCAATGTCAGGGTCGCATTAACGAAACGGTCTTCGGTCTCGTTCGCTATACGAAGTTCGCGAATTACGGGAATGGCGTTCTGGAAGTCGGCAAGGTTCAGCTTCGCCACAAGGGTGGCAAGGATCTTGACTTCTTTAGGTGGGATTTCTTCTTGAGCAGCGGGGGGCTGAACGATGTCGTCCATGCGCAACCTTCCTTGTTGTGATGCTCAAGGGAGTGCCGGACTGACCGGCCGCGAAGGGATCCTCTTGAGCTGATGGCGGGATGATAGCGCTTCCTGCTCCAGGCGTAATGATCCTTTGGTCGTTCGCTGATGCTTAATCTGTTCAGCTAAGCAGCGATCTGCAGCAAAGCGCAGATGCATCCTGACTTGCCACAGACCTATCAGCTCTATCGGGGGAAAAAAATTAGTATCAAAGGTTTTTCAAAAGTGGCACAAAACTGCAAAAAAGCCACATCAAGACTGAATAGTTCAAGGAAAGCCAGCCATCTAAAACATTCCAGCGAACTATAAGATAGATGTATTGGACTCAATACCTATAAACCTCATCTCAATGTTATTCAAGCCGCCATACACAACTTTTGCATAGGAATGTTCACCAACCCAGTTCAGCTCATTTTTTATTTCTGATAAATCATATTTTATATCATCTAGCTTTTGTGAAACCTCTTCATTGATAGTGACAAGCCGCTCCAGAAGCGTCTCAATATTTTCAGTACTCATAAAAGCTCCTTTTCAAAGCAAAGGAAAAGGTCTGGTAAGTTCTGCGCAAAGTGGTTGGAGGCCTAGTTTGGCTGCAAATAGACATTTTGAGGCGCAGCTTGCACATCGAGCAGTGGCGCAGTGCCATCATTAGCATAAAAATGACCTCCTGTGGAAGACCTACGCTTCGTAGTACAGCTTCATCGGCTCAACAGCGTTAGTGCTCAAGGCCACCGCGGCGCTGTTCGATCAGGCTCAGTAGCGATTTTATAGCCACACTCTGCGGCTTGGTTAAATCGTGCTGGTGAAAAATTCTCCTCGATCAGCCAGGTTGCTGATCAAGGACTCGCCCTTCAATTTGAATGCATCAATCGGCGATACCGAGATACTTGCGGAACAGGTTCTGAATCGCCCTGGACTTCGTAGGCACCTCTTTGTCTTGCACTGAGGCCAATAAAGCTAGTTTTACATCAATCGATGAGCGGCCGCATTCGTTTCGAGGACTTTGAGTCAGTAATCTCCGGCCCGTGAGTGGCTTATGAATATTTGACATCGCCCACTTGTTAAATTGAGTATTATGGGAGGTGACCTCCTGAGTCGATCACCTGTGGTTTGCGTCTGCCAGATCACGCTCGAGCTGCCGGCGCCATCTCGACAACTGCACAGCGACCTTTCGTGCGTACCTTCTGCACCAGCCGTGCCCTGTTGATGAACACATCGATCTGACAACTGCCTGAGTGCTGCACATCTTCCCAGTATTCCGTGTGCACAATCTGCCCGTTCTGCGGCCCCGTGTAAGTGCCTGCTGCTTCCCGCGTGACATAGCTGCTGTCGCGCACGTACCTGAGCACCACCAGATCTTCTTCCGGCACCACCATGATCCGCCTTGGCACCCCGAAGAAATCGATCAGCTCGCCCACCGGACGATCTTTCCAGGCGCTGCTGGCTTCCAGCGATGCGCAGCCACTGAGCAATGTGGCCAACAGGCCCAATGC
>Ga0058691_1001710_pt1 | contig 11267 bp, 10 predicted proteins | sample AgamicAtPrz_FD_55051 | JGI IMG/M metagenome (GOLD analysis project Ga0058691, IMG submission 55051) | Agave microbial communities from Guanajuato, Mexico - At.P.rz | ecosystem: Host-associated > Plants > Phyllosphere > Phylloplane/Leaf | place: Guanajuato, Mexico | collected 2012-05-28
GGGTGTCAGTGCCAGCAGGCGCATCAGGCCATGGATCGCGAAGGCGGCGATCTTGTTCCTGGGCATGACCAGTCGCCCCATGAGTTTCGCCAGGTTGATCATTGCCTGGGCATGTGGGCGGCGCTCGACGTCATAAGTCTCGAGAATGGCAGGGGCCGCATGACCGCGCAGCACCCAGGCCAGTTTCCAGGCAAGGTTGGCGCCGTCCCGCAATCCGGCCACCAGGCCCTGGCCGACGAATGGCGGGGTAATATGTGCTGCATCGCCCGCCAGAAACACCCGCCCCTTGCTGAACCGGTTACAGCAGCGGGCGTGGAAGCGGTAGACCGCCTTGCGTTCGATTTCCAGTTCCTTGGGATTGATCCACGGCGCGATCAGGCGGGCAATGCTCTGCTCGCTTTGCAGCGCCTCGCGAGACTCACCCGGGCGCAGCATGAACTCCCAGCGCTCCCTGCCGCCGGGGGCAGGCATATGCGGCGTGGGGCGCTGCGGGTCGCAAATGAATTCGACGTGGTCGATAGCCGACGCATGACGATTCTTGACATCCACGATCAGCCAGTCTTCGGCATAGGTCTGGCCCTCGAACTCCTGACCGATCAATGCCCTGACCTTTGAACTGGCGCCGTCCGCCCCGACCAGGTACCGGGAACGAACAGTATGCACCTGCCCATCCTGATCACGGACCGTAGCGACCACGCAGTCCGCTTCGTGGACCAGGTTCTCAAGCTCGAAGCCGCCCAGGCTGGCCACCGACTTCAGGCGAGAAACCTGGTCGCGCATCGCATGCTCCAGGTCCGGTTGGTAGAAGGTCACGAGCTTGGGATGGCCATCGATGCACCCCTGAGTATCGGCACGGCCAAACTGCCCAAGGACCGGTGAATGCATTTTGACCTGAGGAATAACGATCTTTGCGAATGCATCTTCCGCAAGGCCGGCCAATTGCAGAATCCGCAAAGCCTCGTTGTCCAGCGCGATGGCCCTGGGCATCAACATCACCTCGTGAGCCTTGTCCAACACCAGGGTAGACACGCCGTAGCGGCCAAGCAGCGCTGCAATGGTCGCACCTACCGGGCCGTAGCCGACGACCAGCACGTCAACCTCGGCGGGAAGAAATTCGATCGCATTCTTGTTCTTGTTCATCTCGAGCCCTTGTTGTGATTGGGGTCATGAAGGCGCAGAGGCCTCATCGTCAGGCAGGATGAAGGTATGCAAAATTGAGAGAGTTTTCAATATTGATGTTTTCGTCATTGTTTTCTGCGATCATGCCATTCCGCATCCGCCTGAGTCGAGATACCGGTAGTCCCACGTCGCCGACTCACTGGCTGCATGCACTGCGCCCAGTGCGCAGTGGTCCCGGGCACTACCCTTCCAGTCGCCACTGGGATTCGTTGCAATTCTGGGAAGTCATTGCCTTGGGTGTTGAATTTCGCCCGCAGGCACTCAGGGAAGCCGGACTCTCCGCCGGAAGTGCTCATCAATCGGGCGGGACAGCGCGAGGCACGTTTCAGTACCTCGCTTGCAAGGCCTGTTGCAGATCCCGGCGCAGCGACCCGACAGCCTCCAGCCCGACATGCAAACGCACCAGCGTACCCTGCACTGGCGTGGCAAAACGCCGATCTCCCAGGTCGCCAAGGGTCACCAGGCTCTCGTACCCGCCCCAGGAGGCGCCGATGCCGAACAGCCGCAAGCCGTTGGCGAACGCCTCTGCCCGGCCTTGGCTGCCGTCGACCAGTTCCAGGCTTAGCAGGCCGTTGCTGCCCTTGAAGTCCCGCTGCCACAAAGCGTGTCCGGGATGCTCCGGCAACCCTGGGTGATACACCCGTGCCACCTCCTCGCGGGCTTGCAGCCAGTGGGCAATTTCCAGCCCCTGACCTTCGTGCACCAGCATGCGGCTGGCCAGGCTGCGGGCCCCGCGCAGCACCAACCAGGCATCGTCCGGGCTGACCGTGCAGCCGCAGGTATCGCTGCTGCGCGACAGCGCGGCGAAGGCCTCGCGGGTGGTACAGACACTGCCCATCATCACATCGCTGTGACCGGCGAGGTACTTGGTCAGGGCCATTACCGAGATGTCCGCNCCCAGNGCAAGCGGCTGGTGCAGGTAACCCGAGCCCCAGGTATTNTCCACCGCCAGCAGGATCCCGCGCGGCTTGCACAACGCGGCCATGGCCGGCAGGTCGTTGAGCTCGTACAGCAACGAACTGGGGCTTTCGCTGTAGACCATGCGCGTGTTCGTCTGCAACGCTGCTTCCAGCCCCTGACCATCGGCGGCGAAGTACCCNACCTCGATGCCGAACGGCTGCAGCAGTTCGCGGGCCAGGCGGCGTACAGGGCCATAGACACCGTCGCTGATCAGCAGGTGATCACCTGGGCGCAGGTAGGCAAGGAATGTCTGGCTGATCGCCTGCAGGCCGGTGGCAAACAGCTTGCTGCGATAACCGCCCTCCAGTTCGCTGACCAGGTCTTCCAGCGCGAAAGCAGTGGGGTTACCCCGCGCGCCATAGCTCAGCACTCGCTGCTGGTCACGCTGGCCACGAGCCGCGCGAAGGTCGGCGATGCTGTCGAACAAGACGGTGCTCAGGCGACTGACCGGCGGGTTGACGCCATGGGCACCCGGGCCCGGCTCGCCGCGACCGCCATGCACCAGCCGGGTAGCCAGCGGGTCGCTGTGGGGCAACGGGGTGAAGCTGGCGATCTCGGCCGGGTTCATCTGCGAGATCAGGCCGGTTTCCCAGGCCAGGTAACGGCGGGCCGCGTCCTTGTTGCCGGCATGGCGGTCGTGAACGAAGAAGAGGAAATCGATGCAGGCCGCATCGTCCAGGCTGGTATCACCATCCACCTGCGGCCACTCGGCCAGCAATGCACGGGGGAACAGCCCTGCGCGCTGGCGCTGGGCGGCGGGCAGTTCACTGACGGCCAGCTCGGCAATGCGCGGGTCGTCGCAGATGAACACCAGGCGGCGGCCCTCTCCCCTCACCTGCTCGGCCAGGTTCGGGCGGATCGCCCACTTCGCGCCACGCAGGTGACGCTTGCGATAAGCGGTGCTCGCGCGCAGGTCGAGCAACAGGGCATCGTCCAGCTCGGCGGCACTGACCTCGGCCAGGGTCAGCGGCATGGCTGCCGGGCAAGACAAGGCCAGGCCACTGGCCAGGCCGCCTTCGAGCACATAGGCGTCATGGCCCATCTGCCTCAGCCAGCTGGCCACCACCGGGGCGCGCACACCATCATCATCGAACAGCACAACCCTCGCTTGCCGCACACCAATGTACAGGTCGGTGCCCTGGATCAACTGGCCACCCGGGCAGTGCTGGGCGCCGGGCAGGCTGCCAGCGATGAACTCCTCAGGTGTGCGCACATCACACAGGAACAGGCTGCGCTGCGGGTCCTGCTGCCATTGCCGTACCTGCGCCGCCGACACCCTGCGTACCCCGGCCTTTTGCGCCAGGGCCTCGGCACGGGCGCGCTGCTGCTCNAGTGCGGTGCCGCTGTGTGGCGGGTAGTGNTGCCGNNCACCGTGCTCCAGCGGCAGGTCCACNAGGAACCAGCCTTGGGTGCCGTTCTCCAGTGCGTAGACCGGATTTTCGATGCCGAGGTTGATCAAGGTCTGGGCGCCGATNATGCTACGGGTGCGNCCGGCGCAGTTGATCACCACCGGAGTTTGCCGGTCGCTGACCAGGTCTTCCAGGCGATAGCTCAGCTCACCGTTGGGGCAGCAGACGGCGCCGGGTATGTTCATCTTGGCGAATTCGTCCAGCGGACGGCCGTCGAGCAGCACCAGCGGTTTGCCTTGGCGCTGCCACTCGGCCAGCTCCAGGGCGCTGATGCGCGGGGTGTGGCAGGCGTGCTCGACCAGCTCACCAAAGGCCTTGGACGGCAGGTGTACGCCGGCGAACAGCTCGAAGCCCGCAGCCTGCCACCCCAGGCTGCCGCCTTCGAGCCAGTGTACTGCCGTGTAACCCAGGGCCTGCAAGCGCCGGGCACCGCGCTGCGCCAGTTCGCTGCCGGTTGCGTCATAGACCACCAGCCGCACCGCCGGGTTGGGCGCCAGGCGCGGGGCCTCGATTTCCAGCCGGCTGTACGGCAGGTTGACAGCGTAGAACAGGTGAGCTTCGCCGTACTGACCCTGTTCGCGCAGGTCGAACAGGGCGATTTCCTGGCCGTCGAACAGCCAGTCATGCAGGTGCGCAGGGGTGATGCTGGGTATCATGGGACGCAGTCCTTGGTCGATCAGGTTGGAAAATGCAGTGCCTGTGCCACTCTCTTCGCGGGTGAACCCGCCCCCACAAGGACAACTCAGTATGCAAGCGGTCCGCGTATCGTGTGGGAGCGGGCGTGCCCGCGAAGAATCCAGTGCGGTGCATGGCACCGGCCGCATACATCAAAGGCCATAAGCCTCGATCGAAGGCGCCATCTGTGACTTGTTGTAGTTCACCACACTGCCGTCGTCCTTGACGCCGTAGCGATTTTCCAGCGATTCCAGCGGCCGGCCATAAAGGTGGAAGTGCAAGGTCGGCTTATCGCCTTCGACGCGAATGCCATGCAGGTCCTCGCCCAGGAAAGCCACCGGCGTCCCCGGTTGCACCACGATCTCGCGCTCCAATGCCAGTCGGGCGCGGGCCGGGTCGCTGCCGTCATCCTCGCGGCGGTACACCCGGTTCAGCTCCTGCCCCTCGACGGCAACGATGATCGCCCAGGTCTCGTGGTTGTGCGGCAAGGTCGCCTTGCCCGGCAGCAGCGAGTTGACGTACAGGGTCGGTGACTCGCCGTCGTCGTTAAGCCGGTAGCGGAACTGGGTTTCGCCGGTGGCGGCAACGGGCGCCGGGAAGCGCTCGAAGTTGAACAGCTCGCGGCGCTCGGCCAGGNCTTCGAGCAGCACGATGATCTGCTGCAGCGCGGCGCGGTCGATGCCCCGCTCATGGATGGCGCGCACTTGCGCGAGAAATGGCTGAATCACGGAATCACGGGACATGCTTGGTCTCTCTTCTGGGTAGGCTGCAATCACACGCTGAGGCTGTAACGCCCCAGGTTGCTCAATACATCGGGCGCCGGACGGCTGGGACGCTGGCCGCCCTCGCCCAGCGCATGCTGGAGGAACGCACGGGTACGTTCGTGCGTGGGGGCGCGGAACACTTGCTCAGCGCTGCCGTGCTCGACGATGCGACCGTGCTCGGTGAAATACACCTGGTCGCTGATCTCCTCGGCAAAACGCATTTCATGGGTGACCAGCACGCAGGTCATGCCCTCCTCGGTCAGCTGGCGAATCACCGCCAGCACCTCACCGACCATTTCCGGGTCCAGCGCCGAGGTTACTTCGTCGAACAGAATCAACCGCGGGCGCATGGCCAGGGCGCGGGCGATGGCCACACGCTGTTGCTGCCCGCCCGACAGTTCGCCCGGGAACGCAGCGGCCTTGTGCCCCAGGCGCACCTTGTCGAGCAGCGTCAGGGCCTGCTCACGGGCTTCGCTACGATCGCGGCCGAGCACCTTGGTCGGGGCGATCAGCAGGTTGTCGAGCACGCTCAGGTGCGGGAACAGGTTGTACTGCTGGAAAACGAAACCCACCTGCTTGCGCAGCGCGATCAGCCCGGCCTCGCCACGCAGTTGCTCGACCTGGGTGTCGCCAATGCGAATGCTGCCGCGCTGGGGCCGAAGCAGGCCGGTCAGGCAACGCAGGATGGTCGACTTGCCCGAGCCTGACGGGCCGATGATCGACACCGCCTGGCCGGCCTGCACCTCCAGGTCGATGCCGCGCAGTACCGGGTTGTCGGCAAAGGCCAGGTGCACGTCGCGTAGCTGGATCAGGGGTTCAGAAGGCATAACGGCGCTCCAGGCGTTGGGTCAGGCGGGCAATCGGGTAGCAATAGGCAAAGAACAGCGCCAGCACGCTGAAGTACACCAAGACGGTAAAACCGCTGCGGTTGACGGTGTTGGCGGCGACCTGGGCGCTGTCGATCAGGTCGTGCACGCCCACCAGTGAAGCCAGGGCGGTGCCCATGGTCACCACCGCGTACAAGTTCATCCACGGCGGCAACATGCGCCGCAGGCACTGCGGGAGGATGATCGAACGAAAGATCTGCCCGCGGCTGAAGGCCAGGGAGCGCGCGGCCTCCCACTGGGTGCCCGGGATCGAGGCGACCGCGCCGCGGAAGATCTCGGCCACGTTGGCGCTGGCCGGCAAGGCCAGCCCCACGGTGACCTTGAGCCAGTCGGGGAACGCCACCCAGGTGCCGGCCACCTGCACATCAAAGGGGAACACGTAGGAGGTGAAGTAGATCAGCACCAGCCAGGGCGCGTTGCGAAACACCTGCACCCATAGCCGTGCCACCACGCGCAAGGGCGCCAGCGGCGACAGCAGCAGCGTGCCCACCAGCAAGCCCAGCAACGTGCCCAGGCCGATGGCGCCGACGCTGATCTGGATATTCTGCAACAGGCCCGCGCCCAGGGTCGGCGACCAGTGCCACAGGGTGGCGAGGTTTTCAGTGGCCATAGCCTGGCATCCTCAGGCGCGCTTCCAGGGCGCGGCCGGCACAGTTGACTGCAAAGCTCAGCAGCCCGAAGTAGGCCAGGATGATGATCATCAGCTCGACGACGTTATCGCCCTGGGTCCAGATCATGATCGAGGCATAGGTGATGTCGTTGACGGCGATGGCCGAGGCCACGGCGGTCATCTTCACCAGGTCGATGAGGTTGTTGACCAGCGCCGGCAAGGCGAAGCGCACCGCCAATGGCAACTGCACCTGGAGCATTTGCTGGCGGCGGCTGAAAGCCAGCGAACTGGCCGCCTCGAGGGTGACCGCCGGCACCGCCTCGATACCGGCGCGAAGGGCTTCGGCATGGAAGGCGCCCTTGTGCAGCGAGATCACCAGCACCACCCAGGCGAATGGGGTCATGGGGTTGGCGCTACCCAGGCTCTGGTTGATGAGCATGTTCAGTACCAGAAACGCGCAGTACAGCTGCACCAACGTCGGGGTGTTGCGGGTGACCTCGATGAAGGCCCGCGCCGGCCACGCCAGCCAGCGCCGCGCGGAGGTCACCGCCGCGGCCAGCAGCACGCCCACCAGCAGGCTGCCGACGATGCCGCACAGGCACAGCCACAGCGTGGTCAGCGCGCCGTCCAGCAGCTTGCCGCTGGCGTAGGCGTCGAAGATGAAGCCATAGTCCAGGCCGAGCCGGGCGAGCTGCCCGACCAGCCAGTGCAGAGCATCGCTCATCAGGCGCCTTCGCCCAGCAACTGGGTGCGCAGTTCTACCAGCGCCGGCGAAGCCGGGGTGATGTGGTTGGCCTGCTCACGCTCGATCAGCCAGCCGCTGCGGTGCCACTGCTTGACGAGGGGATCCAGGCGCTGCTGGGTATCGCTCTCGCCCAGGCGCGTCCAGATCACTGACGGCGCCGGGTTGAGCTCGGGCGCCAGGGCGCGGTAGCCGCTCCACTCGCCGCCCTTGGCCAGCAGCGGGTTGATCAGCGTGGCGTCATGCACGGCGGCCACGCAGTTGTTGCCGCGCAGGGCCAGCAGCGATTCGGCGGAGGTCTTGAANGCCTTGATGTCGGCGCCCAGTTGCACCAGCGGCTGGGTGTAACTGCTGCCCTGGCTGGTGCACACCGGCTGGCCCTTGAGGTCGGCCCAGGTCTTGATCGGGCTGGTGTCGACCAGCGCCGCAGTACCGCCGACGCGGTAGAACGGAGTGGGTACGTGGCCCAGCAGCTTGTCGCGCTCGGCGTTCCATTCCATGTTGGCGATCAACAGGTCGACCTTGCCCTGCTGCAGAAACTGCACGCGGTTGGCTGGCTGTACGGCCACCAGGTCTACTTCGACGCCCAGCTGGCGAGCCAGGTCGCGGGCCAGGTCGACACTGAAACCGACAGGCTGGCGGCTGACCGGGTCAATGGCACCGAACGGGCCTCCCGACAGCACAACGCCCACCGACAGCTTGTGGCGTTGCTGAATCTTGTCCAGGGTNGCGTCGGCCTGGGCCAGGCCGCTAGCGGCCAAGGTGGCGGTGGCCAGCAATGATGCGTACAGCCCGCGGCGGGCTACGGTGGACAGCGACATGTTAAAGCTCCTCATCCTGGCAGCCGGAACGCCCGGCCAATGAGGGCGCATGCTAGGAAGTTGCCGAGGTGAGGGGAAATTCAAATATTGACTATTCTTATAACTCGTCCTGTGTTGCCGAGCTGCCAGAATGGAATAAGCCAGCAAACACTGGGCAAGATAGACTTGCAACTTTGTTGACGCAGCCATAAACATAACGCTTCATTATGTTTTTTCGCCTGCCGTTAATGCAAAACTACCAATGGAAGCAGGCCTGCTTGCCAAATTGCCCGTTGTCGGCGTAACCCCCGAGACACGTCATCCGGCACATGGCTGCTGCTTTGCAACCACCCCATTCACCAAAGGCCCTGCCCCATGACCGCCCCCGCCCTTGACCTCGACCTGCTACGCACGTTCGTCGCCATCGCAGACCACACAAGCTTCGCCGAGGCCGGCCGCTCCCTGTCTCGCACGCAGGCTTCGGTAACCCAGCACATGCAACGCCTGGAGCAGCAGGTGGGCGTGGCGCTACTGCGCAAGCAGGGCCGGCACAAATCCCTCACCGATGCCGGCCGTCAGCTGCTGCGCCACGCTCGGCAGATGCTCGCGCTCAATGACGAGGCCCTGGCCGGGCTGCGTCACGACAGCCTGAGCGGTGTGCTGCGCATCGGCTCACCCCATGACATTGCCGACACCATCCTGCCGCCGCTGCTCAGCCATATCGCCCGCTCCGCGCCCAACCTGCGCCTGGAGATCGACGTTGGCCGCAGCCCGTTCCTGATGGATGACCTGCAGCGCGGCAAAATCGACATGGTCATCTCTACCCGCACCGCCCCCGGCCTGGAAGGCTTCGCACTGCGCGCCTCGCCGGTATGGTGGATATGCGCTGCCCACTATCAGCACCTGCCAGGGGAGCCCCTGCCACTGGTGCTGGTGGACGAACCCAGCTTGTACCGCAAACTGGCGCTGGAGGCGCTGGAGCAGGCCGGCATCGCCTGGCGCCAGACGTACCTGGCGTCGAACCTGATAGGCGTGAAGGCAGCGGTGCGCGCCGGCCTGGGCATTACTGCGCGCAGCCAGGAAATGGTCGGCCCCGATATGCGTGTGCTCGGGCAGAGCGATGGTCTTCCGGCACTGCCTGATGTGACCTACTACCTGTGGGTGCGGGCCAACAGTGCCAACCCGCTGGTCCGCCAGGCTTACGCAATGGTGCGGGCCAGCGTCGGGGTCGGGGTCTGAAGCGCATTGTTCGGTCAGTATCTGGCCGTAGGCCTTGCGGGCACATGCAGGGAAGTGTCAGGCCGGCAAACGGTGAATCTATATTCCGATAACGAATTACCAAATCAGCAATCAGTATTATGAGTTATATGAAAGCTACGTAGAATTGCGCTTGGCCTCTCTGTTTCAGATAAGGATCCCTCATGAGCCAAGCCGCTACCGTCATCGACTTCACCCTGTACCGCAAACGCAAGCTGGCCCAGCAACAGGGTCGCCTGCTCTGGGCGATGTATGCGCAGCAGGCCGGCTTTGCCATGCACGCCGCGAGCGTCTGCATCATCACCTCGACAGCGCCGCGCCAGGCGTGAGCAGCATGGACGCCCCCAACCGCTTTCTGGTGACATCGGACGAAGCTGCGCTGCCGCTGCCCGGAGCTGTTGCAGAGGACGACGATGGTATCGGCCAGCGTGTCGCCAACAATCTCCAGCGTCTGCGTGCCAAGCGCCAGTTGTCGCTCGACGCCTTGGCTCGGGCCAGCGGGGTCAGCCGGGCGATGCTTGCGCAGGTCGAATCCGGGCGCAGCGTGCCGTCGATCCGCGTNTTNTGCAAGATTGCCCGGGCCCTGAAGGTGTCTGTGGCGGCATTTCTGGAGCAGCGCGACTGCGCCGGGGTGACGCTGATGTCGGCGCGCGAGAGCAAGCGCCTGGTCAGTGCCACGGGGGCCTTCGTCAGCCGCGCGTTGTACCCGGTAGACGCGCCACAGCAGGTGGAATTCTACGAATTGCGCATCAGCCCGCTGGGTGAGGAACACTCAGCCGGGCATGGCCCGGGAGTGCGGGAGAACCTGGTGGTGGCCCAGGGTGCGCTGGAGATCAGCATAAACGAAGAGCGCTTCCTGCTCTCGACCGGCGATTCCATCCTCTTCTACGCCGACCAGCCGCACCGCTATCGCAATCCGGTGGACAGCGAGGCGGTGGCGTACCTGGTAGTGACCCATCCCGAAAGACAGGACTGAAGCAGAAACCGTGCAGCCCCTGTGCAAAAGGCCTACCTGCGCTCACGAGGCGGAACTACCGCCTTGATTGCGAAGAGACCGGCACCTGCAGCGCTTCCCTAACCCATTGACTTCGGGTCAGCAGGTGCAGCACATCATCGGCATGCCGTTGCAGCTCATCATCATCGGCATGCTGCAATCGTTCATCATCTTCATCATCAGCATGCAGCAGCTGTTCATCATCTGCATGCTCATACCTGCCATCGGCATCAGCTTNCAGGTCATGCCGTCGGNCATGACAGTGCATTCCATCATGCATTGCATCATCGGCATCATCATGCCATTCATCGGCATCATGGGCATGGTCATCTGGTTCATGCACATCATCATCAGGTTGCCGCACTGCATTGTCATCGGCATGCCGCAGTTCATCATCATCTGCATCATTTCCGCGCTGTTGCGGAACATTGCCATGTCCATGCCGGCAGCAGGTTTCATGGTGCAGAGCATACCGTCGGCGACCATCTCGCAGCTCATGGTGGCCATCATCATCGGCATGCCAGCCATCGGCATCATCGGCATGGCGGTGTTCATCATCGGCATCTGCATTGCGTTCATCATGGTGAAGTCCTTGTTCAAGAGTGACGAGAGAAGATGCAATCAGGTTCGCTGATCGGCCTGAGAGCCGCAATATGGCGGCAAAGCAGCTACCGGCGCGGTGATCGAAAACTTCTCATCGTTCCTGCCAGGAAAATGAACGCGATAACGTCGAATGGGCAAATATAGCGAAGTATTTGTAGCGCCTGACGGCGAAACCGACAGCATGGATATTCCCTAAAGTTCCAAGCTCATAACTTGCATGCATATTCGATCTAAGCCACGACGAAAAAACCACCGCCAACTACCCTTTTACACACCGTGCTCAGGTCGCCCCGTTCAACCGTCGGCTCAATGCGCCAATGGCTCGAACAGGTTCACATCCTTTGCATCCACTGCCTTGGGCAACAGCCCTTCGCGATAGAACGCATC
>Ga0058691_1001714_pt1 | contig 11262 bp, 10 predicted proteins | sample AgamicAtPrz_FD_55051 | JGI IMG/M metagenome (GOLD analysis project Ga0058691, IMG submission 55051) | Agave microbial communities from Guanajuato, Mexico - At.P.rz | ecosystem: Host-associated > Plants > Phyllosphere > Phylloplane/Leaf | place: Guanajuato, Mexico | collected 2012-05-28
CCCTTTGCGAGACATCGAGCGAACCAACTTTGCATCATGGACCCTCGAGAGCCAGCCTGGCCAGCAGGTAGTGAGCTCCATGATCAGAATGACTCACAGGGCGGCTCTCGCTGCCTTGAACAGCATCAATGGCCGCATCCAGCATTGTGTTGACGAGATTTGCGTGGGGATGAGTCCCAATCGACCAGCTCACCACCAGCCCGTCAAAGCAATCAATGACTGGCGACAGGTAAACCTTGCCAGCAGGAATCTGGAATTCAGTAATGTCGGTGAGCCACTTCTCATTGGGCGCAGCAGCATGGAAGTCATCGATTGATGAGGTTTTGCGGGGCAGCACCTATCTCTCCAAGGTATGAGTTATATCTGCGGCGTTTGGGCTTGGCCACGATCAACCCCTCCTGCTTCATCAGCCGGCGAACCACCTTCTCTGAGATGCTCGTGCACTCCTTGAGCAGGGATGCCTGCACCCTGCGATATCCATAGCAACGGTAGTTGTTGTCGAAGATCTCTGTGATGCTTCGGCGTAAATCAACGTATTTGTCAGCCAGCTTCAGCCGGGTACGATGGTAAAAATACGAGCTTCTAGCAAGGCCAACAAGAGAAAGCAGTTCTAGCAATTCATACTGCCCGTGCAACGCTTCAACCAGCACAGCCTTATCTTTGTTTGCCAGCCTATGCAGGTCAATGTCGGACCCATTTTTTAAGATTTCATGGGCCTGTTTGAGAAGCTCCCGCTCTATCTTCAGCCGCCGAACATCCTGGCGCAATGATTCAACTTGGCGCCTGAGCGCTGCTGCATCCAACACAGGCGATCGCTTTGGACTGTGTTTCATCGAGGTGGGGGCACAAGGGCCAAGCAACTGATTTTTCCAGTTGTACAAGGTTCCCCGGCATACCCCTAACTTGTCCGCAATCTCCTGTGCACTTGATTGGCGGGCACACAGTTGCACCACGCCCTCACACATCAAAGCATCAGGCTTTGTAGTCGGCCAAGACCTGCCGACCATCGATTTACTGATCTCAGGGCAGTCTTGCCGAACCCACGAAGTCAACGTTCCTCGACCCGGGTAACCCAAAACCCTCATCGTGGCGGCAATACAGCGATCGTGGGCGAGGTAATGAGCAACCGCCACCTGTCTTTGCTGTAGCGAATATTTCGGTGCTCTTGGCGCTTGGCTCGCTGGCAAATCCTGATGCTTCAGGTAGTGCTGATACCAGCCTTTCAATGCGTTCTTGGTTGGGTATCCCAACTGGCGAATGGTGGCTCTGACACGCAAGCCAAGCTTGATGTAAAGCGCAACTGCACGAATCCTGTCTGCGTATGAGTACATGAACTACCTCCCCTGGTAGTCCAAGTTTTTGTCCGCATCCCCACCGGGGCTAGTGGGTCACTTCTGGGTGGAAATCAACAGACATTGATCAGATCGAACGCGGACTTGCCCAGCAACTGCGTGAGTCCCCGGCTTGCCAGAGCATTGCTCAAATACCTGGTATCGGTCTGCTCACCGCAACCGCAGTTGTCGCCAGCATGGGTAATGCCCAGGCGTTCACAGACGCGAGAGAGTTCTCTGCGTGGGTCGGATTGGTGCCACGCCAAAGTGGCACAGGTGGTCGAGTGCGGCAAATGGGCATCAGCAAGCGTGGGAACGCATATCTGCGAACGCTGCTGATGCATGCGGCAAGATCTGTCGTGCTCAAAAGCCACGAGGCGTCTACATGGCCGTGGCTGCAAACGTTGCTCAAACGCAGGCCCTACAACGTAGTGGTTGCGGCAGTTGCCAACAAGCTGGCCAGGACCATCTGGGCGGTGCTTGCCAAGGGGCAGGCATGGAGCGCGCAAGCTTGGCAAGGGGGGCACTGAAGAGTGCGAAGAATTGATTATGAATATGACGTTTTGAAGGAGAGCAAGCGACCACAAATGTGTGATGGGCCAGACAGGTCGGACCGAGATGAGGACATTCCGATTAGAGCCAAGAGCGTCCAGCTCGAGTGTTAGATGGGAGCCTCATCAGCGAATGCCATCAGGGCCAGCGGGCAACCAGCCTACACAACAGGCCGGATATAAGACTGCAGCCCTGCCTCCTGATTCTTCATGCATAGCGGTTACTTGCAATCCGGGAGGCTTCCATATAAGCCACTCTAAGGTGAGTGGAAATGCAAAAAAGCATCAGGCGGAGCGCCGGCGCCCATGGCGCAAGCTGTATATCGGCATTGATGCGCAAACGCTGCAGTTACGAGCTATTTGTGTCTCATCCAACAAAGTCAGTGACGCTGCTGTGATGCCTGAGCTGCTCGCACAGGTTCCCGCGCAAGAGTCGCTGCTGACCGTAACCGGCGATGGGCCTACGACACCTAGCCAGTGCATGCGGTGGTCATGCAGCGCAATGGCACGCCCATCATTCCTCCGAGAAAGAATGCCAGACTGCGCATAGGCAATTGCCACATGCAGGTGCTTCGGGCGCAAGCTCTGGAAAACTGGAGTGGCTACCCCGACGCAGCTTGGTGGAGAGCAAGATGCACTGCATCAAACGGTTGGGCGAACGAGTGATGTCACGCACGTTTGAGAAGCAGGTTAACGAGCAGCACATCCGAGACGCCATCCTCAATCGATTTACTCGACTGGGCTGCCCGCAGATGGTGGCTGTGGCATAGCCACGTCTGGGGGAGGTTTGGCCTAAGGCTGATTTATGCAACAGCGCCTCTGAGAGCGGGCACTAGTAACTTGCGCAGGTTGCATAACATGCGCAAGTTATGGTTGAGACAGTCACTGTTTTTGGCAGGCTGCTATCTGCATCTATGCGCATTAGATCAATCAAGTAGAAGGCTTGGTGGCAGGGTGTTACCTTAAAAGACCAGCAAAGCTGCACGCCGGCAAAGGCTAGGACTACCAGCGTTACCGACACGCCTAAGGCTGCGAGGCATAACAGCCGTATTGGGAGACAGGGGATTCAAAGCAGGGAGCCTACTGGGTGGTGGTGCGGACGCACGGATGGTTTGCAGGCTTTGGCAAGCTACGAATCCACTTTAAACGACGGCTGGATATCCACGAAGTGCTGCTGAAGTTGGCGGCTGCGATCATCTGTGCGCGCTTCGTGGACCGTACATCTCAGCACCAAGCTTAATGCTTGCTGCACAGCTGTTTATGCAACAACTCTGATGTCGCTCGGAAGTTAATCTAATCGGTATTTCGAAGGGGGCAGACGGAAGCCAACGATAAATAAATTTGGTTTGCGATAATGATAGTATATAGAATTGCGACTTCGATAATATCCAGAAGCATGATTGCATGAATAGATAAGGAATATAGTTATATGACAGTTATTGCTTACTTTTCGGATATTTCTATAGCAGCAGCGGATTTGCTGCTTAGTGTTGAAACTCCAGGTGGACCGCCCGTTCTTTTGCCTAGCGTTGGGAGTACCAGCAATCTACCTCCTCTATCTTTGTCACCAACAAAGCTTGTCCGGAAGATCCTGCGTTTGAAGCATGACAAGGGGGTGGCTGTATTGCTTGTTGCTGGTACTGTGTCTCATCTCAAGAAGTTAGTGGACTTCTTCGAAGCGCTGCGTAGTGGGGCGTTGCAGCCTCTACCTGAGTTCTCCAGAGGCCATAACACCTCGGATCCACTGAGTGTATTGAGAACCGCAGCAATGATGACTGAAAAATCTGGATTCCCCAATTTTGAGTTCATCGCGTTCCACAATGGCCGGTGTCTCGAATCTCGTCACGAACAACATATTCGTCTGAGATTCTCTCCATATTTTGGCGGGTCAGCCCTTGCGGGTAGTGGCGCAAGCAGCTTGTATAACTGGCTTTGCGATCGAGGGGAGAAATATGTAAATATTCCCTCAATGTCAAGAGATTCGGTGGAGGACAAGCATTTTCGAGCGCTGAATCTAATTCCTTCTCTTCTTTTAGAGGAAGACACTCGCGTTTCGCTGAAAACCATTGGCAATGGTGTTGGCGGATATTATGAATCTTTTCAGGTGGATCAGGATGGCCTACACCCGCAGGATGCCGTACTTACAGTCTTCGCATCGATCGAGAAAAAAGATAAAGAGCTGTGTCTTGAACTGAGGCGAGTTTTTTTTCATCTTTATTCTGATGACTGGCTGTTCATCATTTCTTTATCGGGAGAACCACGTATCCTCAAAGCTGGGCAGCCCCTAAGGATTGATATGTCAGAGTTTCATATATATAAAGTAAAGCCCCTTTTTCATGACGATGAACCTCCTAATTGGGAAATCCCTCGACTAGTGGTACAGATGCCTTCGGCTAAACATTGGAGACTAACGCTTTACCGCGAAACAAGTACTGAGCCTCAGCAAATAAAGCGATTTTATCATTCGCAGGGTGCTGAGCAGCCAATCCTGATTATTTCTGTTAAAAACCAAACAGTAAGCCTCAAAATTGATCAGGAGCGGATGGATTACTATGTGAAAAAATTTCCGTCAAAAACTTCTGACGAAAATTCGGTTAAAATAAATAATTGATCTGAGAACAATGACATTTATAGTGATAAAAAATCACATTATATTTTCAACGACTCAGATAATTCGTATCAAAGCTTGCGTGAATATTGGGGATTTTCCGTTCTTAATTAGAAGAAATTTCGATATATGGGAGTGATGACGATATACTCGCTTGGCTAATATGGATGCAAAGCATCCGCAAAAAATATGCAAGCAAGAGGATCTCAGGACAATCCTAGCTATATCAAGATGTCCTACAGCACCATCGGCAGGAATTATTCTGCCGATGGGTTGCCTTCAGTAGAATTTGAGAGACTCAATTATGTGCTTTTTTTGCGATCTAGAAAAGTCTGCTCGATTAAATATGGAACATAGCTCAAGAAATATGGCCTAAGAATTTACCTTGTGGATAAGTGCGAAGACAAAGGAGATATATTTTAGGTGGTTACTTACTTTCTTCACGTGAAGCGTGACCTATGATCTTGCATTTACTGGCCAGCAAGTCGCTTTCAAATTTTTTGAACTTTCCAACTCGTTGATCTCCGTCGTAGTCCACGCGAACATAGTCATTGCGTCCAAAGCGCATGCCTCGGAGGATATCAGGCTTGGCGCCGAGCTTTCGGAGGGCTACAGTTAGGCCTTCTTGCATTAAGCGGGAGTGGTCCGCACTGAATCCCGGTAAATCAAAAACCGAAAATGAAGACAAATCAGTGTATAGCTTTTTTGCTGCAGCAATATCGCCTGAGGTCGGTGATTTTGAAAGTGATAGGTAAATAGGAAGATAACGGCGAAGCATCTCCAAACTGCTGGCCTCCCGAGCAGTCATATTTGCGGCATCAGCTGGTTCGCGTTGGAGAATATCGAGCGCCAACGAAACACTCATTCCTCCAACTGCAATACCCCCAAAAAGTGCAATCGCATTTAGAGCGACAAATTCTCCAACATATGGTTGTCGCTCAGGTTCGAAGTATTTTAGATACGCATTCCAATACTTAGATGACCGTTGAGGGTACGATCGTATTAGAACACCCATAAGTAGCCTGACGTCGTCCCCCTGTGAGCCTTCTCCAATATCTTCTTGAAAATACCTATCAACAAGCTCAAAGCTTGCAATCATTGCATTTCTCAGTGAGAAAAATTGAACGAGCTGTTGAATTAGGTCGCCGACTGAAAGGCCATCTGGATTCTTTCGGAATACACGATCAAATATCGATTTTAGCTCTCCAGAAGCACCTCGCTGTTCCTCCTTGCGAATAAGGTCTCCAAGTTGGTTTACTGATATTGAGTTGGCTTGTCCGTCTACTTGAACTCGGAAATCATTGGCATCTCGAACAGCTTGTCCCGCTTTGCGCAACCACATTGTCCGTGCGCTATCCGTGGCCAAATCTGCTTGGAGAAGATATATTTTTAGTTTGAGATCAGCTGTAGAGAATTGATCGGCTTGCTCGAGAATCCTTCTGGCCTTTTCTAGCTGTCGACGACGAGTCTGGATGCTAGCGGCCGTCACGTAACTGTGCGCTATAGCTTCCGCGGGCATTCGCAAAAAAGGGCTAGAGTTCAAAAGCTCTGATGGACTTGCAATGACGTTCTGGCAAATTCTTTCTGCCTCATCAAGATTTTTGGCTTGCTCGACTAAACACTGCGCGTACCAGATCGCTGCATACCATTTTCTGTCTGATGGTAAATCGGACCAATTGCTAAGCGTTTGTGCAGATTTTTCGTATCTTTGAAGCCTGAAATAACAAACTCCAAGATAAAGGGTTGAATCGATTCGTGTTTGAGAATCAAGACTGATGACTGAACGTTCAAATTCGACAGTTCCGTCTTCATACCTTGCAAGTTCAAAATAGCACCGACCTCGCCAGAATGCGAGTGATGCAATCTCTGTTTCCGGTACACGTGGCTCCAAAAGTTGCAGCTCTTCCAACCCTTGATAGACCTGTCCGAGCTTAATTTTCTCTATAGCTGCATCAAGACTTGGTAATGAGGAGTGGTGATTTGCTAATCCATGTAGGTACTCTTCACTCAGGCATTCTTCTAGAACGGCATTTTTGAACTCTACGGAGTCCCCTTCGGATGAAAATCTGGATATTCCTGCAAGATATAATTTTGTTCGTGAAGAGTCACTTATTCCATCGCTCTTTCCATAATGTATAGATATCAGCGCGTCGCGGATGTCTGGAGTTTCCTCTGCGAGCTTTTTAATGTGATCGATGGGGGGGGCTTCTACTCCCGAAAAGTACAGATCCTTTATAACTGCATCAACAGCGGGCACATCAATGATAATTCCGGAGATTTTCTGCTCTTCTAGGGCTGAGCATACATCCCAGGTCATTCTGGGGTAGCCTCTAGTCCAATGATAAATGCGCTGAACTGAATTATGGTTGAGGTTAATATTTGCTTTTTCTAGAAATTTTTGAACTTCCTCTAGGCTAAAATCGTCCAGATATATTTTCTCACCTATGTTGAAAGGCGAAACATCCTTATTTTTTATAATCTCTGATGGCTCTGCTACTCCAGAAAGTAGATAAGTAATGTTCTCAAGCTCTGGGAAGTTTGATCTCCCGGAGAAATAGATACTTCTAATGAAAGAGAAAACGTGATCAGAATAATCGGATCGGGTTAATGCATCTATTTCATCTAAACAAATTATTAGTTTTTTAATGCCGCTTCGAATAATCTGCCGGAGTTCCCATTCGTGTTCAATGTGGGCTAGGCGTGGAAGCTCAGTACGGCGATGTGCAACAGCCTCTCGGATGATGTCGGGAATTCCTGGCGCTGTTTCAAGTGTTAAGTCGACAATATTGCGAAAGAAAGAACGAACATCTGGGAATGGATTGGAGACATCTAAGTACGTAAATATTTCTTTAGAATTTTCTCGCTTCTTCTTTGCATTTAGAAGAAGATTAGTTTTCCCCATTTGCCGGGCAACTAGGACGTACCCTGGTCGTCCCATATTTTCGATAATAGACTCTACTTGGCGATCTGCAGCTCTCTCTACGTAAAGTGTTTGCGGAACTATTGTTAATGAGCGCAGTGCTTTCATACGAGCCCCCTAATAATGTGCAGGGTCTCACGAAGTCCATTTGAGACCTGTTCGTCAGTCAAAGATGTCTTTCCGTATGCGCGCTTAAAGAATATCTTTATAAATCGTGGTGATGCTTCGCATGACGCGACAATTTTTTTAATGGATGCTTCGGGAATCGCTATTTTCATTTTTTCTTGAATTATTGAGACTAGTGCTTCAATTTCTGATTCTTCCCATTTTTTCTGAGGAAGCATAGAAAATTGCTCTCGAAGTTTTCCACTATTTGGATCATCTGACGGCTTGACTATAGAGCACACGATAATCTTTGCTTCAGAGCCAGACTTTCTTTTTACGCCATCGAGAATTGATGAAATTGCTGAAGGTAAGGTTTTATCTGCACCAGGATTTCCCATTGGAACTTCATCAACAAATATAGGTATTGTTGTTGATTTGCAAAGCTCGGTTATCGCATCGACGCATCCAGGCAATCCACCATTTCCCACATTTAGTCCCTTTGCTTCAAGGTGCTGCGCTACCTCTTGAAACAAGCGGTCATTGTCAGTATTGTCGCCCATCTGTGAGAGGGTAATTTCAACTGGCGACAGCCCATTCTCACAGATCCATCTTTTTGCTAGCGTTGTTTTTCCTGTGCCAGATGGTCCATACAACCAAGCGCTGCCTGTCTTCATCGCTTGTGAGAGATCTTCGTCGGCTTGGCGCTCCAAATACACTGCACTGTGGCGAGCGCTATACAAATCAAAAAGAGGATCAGGTTCTCGCTGTTCTGAACTGGACTTGTCGTTATCAGATTTTATGGGGTCAGTTCGAATTAGCTTGTAAAAATTATCGTGAAAGTAGACTCTCAAAAATTTATGGCTTGGATGCTCAACTGAGTCAGGTTTGGAAATAGATATATGAGTAGAGCCAGGGATAATTTTTAGCCCGCCGAAGTACCGCGATGCAGAACTCTCACCAACGATTGGACTCATGCGTATGGGAAAATATTTAGACCATAGCAGCCCATGATGTTCACATGCCTCGGCTCCTGTGAATGACTTGAACGGATGCTTCTGTAATAAATTCCGAAACCTATTATCCAGATCCCGCAGTGTTTCACTGTTCGTCGAGAGCTGGGAGGCTGTCTTATGTCCGTATAGAGAAATTATTCTAGAAAATGCCTTTGGATACAAGGATCCCAAGCTTGGCGATGCAATTAAAACAAGTCCAATATTCTTGCCAGAAAAGTACTCTCTGTACTGTTCCAGCATCCTTCGGGCGACTACACCGCCAAGACTATGACCAATAAAAATTATGTTTTCGAAGGTCAATGGGGAACGATCCCCAGGCGGTCTTACTCTCAGTTCATCTAGAACTGCTGAGGCGCTTTGATCAATGTCGTATGACCCGGATGACGGGGTAGTCTCATAGCTTGCAACGAAGGTCGCAGCATTCCCGAACGATTGATCAGTCGCGAGTAGGCGTGGCCAGAAGGCCTTGTTCGGGTTAGTCCAACATGCAACAGAGTTGCTGATCAGACCATGGATGAAAATTACAACAGTATTTGAGTTCGTTAGGTGAACCCACGAGTTTCCGTTTGTCAAGATTATTTTTCTAAGTCTGTGGTTGCTGGTTTCGAGCATACGTCTCCCTCGATCGACGCTTGCTCGACGGTTCATCGAAATGGACTCATCCGAGTGCGAGAACTATATCTGGCTTGTGCGTGAGCCGTCTCAGCTAAATTTGACACTTTTGACCCTTTGAACTGGCTCCTCTCTCGCTCTTTCTTTACTGCGTGTAATAAGCCGGGGAGCAAAGTGAGCGAAATCAGTTCGCTGACTCTGAACTTACAGGCGCCGATCGGGTTGGTTGCTTCAAGACTTCGCCTTCAGAGTTACTCAGGTGGGCTATGCATCTGATCTACACGAGTAGGCCGCTTCAGCGGGCTTCCTCTAGCAGAGCCGGGGCTGGAACAAGCAATATGCGAGAGCAGCCGCAGGCGCCATGCGTGCGGCCGGCAACCTCTGATCTGTGGAGGTCCGTGTGACCAATACTGTCAGTAAGTTTAGGTATGCTGGCGGTGAAGATGGATGCCCATACGCAAACGGAGCGAGGTGGCGTAATCGAGCGGGAAGTGTGAAGTTAGGGAGTGGGTGCAGGCAAGATTCAGCTGAATTTTGGCTGAGCGCTGCTGCCGAGACCGGGAAGCAGTAACTTGCAGTTGTGCGCTGGCTATGAGGATCAAGCTAAAGCACTTTGACTACCTGTGGGATGGTACTGAGCCTAGGTCGAAACAATATGAGTCTCAGGCTTGTTGAACCAGTTCTTTGCAAACAGAATCAATCTAGCGATATACATCACACAAGAATAGAGTTGAACGCTGTCTTTTGTTATCAGGTTTGAGGCGAGTGAGTAGATTCCACAAAGAGGGAAAAAAATGACGAACTTTAACTTGCAGAGACTTCAAACTTGTGACGAACTTTGTTGAAATTAACAGCTCCCTGTTGCGCCAGCTGTGCAGCCAGGGCCTGCAGCTGGGATTGCGCGAGCTGGACGACAAGGTCCAGCATCGGGTTGCTCTTGAGCGCTTCGGCAGACGCCAGGACGGCGAGCCGGCTGACCTGGCGCGAAGCCCGAAGCGGCCGGAACACGATCTGCTCGCGGTGGAACATCGCGAAGGATGCCGGCACGATGGCCACGCCCAGACCGCAGGCCACGAGTGCCAGCACATTCACCAGCTGGCCAGCCTCGTGGCGTATCAGCGGAGTGAAGCCGGCCTCGGCGCACAGCGCGACAGTGCGATCGAAGTAGTCAGTGTCCTGATAGCGGGTGAAGCCCACAAAGGGCTGATGCACGGCAGCTTGAAGATCCAGCATTCCACTGCCTCCGGCCAGAGGGTGGGAGGCCGGAACTGCCAGGCAATAGGGGTCATCAATGCTGGCCAGCTCAAGCTCGTCGGCCTCCCTGTGCCCGGGGCGGGCAAAGCCGAGTTCCAGCTCGCCCTGGCGCAAGGCCCGCTGCTGCTGGGAGGAAATCATTTCGCGAGCTTCGATCTGCACATCACAGCCGGCCTTTGCCACATCCCGCAGCAAGCCGGGCAGCAGTGACTGCATGGCCGAGGGAACCAGCCCCAGGCGCAGCACGGTCTGGCTGCTGCGCTCTCGTTCGCGCGCGCGCAAGGGGGCTTGCTCGGCACGCGCCAATATGGCGCGCGCATCTTCCAGCAGCGACTCGCCCGCAGCGGTGAGCTGCATGCCGCGCGGCAGGCGGGTGAAGAGCTGCGTGCCGACCTCATCCTCGAGTTGCTTGAGCTGCTGCGACAACGGCGGCTGGGCGATGAATAGCTTGCGGGCGGCCCTGCTGACGTTGCCCTGCTCGGCAACCGCCACGAAATAGCGCAGATGTCTCAGTTCCATGCCTGAATAAATCCATATTTAGAAAGTATGGGTTTTATATTAAATCAGTGTTGGACATATGAATGAAGGGCGGCAACACTGCCGATCCTGTTCGTTCTGAGATGCATGTCCACGCATGCATTGCCTCTCTCATGCAAGCCTTGCAAAAAACCGAGTCCGCCAAGGGACTGAAGCTCAACGAGGTCGACATGCCGTCGCCTGCCGCAGGTGAGGTGCTGCTGCGGGTTCATTCCACCGGTGTCTGTGGTACGGATCTGCATATCGATGCCTGGACGGCGAGCTATCACTTTTTGCAGGCCGCGCTGCCGGTGACCGTGGGTCACGAGTTCAGCGGCGAGATCGTGGCCAG
>Ga0058691_1001717_pt1 | contig 11255 bp, 11 predicted proteins | sample AgamicAtPrz_FD_55051 | JGI IMG/M metagenome (GOLD analysis project Ga0058691, IMG submission 55051) | Agave microbial communities from Guanajuato, Mexico - At.P.rz | ecosystem: Host-associated > Plants > Phyllosphere > Phylloplane/Leaf | place: Guanajuato, Mexico | collected 2012-05-28
ACTACANCAAAGTGCTCAACGGCCGCTTTAAAGGCGGGTATATCACCCGCCATTACGGCGCACCGCAACAGAACATTCATGCGGTACAACTGGAAGTGGCGCAGTGCTGCTACATGGATGAGACGAGCTTTGCGTTCTGCGAAGAGAAGAGCGAACGCTTTCGCGAGCTGCTGAGCGCCCTGATAAACACGGCGCTTGCATGGGGCGAACAGAACCTGAGCCGCTAAGTAAAAAGGGATGCGCTAAGCATCCCTTTTTCGTGATGGGTTTTATCAGGCTTCGATATCGGCCATATCGCCTTTTTCTTGCAGCCAGTTGCGGCGATCTTCGGAACGCTTTTTGGCCAGCAGCATATCCATCATGGCGGTGGTTTGCTGCTCATCTTCATCGCTGATGATCAGCTGTACCAGACGGCGGGTGTTCGGATCGAGCGTGGTTTCACGAAGCTGCATCGGGTTCATCTCGCCCAGCCCTTTAAAGCGCTGCACGTTCGGTTTGCCTTTCTTGCGCTTAAGTTGCTCCAGCACGCCGGTTTTCTCTTCTTCCGTCAGCGCGTAATACACCTCTTTGCCGAGGTCGATACGGTACAACGGCGGCAGCGCCACGTAGACGTGACCATGCTTCACCAGCGCGCGGAAGTGACGCACGAACAGCGCGCACAGCAGTGTGGCAATGTGCAGACCATCGGAATCCGCATCGGCGAGGATACAGATCTTGCCGTAGCGTAGCTGGCTGAGATCGTCGCTGTCCGGATCAATGCCGATCGCCACGGAAATGTCGTGCACTTCCTGCGAGGCCAGCACTTCGTCCGAAGAGACTTCCCAGGTGTTCAGGATTTTACCTTTCAGCGGCATGATCGCCTGATATTCACGATCGCGCGCCTGCTTAGCGGAGCCGCCCGCCGAGTCACCCTCCACGAGGAACAGCTCGGTACGGTTCAGATCCTGCGCGGTGCAATCCGCCAGTTTACCCGGCAGCGCCGGACCGCTGGTCAGCTTTTTACGCACCACTTTTTTGGCGGCGCGCATACGACGCTGGGCGCTGGAAATCGCCATTTCGGCCAGCAGTTCAGCAGTCTGAATATTCTGGTTCAGCCACAGGCTGAACGCATCTTTCACCACGCCGGAGACAAACGCGGCGCACTGACGAGAAGAAAGGCGTTCTTTAGTCTGCCCGGCGAACTGTGGATCCTGCATTTTTACCGACAACACGTACGCGCAGCGTTCCCAGATATCTTCCGCCGAAAGCTTCACGCCGCGCGGCAGAATATTGCGGTATTCGCAGAACTCGCGCATGGCATCCAGCAACCCCTGGCGCAGGCCGTTAACGTGCGTCCCACCCTGCAAGGTCGGGATCAGGTTGACGTAGCTTTCCGTCAGCAGCTCACCGCCTTCCGGCAGCCACAGCAGCGCCCAGTCCACCGCTTCGGTTTCAGCAGAGAAATTGCCAATAAACGGTTTTTCCGGCAGCGTCGGCAGGCCGTTGACCGCTTCGCACAGGTAGTCGTTCAGGCCATCCTGATAACACCAGCGCTGCTCGGCGTTGTTCACTTCATCTTTGAAGATAATTTCCACGCCGGGGCAGAGTACGGCTTTTGCTTTCAGCAGATGCGTCAGGCGGGAAACCGAGAAACGCGGGCTATCAAAGAAGGACTCATCCGGCCAGAAATGGACGCTGGTCCCGGTATTGCGTTTGCCGCAGGTACCGATAACCTGCAGATCCTCGACCTTTTCGCCATTTTCAAACGCAATGCTATAAATCTGTCCGTCACGTTTAACCTGCACTTCCACGCGACGCGACANGGCGTTCACCACGGAAATNCCAACGCCGTGCAAGCCACCGGAGAACTGATAGTTCTTATTTGAGAATTTACCGCCCGCGTGCAGNCGGCAGAGGATCAGCTCAACGGCCGGAACGCCCTCTTCCGGGTGAATGTCCACCGGCATGCCGCGCCCGTCGTCGATAACTTCCAGCGACTGGTCGGCGTGCAGGATCACCTCCACGCGTTTGGCGTGCCCCGCCAGCGCCTCATCGACACTGTTATCAATAACTTCCTGCCCGAGGTGGTTCGGGCGAGTGGTATCGGTGTACATCCCCGGACGGCGGCGAACCGGCTCAAGCCCGGTGAGTACCTCTATGGCATCAGCGTTATAGGATTGCGTCATGGTTTGTTCGTAGATAGTGACCGCATCGTTTCCCTGTTGGCTCAATGCAGCCCAAGGAAATCGATAATCTGTGTGAAATGATTCTCAAAGCCCACAAAGGCATGATTCCCGCCCTCTTCTACAGTCTGGCGACAGGCATCGTAATAGGCCACCGCCTGGCGGTAATCGAGCACTTCGTCCCCGGTCTGTTGCAGCAGCCAGATAAGATCCGGCGCTTCAAGCGGGTCAACTTGCATCACTTTGAGCTCGTAAATATGGCGAGACTCTAGCACATATTGTTCCCCAGTGTAGGGATTCTCGTTATTGCCGAGGTAATCGGCCAGTAACTCAAACGGACGCACAGCCGGGTTGATCACCACCGCTGGCAGCATAAAGCATTGCGAGAGCCAGGTTGCGTAGTAACCACCCAGCGACGATCCGACGACGCCAAGCTGCCGCCCGCCCTGCTCAAGCACCAGCGACTCCAGCAATTCAGCTGCAGCAGCGGGATAAGGCGGCAATTGCGGCACCAGCACGTCGATGTCGGGATAGTGCTGCGACAGCCATTGCGACAACTGCGTGGCCTTCGCCGAACGCGGCGAACTGTTAAAGCCATGCAGATAGAGAAGAGTGGACATTAGTAGCCTTCTGAAGCCGTATCGGGGCGGAACTGCGTGCTCTCCAGCCGGCAGACTTCGGTATGCAGCGTTCCGTCATCATAGAGCTCCAGCCAGCGCCATCCCGGTGCAATGGTATCGAGCGTAAAGTTGGCGCAGTGCGGTTTGAACTGCACACAGGTTGACGGCGTCGCCAGCAGGCGGCGGCCATTCCAGTCGAGATCCAGCTCCTGGTGAATATGCCCGCACAGCAGGTGGCGCACTTTCGGAAAGCGCTGAAGCACATTATTCAGTTCGCCCGCGTTACGCAGGCTGTGCTGATCGAGCCAGCTACAACCGGATGGCAGCGGATGATGATGAAGCAGCAGCAAGGTGTGCCGCTCCGGGCTGTCGGAGAGTTTATTCTCCAGCCACTCAAGCTGAAATTCGCTCAGTTCACCATGAGGGACACCAAACACCTGGCTATCCAGCAGCAGAATTTGCCAATGATCGCCGATAAATACGCGTTTTGCCGGTGATATTCCCGCATCCTGCAACGCGCTGTACATGGCGGGCTGGAAATCGTGATTACCCGGTAACCAGACGCAAGGCGCAGTGAATCTTGCGATGCCTTCAGCAAAATGCTGATAAGCCGCAGCGGAGTGATCCTGTGCCAGGTCGCCGGTGGCGACGATCAGATCGCAAGGGCGCTGCTGGGCCTGGATAGCCTCCAGTACCGCCTGATAACTTTCCCAGGTATTGACCCCTAACAGCGTCTCGTGCTTTTCGGCAAACAGGTGAGAATCAGTAATTTGTAAGACCCTGACTCTGGACTCACCGGCCAGAGAGAGGTTTAACAGGCTTTCCAAATGGTGTCCTTAGGTTTCATGACGCTAACAAACCGGAATCGCCATTGCTCCATGTGCTAAACAGTAACGTAGCCAATCGGCCAGAAACTGATTAATTTGATGCTTTTCGTCGCGTTGATGCAACTTTTTATTAGGATAATCATAACGCGCTTTGAAACGAAAGATCTGCTGACTTGAACACACTTCAGCGACCATCGCGTCGTGGTACAGGCGCACCGTCATGGACGGCAGGCTCCAGTAGCTCACGGCAGGCACCGTCTGTTCAATTTCCACCAGCGTCGTATAACGCGTCGCTTCTACTATCGTTAACCGATATTGTGCGTTAGTCACCTGATAGCTCACCGTTTGGCCCGCTTCATCATTACGCGGCAACAGACGACGCAACTGAGCGAAATTGGTTTCGCACAGGCGCATCATTTCAGGGAAGTCAGGTGTATAGCGCTTCATTTTTTCCACTCGTTTCGTAAGCTCTCATGATGCAGTTGCAGCCATTGCAGGGCGATGACAGATGCTGCGTTATCGATTTTCCCCTCTTCTACCCACTGGTAAGCCTGCTCCCGACTCACCACATGAACCCGAATATCTTCGTTTTCATCCACCAGACCATGAACACCTTCGGCCTGAGTGGCATCCACTTCACCGACAAATACGGCGGAACGCTCGCTGGTGCCGCCAGGGCTTGCCAGATAGCTCAATACTTTTTTTGCGCGCCCGACGGTTAACCCCGCCTCTTCGACAGCTTCGCGGCGCACAACGTCTTCTTCGGTTTCGCCTTCTTCAATCATACCGGCGACCATCTCCAGCAGCCATGGGCTTTCGCTGGTATCGAATGCCGCAATCCGGATCTGTTCGATCAGCACAACTTCGTCGCGCACTGGGTCAAAGGGTAGCAAGACTGCGGCGTGACCGCGTTCAAAAATTTCACGACGTACTTCGCCGCTCATCTCACCATTGAATAAACGGTGGCGAAAGCGGTAAAGATCAAGCGAAAAAAAACCGCTATAGAGTGTTTCTCGTGCAATAATTTCTACATCGTTTTTTGTGAAAGTCATTTCGGGTGATATTGGCTTATTCATTGGCGGCATCTCATTCGGAAATAATGACAAAAATCTGGATTTCAGACCCGTTTAATTACTGTTGCAAGCGCTATATGGTACATTGGTGCAAATTTATGCCAATGGCACGGAACGCCAAGCTGAGGCGATGCCCGTTTCTGCTAGAATCGGCGATTATTTTTTCCCAATTTAGACCAGCGCTAATACTGCTTCACAACAAGGAATGCAAATGAAGAAATTGCTCTCCCTCCTTATCGGTCTGAGCCTCACCGGTTTCAGCACCATGAGCCAGGCAGAAAACCTGCTTCAGGTATACCAGCAGGCTCGTTTGAGTAACCCGGATCTGCGTAAATCCGCCGCCGATCGCGATGCCGCCTTTGAGAAAATTAATGAAGCGCGCAGCCCTTTATTACCTCAGCTCGGTTTGGGCGCTGATTATACGTATACCAATGGCTTTCGTGATAGTAATGGTGTCGATTCGAATGTAACCAGTGGCTCTTTGCAACTGACGCAAACTATTTTTGATATGTCGAAATGGCGCGCGCTGACGCTGCAAGAAAAAACGGCTGGCATTCAGGATGTCACCTGGCAAACCGATCAGCAAACCCTGATTCTGAACACGGCGACTGCCTATTTTAACGTGCTGAGCGCGATTGATGCGCTCTCCTACACGGAAGCGCAGAAACAGGCGATTTACCGTCAGTTGGATCAAACCACCCAGCGTTTTAACGTTGGCCTGGTCGCCATTACCGACGTACAGAACGCCCGTTCCCAGTATGACAGCGTGCTGGCGAACGAAGTGACCGCCCGCAACAACCTCGACAATGCCCTGGAATCACTGCGTCAGGTTACCGGCAACTACTATCCGGAGCTGGCGTCACTGAATGTCGACGGCTTTAAAACCGACAAACCGAAACCGGTGAACGCTCTGCTGAAGGAAGCGGAAAGCCGTAACCTGACGCTGCTGCAGGCGCGTCTGAGCCAGGATCTGGCGCGTGAGCAAATCCGCCAGGCGCAGGACGGCCATCTGCCAACACTTAATTTAACGGCGTCCACCAGCGTTTCGAATACCAAATACAGCGGTTCCGCGACACGTGGCAACGCAGTTTCCTCCTCCTCCTATGCGGATCGGGACATCGGTCAGAACTCTGTTGGCCTGAGCTTCAGCCTGCCGCTTTATAGCGGTGGTTCGGTAACGTCACAGGTTAAACAGGCGCAGTACAACTTTGTTGGCGCAAGCGAACAGTTGGAAAGCGCGCATCGTAGCGTCGTACAGAACGTGCGCTCCTCTTTCAACAACGTGAACGCGTCTATCAGCAGCATCAACGCCTACAAACAAGCGGTTGTTTCTGCCCAAAGCTCCCTGGATGCGATGGAAGCAGGTTACTCCGTGGGTACGCGTACCATTGTTGATGTGCTGGATGCGACCACCACGCTGTATAACGCCAAACAGCAGCTCTCCAGCGCACGTTATAACTACCTGATCAATGAGCTGAATATCAAATCAGCGCTGGGTACGTTGAACGAGCAGGATTTGCAGGCGCTGAACAACTCGCTGGGTAAAAACGTCTCCACGACGCCGGAAAGCGTCGCACCGGAGAACCCGCAGCAGGATGCAAGCGTTGATAACTTCAACGGCAACGTACAGCCTGCCGCAGCACGCACCAGCGTTAAACGCTAATCAGCACCAATCCGCAACGGGGGCAATCCAGCCCCCGTTTTTACGTAAGGCAACGTAAAGGCCTCCCCTCCTCGCTTTAACTTCAACCACTCATCCTCTATCCTGAGCGTTTTACATATGCCTTTGGGATCCAGGAAGATAACAATGAAACGGACAAAAAACATCCAACACGCGACGTTCCGCAAAAGCTGGAGCGCACGTCATTTAACACCTGTCGCACTGGCGGTGACTGCCGTTTTCATGCTGGCAGGCTGTGAAAAAAGCGACGAAACGGTTTCCCTGTACCAGAATGCGGACGATTGTTCGTCGGCAAACCCGGGGAAAAGCGCTGAGTGTAAAACCGCGTACAACAACGCGCTGAAAGAAGCTGAGCGTACGGCGCCGAAATACGCGACGCGCGAAGACTGCGTGGCAGATTCGGTGAAGGCCAGTGCCAGCAGACGCCGGTTCAGGCGGGAATGACGCCGGAAAATCAGGCACAGGCACAGTCCGGCGGCAGCTTCTGGATGCCGCTGATGGCGGGCTATATGATGGGCCGCCTGATGGGCGGTGGCGCAGGTTTTGCCCAGCAGCCGCTGTTCAGCTCGCGTAATCCGGCAAGCCCGGCTTACGGCCAGTACACCGATGCATCCGGTAAAGGCTATGGCGCAGCGCAGCCGGGCCGCACCATGACCGTACCGAAAACAGCGATGGCGCCAAAACCGGCGACCACAACCACGGTGACCCGTGGCGGCTTTGGTGAATCTGTTGCGAAGCAGAACACGATGCAGCGCCGCGTAAGCGGTACGCCGACCCGCTCGATGGGCGGTTGATGGTCATGGAAAGAATCGCAATTACCGAACGCCCGGACTGGCGCGAAAAAGCCACCGAATATGGTTTTAATTTTCACACCATGTACGGAGAACCGTACTGGTGTGAAGAAGCGTACTACAAGCTGACGCTTGCTCAGGTTGAGAAGCTGGAAGAGGTTACCGCTGAGCTGCACCAGATGTGTCTGAAAGTGGTGGAAAAAGTGGTTGCCAGCGACGAGCTGATGGCCAAATTCCGCATTCCAAAACACACCTGGGGCTTTGTACGCCAGTCCTGGGCAACGCAGCAACCGTCGCTCTATTCGCGTCTCGATCTCGCCTGGGATGGCGTGGGCGAACCCAAATTGCTGGAGAATAATGCAGATACGCCAACGTCTCTGTATGAAGCCGCTTTTTTCCAGTGGATCTGGCTGGAAGACCAGCTTAACGCCGGAAACTTGCCAGCGGGCAGCGATCAATTCAACAGCCTGCAAGAGCAGCTCATTGCGCGTTTCGCCGAGCTTCGCGAGCAGCACGGTTTCCAGTTGCTGCACTTCACCTGCTGCCGGGATACCGTTGAAGATCGCGGTACCGTGCAGTATTTGCAGGATTGCGCGGCAGAAGCGGAGCTGGCGTCGGAGTTCCTCTATATCGAGGATATCGGCCTTGGCGAGAAAGGCCAGTTTACCGANCTTCAGGATCAGGTGATTGGCAANCTGTTCAAGCTTTATCCGTGGGAATACATGCTGCGCGAAATGTTCTCCACCAAGCTGGAAGATGCCGGTGTTCGCTGGCTGGAACCCGCCTGGAAGAGCATTATTTCCAATAAAGCGCTGTTGCCGCTGCTGTGGGAGATGTTCCCCAATCATCCCAATCTGCTGCCTGCGTACTTTGCCGAAGACAATTATCCGCAAATGGAAAAGTACGTCGTGAAACCGATTTTCTCCCGTGAAGGCGCAAATGTGTCGATCGTTGAGAACGGAGAAACGGTCGAGGCAGTTGAAGGGCCGTACGGCGAAGAGGGCATGATTGTGCAGCAGTTCCACCCGCTGCCAAAGTTCGGCGACAGTTATACGCTGATCGGCAGTTGGCTGATCAACGATCAACCCGCAGGAATCGGCATTCGTGAAGATCGCGCGCTGATCACCCAGGATCTGTCACGTTTCTATCCGCATATCTTTACCGAATAACGTAAAAGAGCATCTACGTGGTGACAATAACAACCCGGCCAAACGCGCCGGGTTTGTTTTTACAGGCCCAGTCGACATCCCTAAAGTACGCCAAACAGTTTCGGCAGAAACAGCGAGATCGCCGGAATATAAGTCACCAGCATCAGCACGAAGAACAGGATCGCATAGAACGGCAGCATCGCTTTCACCACCTGCTCGATCTTCTGTTTACTCACCGCGCTGGCGACAAACAATACCGATCCCACCGGTGGCGTAATCAACCCAATGCCGAGGTTGACCAGCATAATCATGCCGAAGTGCACCGGATCGATCCCCAGCGCATTTGTCACCGGCAGCAACACCGGCGTGAGGATCAGGATCAGCGGTGCCATATCCATCAGCGTGCCAATCAGTAACAGCATGATATTGATGCACATCAGAATAACGTACTTGTTATCCGAGATGCTGGTGAACGCTTCGGTGATGCGGGCAGGAAGCTGCATGTAGGTCATGATCGCGCCGAATGCAGCGGCAAAACCAATCAGGATCATCACAATGCTCACCGTTTTTACGGTGCGATACATCAGCTTCGGTAACTCCGACCATTTGTAATCGCGGTAAATAAACATAGTGACGAAGAAAGCCCACAGGCAGGCAATTGCCGCTGACTCCGTGGCGGTAAAGATCCCCGAGAGAATGCCACCCATGATGATCACTACCGTCATCAGCCCCCATAACGTATCAACAAAAATCTTTAACGCCTGGCGAAACGGTATGCGCTCTCCCTTCGGATAACCGCGTTTGTGGGCAAATGCCACGCACATCACCATCAGAGTAAAACTCAGCAGCAATCCCGGNAGGATCCCGGCGATAAACAGCGCAGCAATCGAGACTGTGCCGCCGGTTGCCAGCGAATAGATTACCGAGTTATGACTGGGCGGCGTCAGGATCGCCTGTACCGAGCCGCTGGCAGTTACGGCCGCAGCAAAATCGCGCGGATACCCTTTTTTGTCCATCTCCGGGATCATCACCGAGCCGATCGAGGCAGTATCTGCAACCGATGATCCGGAAATTGCGCCGAAGAATGTCGATGCAACGATATTCACCAGCGACAGGCCGCCGCGAATAAAACCGACAAATATATAAGCAAAATTCACCAGCCGACGCGCAATACCGCCCTCGGCCATAATCGCTCCGGCGAGAATAAAGAAAGGGATCGCCAGCAGTGAGAATTTATTGACGCCGTTGGTCAGTTGGATCATCACTGCTTCCAGCGGAATATCAATATACCATGCGCCCAGTACCGCGCTGATCCCCACGGCATAAGCGACCGGAACACCCACCGCCAGCATAATGGCTAACGTAAAAACGAGAATAAATGCATCCATAAACGTTCCTTACTGGATGATCGGATTAACCCGACGAGCCCACCATCACCACCGATCGGTGATATTGCGCGCCACACAACATCTTTTCGAGAATAAACAGCAACGTGATTGCTGAGCCGATCGGCAGCGGCAAATANGTTTCACCGGCGGTAAAAAACGGGAATTCAGCAACAGGCTGCTCCCATAATTCCGCACACAGCGCGCTGCTGTACCAGAGAATAAAGAGGCTAATCGCCATCANCATCAGGTCGGCGACCACAAAACAGATCTTACGCGCGCGTTCGCTTAAGCGGTCAGTGACCATACTGACGGCGATATGTGAACCCGCGCGGTAACTTACCGCTGCGCCGACAAAGGTAAACGTCACCATGCAAATAATGGCGATCGGTTCCGGCCAGGATAAAGCGCTGTTCATTACGTAGCGCGCAAAGATCCCCAGCGGAATAATCGCCACCATAATCAGCAGCGCAATTCCGGCGATCCACATTGATATTCGGTAAAGGATATCCATCAACAACGAATAGCGTTCAGCCATAACGATTTTCCCGCGGCAGAAAATAAAGATATAACAGACAAAATAATTATCGGNGCAAGGCTTCCCCTGCCCGTAGCTGTTATTGCACGTCTTTAATGCGGGTCATCAGATCCTGATGGTCTTTGCCGTATTTATCGCGTACNGATTGTGTCGCCTCGTAAAAGGCGGTGGTATCCATATCATGGAATTGCACGCCGCCCGCTTTCATGGCTTCCAGCGACTTCTGATTGTAGGTTTTCCACAATTCACGCTGTTCGTCCTGGGCTTCTTTCGCCAGCTTGAGGATCAATTCCTGATCCTCTTTTTTCAACTTATCCCATTTAACTTTAGAAAATAAAAACAGCTCCGGAATAATAAAGTGCTTACTCCAGGTGTAATTCTTCACAACGGGTAAATAGTTATGCGCAACAAAGGTTGGAGGGTTATTTTCTGTGCCATCAATCACGCCGGTTTGCATACCGCTAAATACTTCGCTAACGCCCATGGCGACCGAGTTGGCTCCCATGGCTTTCAGCGTATCAAGCGCAATCGGGCTGCCCTGCACGCGAATTTTCATCCCTTTCAGGTCTTCCGCTTTCGTGACTGGCGCTTTGGTAATCAAATTACGCGTACCGGCATCCATCCAGCCAAGGAAAACCAACCGCGATTTACTGCTTTCCGACAGGCGATTGCCAATNTCCTGGCCAATCATTCCGTCGAGCACTTTATGCATATGATCTTCATCGCGAAAAATATAGGGCAGCGTAAAGACATTGATCTCCGGTAATATTGCTGCCACTGGCGTCATCGACACGCGAATAATATCTATTGCACCGATTTGCGCCTGTTCAATAACCTGTTTCTCATCGCCTAACACACCGCCAGGAAAGGTTTTAATATCCAGTCGACCATCCGTAGCNGCACTGAGTTTTTCNCCCATATGTTTTACNGCAACAACATTGGGGTAATCTGCCGGGTGAACATCGGCTGCACGAAAAGTTTGGGCTAAAGAGGCGTGAGAGATAAACAGCAGAGCGGAACTAATACAGAC
>Ga0058691_1001728_pt1 | contig 11196 bp, 9 predicted proteins | sample AgamicAtPrz_FD_55051 | JGI IMG/M metagenome (GOLD analysis project Ga0058691, IMG submission 55051) | Agave microbial communities from Guanajuato, Mexico - At.P.rz | ecosystem: Host-associated > Plants > Phyllosphere > Phylloplane/Leaf | place: Guanajuato, Mexico | collected 2012-05-28
GTCCGCCGCCGCCAACGGCCTGAAAATCATCCAGATTACCGCTGCGTAAAAGAGTTTTTGCCACGATTTGATCCCATATACTTCTTCACCCCGTTACTTTAACGAAACCAGGAAGCAAGCAAACGGAGGAAGAGACGCTAAAAGCGCCGATTTCTTGTGGCATAGAAAGTGACGGTTGTGCTTGACGGATAATGGAACTTAAGACAAATCACCTTTTTCGGCACTGGTGGTAAAACCAGCGAAAAACGCGGCTTTAGAATAACCTGATAGTGTTTCGTTATTTGCCAGCGTATAGCGGCTGTGCTGTTATTACTGTCCTATATAATAAAACTGTCAGGGTTATAACCATGTCTACAGGGAAAACACTGCTCGCCCTTGCGCTGAGCGCTATTTTACCAGCCGGTGCCGCATGGGCGGCAAACAACGACACCCTTATTTACTGTTCTGAAGCGTCCCCCGAGTCGTTCAACCCGCAAATTGCCAGCTCAGGCCCGTCATTCGTCGCCAGCTCTCAGGTACTCTATAACCGACTGATCAATTTCGACCCGGTGAAAAACACCCCGGTTCCGTCTCTGGCGGAATCCTGGACGATTTCACCGGACGGCAAGACCTATACCTTTACGCTGCGTAAAGGGGTGAAGTTCAACAGCAACAAATACTTCAAACCGACGCGCGACTTTAATGCCGATGACGTTATTTTCTCGGTCATGCGTCAGAAAGACCCTAAACACCCGTATCACACTGTGTCGCAGGGCAATTACGAATACTTTAACGACGTCGGCCTCGATAAGCTGATCCAGGACGTTAAAAAGGTCGATGATTATCATGTTCAGTTCACCCTCAGTGAACCGAACGCCGCTTTCCTGGCCGACTGGGGGATGGATTTTGCCTCCATTTTGTCTGCCGAATACGCGGATGCGATGCTGAAAAAAGGAACCCCTGAGAACGTCGACACCTGGCCGATCGGTACCGGCCCCTATGTACTCCAGCAGTACAAAGTGGATTCTCTCATCCGCTATGTGGCTAACCCGAACTACTGGGAAGGCCCGGTCCCGACCAAACACCTGATCTTCTCCATCACGCCAAATGTGGAGACTCGTCTGGCGAAACTGCAAACCAACGAGTGCCAGATCATTCCTGCGCCATCACCGGTGCAGTTTGACGTCATTAAGAACAACAAAGACCTGACGCTGCACTCCGTGGATGCGCTGAACGTGGGGTATCTGGCGTTCAATACCGAGAAAAAGCCGTTTGATAACGTGCTGGTGCGCCAGGCGCTGAACTACGCCACCGACAAAAAGGCCATCGTTAACGCCGTCTTTATGGGCTCCGGTACGGTCGCGAAATCCCCAATTCCGCCAAATATGATGGGCTTTAATAAAGATCTGAAGGATTACCGCTACGATCCGGAAAAAGCGAAAGCCCTGCTGAAACAGGCCGGACTGGAGAAGGGCGCGGAGGTCACGCTGTGGTCAATGCCGGTGCAGCGCCCGTACAACCCGAACTCCCGCCGTATTGCCGAGATGATCCAGAGCGACTGGGCGAAAGTAGGTGTGAGGGCCAAAATCGTCTCGTACGAGTGGGGGGAGTATCTTTCCGGAATGCGTAAAGGCGAGCATGACTCCGCGCTGTTCGGCTGGATGTCGGATAACGGCGATCCGGATAACTTTGCCGATGTGCTGCTGGGCTGCAATAGCATCAAAACCGGCTCCAACGCTGCACGCTGGTGTAATAAGGATTATGATGCCCTGGTGCAGAAAGCCAAACTGACCAGCAACCCGGCCGATCGTGCGAAGCTGTATAGCCAGGCGCAGGAGATTTTCTACCAGCAGGCGCCGTGGATTGCGCTGGCAAACGGCAAAACGTTCTATGCCACCCGCAGCAACGTCACGGGTTACAGCGTGAGCCTGATGGGCAGTGATTTCTCAAAAGCGAAGTTGAACTGATCGTGTGCCCGGTGGCGCTGCGCTTACCGGGCCTACGGTACCTCATGTAGGCCGGGTAAGGCGTAGCCGCCACCCGGCAACTGACAAGGAGTGACAATGTCACATTTAGACGAAGCGATCGCCCGCGTGGATGTCGCGATTAAAGAGGGTGTGATAACCCACATGAACGAACTGCTTATTGAACTGAGCGATGACGCTGAGCTGAGCCGGGAAGAACGCTATACCCAGCAGCAGCGCCTGCGTACCGCGATTTCACACCACGGTAAGGAGCATAAAGACGAGATGGACGCGCGTCACGAACAGCTGACTAAAGGTGGCACGATCCTGTAGCGGTTAAAACTGACGTCGGGCCACCAGCCACGCGCCCACCACCAGCATCACTGCACCGCACACCGGGCCGATCAGCGCCCGCAGCGGGATGCCATGACTTTTCAGCACGTCCATTATCAGTCCGCCGATCAGCTGGCTTGCCACCAGCACCGCAATAGTCGTCGCCGCACCAACGTTCTGGTAACCGCTGATACTGGCAAAGACAAAAAAGGAGCCCAACAGTCCCGGGATCAACGTCCACCAGCGCACCGTTGACGCCAGCTCGCTAAACCCCGCAAGCCCCTGTTTGAACAGCAGAATGCTGACAAACAGCACTATACCAACCAGTGAGTTCAGCAGCATGGCGATAAGTATGGTGGAGGAGGACTGGGTGATGCGCACCATCAGGGTATTTTGCACCACCAGACCAATGCCCGCCGCCACCAGAAAAGCCAGCGTCAGTGATTGATTCATTTAATCGCGTCCGGATCGCTGCGCTCATCAAGCTGCAGCTGCATAAAGGTTAAGTCCAGCCAGCGGCCAAATTTGGTGCCCACCTGCGGCATTTGACCTGTCGTCACAAAGCCAAGCGTCTGATGAAGATGAATAGAGGCGTGGTTCTGCGCTTCAATCCCCGCCACCATCACATGCTTGCCGATGTCACGGGCTTCGACAATCAACGCCTTCATCAGCGTGCGGCCAATGCCTTTGCCCTGGTGATCCGGATGGACATACACCGAGTGCTCGACCGTATGACGAAATCCGTCAAAGGCGCGCCAGTCACCGAAGGAGGCGTATCCGGTGATAATGCCATTCTCTTCGCTTACCAGCACCGGATAACCTGCGAGGGTGCGGGCCTCAAACCATGCGATACGGTTATCGGTATCGACCGTGGTATCGTTCCAGATCGCGGCGGTGTGCAGCACCGCGTGGTTGTAAATTTCACCAATAGCGGCGCAGTCTTCTTTGCAGGCATGACGAACGATCATGATGGAACCCCTGAATGTGTTGTTTACTATGTTATTACGTTATTACTACGATATTACACAACAGCTGTGGCAGATGGCTACGACATAACCCATATTTTTTTGTTATCAAAACCCCATTGAAATGCCTTTCATACACTATAGTATGACGTCATGAACACCATAACAGACACGATGAATCAACGGATTAGCGCAAGAATTCGCCTTGAGCGCGAATCGCGCGGTTGGTCGCTGAGCGAACTGGCCGAACGGGCAGGCGTCTCGCGGGCCATGATCCACAAAATTGAGCGTGGGGACAGTAGCCCGACGGCAACCCTGCTTGCACGCTTGTCCGGCGCGTTCGGCATCAGCATGTCAACCTTGATAGCCAGAGCGGAGATGCAGGAGGGAAAACTGCTGCGTCTTGCGAACCAGCCCGTCTGGCGCGATCCGCAGACCCACTATCTCCGCCGCCATGTCTCACCGCGTACGGATCTGCCTATCGACCTTGTGCAGGTTGAGCTGCCTGCGGGGAGCGATGTGCCTATGCCCGCATCGTCCTATGCGCTGGCCCGCCAGCTGATCTGGCTGCAGTCCGGGGAGCTGATCTTTCAGGAAGGCGACACCCGCCACGAAATGCAGGCCGGGGATTGTCTGGAGCTCGGGCCGCCCAATGACTGTCGGTTCATTAACGAAACCAATGAACCCTGCATCTATCTGGTGGTTCGGCTTAACCAGTCTGGCTCGTAATGTTAAGGCGCTCAGGCGGATCATGAGCCAGGATCAATGGACATCTGTACCATAAGGAGTCTCTGATGAATCAATCTGTTTCGCAAAATCGTCGCTGGGTACTGGCTTCGCGTCCACACGGCGCGCCGGTCGCGGATAATTTTCGTCTCGAAGAGCAGCCGGTTCCGGTACCGGCGGCAGGACACGTTCTGCTGCGTACGATCTGGCTTTCGCTTGACCCGTACATGCGCGGCCGCATGAGCGATGCGCCATCCTATTCACCACCGGTTGAGATTGGTGCGGTGATGGTCGGCGGAACGGTCAGCCGCGTTGAGCAGTCAAGTCATCCGGATTTTAAAGCAGGGGAATGGGTGCTGGGATACAGCGGCTGGCAGGAGTATGACCTTTCTGACGGCAGTGGTCTGGTCAAACTGGGCGAAAATCCCTCCCATCCTTCCTGGGCGCTGGGTATTCTCGGGATGCCGGGCTTCACCGCCTATATGGGGCTGCTGGATATTGGTCAACCGAAAGCGGGTGAAACGCTGGTGGTGGCAGCGGCAACGGGCCCCGTTGGTGCAACGGTCGGGCAAATCGGTAAAATCAAAGGCTGTCGGGTCATCGGTGTTGCCGGTGGCGCAGAAAAATGCCGTCATGCTGTTGAGGTGCTGGGCTTTGACCAGTGTCTGGATCATCATGCCGATGATTTTGCCACGCAGCTTCAGAACGCCTGCCCGAATGGTATCGATGTCTATTATGAAAACGTTGGCGGTAAGGTCTTTGACGCCGTGCTCCCGCTGCTTAATACCTCCGCGCGGGTGCCGGTATGTGGTCTGGTGAGCGGCTACAATGCGACCGGTCTGCCTGAGGGGCCGGATCGTTTGCCGCTGTTAATGGGGACCATCCTGAAAAAACGCATTCGTATGCAGGGTTTTATCATCGGCCAGGATTACGGGCACCGCATCAAGGAGTTCCAGCAAGAGATGGGGCGCTGGGTGCAGGAGGGTAAAATCCACTATCGCGAGCAGGTGATCGACGGGCTGGAGAACGCCCCGGAGGCGCTGATCGGTCTTCTTGAAGGCAAAAACTTCGGCAAAGTCGTGATTCGCGTCGCGGCAGACAATAAATAAACAACATTATGGCGGGGGTTCCCGCCATATTTATTTGTGAAGATACGATATATTGTCTTTAATTAAACCTACACAGCGTTCGCGCCTTCCACACGGATGAGCCAAAGAGCGATAAAAACATACGGTTTGTACTTTTTGACGTTTATATGCACTTCCCACCACCAGGCATGACGATACAGGATATATCGGACCAGCGTCGTTTATTAAAAACTGACGTTAATAAATAGCATTAAGTTTTAGCTACAGGAATTGAACATGCTTGATTTGGATCATTTAGAAAAAGCGCAAAGAATCAGCCTTACCATGCAAGTTGAGATCAGTTTGAAAGGGGCGCTAATTACAGGCTCGCTGAAACCAGGCGCACGACTGATCACCAAAGAAATTGCCGATAAATTAGGGACCAGTATCACGCCGGTTCGCGAGGCACTTTTGCGTCTGGTATCGTCAGGGGCGCTGCAGGCCACACCGGCGCAGGCATTTCTGGTGCCAGAGGTGACGCTGGAGCGCTATAACGAAATTACGGCCATCAGAAAACAGCTTGAGCCGATGGCGGTAGCCGCCGCCTGCCAGCATTTGACGCAGAGCAAGCTGGAGATATTGCGCACGTTGTCGGACGATTTTCATGAGGCGATGCGCAACGGGAATGTCCAGAAGGCACTGCATGCTAACCGCGTGTTTCGCTTTACCCTTTATCAGTACGCGGAAATGCCGACGCTGAGCGCCTTAATCGAGCAGCTCTGGATCCGCATTGGGCCTTGTATTAACTATCTGCACCAGGAGCTTAACGACATTAAAGCGTCGTCTTATCATTACGAGGAGTTACTGTCCGCGCTGGAGAGAGGCGATGTTGAGGGCAGCCAGAAAGCGATTGAAAAACTGATCGATGAAGCTAATTCTCTATTACAACGGCAATATTTTAGCTGAGGAATTATTCAACGGCGGGTCAATATTCTTCATTTGAAATATTCGTTCTATGAATAAATCCTGATGGCATTGCGCCATCAGGATGGTTATTTCGTTTTAAAAAATATAAAACTGGGAAATTAAATACCCCTTTTATTTCTACTCGAAACGATAAGAGACCGACAAGCCAACACCGTAGTTGCGACCCGGAGCAGGTTCGTAATAACGTCCATTGGATTCGTTAACAATCACCGAGCCGGCATACTCTTTGTCGAACAGATTATCAACGCGACCAAAGAGATCCATGCCCCAGTTGCCGTAGTTGAATTTATACCCGGTATTCAGCCCGACGACCGTGTAGGATGGGGCTTTCGCCGTGTTTTCGTCATCGGCCATGATGTCACTCATGTAGCGCACGTCAGTCCCGGCATACCAGCCTTCCTCGGGTTGCCAGCCAAACGAGGCAAAGCCCATATTGCGGGCAATACCCGGCATGCGGTTGCCGTTACAGTTATCGTCGCCGCAGACGTTGGTGCGATAGGTGGCGTCCAGATATGTCCACGCCATTTTCAGCTTCCAGTTTTCAGCAAACTGCTGATCGAGGGAAACTTCCACCCCCTGACGACGGGTTTTACCGGCATTTTTGTAGCTGGTACGTCCGCCGGAGCTGGCATCCACCACAATTTCATCATCGGTGTCGGTGCGGAACAGGGCCGCGGTCAGCAGGCCGTTGCCGATGCGGGTTTTGCTCCCCACTTCATAGGTGTTATTGGTGGACGGTTTCAGGCCAATGTTCAGACCGCCCTGGTTGTCCGCGCGATAGGAGAGTTCATTGATGGTTGGGGTCTCAAATCCACGACCCGCCGCAGCGTAAAGGTTCCACGCGTCGGTCACCGCATATTTCACCGAACCGGCCGGAAGCCACTTGTGATAGCTAGCATCACCGCTGTCATCACCGTTGCCCGGTGTAACGTAGTGATCGTTGGAATCAAACCAGACGGAGCTGTAACGCACCCCGGCATCCACAGAGAGTTTCTGCGTTAACTGCCAGCTGGTTTGCAGGTAAGGATCGACGTTCCACATCAGGTTACGTTCGTTGCGGCGCTTGTCGCCTTTTACGCCGTAATCCGGCACGCCGTTGTTCATCACGAAGTTCTCATACCCGCGACGATCTTCGCTCATGTTTTCGTAGTTCAGGCCGGTGGTAAAGGTCACCGGCACCAGCAGTTCGCCGCGGTGCGTCCAGCGGGTATCGATGCCCTGATAGTGGCGCTGCATATCAATCACGCCGCCAGAGTGGGAGGGGCGCAGCTGCGGTTGATAAGGGATCGACTGATACTGGGTCATTTCGCGCTCGCCGGCGTACATCATGACGCTGAGATCGTCCTGCGCACTGAGCTGGCGGTCATAGCGCAGCCCGGCCTGGGTCTGCTTGATGGTTTTGCGTGTATTGTACTGATCGCCACGCGGCGACTGGCGCGGGTTATCCTGCCACTCCTGATAATTCAGTCCGCCCGGATCGTTGGCTTTCATGTCCACGCTGTTAAAGATCAGCGTCAGCTTGCTGGCATCGTCAATGCGCACGCCCAGTTTGGCGTTGGCGAGATTCTTCCGCGCACCGCTGTGATCGCGATAGCCTTTGGTGGTGAAGCGGGTGGTAGATACGGTGTAATCCACATCGCCCGCGTGTGTGCCGTCGCCCATCGCGCCGGTGGCTTTCATCCCGTAGCGCCAGGTACCGTAACTGCCGTAGTAGCTGCTGGCCTCAATGGTTGGCGGCTGTTGACCGGTCTGGGTGTTGATGTTGATCACGCCGCCGGAGGCATTGCCATACAGGGCAGAGAAGGGGCCGCGCAGCACTTCCACGCTCTCCACGCTGGAGAGATCGATGTTAGAAGTCTGGCCCTGGCCGTCTGGCATGGTCGCCGGGATCCCGTCCACGTACATTCGAATACCGCGCACACCGAAGGTAGAGCGGGCACCGAACCCACGCATCGACAGCTGCAGATCCTGGGCATAGTTCTGACGGTTCTGAATTTGCAGGCCCGGGACGCTACCGAGAGATTCAGAGAGGTTAATGCGTGGTGCGGCGTGACGCATATCATCGCCATTCACGACGCTGACCGCCGCCGGGGTATCCAGCTCCGATACCGTTTGTGGCGTGGCGCTGACGATCATGGTCTGTTCATCCGCACCCATCGCGGTGAGGGGAGAGAAGATGACAGGAGCCAGCAACAGTGGAAGGGTTGCCTTACGGGCAGAAATGATTTTCATGAAATAAACCGGTTAAGGATAAGAAACGTACCAAATGGAACATGTACAGGTATGTTAAATCTTTTGTAAATGTTTTGAAAACTATAACCGCACATTGCGTTAAGGAAAGGCGAAGCGGAAAAGAAAAACTCCACTTTTACACGATTAATGATTACTATTCTCATTAAAAAAACGGCAATGCCATGACGTTGCCAGCCGGAAGTGATGTCAGCAGTACACCCCCCTCTAGTGAAAAAGGAATTGTTATGTCTTTACGTCATCTGTGCTCCCCACGTCTGCGTCGTTCACTGCTGTGTAGCGCTTTACTGCTTGCCGGCACCTTCCAGGTGCAGGCTGGCGAAGAGATGTTGCGCAAAGCGGTTGGGAAAGGCGCGTATGAAATGGCGGTGAGCCAGCAGGAGAATGCGCTGTGGGTTGCGACGTCACAAAGCCGTAAAACAGATAAAGGCGGTATTGTGTATCGCCTCGACCCGGTCACTCTGGACGTAACGCAGGTCATTCATAACGATCTGAAACCCTTTGGCGCCACCCTGGACACTGCCACCCAGACGCTGTGGTTGGGTAACACCATCAACGGTGCCGTGACCGCCATTGACGCCAAAACCGGCGAGGTGAAAGGGCGTCTGGTTCTGGATGACCGCAAACGCAGCGACACCGTCAAACCACTGCAGCCACGCCAGCTGGTGGCAGATGATGCCAACCATACCGTGTACATTACCGGGGTCGGTAAAGAGAGCGTGATCTGGGTAGTAGACAGCGCAACGCTGAAGCTAAAGGATACCATCGCGAATACTGGTACCTACGGCACCGGCCTGGCGCTGGATGCGCAGGCGAAACGACTCTATACCACCAACGCCGACGGTGAACTGGTAACGATTGATACCGCCAGCAACAAAATCATCAGCCGCAAAAAGGTACAGGATGACGGGAAAGAGCACTTCTACCTGAACCTGAGTCTGGATACCGCCGGACAGCGTGCCTTCCTGACCGATTCCAAACAGCCGGAAGTGCTGGTGGTGAGCCTGAAAGATGGCAGTGTCATTGAGAAGATCGCGACGCCAGAGTCGCTGGCGGTGCTCTTTAACCCGGCGCGCAACGAAGCGTACGTAACGCATCGTGAAGCCGGAAAGGTGAGCGTGATTGACACCAAAACCTATAAAGTGACGAAAACCTTCGACACGCCGGTCTATCCAAACAGCCTGGCGCTCTCTGCTGATGGCAAAACGCTGTACGTAACGGTGAAACAAAAATCCACCCGTCAGCAGGAAGCGACCCAGCCTGACGATGTGGTACGTATCACGCTCTGATGTGGGAATTGCCCGGTGGCGCTGCGCAATGAAACGTAGGGCGGGTAAAAAAAGGGAAGGCATTTGCCTTCCCTTTTTAATGTTTACTGCACGCTTAACGCGAGGTTTCTTCCACCAGCGGGCCGTCGTGTTTTTCATCTTCATGATGAACCGGCGCGGTGCTGTGAATTTCGTATACGCGCTTACGCACGCCAAACCAGCCAGCAATCAGCAGAACGGCCAGCAGCGGAATGGTGGCGATGGTATAGGTGCCGTTCGGGTAATCGAACGCCATCAGAACCAGCACGCTGAACAGGAACAGCAGGGTGAGCCACGAGGTCACCGGTGCGCCTGGCATTTTGAAGCTCACGTCAGCCGCTTTGCCCTCTTTAATGGCTTTGCGCAGACGCATCTGGCAGACCACGATAAAGGCCCAGGAAGCGATAATCCCCAGCGCGGCCACGTTCAGTACGATCTCGAACACGCGGGACGGTACCAGATAGTTCAGGAACACGCCAAACACGTAGACCACCAGCGTCGCCAGGATGCCGGCATAAGGCACCTGCTGCTTGCTCATCTTCGACATGAACTTCGGCGCAGAGCCCCCCATCGACATGGAGCGCAGGATACGGCCTGTGGAATATAAGCCGGAGTTCAGGCTGGAGAGCGCCGCGGTCAGCACCACGATGTTCATGATACTACCCACGTATGGCACGCCGAGCTTCGAGAAGAAAGTCACAAACGGGCTCTGACCCGCCTGATAGGCGTTCCATGGCAGCAGCAGAACCAGCAGCACCACAGAGCCGACATAGAACAGACCGATACGCCAGATCACGCTGTTAATGGCTTTAGGCACCATGGTCTGCGGGTCTTTACATTCGCCCGCCGCCGTACCCACCAGCTCGATAGAGGCAAAAGCGAACACCACGCCCTGCACCAGAACCAGCGCCGGCAGCAGACCGTGCGGGAAGAAGCCGCCGTTATCGGTTATCAGGTGGAAGCCGGTTGCATTGCCGTCCAGCGGCTTACCGCTGCCGAGGAACACGGTACCGACCACCAGGAAAATCACAATCGCCAGCACTTTTACCAGTGCAAACCAGAACTCCATCTCGGCGAACCACTTCACGCCGATCATATTCATGGTACCGACAATCGCCAGGGCGCCCAGCGCAAAGACCCACTGCGGGACATCGCCAAACGCGCCCCAGTAGTGCATATACAGCGCAACCGCGGTGATATCAACGATACCGGTCATCGCCCAGTTGACGAAGTACATCCAGCCGGCAACGTAGGCGGCTTTTTCACCAAGAAATTCGCGAGCGTAAGAGACAAAGCTGCCGCTGGAAGGGCGATGCAGCACCAGCTCGCCCAGCGCACGAAGAATGAAGAAGGAGAAGATCCCGCACACCAGATAGACCAGGGCGAGAGCCGGGCCTGCCATTTGCAGACGTGCGCCAGCACCTAAAAACAGACCTGTACCGATAGCGCCGCCGATGGCGATCATTTGGACCTGACGGTTGCCCATCGCTTTGTGGTAGCCCTCTTCATGGGAGTTTAACCAGCGACGTTTAGCAGCATGATGATCGGCTGCGCTTTTATTGCTTGTTTTCATTGAGTTACCTGTTTGCCTGTCTGAACCATTATCGTGATAGTCCTG
>Ga0058691_1001734_pt1 | contig 11168 bp, 19 predicted proteins | sample AgamicAtPrz_FD_55051 | JGI IMG/M metagenome (GOLD analysis project Ga0058691, IMG submission 55051) | Agave microbial communities from Guanajuato, Mexico - At.P.rz | ecosystem: Host-associated > Plants > Phyllosphere > Phylloplane/Leaf | place: Guanajuato, Mexico | collected 2012-05-28
GCGATCAGCAGCCACAACGCCGCGAGCACCATCTTCAGCCCGCCCGCCAGCACCGGCCACACGATCCACAGCGCGGCCGCGAGCAGCACGATGCCGAAGAACACCTTCACGCCGTCCATCCACGCGCCGGCGCGCGGCAGCACCGTCCCGGCCCCGACGCCGACGACCAGCAGCGGCACGCCAAGCCCGAGCCCCATCGCGAACAGCGCCGCGCCGCCGAGCAACGCGTTGCCGGTGTGCGCGATGAAAGCGAGCACCGCGAACAGCGGCGCCGTCATGCACGCGCCGACGACCAGCGCCGACAACGCACCCATCGCCGCGACCGCGATGAAGTGGCCGCCCTGGCGCGCGCTCGATGCGTCGGCCGCGCCGTTCTGCCAGCGCGCCGGCAGCGCGATGTCCTTGCCCGAGATCAGCGACACCGCGAACGCGGTCAGCAGCACGCCGAACGCGCCGAGCACCCACGGGTTCTGCAACCATGCGCCGAGGCTCTGGCCGACCAGCGCGGCCGCGATGCCCAGTACCGTGTAGACCAGCGCCATGCCGACCACGTAGGTCAGCGACAGCGCGAAGCCGCGCGCATGCGTCGCCCGCGTGCCCTGGCCGACGATGATCGCCGACACGATCGGAATCATCGGATACGAACACGGCAGGAGGCTCAGCACGACACCAGCGACGAAGTACAGCGCGACGATCGTGAAGAAGCCGTGGCCTTCGAGCAGCGACTGCGCGAAATCGGCGCTCGTGACCTTGTCGAACCAGCTGCCCGCGGCAGCCGTGTCGCCGGACGGCGAGGCGGCGCCGAGCGCGGCGCCATCGACCTTCATCACGTACTCGGCCGGTGGATAGCAGATCCCTTCGTCCGCACATCCTTGTGACGTCACCGCGAGCTCGAACGCCCCGGCCGCCTGCTTCACCGGCACGCGAACGACGACTTCATCGCGATAGGTCTCGACGTTCTTCTGGAACGTCTGGTCGAACTTCACGTGGCCAGCCGGGAATTGCGGCTCGCCGAGCGTCGCCTGGCCGCTCTTCACCGCGAACGCGAACCGCTCGCGGTACATGTAATAGCCGTTGGCGATCTTGAATCGGACGTCCACCTGCCCCGGCGATTCGCTCGCGCTGAACTTGAACGCAACCGACGGATCGAGGAAATCGTCGGCCGCGCGCGCGACGGACAGCCCGCCCAGCACGAGCACGAACGACAACAGGACCGCAAGAAACCGCAGCGCGCGCACGCGCACCGAAAGCGCCATACCGTTAAACATGAAATAGACGTTGAGTTTCGCTGGTCACCCATTGGCCATACGCGGCCGATGCCGTCGTCTGCCACGAGACGATTTCGGGCGTCTCGTACGGATGATGCGCGAGAATAAATCGCTCCAGTTCGAGCGTCCGCACCGGGCTCGTCTTGAACAGCAACTGGATCTCGTCGGCCGTTTCGACCTTGCCCTGCCAGTAATAGCGCGACTTGATCGTGCCGAGCTCCGACACGCACGCCGCAAGCCGCGCGTCGAGCGCGCCGTCGGCGAGCGCCGCGGCCGTCGCCGCATCGGGGACCGTCGTCAGCATCAGCACCACTATCATCCGCGCTCTCCTCGCTGGTCTGCCGGCTCCTGCCGGCGCCGGTTACCCGTTCAGGAACCGCACCGGTTGCCCCGTATCGTAGCGCAGCCCGCGCGACGCTGCCGGCACCGGCCTGCGACAATCGATCGCAGCCGGCATCTCAAAAACAAAAAGGGCCAAGCAATCGCTCGGCCCCTTTCGGATACTGCTGCGTACCGGAAGCTTACTCAGCTTCTTGCACGTTTTCCGTTTCGTCGACTTCCGGACGGTCGAGCAGTTCGACCAGTGCCATCGGTGCGTTGTCGCCCACGCGGAAGCCGAACTTCAGCACGCGCAGGTAGCCGCCCGGACGGTTCGCGAAACGCGGACCGAGCACGTCGAACAGCTTCGCGACCGAGTCACGATCGCGCAGGCGGTTGAACGCCAGGCGACGGTTTGCCAGCGACGGCTTCTTGCCNAGCGTGATCAGCGGCTCGACGACTTTACGGAGTTCCTTCGCCTTCGGCAGCGTCGTCTTGATGACTTCGTGCTCGATCAGCGAGTTGGACATGTTACGGAGCATAGCCAGACGGTGGCTGCTCGTGCGGTTCAGTTTCCGCAGACCATGACGATGGCGCATTTCAGTTTCCTTGATTCAAAGTTTTGGTCCAGCTCTTCTATCGCNCCTCGGAGGGNGCACGGGCCGGTAACGAAAAAAAGCAAGATGCGGATTTTAAAGGAAAATCCGCATCTTTGCCAACTACAGCNATAGCCAGGCTACAACCGGGNTTACTTGTCGAGACCAGCCGGCGGCCAGTTCTCGAGCTTCATGCCCAGCGTGAGACCGCGCGAAGCGAGCACTTCCTTGATCTCGTTGAGCGACTTGCGACCGAGGTTCGGCGTCTTCAGCAGCTCGTTTTCCGTGCGCTGGATCAGATCGCCGATGTAGTAGATGTTCTCGGCCTTCAGGCAGTTCGCCGAACGAACCGTCAGCTCGAGATCGTCCACCGGACGCAGCAGGATCGGATCGATCTGCGGTGCACGCGACGGCGCTTCGGCTGCCGTTTCCGTGCCTTCCAGCGCCGCGAACACGGACAACTGGTCGACCAGGATGCGGGCCGACTGGCGGATCGCTTCTTCCGGCGTGATCACGCCGCTCGTCTCGATGTTCATCACGAGCTTGTCGAGGTCGGTACGCTGCTCGACCCGTGCGCTTTCAACCGCATAGCTCACGCGGCGAACCGGCGAGAACGATGCGTCGAGGACGATGCGGCCGATGATCTTGGCCGTGTCTTCGCCGTAGCGACGGACGTTGCCGGGCACATAGCCGCGACCCTTTTCGATCTTGATCTGAACGTCGAGCTTGCCGCCCTTCGACAGGTGCGCAATCACGTGATTCGGGTTGATGACTTCGCAATCGTGAGCCAGCTCGATATCGCCGGCCGTCACGACGCCTTCACCTTCCTTGCGCAGCGTAACCGTCACTTCGTCACGATTATGCAGCTTGAACACCACGCCCTTCAGGTTCAGCAGCAGGTTGACGACGTCTTCCTGCACGCCATCCAGCGTCGAGTACTCGTGCACCACGCCTGCGATCGTGACTTCGGTCGGCGCGTAGCCNACCATCGACGACAGCAGCACGCGGCGAAGCGCATTGCCCAAGGTGTGGCCGTAACCGCGTTCGAACGGTTCCATGACCACCCTCGCGTGGTTCTCGCCCAGCGATTCCACGGCGATGATCTTGGGTTTCAGCAAACTGGTTTGCATGGGCTTTCCTTTTCAATACCCTCGGCTCGTTACACCGATAAGGCTGACCGGTAACAACCAGAAAATAAACAGCCGAGGCCCCTCCTTGCGCAACGCAATCGGGGTACCTCGGCCGTCAATCGGATTAACGCGAATACAATTCGACGATCAGGCTTTCGTTGATGTCGCCTGCGATTTCAGCGCGTTCCGGCATTTGCTTGAACGTGCCTTCGAACTTCTTCGCATCGACTGCAACCCAGCTCGGCATGCCGCCTTGCTCGGCCAGCGACAGCGCTTCGACGATACGCGCCTGCTTCTTCGCCTTTTCGCGGATCGCGACGACGTCACCCGCCTTCACTTGCTGCGACGGGACGTTTGCGACGACGCCGTTCACGGTGATCGACTTGTGGCTCACCAGCTGACGCGCTTCAGCGCGGGTCGAGCCGAAGCCCATGCGATACACGACGTTGTCGAGGCGCGACTCGAGCAGTTGCAGCAGGTTTTCACCCGTGTTGCCCTTGCGGCGATCGGCTTCAGCGAAGTAGCGACGGAACTGACGTTCCAGCACGCCGTAGATACGCTTGACCTTCTGCTTTTCGCGCAGCTGCGTACCGTAGTCGGACGTACGTGCGCCCGAGGTACGGCCGTGCTGNCCCGGCTTGCTGTCGAGCTTGCACTTGTCGGCGAGCGAGCGGCGCGCGCTCTTCAGGAACAGGTCGGTGCCTTCACGGCGGGACAGCTTGGCTTTGGGGCCGATATAACGTGCCACTTTGCATTCCTTTATCAATCAGTCACGCGGATCGAAATCCGCGCTAGTCCGCTCCCTTTGGGGCGAACGGTGGGCTTAGTCAATCAAAAAAGCAACGCCCGTCGACGCTGAGCGGCGACAGGCAATGCGCTAGCACGAAAGTGCCAGCACATCCTCAGATACGACGACGCTTCGGCGGGCGGCAGCCGTTGTGCGGAATCGGGGTGACGTCCGAAATCGCGGTGATCTTGATGCCGAGGCCGTGCAGTGCNCGCACTGCCGACTCGCGACCCGGGCCCGGGCCCTTGATCCGCACTTCCAGATTCTTCACGCCNTATTCCATCGCGACGCGGCCAGCCGANTCNGCTGCGACCTGAGCNGCGAACGGCGTCGATTTGCGCGAGCCCTTGAAGCCCTGNCCGCCCGACGTCGCCCATGCCAGAGCGTTGCCTTGGCGATCGGTGATCGTGATGATCGTGTTGTTGAACGACGCGTGAACGTGAACCACGCCTTCAGCGACGTTCTTCTTAACCTTCTTGCGAACGCGTTGCGCCGCGGTGTTCGAAGCCTTAGCCATTACGTTTTCCTGTAACTGTCAGTTCCGCTTACTTCTTCAGCGCTTGCGCTGCACGACGCGGACCCTTGCGGGTACGTGCGTTCGTACGCGTACGCTGACCGCGCATCGGCAGGCCCTTGCGATGACGAACGCCACGGTAGCAACCGAGGTCCATCAGGCGCTTGATGTTCATCGTCACTTCACGGCGCAGATCGCCTTCGACGACAAACTTGCCCACTTCTTCACGCAGCTTTTCCAGGTCTGCGTCGGTCAGATCCTTGACCTTCTTCGAAAAATCGACGCCAGCTGCCACGCAGATGCTGCGCGAACGGGTGCGGCCGACACCAAAGATAGCCGTCAGGCCGATCTCGGTGTGCTGGTGATTCGGGATGTTAACCCCTGCGATACGAGCCATTGTTTTTCCTCAAACAAAAAGCGCAAACAAACGCGCGGTCAGCCTTGGCGCTGCTTGTGGCGCGGATCCGAGCTGCAGATCACGCGAACGACGCCTTTGCGCTTGATGATCTTGCAATTGCGGCAAATGCGCTTAACCGATGCCATCACTTTCATGATAATACCCTTTTTTCAAATCACTTCGCCCGGAACACGATCCGCGCACGAGACAGATCGTAAGGCGTCAACTCAACCGTCACCTTGTCGCCGGGCAGAATGCGGATGTAGTGCATCCGCATCTTTCCGGAAATATGCCCCAACACGACATGGCCGTTTTCCAGCTTCACACGGAAGGTCGCATTCGGGAGGTTTTCAATCACCTCNCCCTGCATCTGGATTACATCGTCTTTGGCCATAGTCCTTTCAACGCATCGGGATGTTGCCGCCCTTGAAGTTTGCCTTCTTGAGCAGNGACTCATACTGTTGCGACATAACGTACGACTGCACCTGCGCCATAAAGTCCATCGTGACGACGACAATGATCAGCAGCGACGTTCCACCAAAATAAAACGGCACGTTCCAGCGCAGCACCAGGAATTCCGGCANCAGACACACGAAGACGATGTAGATCGCACCGGCCAGCGTCAGACGCGTGAGGATGCGGTCGATATATCGTGCGGTCTGATCGCCCGGACGGATGCCCGGAACAAACGCGCCGCTCTTCTTCAGGTTGTCCGCGGTCTCCCTGCTGTTGAACACCAGTGCGGTGTAGAAGAAGCAGAAAAACACGATTGCCAGCGTGTACAGCAGCACATAGACCGGCTGGCCCGGCTTCAGCGCTTCCGCAACGTTATGCAACGTATTGGAAATCCAGCTTCCCGTCGGCTGACCGGTACTGAACCAGCCGAGAATCGTTGCCGGGAACAGAATGATCGACGATGCAAAGATCGGCGGAATCACGCCCGACATGTTCANCTTCAGCGGCAGATGCGACGACTGCCCNCCGTAGATCTTGTTGCCGACCTGGCGCTTCGCGTAGTTCACGAGGATCTTGCGCTGACCGCGTTCGATGAACACGACCAGGTAAGTCACCGCGGCGATCAGAACGACGATGATGATCGCCGAAATGATGCTCATCGAACCCGTACGCACCAGCTCGAACAACCCNCCCACGGCATTCGGGAACCCNGCTGCGATCCCGCCGAAGATGATGATCGAGATACCGTTGCCCAGACCACGCTCGGTNATCTGCTCGCCGAGCCACATCAGGAACATCGTGCCNGTCACCAGCGTCACGACCGTCGTCAGACGGAACAGCGTGCCGGGATCGGTGACGAGGCCCGGCTGGTTTTCCAGCGCGGCCGCGATACCGAATGCCTGGAAGGTCGCGAGCACCACGGTGAAATACCGCGTGTACTGCGTGATCTTCCGTTGCCCTGCCTGCCCTTCCTTCTTCAGCGCCTCGAGCTGCGGCGAAACGATCGCCAGCAACTGCATGATGATCGACGCCGAGATGTACGGCATGATCCCCAGCGCAAAGATCGTGAAGCGGGAAAGCGCGCCACCCGAGAACATGTTGAACATGCCCAGGATGCCGCCCGCCTGGCTCTGGAACAGCTTGGCCAGTTGATCCGGATCGATGCCCGGCACGGGAATGTGCGCGCCGATGCGATAGACGATCAGCGCCAGGAGCAGGAACATCGCTCGCCGGCGCAGATCGCCGAATTTCGCCGTGCTTCGACCGGGTTTTGCAAGACTCGGGCTGTTAGCCAAGTACCTTCTCCGATGAATGCAAGTGACGACGCGCTACGCGTGTCACTCGGCGAACGAACCGCCAGCCGCTTCGATCGCAGCGCGCGCACCCTTGGTGGCACCGAGACCCTTCACGACGATCTTGCGCTTCAGTTCNCCCGTCGCGATGATCTTTGCGCTCTTCGTCAGCTCGCCGACCAGGCCGGCTTGCTTCAGTGCGAGCAGATCGATCTCGTCGACCGGCAGCTTCTCGAGGTCGCNCANGCGCACTTCACCGACGAATTCCTTCGTCAGCGACGTGAAGCCGCGCTTCGGCAGACGACGTTGCAGCGGCATCTGACCGCCTTCGAAACCGACTTTGTGGAAGCCGCCCGAACGCGATTTCTGACCCTTGTGACCACGGCCAGCCGTCTTGCCGAGGCCCGAACCGATGCCACGACCGACGCGACGCTTGGCGTGCTTGGCGCCAGCNGCCGGCTTCAGGTTATTCAATTCCATATCAACTCCTTGATCCGTAGGGCCGCTTACGCGATGACCTTAACGAGGTACGAGACCTTGTTGATCATGCCGCGGACCGCCGGCGTGTCCTGCAGCTCGCTAACCGAGTTGAGTCGGCGCAGGCCCAGGCCACGCACGGTCGCGCGGTGCGATTCGCGGGTCCCGATCAGGCTCTTCACGAGCTGAACCTTGACAGTTTTTTCAGACATGGTGACCACCCGGGCTTAGCCCAAAATATCTTCGACGGACTTGCCGCGCTTCGCCGCGATGTCTGCCGGGGTCGACTGCTTGCGCAGACCGTCCAGCGTGGCGCGAACGAGGTTGTACGGGTTCGTCGAACCGTGGCTCTTCGCCACGACGTTCTGAACGCCCATCACGTCGAACACTGCGCGCATCGGGCCGCCTGCGATCACGCCCGTACCTGCCTTCGCCGGAGCGAGGAGGACAGCGGATGCGCCGTGCTTGCCGTGCACTTCGTGCTGCAGCGTGCCGTTCTTGAGCGGCACCTTGAACATGTTGCGGCGAGCTTGTTCCATTGCCTTCTGGACAGCGACCGGCACTTCCTTCGCCTTGCCCTTGCCCATACCGATGCGGCCATCACCATCGCCAACCACGGTCAGTGCGGCGAAGCCGAGAATACGGCCACCCTTCACGACCTTGGTCACGCGATTGACCGAAATCATCTTTTCGCGAAGGCCGTCGTCGCGCTCGTCAGCCTGAACTTTCGCTTGCATCTTTGCCATGACGAATTCCTTCCTTAGAACTTGAGCCCAGCTTCGCGAGCTGCCTCAGCCAGCGCCTTGACGCGGCCGTGGTAGCGGAAGCCCGAGCGGTCGAAGGCGACGGATTCGATGCCGGCAGCCTTTGCCTTTTCGGCAATACGCTTGCCGATCAGCGTCGCGGCATTGACGTTGCCGCCCTTGCCCGACTTGTCGGCCAGTTCTGCGCGCACTTCCGCCTCGAGCGTCGACGCGCTGGCGAGCACCTTGGTGCCGCAGGGCGAGAACACTTGAGCGTAGATGTGCGTGTTCGTGCGATGCACGGCGAGACGCGCGACCTGCAGCTCAGCGATCTTGATACGCGTCTGGCGAGCGCGGCGCAGGCGAGATTGAGTCTTATCCATGATTGCGCACCCTTACTTCTTCTTCGTTTCTTTGAGGATCACAACCTCGTCGGCATAACGCACGCCCTTGCCCTTGTAGGGCTCCGGCGGACGGTAACCGCGGACTTCCGCAGCCACTTGACCGACTTGTTGCTTGTTGATCCCCTTGATCACGATTTCGGTTTGCGTCGGGGTTTCAGCCTTGACGCCTTCCGGCATCTGGTGCACCACCGGGTGCGAGAAACCCAGCGACAGGTTCAGCTTGTCGCCTTGCGCTTGCGCACGGTAACCGACGCCAACCAGCGTCAGCTTGCGCTCGAAACCCTTGGTCACGCCGTGCACGGCATTCGCGATGATCGCGCGCATCGTGCCCGACAGTGCATTTGCTTCGCGGCTTTCGTCGACCGGCGACAGATTCAGCGTGCCGTCGTTGTTCGCCACGTTCACGAGCGGATTGATCGCTTGCGTGATGGTGCCCAGCGGGCCCTTGACGGTGATTGCACCGTCGGCCAGCTTGACTTCCGCGCCTTGCAGCGCGATCGGGCTCTTACCTACTCGAGACATGTTTCTCTCTCCTCGGCTTTAAGCGACGTAGCAGATGACTTCGCCGCCGACGCCGGTAGCGCGCGCCTTGCGGTCGGTCATCACGCCCTTCGGCGTCGACACGATTGCCACACCGAGGCCATTCATGACCTGCGGAATGTCGTTACGGCCGCGGTACACGCGCAGACCAGGCTTCGACACGCGCTCGAGGCGTTCGATGACCGGGCGACCTGCGTAGTACTTCAGCGCGATATTCAGTTCGGACTTCGCACCTTCCGCCTTGACGGCGAAATCGTCGATATAACCTTCGTCCTTCAGGACTTGCGCGATTGCAACCTTGACCTTCGACGAGGGCATCGCGACCGATACCTTCTCGACCATCTGCGCGTTGCGGATGCGAGTCAGCATATCGGCGATAGGATCACTCATGCTCATTTACGTTTCTCCTATTACCAGCTCGCCTTGGTCAGGCCAGGAATCTCGCCACGGAATGCGATTTCACGAATCTTGTTACGCGCGAGGCCGAATTTACGGAACGTGCCACGCGGACGGCCCGTGATCGCGCAGCGGTTACGCTGGCGGGTCGGGTTTGCGTTGCGGGGCAGTTGCTGCAGCTCCAGGCGTGCTTCGTAGCGCTCTTCTTCCGACTTGCTTTGGTCTTCGACGATCGCCTTCAGCGCTTCGCGCTTTGCTGCGAACTTCGCGACCAGGCGGGCGCGCTTCTTTTCACGTTCGATCAGTGCCAGTTTAGCCACGGTAACCTCAGTTTCTGAACGGGAACTTGAAGCTGGCGAGCAGAGCCTTTGCTTCGTCGTCGGTCTTCGCAGTCGTCGTGATGCTGATGTTCAGCCCACGCAGTGCGTCGATCTTGTCGTAATCGATTTCGGGGAAAATGATCTGCTCTTTCACACCGATGTTGTAGTTGCCACGGCCATCGAAAGCACGACCCGACACACCGCGGAAGTCACGCACGCGGGGCAGGGCAACCGTCACGAAACGGTCGAGGAATTCGTACATCGCCTGGCCACGCAGCGTCACCATCGCGCCGATGGGGTAACCCTGGCGGATCTTGAAGCCTGCGATTGCCTTGCGAGCCTTCGTGACGACCGGCTTCTGGCCGGCGATCTTCGTGAGGTCGCCAACGGCGTTCTCGATGATCTTCTTGTCAGCGATCGCTTCGCCAAGACCCATGTTCAGCGTGATCTTGGTGATGCGCGGCACTTCCATGACCGACTTGTAACCGAACTTCTCGATCAGGCCGGGCACAACCTTTTCTTTGTAAAACTCTTGAAAACGAGCCATTTTTTACTCCGCTGCGTCAGGCGCTCAGTACGGCACCGGTCGTCTTCAGGAAGCGAACCTTCTTGCCTTCCTCGACCTTGATGCCAACACGCGACGCCTTGCCATTCGCGTCGACCAGTGCGACGTTCGAAATATGCAGGGGCATCGTCTTCGCTTCCACGCCGCCCGTCGTACCCTTCATCGGGTTCGGCTTCACATGCTTCTTGACGAGGTTGATACCCTCAACCGTCACATGTTCAGCACCGACAGCCAGCACGACGCCGCGCTTGCCCTTGTCCTTGCCAGTGACGACGATGACTTCGTCACCTTTGCGAATCTTGTTCATCGCGACTCCTTACAGCACTTCCGGCGCCAGCGAAACGATCTTCATGAATCGTTCGCTACGCAGCTCACGCGTCACCGGCCCGAAGATACGGGTGCCGATCGGCTCGAGCTTGTTATTCAAAAGCACAGCGGCGTTGCCGTCGAACTTGATCAGCGAGCCGTCTTGACGGCGCACGCCCTTGGCGGTGCGAACCACCACGGCGTTGTANATTTCGCCTTTCTTCACGCGCCCGCGCGGCGTTGCCTCTTTGACGCTCACCTTGATGATGTCGCCAATGCCGGCATAACGACGCTTCGAGCCGCCGAGCACCTTGATGCACAGGACTTCACGTGCACCCGTGTTGTCGGCTACTTCGAGCCGAGATTCGGTCTGGATCATGGTTTGTCTTTCCCAACTTAATCCGGATGCACCACCATGATGCATTCGGTCAGTCTTGGTCCCGTCAGCCAATCGGCTGCTTGGGTTGGAACAGCAGCGACGGCAAACGAAACCCGCCATCGCAATTCGGTGAATCTTTCGGACAGGCAGGCGCCAGTCCGCTTCCCCCACCAACTTCGCCCGCGACGGGGCTCCCATAAAGAGGGAAGACCAGGATTATAACAAATAATCCTGGTCCCGCAAGCAAAAACTTTGCGATTTCAAGCACTTCGTGACGAAG
>Ga0058691_1001748_pt1 | contig 11100 bp, 9 predicted proteins | sample AgamicAtPrz_FD_55051 | JGI IMG/M metagenome (GOLD analysis project Ga0058691, IMG submission 55051) | Agave microbial communities from Guanajuato, Mexico - At.P.rz | ecosystem: Host-associated > Plants > Phyllosphere > Phylloplane/Leaf | place: Guanajuato, Mexico | collected 2012-05-28
CATCATTTTGCGGCCGTAATCATTTTCCTGACGCAGATAGTCAAGCACCTCTGGCTGCGAGCGGGTATCGTCCCGCAGCCAGTAATAGTTATCAACGCGCGTATCGCCATGCGTGGTGATTGCGTGTGGGATCAGTTTTGCTTTCGGCGGCATAGTATTGTTCTTTTTTGTTTAACACACTTGTAAGGTTGGCAAAACCCGCGCGTGATGCAAGCGAAACCACACTGTAATCAGAATCAAGCGGTAAGTTTTTGCTGCTTTATATCCTCTTCTATCTCCTCACGAACTGCCTGCGGGATCTGTAACGCATCTCCCAATGCATTCAGATAGCTGCGTTCCATAAAGTGATCGATATCGATAACGGCACAGCTGAGATACCAGAGTTCCAGCNCCTCTTCTTCATTCTGTACGCCCTGCGCCAGGCGTGCGGGATCCAGCGGTTGTTCAATTGNCTGCGCAACCAACTGCCGCCCCTGCTCTTCCACCCCGGCTTCACGAAGTTGCTGCTCGATAGCGGCTCGTTCTTTGTCGTCGATATGACCATCGCTTTTCGCCGCAAAAACCAGGGCCAGGATCAGCCGCTCCGTGCGCACATCCAGCGGAGATTGCTGCTGACCGTATTGCGGCTCACCCTGATGCGCGTTACGGATACGGTCTTTGTATTTATTCCACAGCACCGTACCGGCGACCGCGCCGCCGCCAACCAGCAGTGCGCTGGTACCGTATTTAGCAAGAAACTTACGTGAGGATTTACTGGCAACGAGCAGCCCGGCAAGGCCACCCAGAGCGCCCGGCGCCAGCAGGTTATGTAACCTCTGCTCGCCTGAAGATGAGGGATCCGCATTATCTTTCGAACCCAGCAACGACTGTATTTGATTCAACCAGCTCATAATGCCCTCGCTTATCTATGTGTGGTTGCCCAGAGTAAGCGAGGGGGATGTCAGGAAGTGTCTGTAGCGGCAAAAGATGAGAAAATTATTGCGTTACGGCTGTGGCTGGTACTCTGCCGTACCCGCTTTGCAATCGACGGCCACGCGGTAGTGAATATCCATATTTTTACCGCGAACCGTGAGCGGTACCGTCCATTTATCACGCTTGCCGACGATCTCTTTCGGATTCACCCAGGCGACCGGATCGGCCTGCCCCAGTTTTTTCTGATCGTCAGCCCAGCGCACAATGCGATTTTGCAGATAGTCACGCTTAACGCTGGCCGCGATCCCATCAGCATCAAGACCTTCACAAGAAGGGAACTTTACCGATTTATCCGTTGTAGCGTGCGCCATGGTACTGCCTGCCAGCAAAAGCAGACCTGTAAAAACTCCTGCTATTTTCATGCTTATCTCCTGGTACTTACTTGTCCAGTCAAAAGCATGGTACAAATTGCTGGCAGCGCAAGATCAGGCGACTTTCGCGCGCTTCTGCGCGCTTTTAATATCCACTGCGTCTGTCGGTTCAGCATCATCAGAAGCAGCCGCTGCAGCAGGTTCTTCCGCTTCAGCGCCTGGCAATTTNCCGGATTTCAGAATACCGCTCAGCGCATCTTTCTGTTCGGCAAGCCACAGCGCCATTTGATCGCGCATCTCATCTTCCAGCGCTACCGGGCCGGTACCTAACCAGTCGCCCAGCACTTCCGCCANATCGAGCATTTTATCGTAAGCATCAGCTTCCTTTTTGCTGGCAAAAGACATTTTTTCCTCACCTTCACGAATGACTACGTATTTAACTTCTACCGCCATGATGCAGCCTCATTNAACTGTGTATTTATACAGTATAGTAGCGCGATGAAAAAAGCATCGCAAGGGATAAAAGACAGACGCAAACGTTTTCGTTTATACTGCGCCCAGTTTTTTTCCCCAACGGTAAGATGCTATGACTCTTTTAGGTACTGCGCTGCGCCCTGCAGCTACTCGCGTGATGTTACTCGGCTCTGGCGAACTGGGTAAGGAAGTGGCCATTGAATGTCAACGACTGGGCATTGAAGTGATCGCGGTTGATCGCTACGCNGATGCGCCCGCCATGCATGTGGCGCACCGTTCACATGTGATCAATATGCTTGATGGTGATGCGCTGAAGGCGCTGGTCGCGCAAGAAAAACCGCATTTTATCGTGCCAGAAATCGAAGCTATCGCCACCGACACGCTACTGGAACTGGAAGCGCAAGGCCAGCATGTGGTGCCCTGCGCCCGTGCCACAAAGTTGACCATGAACCGTGAAGGCATTCGTCGCCTGGCGGCGGAAGAGTTGCAGTTACCGACATCCAGCTACCGCTTTGCCGACAGTGAAGCGGCTTTTCGCGATGCCGTCGCTGAGATAGGTTTGCCCTGTATCGTAAAACCGGTGATGAGCTCCTCCGGTAAAGGCCAGAGCTTTATTAAAAGCGCAGAGCAACTGACGAAAGCCTGGGAATACGCCCAACAGGGCGGCCGTGCGGGTGCCGGGCGGGTGATTGTCGAAGGCGTGGTCAACTTTGATTTTGAAATCACGCTTCTGACCATCAGCGCCGCTGATGGCGTCCATTTTTGCGCGCCGGTCGGCCACCGCCAGGAAGAGGGTGATTATCGCGAATCCTGGCAGCCGCAGCAGATGTCGCCGCTGGCGCTGGAACGCGCGCAGGCGATTGCCAGCAAAGTCGTACTGGCGCTGGGCGGCTATGGGCTGTTTGGCGTTGAGCTGTTCGTTTGCGGCGATGAAGTGATTTTCAGCGAGGTCTCTCCTCGCCCGCATGATACCGGGATGGTGACGCTGATTTCACAGGATCTCTCGGAGTTCGCGCTGCATGTCCGTGCTTTCCTCGGTTTACCGATTGGCGACATCCGCCAGTACGGCCCGGCTGCTTCGGCAGTGATCCTGCCGCGCCTGCGCAGCCAGAATGTGACCTTCGATAACGTGCAAAATGCGCTCGCNGCCGGTGTGCAACTGCGTCTTTTTGGAAAACCTGAAATCGACGGCTCCCGCCGCATGGGCGTTGCGCTGGCTGTGGCAGAAAATGTCGAAANGGCCGTAGAGCGCGCAGTTGCCGCCGCCGCGGCAGTTCAGGTTAAAGGCTAAAAAAAGCCCGGAGGCGCTCATCGCTTTCCGGGCTTTTCTGCACAAGGCGGGTAAACACCCGCCCGCGAGATTACTGTTTCGCGCCTTCTACCGCTTCGCGCGCCAGTTTGGTGATGCGATCGTAATCACCCGCTTCCAGCGCATCTGCCGGCACCAGCCAGGAACCGCCGATGCACAGTACGCTTTTCAGCGCCAGGTAATCACGGTAGTTAGCCGGGGAGATCCCGCCAGTCGGGCAGAAACGAACCTGAGAGAACGGACCCGCAATCGCCTGCAACGCTTTAGTGCCGCCGTTTGCTTCCGCCGGGAAGAATTTGAACTCTTTCAGACCGTAGTCCATGCCCAGCATCAACTCAGAAACGGTGCTGATGCCCGGGATCAGCGGGATAGTACCTTCGGTCGCGGCTTTCAGCAGCGGCTCGGTCAGACCCGGGCTGATAGCGAACTGCGCGCCAGCAGCGGTGACTTCCGCCAGCTGCTGCGGGTTCAGTACCGTACCGGCACCGATAATTGCGTCGGGCACTTCTTTTGCGATAGCGCGGATAGCATCAATTGCACAAGCCGTACGCAGGGTGACTTCCAGTACGCGAACGCCACCAGCAACCAGCGCTTTTGCCATCGGCACAGCGTGTTCCAGTTTGTTCACTACAATCACCGGCACTACCGGACCTGTTTTCAGAATTGCTTCTGCACTCGTTTTCCAGTTTTTCATCAGAGTTTTTCTCTCGCCAGAACTAAATCTTATCGTCTTAAAAAGTGATACAGGTTGCGCCCTGCTCCGCACCGGAGAGTTTCTCCCGCAGCGCGCCGAACAATTCGCGGCCTGTGCCCACGCGCATCGCGCTCAGGTCAGGAATATGCGGCTGACGTGCGGCAAGTTCGTTGTCATCAACCAGCAGCGTTAACTCGCCTGTCTGCCCGTTTACCCGGATAATATCGCCATCACGCACTTTCGCCAGCAATCCGCCATCGTATGCTTCTGGTGTAACGTGGATCGCCGACGGCACTTTACCTGATGCGCCTGACAGCCGTCCATCGGTAACTAATGCAATTTTGAAACGGCGGTCCAATAATACACCAAGTGGCGGCATGAGTTTATGTAATTCTGGCATGCCGTTCGCTTTTGGCCCTTGGTGACGAACAACCACCACGCAATCACGGTCCAGAAGGCCTGCTTCGAAGGCCGGTAAAACATCATGCTGGCTTTCAAAAATCACCGCTGGCGCTTCAATAACCTGATTTTCAACCGGTACTGCCGAGGTTTTCATCACTGCGCGCCCCAGATTGCCGCTCAGCACTTTGGTGCCGCCATGTTTCGAGAATGGCTGTTCGATGGTCGCAATGACGTCGGCATCCAGCGATGCAGCCGCGCCGTCACGCCAGTCCAGTTCGCCATTATTGAGCCACGGCTCCTGGGTGTAGCGCGTCAGGCCAAAGCCCGCCACGGTGTGAACATCTTCATGCAACAGACCGCCTTTCAGCAGTTCACGCATCAGCACCGGCACACCGCCGGCCGCCTGGAAGTGGTTAATGTCCGCCGGGCCATTCGGGTAGAGACGCGCCAGCAGCGGAACCACATCAGAAAGATCGGAGAAGTCATCCCAGTTGATGATGATCCCTGCTGCGCGCGCCATCGCCACCAGATGCATAGTGTGGTTGGTGGAGCCGCCTGTCGCCAGCAGCGAGACGATACCGTTCACCACAACTTTTTCATCAATCATTTTACCGAGCGGCATCCACTCGTTGCCATTGCCGGTCAGGCGGGTCACCTGACGGGCTGCCGCTTCAGTCAGTACACGGCGCAGAGGTGCATCCGGATGGACAAACGATGAGCCAGGCAGTTGCATACCCATAAACTCGATCACCATCTGGTTAGTGTTTGCGGTGCCGTAAAACGTACAGGTGCCTGGCGCATGATATGACGCGGCTTCTGATTCGAGCAGCGCCATACGATCGACTTTGCCTTCTGCATAAAGCTGGCGAATGCGTACTTTCTCTTTATTCGCCAGACCGCTCGCCATNGGACCNGACGGGATNAACACCGCCGGTAAATGACCAAATGACAGCGCCGCCATGGCCAGCCCCGGGACGATTTTGTCGCACACGCCAAGGTACAGCGCGCCATCAAACATATTGTGAGAAAGCCCTACCGCTGCCGACATCGCAATCACTTCGCGGCTCAGCAGGGAAAGTTCCATACCGTCCTGCCCCTGGGTTACGCCGTCGCACATTGCCGGAACGCCCCCCGCTACCTGACCTACCGCGTTCACCGAATGCAACGCTTTACGGATAATCTCCGGATAGACTTCGTAGGGCTGGTGAGCAGAAAGCATGTCGTTGTAGGAGGTGATAATGGCAATATTGTTGCGCAACATGCTTTTGAGGGAGGCTTTGTCGTCAGGCTGGCAGGCTGCAAATCCGTGTGCCAGGTTACCGCAGGCCAGTGTGGAACGGCGCACGGTGTTCGTTTTCGCCTGTTCGATGCGTGCGAGATAGGCTGAGCGGGTTTCGCGCGAACGTTCAATAATGCGATTTGTTACGCGTAACATTGTTGAGTTCATAAAGGCTCCTGAAATTTATCTGTCCGGGGGACCGCGTCAACAATGCCATAAGCCATAGTTATCAGACTGTAAACACCAAAACGCCGCGCCCCAAAGGCAAAATCGCTTCAGCCAGTGTAATAAAAAAAGCCCCGCTGGTGAATCCAGTCGGGGCCTGAAAGGTGAAAAATTATTCTGATATCTGTGCTAGATCATGTTACCGGTAAAATGAAATAACATTTGCCGCCAGAAAATCACTCAAACTCGTTCCACGAACGGCCGTCGCGGGTGATCATTGCTACCGAGGCAACCGGTCCCCAGGTACCTGCCTGATACGGTTTCGGCGCATCGTTGTCTGCTGCCCACGCTTCGGTGATGGAATCGACCCATTTCCAAGCTTCTTCAACTTCGTCACGACGCACGAACAGGGCCTGAATACCACGCATGGTTTCCAGCAGAAGGCGCTCGTAAGCATCAGCAAGATGCGTTTGATTAAAGGTTTCGGAGTAGCTGAGGTCGAGTTTGGTAATTTGCAGGTTGTGCTTATGATCCAGACCAGGAACCTTGTTAAGTACCTGAATATCCACACCTTCGTCCGGCTGCAAGCGAATGGTCAATTTGTTCTGCGGCAGATCCTGCCAGGACTCTTTAAACAGGTTCAGCTCAGGCGTTTTAAAGTAGACCACAACTTCTGAACATTTGGTCGGCAGACGTTTACCGGTGCGCAGATAGAACGGCACGCCAGCCCAGCGCCAGTTATCGATATCGACACGAATAGCGACGAACGTTTCGGTATTACTGGATTTGTTCGCCCCTTCTTCTTCCAGGTAACCCGGCACTTTTTTGCCTTGCGCAAACCCGGCGGTGTACTGACCACGCACGGTTTTTTCGCGCACGTTGGTGCGATCGATGCGGCGCAACGATTTCAGCACTTTCACTTTTTCATCACGAATACTGTCCGCAGTCAGATCGGACGGCGGCGACATGGCAATCATGCAGAGGATCTGCAACAGGTGGTTCTGGATCATGTCGCGCATCTGCCCGGCCTGGTCAAAATAGCCCCAGCGGCCTTCGATACCGACCTCTTCCGCCACGGTGATTTCCACGTGATCGATGGTACGGTTGTCCCAGTTGTTAACAAACAGGGAGTTGGCAAAGCGCAGCGCCAGCAGGTTAAGTACCGTCTCTTTACCCAGATAATGGTCGATGCGGTATACCTGGCACTCTTCGAAGAACTCGCCCACCTGGTCGTTAATTTCCCGTGATGTCGCAAGCGATGTCCCCAGCGGCTTTTCCATCACGACGCGCGCCGGTTTCGCATTCAGTTTTGCCTCACCCAGCCCCTTACAGATGGCGCCAAAGGTGCTCGGCGGCATGGCAAAGTAGTTGATAGTGGTGCGATTCTTCTGGTCCAGCATCGCACCGAGACGTTTGAATGCGGAGGTTTCGTTAACATCCAGATTGCAAAAATCCAGACGGCCACTCAGCTTATCCCACAGACTTTCGTCAATTTTTTCCTTCATAAAGGTTTCAAGCGCTTCACGAACAACCTTGGTATAGGCTTCCTTATCCCACTCGGCGCGACCGACCCCCAGGATACGTGTATCCGGATGGATCTGCCCCGCTTTTTCCAGTTGGTACAGTGAAGGCAGCAACTTCCGGCGTGCGAGGTCACCTTTCGCGCCGAAAATGACCAGGTCACACGCCTGGGCTGTTTGTACTACCGCCATGTCAATCTCCTCAGTTGGCTGTCCTGGAGCGTTAGCCAGGCCTTAGTTGTAATTTTATTACAGTACACTGTACTGCGTTTACGTAATTCCCGAAACTGTTACGCATTGTCAGGACGTGCGTTATTTTGTTGTGACAAAAAATCTGTTTTTTCGCCCTGAAAAAGCCGGTTATTTGCCCTNGAAACAGACGATAAAATCTGACTCTGATCATGTAATGAAAAAAAACAACATCATTTCTCATCATCACTTACCTTTCTGCTTCCCGCGGGGGTAATATCTGTTTAAAACGCATCACGATTCCATCTATCAGTGTAATCGTTTCACCATGAGCGCTTTATCACCCATGAATATGCTGGAAAAAATCCAGTCACGGCTGGAACACCTTAGCAAATCCGAACGGAAGGTCGCGGAAGTCATCCTCGCCGCTCCGGACCAGGCCATCCACTCCAGCATCGCTGCGCTGGCACAGGAAGCAGATGTCAGTGAACCGACGGTGAACCGTTTTTGCCGCAGCCTTGATACTCGTGGTTTCCCGGACTTCAAGTTGCATCTCGCGCAAAGTCTCGCCAACGGCACGCCCTATGTTAATCGAAATGTTGACGAAGATGACAGCGTAGAAGCCTATACCGGAAAAATCTTTGAGTCGGCAATGGCCAGCCTCGATCACGTCCGCCAGTCGCTGGATATGGCCGCCGTCAATCGCGCCGTCGATCTGTTGACCCAGGCGAAAAAAATCTCATTTTTCGGTCTCGGCTCGTCTGCCGCCGTTGCGCACGACGCCATGAACAAATTTTTCCGCTTCAACGTACCGGTGATTTACTCCGACGACATCGTGCTGCAACGCATGAGTTGTATGAATTGTAGCGATGATGACGTAGTTGTGCTGATTTCCCATACCGGAAGAACAAAAAACCTCGTTGAACTTGCGCAACTGGCACGTGAAAACGACGCCATGGTCATTGCCCTGACGTCAGCGGGTACGCCGCTTGCGCGCGAGGCTACGCTTGCTATCACGCTTGATGTACCGGAAGATACTGACATTTATATGCCCATGGTTTCCCGACTTGCGCAACTGACCGTCATTGACGTGCTGGCCACCGGTTTTACCTTGCGCCGAGGCGCAAAATTCAGGGATAACTTGAAGCGAGTCAAAGAAGCNCTGAAAGAATCGCGCTTTGATAAGGAGCTACTTATCAAAANTGATAACCACTAATAGTTAATAACAAAGCAGTAACCTCTTACGCTGTTCGGTCAGGCGCATTGCCCTTCACAGCGGGGCGCTAAATGGCCGAATTCATGTTCACGCAACACCAAGTTGTTTCAGTCAACGGAGTATTACATGTCCAGAAGGCTTCGCAGGACCAAAATCGTAACCACTTTAGGCCCGGCCACTGACCGCGATAACAACCTTGAGAAGGTTATCGCTGCTGGCGCTAACGTGGTGCGTATGAACTTCTCACACGGAACACCTGAAGATCATAAATTACGTGCGGATAAGGTGCGTGAGATTGCGGCAAAACTGGGACGTCATGTTGCTATCCTTGGCGATTTGCAGGGCCCCAAAATTCGCGTTTCCACCTTCAAGGAAGGCAAAGTTTTCCTGAATGTTGGCGATAAATTCCTGCTTGACGCCAACCTGGGTAAAGGCGAAGGCGACAAAGAAAAAGTCGGCATCGACTATAAAGGCCTGCCAGCCGATGTGGTGACGGGTGATATCCTGCTGCTCGACGATGGTCGCGTACAGCTGAAAGTGCTCGAAGTTCAGGGCATGAAAGTGTTCACCGAAGTGACTGTCGGCGGGCCGCTCTCTAACAACAAAGGCATCAACAAACTGGGCGGCGGTCTCTCCGCTGAAGCCCTGACAGAGAAAGACAAAGCGGATATCGTTACTGCGGCGCTGATCGGCGTTGATTATCTGGCTGTCTCTTTCCCGCGCTGCGGCGAAGACCTGAACTACGCCCGCCGCCTGGCACGCGATGCAGGTTGCGACGCGAAGATCGTAGCNAAAGTCGAGCGTGCGGAAGCCGTTTGCGATCAGGACGCGATGGACGATGTGATCCTTGCTTCTGATGTCGTGATGGTGGCCCGTGGCGATCTNGGCGTTGAAATCGGCGATCCGGAACTGGTCGGTATTCAGAAAGCGTTGATCCGCCGTGCCCGTCAGCTGAACCGTGCGGTGATCACCGCCACGCAGATGATGGAGTCGATGATCACCAACCCGATGCCAACCCGCGCGGAAGTGATGGACGTCGCTAACGCCGTGCTCGACGGTACCGATGCCGTGATGCTCTCTGCGGAAACCGCCGCCGGTCAGTATCCATCTGAAACCGTAGCGGCAATGGCGCGCGTTTGTCTGGGTGCGGAAAAGATCCCAAGTATCAACGTTTCTAAACACCGCCTGGATATTCAGTTCGACAACGTAGAAGAAGCGATCGCGATGTCGGCGATGTACGCGGCCAATCACCTGAAAGGTGTAACCGCTATCATCTCCATGACTGAATCCGGCCGCACCGCCCTGATGACCTCACGTATCAGTTCCGGCCTGCCGATTTTCGCACTCTCCCGCCATGAGCGCACCCTTAACCTGACAGCGCTCTATCGTGGCGTAACGCCGGTCTATTTCGACAGCGTTAACGAAGGTGTTGCCGCCGCTAACGATGCCGTTAATCTGCTGCGTGACAAAGGCTACCTGCTTTCCGGCGATCTGGTGATCGTGACTCAGGGTGATGTGATGAGCACCGTGGGCACCACCAATACCACGCGTATTCTGACCGTCGAATAACCGGCAGCCAGAAAAGCAAAAGGCCTCTCGCTGGAGAGGCCTTTTTTTATTTCTTCGGGAACAGTTCTTTGCGCTTATAAGGCTCTGTTTCACCAGGTTTGCGCGTTTTCAGCAACTTCAGGATCCAGGTGTACTGCTCCGGACGAGGCGTGACAAANACCTCCACCTCTTCATTCATACGCCTGGCGATCGTNTTGTCGTCCGCTGTCAGCAGATCATCCATCGGCGGCCGCACCTGGATAATCAGACGATGCGTTCTGGCGTCATAGACCGGGAACAACGGTACAACACGTGCACGGCAGACTTTCATCAGGCGGCCAATGGCCGGAAGCGTTGCTTTGTAGGTGGCAAAGAAATCGACAAACTCGCTGTGCTCCGCGCCGTGATCCTGGTCCGGCAGATAGTAACCCCAGTAGCCCTGACGCACCGACTGGATAAAAGGCTTAATGCCATCGTTGCGCGCATGCAAACGCCCGCCAAAGCGGCGACGCACGGTATTCCAGACATAATCAAAGACCTTGTTACCTTGATTATGGAACATGGCCGCCATCTGCTGCCCCTGCGAAGCCATCAGCATCGCCGGAATATCCACGCCCCAGCCGTGCGGCACGAGGAAAATCACTTTCTCGTTGTTACGCTGCAATTCATCGATAATATCTTTGCCCTGCCAGTCGACGCGCGGCAATACCTTTTCCGGCCCACGAATCGCCAGCTCCGCCATCATGACCATTGCCTGTGGCGCAGTAGCGAACATCTCATCAATGATGGCTTCCCTTTCGGCTTCGCTTTTTTCAGGAAAGCAATAGAGCAAATTGATCTGTGCGCGACGACGCGCNCTTTTGCCAAATTTTCCGGCCAGACGACCAAGATTCCCCAGCAGGGGATCGCGTACCGACGGNGGAACCAGCGCTACGCCGGCAAATGCCAGTACGCCCAGCCACGCGCCCCAGTTGCGCGGGTGACGGAATTCACTTTCGAACTCCGGAATATATTCACTGTT
>Ga0058691_1001754_pt1 | contig 11066 bp, 9 predicted proteins | sample AgamicAtPrz_FD_55051 | JGI IMG/M metagenome (GOLD analysis project Ga0058691, IMG submission 55051) | Agave microbial communities from Guanajuato, Mexico - At.P.rz | ecosystem: Host-associated > Plants > Phyllosphere > Phylloplane/Leaf | place: Guanajuato, Mexico | collected 2012-05-28
GATCCACCGGCTGTTCGCCGAGCAGACCGGTCAGCAGCTCAGCTACGAGGCGCTGCTGGCGCCGCTGGAGGATTTCGAGGGCTATGCCCGCGCTTTCTTCGCCCAGGGCCGTGGCGGCAACGTCACCGTGCCGTTCAAGGAACAGGCCTTCGCCCTGGCCGACAGCCTGACCGAGCGCGCCCGCCGCGCCGGTGCGGTGAATACCCTGAAGAAACTCGAGGACGGCAGCCTGCTCGGTGACAACACCGATGGCGCCGGCCTGGTGCGCGATCTGACCGTGAATGCCGGCATCGCGCTGCGTGGCAAACGCATCCTGCTGCTGGGTGCCGGTGGCGCGGTGCGCGGCATTCTTGAGCCCTTCCTGGCCGAGCAGCCGCAGAGCCTGGTGATCGCCAACCGCACGGTCGACAAGGCCGAGCAGCTGGCCCGCCAGTTCGCCGACCTCGGCCCGGTGGTGGCCAGCGGTTTCGACTGGATCGACGCGCCGGTGGACCTGATCGTCAACGGCACCTCGGCCAGTCTGGCCGGCGAGCTGCCGCCGATCTCCGCCAGCCTGATCCAGCCCGGCCACACCTGCTGCTACGACATGATGTACGGCGCCGGCCCCACGGCGTTCAATCGCTGGGCCGCGGAGCAGGGCGCCGCGCGTACCCTAGATGGCCTCGGCATGCTGGTCGAGCAGGCCGTGGAGGCCTTCCACCTGTGGCGCGGCGTGCGCCCGGACAGCGCCCCGGTGCTCGCCGAGTTGCGTCGGCAGCTGGCGGCCGGCTGATCCCGCCCCAGGGCTGTGCCGAATTCGTCAGCGCCGTGGGGCAAAGCGATCAAGCCAGTGGGCGCTGGCAGCGCCAGTGTGTAAGGTCGGTAGATGCCACCGACCTTATCATCGCCACAGGAGCCCACGATGATTCGACTGACCCTGGACGAAGCCCGCAGCTTGTCCCTGTCCATCCTGCGCCATGCCGGTTTCAGCGAGGCCCAGGCCCAGGCGGTGACCGCCACCGTGGTGGCCGGCGAGCGCGACGGCTGCGCCTCCCATGGTCTGTACCGCGTGCTGGGCTGCGTCAGCTCACTGAAGGCCGGCAAGGTGGTCGCCGATGCCGAGCCGGAAGTGATCGACCAGGCGCCGGCCATCGTGCGTGTGGATGCCCGCGGCGGTTTCTCGCAACTGGCCTTCCAGGCCGGATTGCCGGTGCTGGTCGAGAAGGCCAAAGGCAACGGCATCGCCGCCCTGGCGATCAACCGCTGTGTGCATTTCTCCGCCCTGTGGGTGGAAATCGAGCAGCTCACCGAACTCGGCCTCGTCGCCCTGGCCTGCAATCCCAGCCACGCCTGGGTGGCGCCGGCTGGCGGCAGCAAACCGATCTTCGGCACCAACCCCATCGCCTTCGGCTGGCCGCGTGCCGGCAAGCAGCCGTTCATCTTCGACTTCGCCACCAGCGCCATCGCCCGCGGCGATATCGAGCTGCACCGCCGTGCCGGCAAGGCCATTCCCGAAGGCTGGGGTATCGATGCCGACGGCCAGCCGAGCACCAGTGCCGAGGCGGTGATGAACGGCGCCATGCTGACCTTTGGCGGCCACAAGGGCTCGGCGCTGGCGGCCATGGTGGAGTTGATCGCCGGGCCGCTGATCGGCGACCTGACCAGCGCCGAGTCGCTGGCCTACGACGCCGGCAGCAAGTCCTCGCCGTATCACGGCGAGCTGATCATCGCCCTGGACCCGCAGCGCTTTCTCGGCGCCGCGACCGACCAGCACCTGGCCCGGGCCGAGGCGCTGTTCGACGGCATCGAAGGGCAGGGCGCGCGGCTGCCCTCCCAGCGTCGCTACGATGCCCGGGCGCGCAGCCTGGCCGACGGCGTGCAGATTCCCCAGGCGCTCTACGACGACCTCAAGGCGCTGCTCAGTTGATGCTGTAGCCGCGCCCGCTGAGGCAGGCGCCCAGGGCGCGGCGGTAGGTGTCGGTGGCGCTGGCGGCCGGCGCACTGTCTGCAGTAGCCGGGTCGAAACCGCTCTGGCTGACCGCCCAGCTGTGGCATTCGTAGCGGTCGCGGGCCTGCAGGTCGGCGTTCTGGCCGCGGGCCGGATAGGCGATCACGTTGTAGTTGGCCGCAGGGGCCGCCACGGCTAGCGGCGGCGCCTCGACCACCACGTACTGCCGGCGGTCGGCGTTCCACATGTAGTAGGTGCCGGCCACCACGAAGTACAGCGCGCTGCCTATCCACAGTTCACGGGCATGGTCCGGCAGGCCATGGCCGTGCCGTGGTCCCGGCCCGCCCCAGCCCGGCCCCGGGCCACCGTGCCCAGGATAGCCACCAGGGCCCCCAGGGCCGCCACCTGGCCCGCCGGGCCCGGCCAGCGCATTCAGGGAAAGCGTTGCGAGCAACAGCGCGGCGATGGCTGTACGGGGCAGACGTGCGTTCATCATGGGGCTCCAGAGAAGACGATGACCCCCGTCCGGATGGCGGGGCAGCGTCGATTATCGGGATGCCTGTGCAAGGTGCCGTCAGCTCGATGTAAAGGCGGTGTAAAGCCCTGAGCCACGTTCTTTACGGCTGTGGATAACTGCGCGGCGTATACACCCACTCGCCGCCATCGCCACGCGGGAAGCGCCGGGTCTGGCTGGAGCCGATGATCACCAGGGTGCGCATGTCGACCATCTCCGCCGTCAGCTCGCCGAGGCTGAGTACCCGCAGCGCCTCGGCCGGGCGGCCGATATCGCGGCCAAGCACCACCACGGTGTCAGGGGTGCGATGGGTGCGGACGATGTCCAGGGCGCGGCCGAGTTGCCAGGGGCGGGCCTTGGAAATCGGGTTGTAGAAGGCCATGGCCAGATCGGCGGCACCCGCGTGGTCGAGGCGGCTCTCGATCACCGCCCAGGGCTTGAGGTTGTCCGACAGGGAGATCAGGCAGAAGTCATGGCCCAGCGGCGCGCCGGCCTTGGCAGCAGTGGCCAGGGCCGCGGAGACGCCGGGCAGAATCTGCAGCTCGACGGCATGCCAGTCGGCGGGCGCCTCGGCCTCTTGCAGGGCTTCCAGCACCGCCGCCGCCATGGCGAACACGCCGGGGTCGCCGGAGGAGATCACCACCACGCGGCGACCGCTGACGGCCAGTTCGAAGGCGTGGCGGGCGCGCTGCAGTTCCTCGCGGTTGTCGCTGCAATGGCGCACCTGATCGTCGCGCAGCGGCTCGGCCATCTTCACGTAGGTTTCGTAGCCGAGCAGGTCCTCGGCTTCATCCAGGGCGCGGCGTACCGCGGGGGTCATATGTTCGGCCGCGCCGGGGCCCAGGCCGATCACGCTCAGCCGCCCGCGCGGGCGGCCGATGGTTTGCGCCGCGTCGGGCGACGCGGCCTGCAGCAGCGGCAGGTTTTCGCTGTGCTGCACCTGCGGCGGCAGCGCATCCTCAGCGCCGATAAAACGGAGCGGCACGGCAAGATCGCTGGCGACCTGAGCCAGCTGTTTGTCGGTCATCAGCGCCTGGGGCGCGAGCAGGGCGGCGAGGGATTTCTGCGCCAGGCCGGCCTGTTCGAACGCCTGGTCGATACGGGCGACAAGGTTGTCCGCACTGTCGACCAGGGCCAGCAGCGTACGTGGATGAATCAACAGTTCGTCCGCCTGGCTCGCGCGCTGTTCTGTGGTGATATGCAGGGTGCGCCCGGCATTCTCGGCCATCGGCAGCTTGCTCTGGTCCAGCCACGGCGCGTCACCCTTGATACGCAGGCGTTCGCCGCCAAGCAGATCGGAGACGAAGCGTTTGCCCTGTTCGATATCGGCCAGCACGTAGCCGCTCGGCGGGTCGAGCAGGCAGGTGCCGAAGCGCAGCTCGCCGCTGGTGGTGATCGCCGCGCTGACCTGCAGTGCAGTGGCCATCTCCCGGGCCATGCGGTTGACCCCAGCGAGGCCGCCGAGCAGCGGCACCACCGCGCTGCCGTCCTCGGCCACCGCCAGCACCGGCGGCTCGGCGCCCTTGCTGGCGAGCAGCGGCGCCAGGCTGCGGATGACGATGCCGGCGGCGCACAGGGCGATGATCGGCGCGTTGCCGCGGTACAGGCTGCGCAGGGTGTCGCCGAAGTCGTCATAGGCCTGATCGACCTCGACCCGTCCACTCAGGCCGTGGATCACTGCCTGTGGATAAAGTGCCTGGATGCGCCGGGCGGTGGCCAGCGCGGAGGGGCCGAGGATGACGATGGCAGGGGAAACAGTCATGGCGATTCCAGATTCAACGTGCAGGAGAGGGCGCGGCTCAGCCACGCCACTTTTCGCCCGGCACCACGATCATCGAAAAATACGGCGAGGCCATCGGCTCGACTTCGTCGAGCGGCACGATGCGCTGGTTGGCCATGGTCGCGCGCTCCACGTAATGGGCGCGGTCGTGCAGGCCGAGGTCCTGCAGCACGCGGCGCACCTTCTCGAAATTGCGACCGAGCTTCATCACCACCGCGGCTTCGGCACCCTGCAGGCGCTCGCGCAGCTCGNCCTCGGGCAGCACGCCGGAGAGCACCGACAGGCTCTGGTTGCGGTACACCAGTGGCACGCCGAGCACCGCGGCGCTGCCGAGCATCGAGCAGACGCCGGGAATCACCTCGGCCTCGTAGCGCTCGGCCAGGCGGTCGTGCAGGTACATGTAGGAGCCGTAGAAGAACGGGTCGCCCTCGCATATCACCGCCACGTCGCGGCCGGCGTCCAGGTGCTCGGCGATCTGCACCGCGCAGGTGTCGTAGAAGTCGCTGATCACGCCTTCGTAGGTCAGCGGCGGCTCGAGCTTCTCGGTGGTCACCGGGTAGATCAGCGGCAGGCGCTGCTGGGCTTCATCCAGATGGGCCTCGATGATGCCGAAGGCATTGCCGCCCTGGCCGACATTGGCCTTGGCCTTGGCCACGAAATAGCCGACCACGGGCGCCGCTTTCAGCAGGCGCAGGGCCTTGAGGGTGATCAGCTCCGGGTCGCCCGGGCCTACGCCCAGGCCGAGCAGGCGACCTTTGCCGGGGCGGTGCATACCGGTCATCACTCGACCTCCGTGGCCAAGGCGTTGATCGCCGCCGCGGCCATGGCACTGCCGCCGCGGCGGCCCTGGACGATCACGTAGGGCACGCCATGCTCGGCGTAGGTGGCGGCGAGCAGGTCCTTGGATTCGGCGGCGCCGACGAAACCGACCGGGAAGCCGAGGATCAGCGCCGGCTTGGGCGCACCCGCGGCGAGCATGTCGAGCAGGTAGAACAGCGCCGTCGGCGCATTGCCGATCACCACCACCGAGCCTTGCAGGTGCTCGCGCCAGTGTTCCAGGGCCACCGCCGAGCGGGTGTTGCCGAGCTGCTTGGCCAGCTCCGGTACGCCGGCATCGTTGAGGGTACAGATCACCGGGTTGGCGGCCTGCAGCCGTGCACGGGTCACGCCTTCGGCGACCATGCGTGCGTCGCAGAGAATCGCCGCGCCCCTGGCCAGCGCTTCACGCCCGGCCGCGCCGGCACCCGGTGAGAAGCGCAGATCCTGCACCACATCGACCATGCCGCAGGCGTGGATGACCCGCACCGCGAGCTTCTCCAGGTCAGCCGGAATGCCGCTCAGGTCGGCCTCGGCGCGGATGATGGCGAAGGAATTGCGATAGATCTCCTGACCATCGCGGATGTAATCGGTCATCGGGTGAAACTCCGGGTAGCGGTGAGCGAGGCCAGCAATTCGGCGGCCTCGTCAGGTGTCAGGTGGTGGCCCAGCAACTGGCCGAAGCCGCTGCCAGGGGGCTGGAGGGCGAACAGGTCGTAACGACCCTCGGCCACCGCCAGCAAGGTGAAGGGCGCGCGGTGGGCGGCGGCGCAGGAGCGGCTGCAGCCGGTGAGGTGAATGCCCGGCTGCTCGTTGCCAGCAGGAGCAGTTCGGCCAGGCGCAGGGCATCGGCCTTGGTGTCGGCCAGGCCCTTGGCGCAAGCGCTGGCGCCGGTGCAGGCGATGATGCGGGCCAACGGCGTGCTGGCATCGGTCAGCAGGCCCAGCCCATGCAGGCTGTGGATAACCCCATCGGCAGCCGCCTCGGCAACATTGGGCAGCAGCACGCTCTGCCAGGGCGTCAGGCGCAGGGCGCCATCGCCATGACGGCGGGCGAGATCCGCCAGGCCGAGCAGTTGCTCGGCCTCCAGCCGACCGAGCACGGTGGCGGCGCCGATATGCACGAGCCCCGGCTGGCGCTGCTTATGGATACCGAGGTGGGCATTGGCTTGCGCCGGGTTGCGGCGCCAGTCGCCTGCCGGCAGCAGTGCGTCTTCCAGCCGGGTCTGCAGACGCTGCAGCAGCTCGGCAGGCGAATGGATTTCCAGCAGATGGCGCATGCGTGTCTGCTCGGGCGCGGCCAGCTCCAGAAACAGGTCGAGCAGGGCGATCACCAGCTTATGAGCCAGGGCTTGGGGCACCACAGCCAGTGCGGGTGCATCTTCTGCCGTGACCGGCGGGCAACCGGCCAGGCCGAAGGCGTAGCCGATGCCGTCATCGAGGGGCAGGGCGCTGAGCCAGATATCGTGGGGGTGTTCGAGCATCGCCAGGCGTTCGCCGCCGTCGAGCAGCAGAGCAAACTTCGGCGACAGGGCATGCAGGCGCGGCGTGTTTTCCAGGGTGGCCAGCAGCTCGGCGGCCAGCGGCGAGATATCCACAAGCGCCCCTGTGTCGACGCCAGCTGCCGGGCTGACCATCAGGTTACGCACATCATCGGCGCCGGGCGTGCTGGGGCCGAGGCCTGCATCCAGCAGCTCGCCGATCAAGGCATCTTCATTGCCCGCGCAAATCCCGCGAATCTGCAGATTGCCGCGGTTGGTGGCTTCGATCACCCCGCCAGCATGTTGCTGCGCGGCCCTGGCAATGCGCTCGGCCTGCTCGGCTTCGAGGCGCCCACCGGGCAGCTTGATGCGGCAGATACCGCCATCCTTCGCCTGCACGATACGCAGCAACCCCGGACAGGCCGAGGGGCGAACAGCAGGGGGTGGAATGCGAAAAGCCTGTTTCAACGGATCACCGGAGTCGGGTCACATGGGCATCCGTTCGAGGATAGGCCAGGGAAGGGTCAGCTTCTCTCACCGGGACACCCCGCCCGGTGTGGGCACATGCGACTGAATCGGTCGGCAGGTCTCCTGGCTCGCAGGTCATGGCGCGTGGCCGGCCTTCCCGGTTTCCCAGTGGCGATTGGCGCAGGCGCTCGCTGCAACAGTTGCGGGGGCAGCCACGCCGCAGAACGCTCTGCTCGTGTTCCCTCTTAGGCCCGCATTTGCTCGGAGGCAACCGCTGGGCACCGACAGAAGCGCTATTATGCCCGCTTTGCCCGCCGGGATGAAAAGCCGCGTCGTCGGATCGCACAGTGGCATGGCCGCGATGTGGTGATATCGATCGCCGTAAAGATGGCTTTCTTAGGAGGGGTCGGTGGCGATCCGCTTTAGAATCTGTTCGCGATCTTTCACCCCAGGCTCGCTGATTTTGACGGCTAAGTGGCGGAAGCGGCCGCTCTCCTATCCATTGTGGGAGCGCGCCATGCGCGCGAAAAATCGCGGGCATGGACTGGGCGTCCCCGCCCGCTCCCACAAATACTGCGCCGATGGCTGCCATTGCCTTTGAACACCCAATCACAGCTGGCTGGCAGCCAATGATGAGGACTAAGAAATGACCCCCTGGCTGACCGTCGTGGGCATCGGTGAAGACGGCTACCCCGGCCTCGGCAAGGCGGCGCGGCATGCGTTGCTGGCGGCCGAGCGAGTGGTCGGCAGCGAGCGCCAGCTGGCGCTGTTGCCCCCTTGCATCCGGGCCACGCGCCTCCAGTGGCCGAAGCCGTTCTCCCTGGCGGCGGTGCTCGAAGAGCGCGGCACGCCGGTGTGCGTGCTGGCCAGCGGCGACCCGATGTTGTTTGGCGTCGGCGCCAGCCTGGCCCGCGAGCTGGCGCCGGGCGAGCTGCGCATTCTGCCGGCGCCGTCGTCCGCTTCCCTGGCGGCGGCGCGCCTGGGCTGGCCGCTGCAGGGAACCACGCTGGTGTCCCTGGTTGCCAGGCCGCTGGCGGCGTTGCAGGCGCAGATCCACCCCGGCATGCGTCTGCTGGTGCTGAGCAACGATGGCGACAGCCCCGCCGCCATCGCCGAACTGCTCCGTGAGCGTGGCTTCGGCCCCAGCCGGCTGAGCGTGTTCGAGCACCTGGGTGGCGAGCGCGAGCGGCGTATCGACGGGCTGGCCGACGGCTGGTCCCTGGCGCGCGCAGCGGATCTCAACCTGGTGGCCATCGACTGCCAGGCGGGTGACGAGGCCAAGCGCCTGCCGCTGACGCCTGGGCTGCCGGACGACGCCTACCGCCACGATGGGCAACTCACCAAGCGCGACGTGCGCGCCATCACCCTGTCGCGCCTGGCGCCATCGCCCGGCGAGCTGCTCTGGGACGTCGGTGCCGGCTGCGGCTCCATCGGTATCGAATGGATGCGCGCGAATGCCAGCTGCCGCGCCATCGCCATCGAGGCCGACGAAGGTCGCCAGGCGCATATCACCCATAACCGTGATGCCTTGGGCGTACCGGGCCTGCAACTGGTGGCCGGGCGGGCGCCCGAGGCGCTGGAAGGGTTGGCGGCGCCGGATGCGGTCTTTATCGGCGGCGGCGTCACCCTGCCGGGCGTGCTGCAAGGTTGCTGGCAGGCGCTCAAGCCCGGCGGCCGCCTGGTGGCCAACGCGGTGACCCTGCAGAGCGAGGCGGCGCTGATCGCCTTTCGCGGCGAACGGGGCGGCGAGCTGACCCGCATCGAAGTGGCCCAGGCCAAACCGCTCGGCGGCTTCGACACCTGGCGCGGCGCCCTGCCGATCACCCTGCTCGAAGTCCACAAGCCGCGATGAAGCGCATCCTCTTGCTCGGCGGCATCGGCGAAGCGCTGGCTCTCGCCCGCCGCCTCGGCGCCGAACATATCTACAGCCTGGCCGGGCTGGGCAAGGTGCCGGAGGATCTGACCTGCCAGGTGCGCGTTGGCGGCTTCGGCGGTGCAGAGGGGTTGGCCGACTTTATCCACAGGGAGGGCATCGAGTTGCTGGTCGACGCCACCCATCCCTACGCGGCGCAGATCAGCCGCAACGCGGCACGCGCCGCCGCACAGGCCGGCATCCCCTGCTGGGCGCTGCGGCGGCCGGGCTGGATGGCATCGGCCGGCGATGACTGGCGCGAGGTGTTCGACTGGCCGTCATTGATCGCCGCCTTGGCTCCATTCCAGCGGCCGCTGTTCACCCTGGGCCGCGAGCCGCTGGAGCACTTGCACGAGATTCCTGCCCATCAACACTGGACGGTACGTTGCCTGCAAGGCCAGCCGGCGGGCGAGCGCGCCGAAGTGATCGGTGCGCGTGGGCCGTTCAGCCTCGAGGACGAACGTGCGCTGTTCGCGCGGCTGAACTGCGATGTGCTGGTCAGCAAGAACAGTGGCAGCGCCGCCACCGAGCACAAGCTGCAGGTCGCCCGCGAGCGGGGTGTGCCGGTGCTGGTGTTGCAGCGACCGCTGTTGCCCACCGTAGACCGCGAGTTCGCCGAGCCCGAAGCGCTGTGGCAGGCGTTGCAGGTAGCCAACCCGTAGCCCCGTGGTAGAGCGCAGCGCAATCCGGGGAACGCTCTCGAGGCGTGCACGAGTCCGAAGGGCAATCCTGGGTATCGCTGTGCTCAATCCAGGCTACGAACTGACCACGCTGTTAAACTGCCGCACTTTTTGCGGAGCCCGACCATGACTGCCACGCCTTATGCCCAGGTGCTATTCGCCGGCCCGGACTTGCTCGACGGCTCGTTTGCCGAGCTGTTTCGTGCCCGCCTGGTCGAGCTGCGCGGCGCGGCGGCGNTGGCCGATATCGTCGACACCGGCGCCGGCTACGACAGCCTCTGGCAGCGCGTAGGCGAGGGCAGCGGTACGCTGCTGGTGATCGACCTGGAGCCGCANAGCAGCAGCCAGCATGTCGACTGGNTGCGCAGCGAGCTGGCTGACAGGTGCGATCCCCAGCGGGTATTCGTCACCAGCCTTTTCGGCCAGCTGGATGCCGATGCGGGTGGCGCCGCCTGCGCGCTGATCGAGCGGCCGGAGCTGCACCTGGGCTGCGTCGAGGTGCCGGCGCTGCCTGGCAGCCACGCCTGGTCGAAGATTCCTGCCCACCAGTACCGCGTGCTGCTCTGCAACGGTCCGCGCTGTACCCGCCGTGGTGCACTGCCGCTGTGGAAAAAGCTGCGTGAGCAGGTCAAGGCGGCCGGCAAACTGGAGTGCGAGGGCGGCGTGCATATCACCCGCACGCAGTGCCAGTTCCCCTGTGATCAGGGACCGACCCTGACGGTTTATCCACAGGGCCATTGGTATCAGGTGCGCAGCGAAGAAGACGTGATCCGCCTGGTCGACGAGCAACTGGTCGCCGGCCGTGCGGTGCCCGAGTTGATGATGCCGCGGCCCTGAGCGGTATTGCCCGGAGCCTGGGTTGAGCGCAGCGATACCCGGGTCGCCCATCCTGAACCTGTTGCCCCGGGTTACGCCTGCGGCTAACCCGGGCCATGGCCGCTGGCATCGGCTACTCGCCCTGCGCGCATTTCGGGCTAACATGCGGGCATCATAAGAATTCGAGTCATGCATGACCGCCCTGTTTCTGCGCTATCGCACCGTCGCCATCGTGCTGCTGGTCATCTTCGGCCTGGCCGTCAGCCTGTGGCTGGCCAGCCGCTACGCCGAGCGGCGTGCCTGGGAGGATCGCAGCAACGAAGCCCATGGCCAGCTGCAGCTCTACGCGCAGTCCATCCAGACCCTGGTCGACCGCTTCCGCTCGGTGCCGCAGCTGTTGTCGATGGACGGCGACATCCAGGCCTTGCTGCACGCGCCGGATGACCCGCAGCTGCGCGACAAGCTCAATCGCCGTTTCGAACTGCTCAACACCGCCGCGGGCGCCAGTGTTCTTTACCTGATCGACCGCAATGGCCAGACCCTGGCGGCCAGCAACTGGAACGAGTGGAGCAGCTTCGTCGGCAGCAACTATGGTTTCCGTCCCTATTTCCAGGATGCTCTGCACCGCACCGCCGGCCGCTACTTCGCGGTGGGGGTGACCACCGGCGTGCCT
>Ga0058691_1001762_pt1 | contig 11045 bp, 15 predicted proteins | sample AgamicAtPrz_FD_55051 | JGI IMG/M metagenome (GOLD analysis project Ga0058691, IMG submission 55051) | Agave microbial communities from Guanajuato, Mexico - At.P.rz | ecosystem: Host-associated > Plants > Phyllosphere > Phylloplane/Leaf | place: Guanajuato, Mexico | collected 2012-05-28
CCGTTATCTGACGGACGGCTTCTTCCTTAAATTCAGGTGTAAATCGTGGTGTGCCCATACGCTCCTCCTATGCTCAAACTATAGGGCAGGATCGTCTACCGAGACGGGGTCAGTCCACACAACGGCGCAGAAGTGTCTATATTATGCGTGGCGATTCACACAGCAACTTGCAGGAGAAACGCCACTGAATGAAGTGAGACCAGGCATCTACAATGCAAAATTGAGTGATGGTACTTCAATAACACTTCGTGAAGTTTCTTCTTCCAAAACTCAGACGGAAGCGGGATGGACCATTGACATAAAAGGTAATCAGCAACTCTAAGATATCGCATATAAATACAAAGATGTGGAGATAAAGTTTAAATGATGAAATCCCTTACCGAAGAACAGTTCACCGAATTATGTCTGGCAGCGCAAGGTCGTAATTTAGGTGCTGTATTTTCTTACTGTGAGCCAGAAGAACCACCAGCACCTAATTTTTCCTTTGATGATAGAAAAAATATTTTTTTTGATGTCCTGTCCCGCCTTCTGAAGGACGGGCATATCAAACTTGCCAGGCACGGTAAGTTCCTTGAAGGAAGTGTTGAGGAGCAGGTTGAACTTTTCAGACGGGCGTTCCCCCTGACAGAACCCGAGATGGAGGATGGTATCTGGTTCTTTGATGAGGCATGTCCGGGGGGCGCTGTCTGGGTACTTGAGGATGGTTCCCTGGAGTGGACTTAAATGTATTGCCTTCATGGCAATTGCATTGGCATGAATAATCACCACCGCAACTGCCTCGATACAGGCGGTGGCGAGCGGCGATATAAAATCTGCGCTGGCCGGGGCTGCCGCGCCGTATATTGCAAACGAAATTGCCGCGCAAATCCCGGAAACCGATCCAGCCGGTCGGGTTCTGGCGCACGCGGTGGTCAACGCCGCGCTGGCTGCAGCCAGCGGAAAAGATGCAGCCAGTGCGGCAGCAGGGGCGGCTACGGGGGAACTGACCGGGATCATTGCCCTCGACGCCTGGGGCATAAAAGATACCAGTCAACTGAGCGAAGAGCAGAAACAAACCGTTTCGGCACTGGCGACGTTAGCGTCCGGGCTGGCGGGTGCGCTGGCGGGAGACAGTGGTGCAAATGCCATTGCAGCGGCGCAAGCCGGGAAAACGACGGTTGAAAACAACGCGATGAGTGATGAGGAACGGCCTGTTCCGTATGGCGTCACTCCAGGCGATGTGGCGATAGCAAAAGCGAAAGAAGACGCAGCATCGGGGTTAACGAAGAAACTGAATGAACTGGGTCAGGCCATCGATAAAGCCACGCAGTGCACATTTGGGCGTGCGTGTTCGTCGGATGACCAGGAGCAGGAATCGAAGCCAAATGTCGCAGGAAGCATGACGGACAAAGAAAAGGCGGAAATTGGTGGTGTAGGTTCTGGAACTCCTGGCGGTTGGGGGCCAGAGGACGAAGAGAATGCACGTAATACTGAGGCCCAGCTCAGTGGGAAAGACAAAGATACTCAAATATGGACGGAAACTAAAAAGGACGACCCTGTTTCAAACGCTTATGGTCACTGGGATAAGCACAAGACAGAATTTCCAGAGTTTCAAAACTCCAAACAGTATGTTGATGCTACTCACGACTTCGTGACAAATCCACCGGAAGGAACATTGACCAAAACGCGTCCGAATGGTGATACGCTGTATTACAACCCTCAAACAAACACTTTTGCGTCCAAAGACGTTAATGGTGTACCGAGGACCATGTTCAGGCCTGGAAAGGGAATGGAGTATTGGAACAAGCAATGACAAAAAATGAACTTTATCCTTGCCCATGCTGCGGCAATATGACGATAAGTGAGCTTGGGAATTATGAGATTTGTCCTGTTTGTGATTGGGAAGACGATCCAGTTCAGTCGTCAGATCCGGACTTCTCAGGTGGAGCAAACACTTTAAGTCTCCTCGAAGCTCGAAAGGAGTTTTTACTCAAATCTAAATAAAGTATAAATCCCGCCCTTACCCGGCGGGATTTTTTTGGTGCTGTCTGAGTAAAGCGTATTTTACAACTGGCGTTTTTTTTGCCTGCGGGCATTACCTACGGACTTATTGCCATCATCAGTCCGACCACGCCTCACCTCATTTCTTTGCAAACTGAGGGACAGGGTATGTTTTGTAGCACCGCCACGTTGTGGCCGTCCTCCAAAACGCCAGTCATCAACAGGTCAGGGCACAGCCCCGATACCCCGGTGGAGTTAGTGCAACAGAATGCAATTTAGTGCAACCCGGAGCCAGGCTAATCTTCATTAGTGCAACTCTGTGCAATTNAACGCAACTTAATGAAATCGAGCTTTTACTCTGTTTAATTCAGGGAGGCACGTTACCGACTGTCGAAGCTGGTAAACTGATATCAGATCTCGTTAGCGCGATTGCTGGTGGTGTTGGTGTTGCGAAAACGGGTGGGATGCTGACTGAAAAAATTATTGCAAAAGTCACCTCTAAAGCAGAGGTAATTTTCCCGGACACACCGTCGTTGACATGGACAGAAGGCGAAGGTGCATATTCAGGAATATCGGGCAAAGGTATTACAAATGTTGAATTTCCAAACGGGCAGTATGACGGAAATTCGTTNCCTTATGCGGTCAGTAAAGATAATGGTGTCACAACTGTCACTTACCCTGATGGGATCAGCTTCAGGATCGATATGCCGGANCACGTGGCAACTGTTGATAAGTTCACACAGAAANATGGGATTTCAGGTGGTCATAATGCAAACGCATTTTATGATGCGGTTAAGGAATACAATGTGAAAATTGTCAGNGAGACGCCTACTGGCGTAAAAGGTATTACTGAAGTTGAGTATTTAATACCGACGAAAGATCGGGCTGGAAATCTTACAGGAAATTATNAACCAACCACTGAAACAAAGACTATCTACGATCCTAATATATTCTCCGATCAGAAAATATTAGAGCTTGGCCAACAGGCGGCAACTAAAGGTTATAAAGATGCGATGGCTAGTAAAAATGGTCAAGCTAACGTATCGGTTGATGGAGTTAACTTCAGAATATACGTGGATAAAACCACTGGAACTGTACGAAACTTTCATCCTAACTGAGGTGAATGATGATAAAAGAATTATTTAATCAACAGGATGTAGATGACGGACTTAATTTAGTCGTTGTATCTTATTTTGACAGAATGTATGAAGATGGTAAGTTTTTGGAAGTTTTAGAGTTCTTATCAAAAAAAAGGACGTTAAATGTTGATGGTGCTTACTGTAATTTTCCTNACATGGACAGTTATGACGAAGGTGAGCATTTTGAAGGAGTTGAATTTGCAGTCGGTTATCCACCATCTGAAGCCGATACAGTGATTGTCAGTGAAAAAACCTGTTATCACTATGTTCGGTTAGCCTGTGAAAAATACCTTAAGCTACATCCTGAAGATATGGAAAAAGTTAACGAGTTACTGGCTAAAATCCCATTATAAACAGCAAATCCCAGCCCTTACTGGCTGGGATTTTAGACTTATGAGGTAGTTATAGGGTCTTTTTCGGTAGGCTTAAAACCTGAAGGTAAAGATAGTGGCGTGAGAAATTTGGATGTCGGCCTTAATCGGCAGGCCTCTAATCTCATGGAGGCGTTATTTGATGAGGCTTTACAGGAGGCGTATCTCGCCATCCACGAAAAAATCATGGAAACGTTGCTACTGGATCAAATCAATTTCGATGAGCACTCACCCACCGATTTTAATATAGCAATCCATGCCATTCGTAATTGTCTGGCTCGCAGAAAAGCGCCTAAAGATTGGCAGAAGTGGCAGAAAGAAGTTTGGGAACACAATCTTGAACCCTCAGTCAGGCAAGATTTCCGTTATCAAGGATGAGCCACGCTGTGGAATCAGCTACAACATCCCGTATCGGTGCTACGCCTGTTACAGGCATATATGACCGATGCCTGCGTATGTTAAAAAATGGAATGCGGAGTTCTGATTGTACGGGCGCTGGATATTATTTGCCCCACTCCTTTTTAAGAAAGAAATAATTAAATAGCTTTCTCTCCCGCCAATACCCCAACGGCCACATCACACAACCACTTTGGCGCATTGATGCCATCAGCGTGTCGATACCAGCAGCAGAATGTCGGCGCACTGAGTCGCGACACAGTTAGAGATTCAGACCCAGGCCGTTGCGTTGGGTACCCAGGCGATGGATGCCTGGCGGCAGAGCCAACTGGACGAGGGTAAAAAGAAAATCCGCGCGGATATGGAGGCGAACGGTGAACTGGATGGCCTGACGGAACAGCAGATTGATGACAAAATCGCGGGTTCTGCACAGTATAAAGAGGTCGATAAGGAATACGGTGTCGGCAGTGATTTCTGGCGTAACGGCACTGCGCTGACGGGGCTACTGGCGGGGGCGCTGGGTGGAAATGTCACTGGCGGGATGGCGGCAGGCGCAGCACCGTATGTGGCAGGGCTGATAAAAAGCGTCACCGATGGTCATGAAAGCGCGCGCATTGCACTGCATACCCTGGCGTCAGCGGTACTGGTGCAGTTACAGGGCGGCAATGCTGCTGCCGGAGCGGCCGGTGGTTTTATTGCGGCGTCGAGTTCAGAAGCGCTGTCGCTGGCGTTTTACAACAAAGAGCCGGATAAGCTATCACCGGATGAAAAAAAGGTGATAGTGAACCTTGTGGCTGCGCTGGGTGCGGCAGGCGGTAGCGTGGCTGCCGGGAACAGCAGCGACATCGGCGGCGGAGCAAATGCGGCACGGGTTGAGGTTGAGAACAATACTTTTCTGATAAGCCTCCATCCTGATGCCTATCAGGATGAATTTAAGAAAACTGGCGATCCACTTTACCGACTGACTGACAAATATGAACAGGAAGTACGGGAACATGTTGAAGCTGGTGATCCCGTAGCAATACAGGAATTACATAATCTCGAAGAGGCGAAAGAAAACGCTAAAACAGCTATTGCTCTTTATGGCGTCCTTGCTGGAGGTTCCACCGCGCTTGCTGCTACTCCCGAGCTGATTGCCCTTGTCAGGGCGACTGCCAGTAGTTGCGCGGGAAACCCGGTGCTCTGTGCTAATGAAGTTAGTATATGGATAGCAGAAATGGCTGTCGGGGATGCGCTTCCGGCAGGTCTGGCAACCGCGATGGTCAGTAAGATGTCGGTAGCTGAACTGTCAGAGCTGAAGGCGTTGATGGCTGTTGATAAGCAGTCAGGCAACAGATTGACTGCTGAGTCGCTTGAAAGTTTTGTAGGTAATACGGCGAAGAATAGCCAGTTGCCAACGTCAACTGTTGAGCAGACGATAGCTAATTCTGTAGTTGATCCGAAAAAATTTGATTATCTTTTTGGTAAGGCAACGGGCAGTGATCATACGTTAGATCGTACAAACCAACTTGCCCTGGAAATGAAGCGATTAGGTGTTACTGATGACATTAATGGTTATGCACTTTTGGCTGAACATTTTACTCAGGCGACTAAAAATCCAAATAACATTGTGAAAAAATATACGGATCAATACGGTAGTTTTGAGGTCAGACAGTCTTTCTTCATTGACCCTTCAGGAAAAGCTACAATGTTTGAAAGTACTTTCGAAGTCACGAAAGATGGTGCTTATCGATTTATTACGACTATACCGAAAAATGGAGTAACTAAGTGATGTTCATAGAAAATAAGCCTGATGAAATTGAGTTGCTCTCTTTTTTTGAAAGTGAACCTGTTTCGTTTAAACGAGAAAATGTTAGTTTTTTATATACTGCAAAAAACCAATATGGTCTTAGCGTTTATTTTTCTTTTAGTATTGTTGAAGGTTGGATCCAATACTCAATTAAACTACATGATAACGAAATATCACATGCTTGTATCGATGGTGTTAACTCATTTAGCATAAGGAATGATAAGCTTGGTGATTATATTTATATTGAGGTTGCTACAGAGAATTTAATCAATAAAGTTGAAATACGTATAAAGCCGGATATAAAAATTAGCTCTGTTGTCAGATAACGCGAATTCCGAATGTTGGACTACTGTTATGTTTGCTTCAGCCACTCCAGAGTAGAGTGTTAGAAATTATGTGCCATCACCGTAATATGTAACAAAAAAGGAATGGCGCATGTTCCAGCCCTTTGATTTCGACAAAACTCTTAAAGTACTCAACCGTTCAGACATTAACGCGGTAAAGATTGCATCTTAACCGCGTTAATCAAACAATTAACTGAAGATACTCTGTCAGCATGGCTTGACTTCCATCTGGGTCTGGATGTAGAGGCAATCGTAAAAATGTAATCTGCAACCCGTGTCAACCGGGCTGCCGGGAACGTCACTGGCCAGCCTGTCCGACAGCGCCAGCAGTGGCATCGGCGGCGGAGCAAATGCGGCACGGGTTGAGGTTGAGAATAATTCGCTACGGGCGGTTGTTATTGCCGGGAAGCTGGCGATTCAGGCTTGCGCGAAAACGCCGGCTTGTAGCACCGCTCTGGAAGAAGAGGGATTGGGTGCATTACTGGGAATTGGTGCAGCCAAAACCGTAATGGATAACTTGTCTTCTTCTGAGCAGATGTATGTTTTTTCTGTAGCCATGAATGGCGGCCGTGCGGATTTGGTCGAAAATCTGACGCCGGAACAACGTGCAGCCTATGATTACATTGTTGAGCAGGATAAAAAGGGACCATTCCACTTATTGCCTGCCCAACAGAGTCTTTATGATGGCACTCACGGGCCGGGGCATACGGAACTGACAATAGCTGATCAGGATCCAACAGGTGGCAAACTGGTTAATCCTGACCGGAGTGGTGAACAGGGAGCAACGCATACTGGTGCTGATCAACCCGTAGAGCAGGGGGCTACGAACACAGGAAATCTTGATGGCGCACCCGATACAGGGGGTAATACTGTAACGCCAGTTCCTGACGGGCCAGATAAAGATGATTTAGCTTATCTGGCTAAAGGAGATAGACCTGCTAACTTGTCACCGGAAGGCTCTGCAAGATCCGGTGCATTCAATGAAGCAAAAAGGCAATCAGGGATTCCTGTTAGCCAAAGTCCGAGTAGTGTATCACCAAATGTAGATAAACGTGGTAATGCTCAACTAGGGTATATATATGAATTTGAATTACCAAAACCTGGTGGCGGTACTCAAAAAGTGTATATTCGAGATGATGCTGGTGGCCATTTCTATAAGGATGATCCTGGCCAAAATCGTGGCCCGCATTTTAATGATGAGCAAGATAACCATTATGACTATTAATTATGTAAAACGGCATGCCGAAAAATTGGATGCCAAAAATGACATTACTCATTTTAACTCATCTCTTTGGTCTCTAGAGGGGATCGCCGCGGTAAGTTGGGAATTACCTGGCTTTTCGCGTAGAGAGTATTGTGAGCAGCTACTAAAGGATATTTTCGATACTATTACCGATCACACAAGTGAAAACATATATGTAATGCTGCAATTAGTCCCAGAGCAACCTGATTCAGTGATGGTCAATTATAAGAAAACATGGGGGCTGGTTGTTAATTCAGGAGTGAATGTTGAGAGTATTTATAATAAAAAATCTTTTATTGATAAAGGTTGTAAAGGGCTGGTGTTAACTGGATTAGGAAGTATTCCTACTACTGTAAGTAATGAGGTGCAAAAATTAATAAATATCGAAGAGAAATTGTTTTTTTCAAATATTTCACCGAACATACATATTGAGAACAATTCTCAGCATGATCGCCTTACACAATGGATTCATAATATTTTGTATAGTAATGGGGTGGTTTTTTTCCCTTTGGGGCAATTTGACGAGAAGTGTGCAGAGATTGTTGCCATTGGCAGCAAATCGGTGTTGGGGAAAATTTGGTAATCGGCAGAATTCTTAATGTAATGATAGTAAAAGGGGATGCATATATTCCTGTTGATAAAATAGAAATATGGCCACGTGGTGGTGCTGCAGGAGATTTGGATGCACTGACATCCCGCTTAGATGTATTAAAAGCTGAGAGGAGGGAGAATCAGAGTGCTTTCGCTAAATCTGGTAAGAGCGATGAACTAGAGAAAATTGAAAAGGATATTTATAGGATCAATAGATCCAGACAAATGGGACAGGATCTGGAAACGATCGGTATAGACAACAAAAGTGGTTTAAATAATAGTATTATTATTGATAAGTTGTTAAGTTCAGCTAAAGAAGTTAACGCTGCAAATACGAAAAGCTCTATCGTTCTTNCAGGAACAAATGGTTCTGTGCGAATTAACGCAACATGGAAAGTATTGCCTGATGGAACAAAGCGGTTAGCGACCGTCACTACGGGTATTTTTTAAAAGGTAAGTGAGTATGTCGATACTAAAAAAAGAGCAGCTGATTTCGGAGTTAACCAGCTATATCAATAATGGATACCTGANGCTTGATTCTTTTGATGACCCTCGGGATGAGGCTGCAACAGCGTTATGTGAGTTACGTTCTATTGATAGTTCTGCATGTGAATTCTTTTGTAAAAAAATTCTCTTGTCTGTAGATGTTGGGGATCCTTATTTGGATGGTTTTTGTCTTGGACGTCTTTTTGATCTGAACAAAGAGTACGCTCTCGATTATGTAACTTCTCATGTGATGGAGATGTCTGCTCCTGTACTCGGAGCTGCGATGGATGGATTGGCTCAATACAGTAAAACATCATTTAGGTTGAATTTCACAGAAGATTTAGTTGCAAAGATATATGCGCGTTATGATGATGTGGCAAAAAACCATTTTTCCCAGGAAGTAATGGCATCATCATATCGTCTTTTTGTTATATCATTTACCAGAAAAAGTGATTAGTATTGATATATCAAATTAAGTGAGTTATGTCGATAATTTGACGATGCGATATACACAAAATACATGCTGCTTGTAAATCAATAGGGTTCTGGTCGGGTAACAAGAAATAATTTTTCGTGAGTATATATGTGGGGGTGTAAATTATATAAAAATAATCAATGTTGTTATTTTTTTTGCAGATGAAATTATTTTTCATCAAGAGATTATTATTCCGCTTGGCTGTGGAGGTGATATATAGATAAATATAATTTTATAGGGTAGAGGAAGAAGTTAGTATATGTTTAAATCAAATGTGTCTGGGGGTGTTAATGGCATAATTACCTGTCAATTTGATAATGAAATGTGTGTTTTTGTATATTTTGTGGAGCAGGNTTTGACATTCATCGTTATGGTTAGTTTTCCCGCAAAGTAGCAGTAACAATCTTGCTAATTAAATGATGATATCATGACTTTAATTAAAGATTTTGTAATATCAGACGCTAATCTTCCAGAGCAAGTTTTTCATAAGAAATTTATAAAGTATTTCTTTTTTGATAACGACATCTGTACCTCAGAGGATTTAATTAATTGCACTTGGGCAATCATCAACCAATCCTTTGGTTGCGATTCAGTTGCGGATGTTTTTTCCAGTACTGATTTTGCATATTTAGGGGAACTCTATGCAGATGAGAACTGGATTTCTAAGTTAAAAGACATGACCACTGGATTGAACAACGCTGGTGACTATGGTGCTCTGACAATTATAGAGAAAAATAAACGCTGGGCACTTTTTCAAAAAACACCAGTTGATAAAGGCGTTTTGGGGATCAATAGTAATGTAAGCTTAGAACCGATAAAAAACATAATTTATGATAATTTTGTTGATTGTGATGTTTTATCTAAATGGCTTGAGCAGAAGACCTCTCAGGATGTTGAAATGGTTCGGAGTATTGGAAAAAAATACTTGATGAGGCTTATGATAAATTATAGTTGATAATTAAATGGGTGTTTGCTGGTAAATAAATTATTTGATTTTTGTTAAATATGAAGAACCACCTGGAAATGATTTGAGAAAAGAATGATCAATCCGTAGGTTTAATAAAGAAATTCAGCCTTACCATAAATCGGATGAGGGGGGAACGGATTATTGATGGAAATCAGCTAATAGCACAGTGCGCAGTTGTGGCCGCAAAACAATAACTGAGCCTGGAAATTATGAGATTTGCCCTGTGTAAATGGGAATATGATTCTGTCCAGTCATCGGATCCCGGCTTTGCAGGCGGAGCGAATACGTTATCTCTTGCGGAGGCTCAACGGCTTTTCTCTCTCAGGTTTCACCAGGTTGTTACTGAATCTTCGTACAAACGGTAAACATACGCCGCAAAACGGTATTGATTAAACCCGTTCACCTGTTTTCACCTCCTCCTGCATTCTCTTGACAGATATCAATCCCTCCTTTGCGATGCCGCTGTTGAATACCAGAGCAGAGTTTTTGCCCGGTATGCGGTTCGCACCGCTCTTCGATAATTAAAACAATCTGGTTATGGTCATGGAAAATGCTGTTCCGCAGCTTCAGTCAGTACATTCAGATCGTGTTCGTCGTCTAATTCAGCGCTGGCGCAACGATCCCGAAGCCACCTATCAGACGTGGTTTTTATGGGAGCAGAGGTTGAAAAACTTTCGCTCGATCCGCAGCGGTATTGTGGTCGTGGTGGATGAAATTGAGCAGGAAAAATTTGGCGTTGCTTACCGCGGTTCCTCGCTGGAGACAATTGTTCACTCCATTGCCGAGCAGAAACAGATCTTCAAAGGTGCCGATCACGCTTTTCTGTGGAAACCAAAGCTGCGCATTCCGGATATTTATGAAAACAGCGCCAATCAGAAGGCCTTTGCCCGGCTTCTGCATCATTGCGCCTGTGCGACGTGCGCGGACGATATTGTGGGACATATCAATGCTATCGATGCGTTGAAAATTAAAGGGCTCGGCCCGGCGGTNGCGAATCTGCTCTATTTTCTTCACCCCACGCACATTCCCCCGTTTAACACCGCCATTGTNAATGGCTATAACGCCCTTACCGGCGCGAAAGTTAAGCTCGGNAGNTGGCCGCATTTTCTCGCCATGCGCCAGGGGATCCTGAATTTGAACGCACAGTACCGCGAATTACTGTCAAACGATTTGGGCGCTATTGGCGGGCTGCTTTTTGATATCGGTTCGGGTCGCTATCCTGCGCCGCCGCTGGAAAATTCCGCCGCTGCCGACGCAGACTGGA
>Ga0058691_1001780_pt1 | contig 10980 bp, 9 predicted proteins | sample AgamicAtPrz_FD_55051 | JGI IMG/M metagenome (GOLD analysis project Ga0058691, IMG submission 55051) | Agave microbial communities from Guanajuato, Mexico - At.P.rz | ecosystem: Host-associated > Plants > Phyllosphere > Phylloplane/Leaf | place: Guanajuato, Mexico | collected 2012-05-28
GGTAAACACTTCCTGCTGCTGGAAAGCGAGCCAAAAGAGTGGCGCGAATGGGGCACTGCCCTTCCCCGCTAACCCTGCCTGCTCCGGCGTGTTTGCGCCGGAGCCTTTATGCTACACTGCGCGCCTGTTTTTCTCCTTGTGGTGCGCCCCGTGGCTCAAAACGCTGTCTACCTCCCTGAGGAATTCCTCGCGCAAATGCGCCTGGCAATGCCGGAACATCTCTCTTTCGATGAGTTTATCGCTGCCTGCCAGCGCCCGCTGCGCCGCAGTATTCGCGTTAACACGCTGAAAATCTCTGTCGCCGATTTTCTCACCCTTGTCGCCCCTTATGGCTGGCAACTGACGCCGGTACCGTGGTGCGAGGAAGGGTTCTGGATCGAGCGCGATGATGAAGAAGCGCTGCCGCTGGGCAGTACTGCTGAGCACCTGAGCGGGATGTTTTATATTCAGGAAGCGAGTTCAATGCTGCCAGTTGCCGCGTTGTTTGCCGATGGCGAAATGCCGCAGCGCGTGATGGACGTAGCCGCCGCACCGGGCTCCAAAACCACGCAGATCGCCGCGCGGATGAATAATTCCGGCGCCATTCTTGCCAACGAATTTTCCGCCAGCCGCGTCAAAGTGTTGCACGCGAATATCAGCCGCAATGGCATCCGCAATGTGGCCCTGACACATTTTGATGGCCGCGTATTCGGCCCTGCGCTGCCCGAGATGTTCGACGCTATTCTGCTTGATGCGCCCTGCTCCGGCGAAGGTGTAGTGCGTAAAGATGCGGATGCGCTGAAAAACTGGTCCGTCGCCAGCAATCTGGAAATTGCGGCCACGCAGCGTGAACTGATTGATAGCGCTTTTCACGCGCTGCGTCCCGGTGGCACGCTGGTCTATTCCACCTGCACGCTCAACCGCGACGAAAATGAAGCCATCTGCCACTGGTTGCGGGAACTGTACCCGGATGCCGTCGAATTTCTGCCGCTGGATGGGCTGTTTGCCGATGCCGCTCGCGCTATAACAGCGGAAGGTTTCCTGCACGTATTCCCGCAAATTTACGACTGCGAAGGTTTTTTTGTCGCCCGTCTGCGTAAAACGGCGGCGGTCGAGCCTTTGCCTGCGCCGACGTACAAAGTGGGCAATTTCCCCTTCACGCGGCTCAAAGCAAAAGAGGCGTCCCAGGTCGCAACGGCCGCTGCTGCCGTCGGCTTACGCTGGGACGACAGCCTGCACCTGTGGCAGCGCGATAAAGAGCTGTGGCTGTTTCCGACCGAAATCGAGCCGTTAATCGGCAAAGTCCGCTTCTCGCGCATTGGCCTGCGTCTGGCGGAAACGCACAACAAAGGGTATCGCTGGCAGCACGAAGCGGTGATTGCGCTGGCGGGCCAGGATAACCCGCTGGCGTTTTCCCTGACGCTCGCCGAGGCGGAAGAGTGGTATCGCGGACGCGATATTTACCCGCAAACACTGCCCGCGCGTGACGATATGATTGTCACTTTCCAGGGGCAACCGCTGGGTCTGGCGAAAAAAGTGGGATCGCGGCTGAAGAACAGTTATCCGCGTGAACTGGTGCGTGATGGCCGATTGTTTGCCTGTAATGTGTGATGCCGCACAAAAAAAGCGCACATTCTGACTGGCATCTTTCTCCATGTTGTACCAGGCTGAAATTTGGACGGCTACACTGGTCGTACCACATTTCAACGTTCAACGGAGAGCATTATGACGAAAACCAGCGTGCGCATTGGCGCATTCGAAATCGATGATGCCGAGTTGCAGGGAGAGAACCAGGGGGAGCGAACGTTACATATCCCCTGTAGTTCCGATCCAGATTTATGCATGCAACTTGATGCCTGGGACGCGGACACCAGCATTCCCGCGCTCCTTAACGGCGAACATTCGGTCCTTTATCGCGAGCATTACGATCAACAATCTGATACCTGGGTTATGCGCCTTGCCTGATCCAATGGAAACCCGTCCGTAAGACGGGTTATTTACCAGCCTGATTTCCCCTGCCTGAATTCATCCCCTACACTTATCGTTACGTTGTACGGAACTGAGGGATGGAATGTTCGCGCTGGTCTTATTCGTTTGCTACCTGGACGGTGGATGTGACGACATCGTAGTCGATGTGTTTAATACGGAGCAGCAGTGCCTTGTTGCCATGGACAATCAACGCATACGCTATGGCGGCTGTTTTCCCGTCGAAGAGTTTATTGATGGTTTCTGGCACCCGGCCAATGAATTCAGCGATTTTTAGCTACTGTAACTGCACCAGCGTTAATTCACCGCCGAAGACAGCTCCGGTGTCGATGTAGTGCTGGTTTTGTCTGTCAATGCGCGCTTTCAGCGGCGTATGACCAAACCAGAAATGATCGGCGCCCGCAATACGCTGCCCTTTTCCTGCCAGCCACTGGTTGAGCCTGTCGCGGCGCCACAGCACCGATTCACCGTCCACGGCTTGTTCCCACTGGTACTCTTCAGCCGGGTAATCCGCATGCGCGATGACGTTCACCGCGCCGCCGCAGCGTATCTCCAGAATATAAGGCAATTCAGCGCAGGTGCGCAGCGCGGCCAGCGCCTCTTGCTGTTCCGCCTCGCTGAGGGCACTAAACCAGCTACCACCATTGAGTTGCCACATCGCCATATCGCCAAAACGCAGGGCGTCAATCGCCATCTGCTCATGATTACCGCGCACGGTCTTAAACCAGCGTTTTTTGAGCAGCGCCAGGCAGCGCAGGCTATCCGGCCCGCGATCGATTAAATCCCCCACGCACACCAGCAGATCCTGGTACGGATCAAACTGGCGTGCGCGTAGCGCCTGCATTAAACGCTGGTGGCAACCGTGCAGATCGCCAACCAGCCAGATATGCCGCCAGCGCTCTCCATCAAGACGTTGATACATAATTTCCCTCCCTTTTTTGAGTATAGGAAAATCCTTGACAGATGGAGTAATAATTGCGCTCAGCCTGTTAATTAAATAAAGGTTAAATGAAAGCGAAATAAAACAAAGGCGCCTATTAATTTGTATTTTCCAGACCTCTAAAATATCAATATATTAATTAGAGGCCATTCACCGTGTCGAATATTAGTCAATCAACAGAACTTAAACAAAATAATAATTCACACATTATTGGTGATCTGGTGAGTGGTCGCCTCGTGCCTGGCCCCATCTGGAAAAAGCGCGAGTATCGCCTTAAGTTTCTGCTGCGTTCGCTGCTGTTCTGGTCTGCCACCAACCGCATGCTTAATGCCCTTTCCCGCCGCCCGGATTTCGACCGGCTGCTGGCGACCCAAATCACACTGCCGAGTAAATCGCACCGTCAGTATCTGACGCGCGGTTTACATGCCTCACAGCGTGCCGATGCCATTATCAACCACTACCACTGGCTTGATAACAACGTATCACCGCGACTGGCCGCGGCCCTCAGCGCGACAGAACCCACACAGATTATTGATTTTATGGGGAAAGATGATACGCATTTCACGGTGTATGCTTCTAACGCCAGCAAAGCGGAACGCGAAGGGGAAAGCACACTCTGGTTGTGCGATGGCGACAATACGTTACTGGCCAGCGCAACGTTCAGCGTGATCAGCGAAAAGGGGCAGCAAATTCTGGTCATTGGTGGTCTGCAAGGCCCGCGCAAAGAGGTCAGCCATGAGGTCATTAAACTGGCGACCCGCGCCTGCCACGGCATTTTCCCGAAAAAAATCGCCCTTGAAGTACTGAGCCAGCTCGCCACACTGACCGGTATTTCGGCAATCTATGGCGTAAGTGATAACGGGCATGTGTTCCGTGCGTTGCGTTATCGCCTGAGCAAAGGACGACATTTCCATGCCAGCTATGATGAATTTTGGGCGTCGATTGAAGGGGTAAAAGATAATACCTGGCGCTGGCGTTTGCCGCTAATTTTTTCACGTAAGTCGCTGGAAAGTATCGCCAGTAAAAAACGCGCAGAATATCGCCGTCGTTTTCAGTTACTGGATGATGTTGCAGAAAAAATGCATGCGTTGGTGCTGAAATAAATATAAACGGGCGGTGATTTACCCTGCCCGTTTATATTTTTTACAACAAAAACATCATTGCCGAATAATAATTCCGCAAGACGCGATCACCTGATTGTCTTATTTTCCATGGTGATAATTATCTTGCCTGACGGCCCACGCTCCAGATGTGCCAGCGCCGCTGGCAGCGCTTCCAGCGGATAAAGCTGGTNTATCACCGGAGCGAATCCCTGTTGGTCGACNGCAACGCAGAGATCTTCAAGCGCCCGTCGGTGTCCGGTGCCAATGCCATAAATATGCAGATCTTTAAACAGCAACGGTTCCAGCGGCGAAGAAACCTCGAAACCCGCCAACGCGCCAATCAGATAAATTTTTCCACCCACCGCCGCCATTGCGGCGGACTGACCCAGATGGCTGCCACCGACAAGCTCCAGCACGTGATCCACCCCACGATCGGCGGTTAATGCCAGAACCGTCGCCACAACATCCTGCTGGCGATCGATCACCTCATCCGCGCCCCACTGTTTCGCCTGTTCACATTTGCTGCTTCGGGTCACCAGCAAGGTGCGCGACCCTTTCATGCGGGCAAGCTGCAGTGCGGCGAGCGCCACGCCGCCAGTTCCTTCTATCAGCACCGTTTCTCCGGGCTGGATATTGCCGCGTTCGACCAGTGCGAACCAGGCCGTGAGCGTAGCGCAAGGTAAAGTGCTGGCTTGCACATGATCCAGAGAAACCGGTTTGCGTACCAGCCAGCTCTCTTTCATTACGACATACTCCGCCAGCACGCCCGGATAGAATCCGCCCAGCGTCCGGTAAGACATTTCACGCGCATTACCCGGCCGTGGCCCGTCCTGCCACTCCGGCGTAAAGACAGAAATCACCTCATCGCCTGGCACAAAGCGGNTCACATTCGCGCCGGTAGCCACCACACAACCTGAAAGATCNGAGCCTGGTGTAAAAGGAAAACGCAGGGGTAAACCGCGCCCATTTTCGATGACCATCAGGTCCCGATGATTGAGGGCAACTGCCATCACTTTTACCAGCACTTCATCCGCTGCGGGCTGTGGCCGGGCAACATGATTCAGCGCTAACGCGTCACGCCCTGTCTGGTTCATTTCCCAGCGTTTCATGGTCTGCATCGCTTCTTTTCCTCGGTTATTGATCTGTTTTGCATTCTGACAGCGCCGGGATTGCGAATTAATACCTTATAATCCGCATGAACTGGTGAATGAGGAGCAACAATGTGAAAGGAACCGAATACACGGAACTGGTCGCTTTTCTGGCGGTCGCCGAGGAGAAAAACTTCCGCCGCGCCGCGGGGAGACTGGGGTTATCCCCGTCAGCGGTGAGTCATACCATTCGCACGCTTGAAACCCGATTGCAGGTTCGCCTGTTCAATCGCACCACGCGCAGCGTTTCACCGACGCAAGCCGGGCTGGATTTTATTGCCCGACTCTCTGCGCCGATGCAGGCGCTGGAGAGCGCCGTTGAGTCCGTCAGCGAAACGGGTCCGGCGCTGCGGGGCAAGCTGCGCATCAATCTGTCACGTCTGGCCACGCAGCGCGCCATTCTGCCGAAGCTGCAACGCTTCATGTCGCTTTATCCCGGCATCCAGATTGATTTGGTCATTGATGATCATCTTGAAGATGTGGTGGCCGCCGGGTTTGATGCCGGGATCCGCACCGGAGACCGCGTGCCAAAAGACATGATTGCAGCGCGCATGACAGACGATCTGCAAATGGTGATTGTCGCAGCGCCCTCCTGTTTCCGCGAGCAGCCTCTGCCCACGCGGCCTGAAGCCCTCAGCCAGTATCGCTTGATTAATTATCGCTGGAGCGAGAATGGCGCGCAGTATCGCTGGAAACTGCAACGCGGTAATGAAAAGGTCGAGGTTGCCGTCGATGCGGCATTAACCGTCAATGATATCAATGTGCAGTTGGCTGCCGCTGAATCGGGCGTCGGGCTGGCATTATTGGAAAAGCAGCAAGTCCACGTCGCCATCGAAGCGGGAACGCTAATTCACGTCCTGCCGCAGTGGCATAAACATGAAGAGGGATTCTTTCTTTACTATCCGCGCAACGCTTTTATGGCGCCAGCAATGCGCTTACTGATCGATTTTTTTCGCCTGGAGTCAGGCTCACGGCCGCGCGGCTGAACGGGAGCGGCAAAGCCCCCGCCCGCCTGCGGGTAAAATAAAGAGAGCAATTCTCTGTTTTCACCCGGCCCGCTCCGCTTCCGGCATATGCCGGTTTTCAGCTAGCGGCCAGAGGTTCCCTGATAGCCTGAATGGTCTAATGGCGGTTTTCCGTCCCGCCCGCGGTTTTATGCCAACTCAGCAGCAGGCTGAAGGCAGCGGGTAACACGGTCAGCGTGACCAGCGTGGCCACAATCAACCCGCCAATAATCGCGTAGGCCATCGGCCCCCAGAANACCTGATGCGAGATAGGGATCATCCCGAGNATCGCGGCACAGGCGGTCAACATAATAGGCCGCGCCCGGTGCTCCGTCGCNGCCACAATGGCTTCGTTTGCGGCCATCCCCTGCGCCAGATTGTTGTCCACTTCGCTAATCAAAATGACCGCGTTGCGAATAATCATCCCCGCCAGCGCAATCACCCCCAGCAATGCCACAAAGCCCATCGGCGTTCCCGTCGGCAACATTGCCAGGACAATCCCCGGCAGACCGAAAGGGGCCATCAGCAGCGCAAGCAGCATGCGGGAAAAACGCTGCAACTGAAGCATTAACAACGTCAGCATGACAATGAGCGTCACGGGTAACACAGCGTACACCGAGCGGTTTCCTTTATCGGATTCAGCCGCCGTCCCGCCTTCTTCGATTCGGTATCCGGCAGGCAGTTGCGCGCGCAGTTTATCCACTGCTGGACGCAGGCCAGCCGACACGCTTTCAGCGCGCACGCCGGGCGCCAGATCGGTCTGAACCGTGATAAAAGGCAGTCGCTGGCGACGCCAGATAACCGGATCGTCCACGCCCCAGGCCAGCGTGGCGACTTCGCTCAGCGGAATTTTTGTGCCCTTTGNCGTCGGTAACATCAACGTCGANAGCGTGCCAAAATCCAGCCGTTCGCGATCGTTGCCGCGCAACACCACCCCGACCAGNCGATCGTTATCCCGTACCGTGGTCACCGTGCTGCCGGACCAGACGGTATTCAGCATTTGCGCGATGCTNTCTGATGAAACCCCTGCCGCCCGCGCTGCCGTCTGGTTGACCTGAAGCGAGATCGTTCTCTCTGGCTCGCCAGCGGTCAGGTTCACTTCGCGAGTCAGTGATGACGTGCCTATTTCTGCCGCCAGGCGATGCGCAAGCCGTTGCACCTGCGCATAATCCGGCCCGCTCACCCGGTATTTCACCGGCCAGCCCACGGGCGGCCCTAACTCCAGCGGTGAAACACGGGTTGTCAGATCGGTGAACTGGCTGGCCAGCAGCGTCGTCAGTTGCTGGCGCAGGCGATCCCTCGCCGCCAGATTTTTCGCCACCACCACCAGCTGTGCAGTGTTTTCATTATCCAGCAACACATCCATCGGCAGATAAAAACGGACCGCGCCGGAACCGACATACGTGGTGTAGTGATCGATATCCGNATTCCCCTTGAGCGCCCTTTCCAGGCGTTCCGCCTGCCGCTCTGTTTCAGGCTGAGAGGCATTCGCTGGCAGAGCNAGGCTGACCAGCAGNTCCGGGCGATCCGAGGCCGGGAAAAACTCGCCCTGCATCCAGCGCGTACCGATCGCCGCCAGCGCCAGTGCAGTAACGGCAATCGCCAGGGTCGATAAACGGTGGCGCAGCACGCACGCCAGCAAAGCCCGATATGCACGCGCCAGCCGTCCTGCGCCGCGTTGGTGCCCGTTGATGTGGGCTGGCAGCAACCATGCGCCCGTCAGGGGAGAAAAGAGTATGGCGACCACCCACGAGCAGAGTAAGGCCATCAACACCACGGCAAACAGGGAGAAACAGTATTCTCCGGCGCTGCTGGCGGCAAAGCCAACGGGGATGAAACCGGCGATCATCACCAGCGTTCCGGTGAGCATAGGAAATGCCGTGGTTTTGAATGCATAGGTGGCGGCACTTTTGCGTGACTCGCCAGCTTCCAGCCGGGCTACCATGGTTTCGACAGTGATCATCGCGTCATCCACCAGCAGCCCCAGCGCAATGATCAGCGCGCCCAGAGAAATGCGCTGCAACCCAATGCCAGCCAGCATCATCCCGGCAAAGGTCATCGCCAGTACCAGCGGTATCGCGGCGGCAACCACCAGCCCCGCCCGCATTCCCAGCGAAACAAAAGAGACGGCAAGCACAATCAGCACAGCCTCAACCAGCACCCGGACAAAACCGCTGACCGCGTCGCTCACCACCGCCGACTGATCTGCCACCTTCACCATCTCAATACCATGCGGCAACTGCGCCGCAACTTCAGCCATTCTTGCATTCAATGCCTGGCCGAAACGCAGCATATTACCGGTGGCAGCCATCGAAATGGCTAACCCGATCGCAGGCTGGCCGTTGACGCGAAATACCGGCGCAGGCGGCTCGGCAATCTGGCGGCTTACCGTGGCAATATCGGTCAGCGGAATATAGCGGTCGTTGATATGCAGGGTGACCGCCCGCAGGCTCTCCTCGCTGGTCAGCCCGCCGCTGACGCGCAGCGCGACATTATCTTTGCCGGTACGAAGTGTCCCGGCTGGTTCGACGGCATTTTGCGCGGCCAACGCATCGCTCACCTGCTGGATATCCAGCCCCATCCCCGCCAGTTGTCGGGGCGAAAAGGCGATCACTATCTGCTCCTGCTGTTCACCCAGCAGGGTCATTTTGCCCATGTCCGGCAGCGACATCAGGCCACGGCGGATCTCCTCTACGCGATCGCGCAGTTCACGCGCGCTATAGCCCTCCGTCGTGAAGCCATAAATTGTGCCAAAGGTGTCATCAAACTCATCATTCACCGCCGGGCCTTGCGCGCCCTGAGGCAGCGAAGGGGCAATGTCCTGCATCTTTTTGCGGATCTGATACCAGATGTCCGGCACCTGCCGCGGCGGCGTATCGTCGCGCAGATTGACATAGATNACGGNGCTGCCAGCCCGGGTTTCGCTTTCGATATAATCCAGCCACGGGATCTCCTGGAGTTTCTTCTCCAGCACATCGGTAACAAGCCGCGTGGTATCCGCAACCGTAGCGCCAGGCCACTGGGCAGAGACCACCGCCGTCTTGATGGTGAAGGCTGGATCTTCATTACGCGGCAGATTTTCGTAACACAGCACGCCGGTCGCGATAATAAGCAGCATAAAAAAGCTTACCAGTTGCTGATGTGCCAGCGCCCAGGCAGAAAGATTAAAGCGTGGTTCAACAGGCTTCATGGCTGCGGCTCCCCGACAATTACCGGTTCACCGGCGCGCAGTTTGCTTACGCCTGCGGTGATGACTTTGTCGCCGACGCCCACGCCTGAAGCAATNACGGCGGATGTTGCAGAGTAACCGGCAAGCGNGACCGCGCGTAATTGCGCTTGTCCATGCCCGTCGATAATAAACACCGCCGGTTGATCNCCGATGCGGCTGAGTGCTGACGCCGGTACGGTATAGCCGCCAGGCATTGTTGACGGTATCTCAACGGTCGCGCTGGCTCCCAGCGCCATCGCCAAAGGCGGGGCCTCTAAAGTCACCCTGACCTGCCANGTGCGGGTCTGCGGATCGGCCTGCGGGCTGATGTCGCGCAATTTTCCGCTGGCGCGGATAGCCGGGTTTGCCAGCAAAGCCACCGGAAACCGTAGTGTGTTTGACGATGATGCAGGCAAAAGCTGTGGATCGGCGATATCAAAAACCACATCTCGCGCATCGCTGGTCGCCAGCGTGAAGATCGTCTGCCCTGCGCTGACCACTTGCCCCGCCGAGGCGCTGACGCGAGTGATGATCCCATCGGCAGGCGCTGTCAGTTGGGTCCAGCCCAGATTCTCCTGCGCAGTATGCAATGCGGCGATACTGCTTTGCAGGCGGGATGCGGCCGCCTGCCAGTCGGCGCGAGCGCTATCAAGCTGAGTGCGGGCGATGGCCCCGGAAGGCATGAGCTTCTGCATTCGGTTCAGGTTAAGTGCCGCAACGCGTTCGGCGGCGCGGGCGCTTTCCACATCTGCGGCGGCACTGGTCAGTTGGTTTTTCCCGGTCTCACTTTCAATTGCAGCAAGTACCTGTCCGGCATGCACCCGTTCGCCAATATCGACCAGGCGGCTGACCATTCGCCCGTCGAGGCGGAAAGCCAGTGCCGTTTCATCATGGGCGCGGATCTCCCCGGTGCGCACTGTCACCGGATGCGCGGATGCCGCCCCGATAACCTGATAACGAACGGGTCTTGGCGGTGCGGGTTTTTCTGTCGGTTTATCTCCGCACCCNGTCAACAATGGCAGTACCNCCGCGAGAAGCAGCAGCGGAAGCAGAGAAAAGAGGGAAACCGTGCGTGCAACAGTAAAAAGATGATGCAGGCCCTGACGCAGATAATCNCTAAACTGTTCTGACATAACGCCACTCCGAATCGGTAATGGCGCCATTAAATCCGGCTTGCGTCGAGATTCGTTCCAGTTTTCGTCAAGAATCCATCAAGAGCGTATGAATTACCCCGTCGCGTCTGTAGGAAGCGAGATGCTGACTTTCAGGCCGCCTTTTTCCGGTAATGAAGCGTTGATGCTGCCGCCATGCGCGTGGCAGATGGCGCGAGCAATGGAGAGCCCAAGACCGCTGCCTCCGGAATGTCGCGCCCGCGACGTTTCTGCGCGGGTGAAGCGCTCAAATATAAGCGGCAGAAAATCCGCCGTCACGCCCGGCCCGTCATCCTCAAAATCAATCCGGTAGAGATTATGCTGTTGCTGAAGAACGATGGATAAATGGCCGTCCCGCCGACCATAGCGCAGCGCATTTTCCATCAAGACAGTAAAAACCTGCCCCAGGCGGAACGCGTCGCCGATGAACATCGAAGGTGCGCTTGCGGTAACGGTAATCG
>Ga0058691_1001807_pt1 | contig 10837 bp, 8 predicted proteins | sample AgamicAtPrz_FD_55051 | JGI IMG/M metagenome (GOLD analysis project Ga0058691, IMG submission 55051) | Agave microbial communities from Guanajuato, Mexico - At.P.rz | ecosystem: Host-associated > Plants > Phyllosphere > Phylloplane/Leaf | place: Guanajuato, Mexico | collected 2012-05-28
ACCCCCTGCCCAAACGGGTCAAGGTCGTTTACTGTTACGGTTATTTTTTGACGAGTCGTCACGCGTCGTTTTGCAGAGTAGAATTGCGCCATTGCGGTGAAAAATCTCAATTACTGATCAATGGCCCCATTCTCCCATAACGGAATTCCATGACCAACTACAGCTTGCGCGCACGCATGATGATTCTGATTCTGGCGCCCACCGTACTTATCGGTGTGCTGCTCAGCGTCTTTTTTGTCGTCCATCGCTATAACGATTTGCAGCGTCAACTGGAAGACGCCGGTGCCAGCATTATTGAGCCGCTGGCGGTCTCCAGCGAATACAGCATGACGTTGCAGGATAAAGACGCCATCGGCCAGCTGATTAGCGTCCTGCATCGCCGCCACTCCGATATCGTGCGGGCCATCTCGATCTACGACAATAAGAACACCCTCTTCGTCTCGTCGAACCTGCAACTGGAGGGCGACTCCCTCAAGCTGCCCGCCAACCAGCCCTTCCCGCGCAAACTGAGCGTCACCCGGCGCGGCGATGTGATGATCCTGCGCACACCGATCCTCACCGAAGGGTTTGCGCCCGCCAGCTCCTCGCTGCCGGCGGATAAGATCACCGGCAATCTGCTCGGCTATGTGGCGCTGGAGCTCGATCTCAAATCGGTGCGTTTACAGCAGTACAAAGAGATCTTTATCTCCAGCCTGATGATCCTCTTCTGTATCGGCATCGCGCTGATTTTCGGCTGGCGGTTGATGCGCGATGTCACCAGCCCGATTCGCAATATGGTCAATACCGTTGACCGTATTCGCCGCGGCCAGCTCGATAGCCGCGTCGAGGGGTTTATGCTCGGCGAGCTGGATATGCTGAAAAACGGCATTAACTCGATGGCGATGTCGCTGGCGGCCTATCACGAAGAGATGCAGCACAATATTGACCAGTCCACCTCCGATCTGCGCGAAACGCTGGAGCAGATGGAGATCCAGAACGTCGAACTGGATCTGGCGAAAAAGCGCGCCCAGGAAGCGGCGCGCATCAAATCCGAGTTCCTCGCCAATATGTCCCACGAGCTGCGTACGCCGCTTAATGGCGTGATTGGCTTTACCCGCCTGACGCTGAAATCGGAGCTCAATCCCACTCAGCGTGACCACCTGCTGACTATTGAGCGTTCCGCCAATAACCTGCTGGCGATCATCAATGACGTGCTCGACTTCTCCAAGCTGGAAGCGGGCAAACTGATTCTGGAGAGTATCCCCTTCCCGCTGCGCAGCACGCTGGATGAGGTGGTGACGCTGCTGGCACATTCGGCCCATGATAAGGGGCTGGAGCTGACGCTGAGTATCAAAAACGATGTGCCGGATAACGTCATCGGCGATCCGCTACGCCTGCAGCAGGTGATCACCAACCTGGTTGGCAACGCCATCAAGTTTACGGAGAACGGCAATATCGACGTGGTGGTGGAGAAGCGCGCCATCAGCAATAACAAAGTGCAGGTGGAGATGCAGATCCGCGATACCGGCATCGGCATTCCCGAGCGCGATCAGTCCCGGCTCTTCCAGGCATTTCGTCAGGCAGACGCCAGCATTTCGCGCCGCCACGGCGGCACCGGGCTGGGGCTGGTGATCACCCAGCGGCTGGTCAATGAGATGGGCGGCGATATCTCTTTCCACAGCCAGCCCAATCGCGGGTCGACCTTCTGGTTCCATATCAATCTTGATCTTAATCCGAACGCTATCAGCGAGATGCAGCCGACCCGCTGCCTGGTGGGCAAACGCCTGGCCTACGTGGAGCCAAATGCGACGGCGGCGCAGTGTACGCTCGATGTGCTGAGCGAAACACCGCTGGAAGTGATCTACAGCCCGTCGTTTTCCGCGCTGCCGCAGGAACACTACGACATGCTGCTGATGGCGATCCCGGTGACCGTGCGCGAGCCGCTGAGTATGCAGCATGACCGCCTGGCGCGTGCCGCGGCGATGACCGACTATCTGCTGCTGGCGCTGCCGTGCCACGCGCAGGTTGACGCCGAATCGCTCAAACAGGATGGCGCGGCGGCCTGTCTGCTTAAACCGCTCACCTCGACGCGCCTGCTGCCTGCGTTAACCGAATATTGCCGCATCACGCGGCTGGCGGAGCTGCCCGCGCCGGATGAGAGCAAATTACCGATGTCGGTGATGGCGGTGGATGATAACCCCGCCAACCTGAAGCTGATTGGCGCGCTGCTTGAGGATCAGGTTCAGCAGGTGGAGCTGTGTGAAAGCGGCCTGCAGGCCCTTGAGCGGGCGAAGCAGATGCAGTTCGATCTGGTGCTGATGGATATTCAGATGCCGGAGATGGACGGCATTCGCGCCTGCGAATTGATCCGCCAGTTGCCGCACCAGCAGCAGACGCCGGTGGTCGCCGTCACCGCCCATGCGATGGCCGGGCAGAAAGAGAAGCTGCTCAGCGCCGGGATGAATGACTACCTGGCGAAGCCGATTGAGGAGGAGAAGCTGCGTAACCTGCTGCTGCGCTACAAGCCCGGCCACAGCGTCGGCGCGTGGTTGACACCGCTGGAGCCGGAAACAGAGCAGACACCGCCGGTTATTACCGTAGATGATGACACGACGCTCGACTGGCAGTTAGCCCTGCGCCAGGCGGCGGGGAAATCGGATTTGGCGCGCGATATGCTGCATATGCTGGTCGAGTTCCTGCCGGAGATCCGCAATATGGTTGAAGAGCAGCTGGTCGGCGAAGCGCCCGGCGGGCTGGCGGAGGGGATCCATAAGCTGCACGGTAGCTGCGGTTATAGCGGCGTCCCGCGCCTGAAAAAGCTTTGTCATTTGATTGAGCACCAGTTGCGCAGCGGCGTGCCCGCCGAGGATCTGGAGCCGGAGCTTCTCGAATTGCTCGACGAGATGGATAACGTAGCGCGCGAAGCGCACCGGTTGATTGGTTAAGCGCCGGTTCAGTGCCGGATGGCGCGTAAACGCTTATCCGGCCTACGCGCTTCAGCAGCTCCGTGACCGCAGGCCGGATAAGGCGCAGCCGCCATCCGGCACAACCACCCCACAGGCATATCGCACCCGTAGGCCGGATAAGGCGCAGCCGCCATCCGGCAAAACAACCACCCCGGCATATCGCACCCGTAGGCCGGATAAGGCGTAACCGCCTCCGGCACAACCAACCATCAGGCATTCGGCAATCCTTACCGCAACGTCTGCCCCGCTTTTAACACCGCCGCCACGTTGCGGGCGGTGAGGCGCACATTCTCCCCGGCGTTGGCTAATGCCTCGTCGAGGGAACAAATGGTGTAAATCACGCTGAACACCGCGTCGATACCGTGCTCATGCACCACGCCGACATCGGCGGTCAGGCTACCGGCAATGCCGATCACCGGAATATCATACCGCCTGGCAACCTTCGCCACGCCGACCGGCACTTTACCATGCACGGTCTGGCTGTCGATTCGCCCTTCGCCAGTGATCACCAGATCCGCATCGGCCACATGCTTATCCAGCGCCAGCGCATCGGTCACAATCTCAATCCCCTGGCGCAGCTCGGCGCCGCAAAACGCATATAACGCCGCCCCCATGCCACCCGCCGCGCCGCCGCCGGAGAGCGTTAACACATCGCAATCGAGATCGCGGGCGATGACCTGCGCGTAGTGCGCCAGCGCCTTATCCAGCCGCGCGATCATCTCCGGCGTCGCCCCTTTTTGCGGGCCAAACACCGCTGAAGCGCCCTCTTTACCGGTAAGCGGATTGGTGACATCGCAGGCCACATCGATCCGGCACTGCGCCAGGCGACGATCCAGCTCGCTAATATCAATGCGCGCCAGGCGCTCCAGCGCTGCGCCGCCTGCGGCAATCTGCTCTCCCTGCTCATCCAGCAGCTTTGCGCCCAGCGCCTGCACCATGCCCGCGCCGCCATCATTGGTGGCGCTACCGCCAATGCCAATAATGATATGTTTCACACCGGCATCCAGCGCATGGCGGATCAGCTCCCCGGTCCCCCATGAGGTGGTAATTAACGGATCGCGCTTCGCCGTCGGCACGCGCTCCAGCCCGCTTGCCGCCGCCATTTCGATAAAGGCCGATTGCTCATCGCCGGAGAGGCCATAAAAGGCGTCGGCCTCCTCGCCAAGCGGCCCTTTGACCACCACCTTCACCACCCGCCCTTGCGTGGCGGCGACCATCGCTTCTACCGTCCCTTCCCCGCCGTCCGCCACCGGGATTTTCACATACTCAGCGTTGGGGTACACCTCGCGAAACCCCGCTTCAATGGCGGTCGCCACCTCCAGGGCCGTTAAACTCTCTTTGTAGGAGTCGGGTGCGATGACAATTTTCATAAGCCGTCCTTACGCATATTCACCACGGTAAGCATACACCTTGCCGGCAGCGGGAAATGCCAGCCCCCGCAAGGAGTGGCAATTTCATTAACGCACCATGCAGGGACGCTTGTTATCAAACTTCCAGTCGGGGATCAGGTACTGCATGCCCATCGCATCGTCGCGCGCGCCGAGCCCATGCTTCTGGTACAACGCGTTGGCCTTCATCACCTGATCCATATCCAGCTCAACGCCAAGACCCGGCGTGGTGGGCACCTGCACCATCCCGCCTTTGATCTCAAACGGCGCTTTGGTCAGACGCTGGTTGCCCTCCTGCCAGATCCAGTGGGTGTCGATGGCGGTGATCTTGCCCGGCGCGGCGGCGGCGACATGGGTAAACATCGCCAGTGAGATATCGAAATGGTTGTTGGAGTGCGAACCCCAGGTGAGGCCAAACTCATGGCACATCTGCGCCACGCGCACTGAGCCCTGCATGGTCCAGAAGTGCGGGTCGGCCAGCGGAATATCGACCGATTGCAGCGACAGGGTGTGACCCATCTGCCGCCAGTCGGTGGCGATCATATTGGTAGCGGTAGGTAACCCGGTGGCGCGGCGGAACTCTGCCATCACTTCACGCCCGGAGAAACCCTGCTCGGCACCGCACGGATCTTCGGCGTAGGCGAGCACGCCCTTCAGCTGCTTGCCGATAGCAATTGCCTCATCGAGCGACCACGCGCCGTTCGGATCGAGGGTCACGCGCGCCTGCGGGAAACGTTTTGCCAGCGCGGCAATCGCTTCTGCCTCTTCCATACCGGCCAGCACGCCGCCCTTCAGTTTGAAGTCGTTAAAGCCATATTTCTCATAAGCCGCTTCTGCCAGGCGCACCACGCGATCCGGCGTCATTGCCTCTTCATGGCGGATGCGATACCAGTCGCACACATCGTCCGGCTGGCTCTGGTACGGCAGCGGCGTCTTTTTGGCATCGCCGACAAAGAAGAGGTAACCGAGCATTTCCACTTCACTGCGCTGCTGGCCTTCGCCGAGCAGGGAAGCGACGTTGACGTCAAGGTGCTGACCGAGCAGATCGAGCATCGCCGCTTCGATACCGGTCACCACGTGAATAGTGGTGCGCAGATCGAAGGTCTGTAGCCCGCGCCCGCTGGCATCGCGGTCGGCAAAGGTATTGCGCACGCTGTTGAGCACATTTTTGTACTCGCCCAGTGTCTTACCGACCACCAGCGCGGCGGCCTCCTCCAGCGTCTGGCGGATCTTCTCCCCGCCGGGAATTTCGCCGACCCCGGTATGACCGGCGTTATCTTTAATGATCACGATATTGCGGGTGAAGAAAGGCGCGTGCGCCCCGCTCAGGTTCATCAACATGCTGTCGTGACCGGCAACGGGAATAACCTGCATCGATGCCACAACGGGCGTGGAACTATAAGTACTCATAATGGTGTCCTTTTGCTCTTTTAATGCCGTCCAAAAACGGGGCGTTTTTTATCAAACGTCCAGCCAGGAATGAGGTACTGCATCGGGCCTGCGTCATTGCGCGCGCCGCCCGGCAAGGTTTTATAGAGTGCGTGCGCTTTCTCAATTTGCGCCCAGTCCAGCTCAACGCCAAGCCCCGGCGCGTCCGGCACGGCGATTTTGCCCTCGCAGATCTGCAAAGGCTGCTTCGTCAGGCGCGCGTCGCCCTCCTGCCAGATCCAGTGGGTATCAATCGCCGTTGGCGTGCCCGGTGCAGCGGCGGCGACGTGGGTAAACATCGCCAGCGAAATATCGAAATGGTTGTTGGAGTGGCAGCCCCAGGTTAAGCCCCAGTCATCGCACAGCTGCGCGACGCGCACCGCGCCGGAGAGGGTCCAGAAGTGCGGATCGGCAAGCGGAATATCGACCGCGTTGAGCATTACCGCGTGGCCCATCTCCCGCCAGTTGGTGGCGATCATATTGGTGGCGACCGGCAGACCGGTAGCGCGGCGAAACTCCGCCATCACTTCGCGCCCGGAGAAGCCCTGCTCTGCGCCGCAGGGATCTTCCGCGTAGGTCAGCACATCGTTCAGCCCTTTACAGAGGCGGATGGCTTCGTCGAGCAGCCACGCGCCGTTAGGATCGACGGTGATGCGCGCATCGGGGAAGCGTTTTTTCAGCGCGCGCACGGTATCGATCTCCTGCTCGCCCGGCAGCACACCGCCCTTCAGTTTAAAATCTTTAAAGCCGTAACGATCCTGCGACGCTTCAGCCAGGCGCACCACCGCTTCGCTGCTCATCGCCTCCTGATGGCGCAGCCGGTACCACTCGTGGCTGCCCGGCGTCGCGTCCAGATAGGGCAAATCGGTTTTGGTGCGATCGCCGACATAGAAGAGGTAGCCGAGCACGGTAACGGCATCGCGCTGTTTGCCCGGCCCCAGCAGTTCGCACACCGGGACATGGAGGGTTTTGCCGAGCAGATCGAGCAGCGCCGCCTCCAGCGCCGCGACGGCGTTCACGCGCAGTTCAAAGGTCCACGCGCCGTTGCCGAAGGTGTCGAAATCCGCCGCCTGGTTGCCTTTGTGCACCCGCTGCACCACGTTGTTCAGCCGGGCGATCTCTTGTCCCACCACCATTGGCGTGGCATCGACCAGTGTTTGATAGATCACCTCGCCCCCCGGCGCTTCACCTACGCCGGTATGCCCGGCGCTGTCCGTCAGCACCACGATATTGCGGGTGAAGTAAGCGTTATGCGCGCCGCCGATATTCATCAACATGCTGTCGTGCCCGGCAACCGGGATCACCTTCATGTCGGTGATGACGGGCGTGGCTTGTGTATTCATCATTCGCGTCCTGTTACGGGTTTAAGTTCGATGCGTTTGATATTGCCCACCAGCACCAGGTAACTGAGCACCGCCACCAGCGCATGAACGCCAACGTAGATCAGCGCGCCGTTAAACGAGCCGGTGGTGCCGACGATGTAGCCAATCGCAATCGGCGTGACGATGCCGGAGATATTGCCGAACATATTGAACAGGCCGCCGCTCAGGCCGCTGATCTCTTTCGGCGCGGTATCCGCCATCACCGCCCAGCCGAGCGCGCCGATGCCTTTGCCGAAGAAGGCCAGCGCCATAAAAGCGATGATTAAGGTTTCCGAATCGGTGTAGTTACAGAACACCATACTCATCGAGAGCAGCATGCCCAGCACGATCGGCGTTTTACGCGCCACGTTCAGCGATCCGTAGCGGCGCATTAACCAGTCGGAGATCACTCCGCCAAGCACGCCGCCGACAAAGCCGCAGATCGCCGGGATCGAGGCGACAAAGCCCGCTTTCAGGATCGACATGCCGCGCGCCTGCACCAGATAGACCGGGAACCAGGTGATAAAGAAGTAGGTTAAGGCGTTAATGCAGTACTGCCCGAGGTAAACACCGATCATCATGCGCGAGGCGAGTAGCTGTTTGACCTGGCCCCACTTCTGCGCAAAGGGCACCTTCTGCTGATGGTTCTTCTGATCCATGTTGATCAGCGCCCCGCCCTCGGCGATGTACTCCAGCTCCTTTTTGTTGACGCCCGGATGCTGGTTCGGCTCGTGGATCATTTTCAGCCACAGGAAGCTGATGAAGATCCCAAGCCCGCCCATAAAGAAGAAGACGTGCGACCAGCCCACTTCATGGGTCAGCCAGCCCATGATCGGCGCGAAGATCACCGTGGCGAAGTACTGCGCGGAGTTGAAGATAGCGACAGCCGTGCCGCGCTCCTGCGCCGGGAACCAGGCGGCAACAATGCGGCTGTTGCCCGGAAACGAGGGGGCTTCTGCCAGGCCGACCATAAAGCGCAGGGTAAAGAGCGCGATGATGATGCCAAAGCCGCTGAAGAGATCGACGAACCCTTGCAGCAGNGTAAAGAGNGACCAGGTGAAGATGGACCAGAAGTAGACGCGTTTCGAGCCGAAGCGGTCAAGCAGCCAGCCGCCCGGGATCTGGCCAATCACATAGGCCCAGGAGAAGGCGGAGAAGACATAGCCCATACCGACAGGATCAAGGCCGATGGCCTTNGACATTTCNGAGCCAGCAATCGATAGCGTAGCGCGATCGCCGTAGTTGAAGGATGTGACGATAAATAGCATCACCACGATCCAGTAGCGGGCGTTGGTGCGCTTTTCAGCGCCGCTCGCCGCCTGGCTTAATGCACTCATGGTTGTACTCCCGAAGCATAGATGTTCTTTTCAACATGCATCCTGTACGGCGCAACCTGTAGGGGAAGACAGAACGCTGTCGCTCTTTTTATGCCGCGGCCCGACGCGTTTTCACTTCACGGCGGGCGGCTTTATTAACTGGCTCAAGGAGTATAAAAAGCGGCCTGGGAACTCTCACCGTGCATCGACACAACATTCGGCGGCAGGTCGTCGCGGGTTTGGGGCATTAGCCCAGGGCGATGGGGGGTATTTCACGAAAATTGAAACGGACGATAAACGGCGGGGTAAAAACGCGGGTCAGGTGCGAAGAGTGTGAATGGCGTCGCTTGACGGGGGATAAAACGAGGCTAACCCTCCCGGCGCGCGGGAGGGAGACGGGCCTATTTCAGCAGGCTTGCCCACTGCTCAACCCACGGATTAGAGACGCTTTCCGGCTCCGGATCTTCGCTGGCGTCAATCAGCAGCACCTCGCCAATGCGCTGCGCGCCCTGCTCCTGCAACAGCGCATCAAATTTTTTGCCGCCGCCGCAGAAGTGGCTATAGGTGCTGTCGCCGAGCGCAATCACGCCGTAGCGCAGTTCAGGCTGATAGCCGACAGTGTCGCGCAGGTAGTGAAACAGCGGCGCGATGCTGTCCGGCAGATCGCCCTGGCCGGTAGTAGAGGTGACCACCAGCGCATAGTTGCCTTTGTTGCTCTCCCACTGCGCCGCTTCGGGATCTTCATACACCTTTGCCGTGTGGCCCTGGGCTTCTAAAATCGCCTGCGCCTCTTCCGCTACCAGCAGCGAATTGCCGTACATCGTGCCGACAAAAATGCCTATATTCGCCATGCTTATCACTCCTTGCGTGATTCGAGATTGTCCTCATCCTGACCGCTGAGCCCGCTAAACTCAACCCTTTCATTCTCAGGGAGAAGGCCGCGCCAGCCGAACTGATCCAGCGCCTGCATCCACACCGCATCGAAGCCGGCGCGCAGGGTGAGCGCCTCGCCGGTAAAGGGATGCGTAAGGCTTAACTGGCTGGCGTGCAGCATCAGGCGGTTGAGGCCAAAATGCGCCGCCGCGCTGCGGTTTTGCCGCAAATCGCCATGCTTGCTGTCGCCAATAATCGGGTGGCGCAGATGGGAGAGATGGCGGCGAAGCTGATGTTTACGTCCGGTTTTCGGCTCCAGTTCGACTAGCCCATAGCGCGTGGAGGGAAACTTACTGATCGCGACCGGCAGCTCGGTCGTGGCAAGGCCGCGATAGTGGGTCACGGCAGGCTGCGGATCTTTGTCGGTGCGGGCAAATTTGTCCGCTACTTTGTCCAGCTCTTCGACTAACGGATAGTCGAGCAGCGCCTCCTCCATCAGCCAGCCGCGCACGATGGCGTGGTAGCGCTTCTGCATCTGGTGCTGCTCAAACTGCTGGGATAAACGCCGCCCTGCTTCGCTGGAAAGCCCCATCAGCAGGACGCCGGAAGTGGGCCTGTCGAGGCGATGGGCGGTAAAGACATGCTGACCAATCTGGTCGCGCACGGTCTGCATCACCACCACTTTTTCGTCGCGGTCGAGCCAGCTGCGGTGCACCAGCCAGCCGGAGGGTTTGTTAACGGCAACCAGCCACTCATCCTGGTAGATTATCTCAAGCATTAGCGGTTTTCGTCGCTAAACAGCGCGTCAAGCTGCTGGAGATGAACCAGCATTACATCGCGGGAGGGGTGTGTCGCCTCGAGGGCCATTTCGTAATAGGGTGCGATAGCAAACGCCTGCGGCAGCGCCTGCTTGCTGTCGAGCAGCGCGTGCATACGTGGGATCAGCACCCACTGCAGCCACTCAAAGGGCGCGAGGGTATCCATGCAGAAGGGTTGCGTGCTTTCAAAGGCGCTCAGCGCCGGGGCAGTGGTTTGCCAGAGATCGTGCTCGCGCAGCTGCGCTTCAATCAGCTGCAGCTGCTGGCGCACGCGTTGATGTTGAGTCATAAAGGCCCCCGTTTAATCAGACTGGCGCGCAGCATAGCAAAGAGCGGGAGAAATAAAAAAAGGGAGCACTGTAAAAACAGTGCTCCCGGTTCGTTTCGCAGCTATCCGGCTACCCGTGTGCTCCCTGCTCATCCATGAAAACTTTTCCTGCGGTCTCCTGACCCGTTCATCCTTAAACAACGCATCATGCTCACACCACCCCGATGTGACCTGGCCTTATCCTTAAAGCGTGTCCTGGATCCTCCTGATCTACCGTCCATCCTGACCGGCTCTCATTCTCCGTCCTGGAGGTGTCCTTTAACGCACTCCGGCGATATCCTCTCACTTCGTCCTGAAGTCTGTCCGTGAAGCACCTTCCCGGTGTGTCCAGAGACAACATCATCCTGATGTACGTCTCTTAGTCAGACTCCGTGTCGACA